>Ga0180218_1000801_pt1 | contig 23421 bp, 21 predicted proteins | sample eDN3rd37CKraftBY_FD_151334 | JGI IMG/M metagenome (GOLD analysis project Ga0180218, IMG submission 151334) | Enriched backyard soil microbial communities from Emeryville, California, USA - eDNA 3rd pass 37_C Kraft BY (version 2) (version 2) | ecosystem: Environmental > Terrestrial > Soil >...
GCTCGGGGGAAAGGGCTTGCATGAGAAAGCGTACATGGAGCGTTTTCGAGCGGCGTGGGGCACCGGTTCGCGTGAAGAAACGCGACAAAACAAAGGCTCGCTGCGGCCGGGGATGGCTCCGGCCCGCGGGTCTTCAGGTGGCTGAAGCGGTTGCTCTACACGCGCGCGAGTTTGACGTCCACCTTCGGGCCGCTCTTGATCGTCTGATAGACGACGCAATAACGCTCGGTGAGCTTCAGAAGCTGGTCGAGCTTTTCCTGCGGCGCGTCGGTATCGACCTTGAAGTTCAGGCGGATTTCGCGGAATCCCACCGGCGCATCCTTGGCGACCGCAAGCGTGCCGCGAAAATCGAGATCGCCCTCGGCGGAAACCTCGCCGGATTTCAGCGGAATTTCGAGCGCCGTCGAGACGGCTTTGAGCGTAACGCCAGCGCAGGCGACGAGCGCTTCCAAAAGCATGTCGCCCGAGCAGAGTTCGCGGCCCGAGCCGCCGGTCGCCGGGTGCAGCCCCGCGATCGCGATCGCCTTGCCGGTCTCGACCTTGCAGGCGATGCCTTCATCGTCGAGCGAGCCTTTGGCTTTGAGCGTAATGACCGCCGCGTTCGGATCGTTTTTATAGCGTTCCTTGAGCGGGCCCTGCAGTTCGCGCAGCGAAGACGAATCCATGTCGCTCTCCTGTCCGATGGCGGAGCTATCAGATTGCGGCGGCCGGCGCCAGATCCTCGCCGCGCGGTTGCGCCTGCAGGCTGTGGTCGAGCGCTTTGAGCACGCGGCGCTTGGCCAGATCGAGCGCTTCGCCGTAGCGGTCGCGCGGCCGCGCCAGCGCGAGATCAATCTCGGCGACGAAGCGCCCCGGCTTCGGGCGCATCACCAGGACACGATCGGCGAGAAAAACCGCTTCCTCGACATCGTGCGTGACGAGCAGGAGTGTCGGCCGGAATGCTTCCCACAAATCGAGCAGATGCTCTTGCAGGCTCGCGCGCGTAAACGCATCCAGCGCCGAGAACGGCTCGTCAAGCAACAGCACCTTCGGGCGCGGCGCGAGTGCGCGGGCGATCGCGACGCGCTGCGCCTGCCCGCCGGAGAGTTCGCGCGGCCATGATTTGGCGTGATCGGCAAGCCCGACGCGTTGCAAGACTTCGCGCGCGCGTTCGTTACGTTCCGGCGCGGGAACGTCATCGAGGCCGAAGCCCGCGTTCTGCGCGACGGTGAGCCACGGCAGAAGGCGCGGCTCCTGAAACACGAAGCCGACCGCCGGATGCGGCGCCACGATCTTTTCGCCATCCAGCATGATCTTGCCGCGCGTCGGCCGGTCGAGCCCGGCGATCAGGCGCAGCAGCGTGCTCTTGCCGCAGCCGGAGCCGCCGACGACCGCGACGATTTCGCCCGCCCGCACGGCGATGTTGACGCGCTCGAGCGCCTTCGCGCCGTTGGGATAGATTTTTTCGATGTTGTCGACGAGCAGCATGATTCTCTCAATCGCGCCGCGCGAAGGCGTCTTGCCAGGTGAGGAATGGGGCCGCCGCCGCCGCAAGCAGGCTGTCGGTGATCTTGCCGAGTATGGCGAAGGTCAGGATCGAGGCGAGAATCTGGTCGGGCTTGCCGAGTTGCTGGCCGTCGATCAGGAGATAACCGAGGCCCTCGGAAGCGCCCATGAATTCGGCGGCGACGACGAACATCCACCCCAAGCCCAGTCCGGTGCGCAGGCTGACGACATAGGCCGGCAGAATCGCGGGCAGCAGGATCCGCCGCACCAGCGCCGGCGTCGAAAGCCGAAACATGCGGCCGACCTCGACGATCTTGCGGTCGACCGAAAGGATCGCGCCGAGAATGCCGAGGTAAACCGGAAAGAAGCAGCCGACCGCGATCAGCATGATCTTCGACGTTTCGAAAATGCCGAACCACAAAATGAAGAGCGGCACCCAGGCGATCGACGGCACCGCGCGCAGGCCTTGCAGCGTGGGGTCGATCGCGTCGCGCGAGAGTTTCGAGGCGCCCGCGAGCGCGCCGAGGAGCGTCGCCGCGACGACGCCGAGCGCGAAGCCCGCCAGAATCCGCGCCGTCGTCGCCGCGATATGGCGGAACAATTCGCCGGTGATCGCAAGATCATAGAGTGTCGTGAAGATACGGCTCGGCGGCGGCATCAGCCGCCCTTGCGCGAAACCAAAACGCACCGCCGCTTCCCACGCGAGCGCGAGCGCGACCGGCAGGATGAAACCGATCAGAAAACGCCAGCCAACCCGCCGCCGCGGCGCGGCGGCGGAATTGGCGGATTGTGATGTATCCGCGGCAGCGGAAGATTCGAGCGCGGACATCGCGGTCATGTTCAGTTCGTCAGCGCCTTGTTGAACTGCGTATCGATCAGCTCATCCAGCGCCTTCGGCACATTGACGTTCGCCGCGATGACGCCGGCCTGCTGCAATGCGAGTCCCGCCGCCAGGATCGACTCCTGCTGCGGCTTGCCGATCGCGCTATGCGTAAGCTCCGTGCGCTCGGAAAGCTGCTTCTGCGCAACCTTGAGCGGAATCTTCGCGGCTTCCGCGAGATATTCGGCGACTTCCTTCGGATGGGCGAGCGACCACTTGCGGGCTTCTTCATATACGCGAAGCACGCGCGCCACGGCGTCGGGGTGCTCCTTCGCGAACTGTTCGCGCACGTTGAGGATGCCCCAGGTGTTCGCTTCGGGCTTGCGATAGAACAATACCGCGCCCTCATCGAGCTCGGCCGCCGCCATCATCGGATCGAGCCCGGCCCAGGCATCGACGTCGCCGCGGATCAGTGCGGTGCGTCCGTCCGGGTGCTGGAGGAGAACGAATTTCACGTCCTTGTCGGTGAGCTTGGCTTCCGCGAGCGCGCGCACGAGAAAGATATGCGGATCGGTGCCGCGCGTCACCGCAACCGACTTGCCCTTGAGATCGGCGACCGATTTGATGCCGGTGTCCTTGCGCGTGACGAGCGCCGTCCACTCGGGCCGCGAATAGACATAAATCGATTTCAGCGGATTGCCGTTGATGCGCGCGACAAGCGCGGCGGAGCCTGCCGTCGAGCCGAAATCGATCGCGCCCGCGTTCAGAAACTCGAGCGCCTTGTTGGAGCCGAGCGTCTGCACCCAGTTCACCTTCACGTTGTCCTTGGCGAATTCCTTTTCGAGGAGGCCCTGTTTCTTGAGCACGATCGAAACCGGGTTGTAGGTCGCCCAGTCGATGTTGAGCGTCTCAAGCGAAGCCGCATGCGCGGGGCGCGCGGCAGGTGCAACGAACGGAAGGGCGGCAAGCGCGATGAGGGCGGCGCGGCGCGAAACAAGAGACATAAGAGAGCTCCGATTGACGGGGTCGGAGCGGACTCCAACGCGACCGTGAGGGATAAATTGCGCTGAGCCAGGCGGCAAAACGCATTCGCAATTGGCCAAATCATCAAAGACCGAAAAATTATTGTCAATAGAAATATTATACAATAATATTAAGTTATATATTGACGCCGCTGCTGCTTCTTGCGGCACGCCGGCACTCGCGCCTTCATGCCATAACGTGCGAGACCGAAAGCTCGCCCGCGCGATTCCAGCTGCCGCCAAAGGCCCGTTGTTGCATGCCGACTGCCGCCCGTTCACGCCCTGCCTCCGCAGCCCGGGAGCTGTTCGATCTTTCGGACCTCAAGGCCGAAATCGATGCGTTGCGCAACGAGTATGAGGGCCGCGACAGCGACATGCGGCTCGCCTTCGCACAATGCGTGAAGCGCGCGCTGGTCGAGGGGCGAAAGCGCGCCGAAGCCTTGCTGCTTGAAGACGGTCACGGCACCGCCTGCGCCGAGCGGCTGTCGCGCCTGATGGATGCGATCATCCAGCTCGCCTATGAGTTCGCGACCGGCGTGCTCTATCGCTCATCCAATCCATCGGCGAGCGAGCGCATGGCGGTCGTCGCCGTCGGCGGCTACGGCCGCGGCTTGCTCGCGCCGGGCTCGGACATCGATCTTCTCTTTATCCTTCCCTACAAACAGACCGCCTGGGGCGAGAGCGTCGCCGAAGCCATTCTCTATGCATTGTGGGATATGGGGCTGAAGGTCGGCCACGCCACGCGCTCGGTCGATGAGTGCATCCGCCAGGCGCGCGCCGACATGACGATCCGCACGACGATCCTCGAGGCGCGGCTGATCACCGGCGACGAGACGCTGTTCAACGAACTCGTCGCGCGCTTCGACCGCGACATCGTGCAGGGCACCGCCGCCGATTTCGTCGCGGCGAAGCTCGCCGAGCGCGACGAGCGCCACAAGCGCGCCGGTCAGTCGCGCTATCTCGTCGAGCCGAATGTGAAGGACGGCAAGGGCGGCCTGCGCGACCTGCATACGCTGTTCTGGATCGCGAAATATGTCTATCGCGTGCGCAGCCTGCACGAGCTGGTGGAAAAAGGCGTCTTCACCAAAGCCGAATACGCGCTTTTTCTTCGCTGCGGCGATTTCCTGTGGTCGGTGCGCTGCAATCTGCACTTCCTCGCCGGCCGCGCCGAGGAGCGGCTGAACTTCGAAGTGCAGAACGATATGGCCAAGCGCCTCGGCTACACCGAGCATCCCGGCCTGCGCGACGTCGAGCGCTTCATGAAGCACTATTTTCTTGTCGCGAAAGACGTCGGCGATCTCACCGCGATTCTATGCGCGGCGCTCGAGGAAATTCACGCCAAGGTCGCGCCACGGCTTGCGCGCGCGCTCGTGCGCCTCACGCGCCGTCACGCGCGGCCGATCAAGGACGCGCCGGGTTTCGTCATCGACAACGGCCGTCTCAATGTCGCGGGCGAAAAGGTCTTCGAGCGCGATCCGGTCAACCTTATTCGCATGTTTCATATCGCGGGCCGCGAGGATCTCGACCTGCACCCCGATGCGCTGCGGCTGACGCGCCGCTCGCTGAAACTGATCGACGGCGAAGTGCGCGAGGATAGCGAGGCAAACCGGCTGTTTCTGGAGATTCTCACCTCGCGCAACACGCCCGAAACGGTGCTGCGCAAGATGAATGAGACCGGCGTGCTCGGCCGTTTCGTGCCGGAATTCGGCCAGGTCGTCGCGATGATGCAGTTCAATCTCTATCACCACTACACGGTTGACGAGCATCTCTTGCGCTGCATCGGCGTGCTGTCCGAGATCGAGCATGGCGGCAATCCCGAGAATGGCCTCGCCAACGAATTGATGCCGGGCATCAAGAACCGCACCATTTTGTATGTGAGCCTGTTCCTGCACGACATCGCCAAGGGCCGCCCGGAGGATCATTCGATTGCCGGGGCGCGCGTTGCGCGCAAGCTCTGCCCGCGCTTCGGCCTCAACGCCGCCGAGACCGAAACGGTGAGCTGGCTGATCGAGCAGCATCTCACGATGTCGACGATCGCCCAGTCGCGCGATCTTTCCGACCGCAAGACCATCGAGGACTTCGCGGCGGTGGTGCAGAATCTCGAACGCCTGAAGCTTCTTCTTGTTCTCACCACCGCCGATATCCGCGCCGTCGGCCCCGGCGTATGGAACGGCTGGAAATCGCAGCTTCTGAAAAATCTCTATTACGAAACCGAGCCGACGCTGACCGGCGGCTTCTCCGAGGTCGATCGCGCGCGCCGCATCGAATTCGCGCAAAGCGAGTTCCGCGCGGCGATGCCCGGCTGGAGCGCCGATGCGCTGGACCGCTACATCGCCCGCCACTATCCGCCTTACTGGCTGAAGGTGGATGTTGCCCGCAAGGTGGCGGACGCGCATTTCATCGCCGAGGCCGAACGCGACAACCGCTCGCTCGCGACCTCGGCGCGTATCGACGCCTCGCGCGGCGTTACCGAACTCACGATTCTGGCGCAGGATCACCCGCGCCTGCTCTCCAGCATCGCCGGCGCCTGTGCGCTCGCGGGCGGCAACATCGTGGACGCGCAGATTTTCACGACGACCGACGGTCTTGCCCTCGATACGATCTCGATCTCGCGCGAGTTCGAGCGCGACGAGGATGAGGAGCGCCGCGTCGCGCGCATCGCCGACGGCATCGAGCGTGCGCTGAAAGGCGAGATGAGGCTTCCCGAAGTCGTCGCCCAGCGCGGCAAGAGCCGTCACACCGCCTTCAGCGTCGTGCCGGAAGTCGCCATCAACAATCTGTGGTCGAACCGCTACAGCGTCATCGAAGTCACCGGCCTCGACCGGCCGGGACTGTTGTACGATCTCACCAACACGCTCTCGCGCCTCAATCTCAACATCGCCTCGGCGCATGTCGCAACTTTCGGCGAGCGCGCCGTTGACGTCTTTTATGTGACGGATCTGACCGGCGGAAAAATCCGCTCGGGGCCCGCGACCAATGCGATTCGCAAGGCGCTGACCCAGCTTTTCGACGCGCGCGGCGCGGCGGCAAAGCCCGCAAAACGCGCCAAAACCGCGCGCGAGCGCGCTTAACCGCGCTTTAAATCGCCGCATTTACATCTGCTTAACGGTAATGCCGTGCGGGCTGCGCGGCGCTGCGGGATGGAAAGCCATGGTTTGGGGCAGACAGGACAGCAAGCGCCGCGAGCCGGTTCTCGGCACGCATGGCTCGCTGCATGGTCTGCGCCTGTCGCCCGGCGATCGCGCCGGCGGCACCATCGAAGCCGATCGGGAAACGCGCGAGACACCGGCCGCCAGGCCGCGCAAGCCGAAGAAAAGCCGCGAGCGCGGCCAGGATCGGGGCAAGGCGCGCGAAAAATCGCGCGGCAGATCGGGCGGCAAATTCCGCGGCAATATCCGCACACTTATATATTGGTGCTTCGTCGCCGCCGTGTGGGCGGCGATCGCGCTCGCGGCGCTGATCGGCTGGCACATGATGAAGCTGCCGCCGATCAATTCGCTGGTCGTGCCCAAGCGCCCCCCGACCATCACGATCCTCGGCGTCGATGGCAAGACGATCGCCGTGCGCGGCGACATGGGCGGCGCGGCGGTGCCGCTGAAGGCGCTGCCGCCTTATCTGCCCAAAGCCTTTGTCGCGATCGAGGATCGCCGCTTCTATCACCACTTCGGTCTCGATCCGATTGGCCTCTCGCGTGCCGTCGTAACGAATCTCCTGCATCGCGGCGTGCGCGAGGGCGGCTCGACGCTCACCCAGCAGCTCGCCAAGAATCTGTTCCTGACCCAGGAGCGCACGCTATCGCGCAAGATCGACGAGGTGATCCTCGCGCTCGGATTGGAAGCGAAATATTCCAAGAACCAGATTCTCGAGCTTTACCTCAACCGCGTTTATTTCGGCGCCGGCGCCTACGGCGTCGAGGCCGCGTCGCAACGCTATTTCGGAAAATCCGCGCGCAACGTGACGCTCGCCGAAGCCGCGATGCTCGCCGGTCTCGTCAAGGCGCCGTCGCGCCTCGCGCCGACGCGCAATCCGAAGCTCGCGCGCGAGCGCGCCGAGCTCGTGCTCGCCGCGATGGTTGACGGCGGCTTCATCTCGTCGGCGATGGCGAAATCGGCGCATATCCAGCGCGTCGCGATCAGCAAGGAAACCGGCCCGGGATCGATCGGCTATGTCGCCGACTGGGTGATGGATTCCTTGAACGACTATGTCGGCCGCTTCGATACCGACGTCACCGTGCAGACGACGATTGACCCGGCGCTGCAGGAGGTTGCGGAAAAAGCGCTCGCCGACGAGCTTGCGCGGAAAGGCGACCGCTATGGCGTGACGCAGGGCGCGCTTGTGGCGATCGACACCACCGGCGCGGTGCGCGCGCTGGTCGGCGGCCGCAACTACGGCGACAGCCAGTTCAACCGCGCCGTCTCGGCGCATCGCCAGCCGGGTTCATCCTTCAAGCCGTTCGTCTATCTCACCGCGCTTGAGCGCGGGCTTACGCCCGACACCGTACGCGACGACGCGCCGATCCAGCTCAAGGGCTGGAAGCCGATGAATTACACGCATCAATATATGGGGCCGGTGACGCTGACGCAGGCGCTCGCCAATTCGCTGAACACCGTCGCCGTGCGCCTTACGCTCGAAGCCGGCCCGGCGAATGTCGTGAAGACCGCCCGCCGCCTCGGCATCGCATCGCCGCTCGAGGCGAACCCGTCGATCGCGCTCGGCACTTCGGAAGTAACGCCGCTGGAACTCGTCGGCGCTTATGTGCCGTTCGCGAACGGCGGCATTGCCGCGCTTCCGCATGTGATCGAGCGCGTGCGCGGCGAGAAGAATAAAGTGCTTTACGCGCGCAATGTCTCCGGCTCCGGCCGCGTCGTGGCGCTGCCCTATGTCGCGATGATGAACCGCATGATGCAGGAGACGCTGCTCACCGGTACGGCGCGCCGCGCCTCGATCCCCGGCTGGCCCGCCGCCGGCAAGACCGGCACCAGCCAGGATTATCGCGACGCCTGGTTCGTCGGCTATACCGGCCACATGGTCGCCGGCATCTGGCTCGGCAACGACGATTCCTCGCCGACGAAGAAGGCGACGGGCGGCGGGCTTCCGGTCGAAATCTGGAACCGCTTCATGCGCGCCGCGCATCAGAATGTGCCGGAGGTCGATCTGCCCGGCACCAATCTTTATGCCGGAGCGGGCTGGGCACAGAACCCGGCGCCGATGGCGCCGCAAGCGCAGATCTATCCGCAAGGGCAAGGCTATCCGCAACAAGGTTATCCGCAACAGGGTTATCCGCAACAGGGCTACCCGCAGCAAGGCGGCGGTATGCTGCCGCCCGGCAATGTCGGCGGCGGTTATCCGCCGCAGCAGGCGCAGCCGCGCCGCGAAGAAAATCCGTTCTCGCAATTGTTCGGCGCGCTGTTCGGCGGGCGTTAGCTCGCCCCATAGCGATGCAGTTGCGCGCCGTTCGCGCGCAGCCAGCTCTCGGCGCGCTTGCGCTCAGTGAACACGCCGTCGACGATCTTCCAGTAACGCTTCGAGTGGTTGAGCTCCAGCCGATGCGCAAGCTCATGCGCGGCAAGATAGTCGAGCACGAAAGGCGGTGCGAAAATGAGCCGCCAGGAATACGAAAGCGCGCCCTGATAGGAGCAAGAGCCCCAGCGGCTTGCGGTATCGCGCACCGAAATCGAACGAATGGTGACGCCGAGCAGCGCCGCATATTTGCGGCTCGCCGCGGCAAGATCGCGCTTGGCTTCGGCTTTGAGGAAATCGCGCAAGCGCCGCGCGAGGTGCTGCTCCTTTCCGGCGACGCATAACAGCGGGCCGCTTTCGCCCGGCTCGATCCACACCGTGCCGCGTGCGTTTTGGCGATGCGCGATCTTGTGCGGCTCGCCGCGCAGGGGGATCGTCGCGCCGTCAACGAACGCGATCGGGCCGGGCAGGCGCTTCAGCCGTGCGGCGATCCAGCCGGCATTCTTTTCGGCGAAGTTCTTTGCCTGCCGCAGGCTGCCGCGCGGCGGCATTGTGAGAACGATGTCGCGGCTCGTTTCGCGGACGCGCAGCGTATAGCGCCGCGCCGCGGCGTGGCGCCGGAGCTCGATGCGGTAAGGCTCGCCCTCGCCCGCGATCATCAGATGATCGGGCTCGCTTTCGGGCTTTTGCCCCTGAAAGAAACGAAAGTGCAGCCGCATTCCCAGGCTCGCGAATCGACCCTGCCTAGGCAAGGCGATCCGCGGCAATCACGCAAGCCGTTTGCCGCGGGCGGGTTTTTCGGCCGGCAGGTTGTTCGAGAGAATGAAATCGGCGATCCGCGGCTGAATCTCGGCGCGGAAGCGCGAGCCGTTGAAGACACCGTAATGGCCGACGCCCGGCTGCAGATAATGCGATTTCTTCGCCGCCGGAATGTTCGGGCACAGCCTATGCGCGGCCTCGGTCTGGCCGACACCGGAGATGTCGTCGTTCTCGCCCTCGACGGTGAGCAGTGCGACGCGATGGATCGCCGTGAGATCGACGGGGCGCCCGCGATGCATCATCGTGCCGTTCGGCAGATCGTGATGGATGAAGGCGCTCTCCACCGTCTGAAGGTAATACCGCGCCGGAAGATCCATCACCGCGAGATATTCGTCGTAGAATTCCTGGTGCTTGGTGACCGAGTCGCCGTCGCCCTTGACGAGGTTCATGAACAGCGCGCGATGCGCGTCGAGATGGCGCTCGAGATTCATGCTGACGAAGCCCGTGAGCTGCAGGAAGCCCGGATAGACATCGCGGCCGAAACCGGGATGCGGCGGCGGCACCTTGGCGATGACGTGGTTGCGGAACCAGTCGATGCCGCGTTCGACCGCGACCTTGTTCACCGCGGTCGGGTTGATGCGGGTGTCGATCGGCCCGCCCATCAGCGTCATCGAGCGCGGGACGAAAGGATCGTTCTCCGCCTCCATCAGTGCGACGGCGGCGAGCACCGGCACGGCAGGCTGGCACACCGCGACGACATGACAGTCGCCCCGGAAGTGATGAAAGATGCTGGTGACGTAATCGATGTAATCGTCGAGATCGAAGGTGCCCTCCGAGGCCGGCACCATGCGCGCATCGGCCCAGTCGGTGATGTAGACATCATGGTTGGGCAGGAACGCCTCGACCGTGCCGCGCAGAAGCGTCGCGTAGTGGCCCGAGAGCGGGGCGACGATCAGCACCTTCGGCTGCGGGCGGCGAGGGGCGATCGCCATCGCGCGCTCGAAATGAAGAAGTTTGCAGAACGGCCGCTCCCACACCGGCACGATACGCACCGGCACGCGTTCGCCGCCGACGAGCGTGGAGGAGATGCCCCATTCGGGCTTGGCGTAACGGCGCGTCGCGCGCTCGTAAACTTCGGCGGCCGCCGCCATCGATTTGCCGAAGGTCGTTTGCGCGAGCGGGTTGAGCGGATTTTGAAACAGAAACTTGGTGACGTCGGCGAAGGCGCGCGAAGGCTGCAGCGCGGCGTTGCCCCACTCATACATCCAGTAGAGCGGTGTCGAGAGAACATTATCCCCGCCCGGGAAACCGGGCGTATCGCCAAAAACGCCGATTGCCATGTGCTTGATCAGCCCCGCGTTTATCGCCCGTTTGGAGTATGGCCGGAGTTCCCCAACATCCGGCTAACGGAATATTGCAGTGCAGCACGCTTTTGACGGATACGTCAATGCGTCTGTCGCAAATAAATCCCGGCTATTCGCCGACGGCGATCAGGGAACCCGCCTTGCGGGCTCCCCGCAGCAGGAAAACAAACGATAAAGCGCCCGCGAGGAACCACAGGGCGTTAAGGTTAAACGCCCAAACCATCAGGTCGGGGCGGAAGGTATGCTCCAGCACCAGCGCCCGCATGCCTTCGAACACGGCGGTCGGCGGCAGCGCCCAGGCGACCGGCTGCAGCCAGCCGGGCAGCGTCGTCACCGGGTAATAGACGCAGGCGAGCGGCAGCAGAATGAACATCAGGCTCCAGGTCAGGCCCTCCGCGCCCATGCCGTTTCTGAGGACGAGGCCGGAACAGAACATTCCCATCGCCCAGGCGGTGAGAAACAGATTCGCGAAGAAGACCGCGAGCGCAATGCCAAGCCCCCACAGGTTAAAGCCGAAGAACCAGATCGCCATGATCGTCACCGGCACGAAGCCGACGGCAAGGCGAATGACGCTCATCGCCATCAGCGACATGACGAATTCGATCGGGCGCAGCGGGCTGATCATCAGGTTCGGCAGATTGCGCGCCCACATTTCTTCGAGGAACGACATCGAGAAGCCGAGCTGGCCGCGAAACAATAAATCCCAGAGGAAAAACGCCGCGAGGAATGTCGCAGTTGCCGTGATCGCCGTGCCGCCCGCGGCCTGCGCGACGCCGAGTTGCAAAAAGCCCCACATGAACATCTGCACCATCGGCCAGTACATGAGCTCGAAGAGCCGCGGCCACGACGAGCGCAGAAGATACCAGTGCCGCAGCACCATCGCGCCGACGCGGCGAAACGAGAATGAGGGGCAATGCGTCGCCGTCATTGCGCGGCATCCTTCGCGAAGTTTGGCTCGCGCCTGCCGCGCGCGACATCGAGAAAGACTTCCTCGAGATTGTGCCGGCCGTAGCGCGCGATAAGTTCCTGCGGCGCGCCGTCATCGACGATCTGCCCGCGCTTCATCATGATGACGCGATCGCACAGCCGCTCGACCTCGTACATGTTGTGCGAGGCGAGCAGGATCGTCGCATTCTTGCGCGCGCGGTAGCGCTCGAGATGGCTGCGGATCCAGTCGGCGGTGTCGGGATCGAGCGAAGCGGTCGGCTCGTCCAGCACCAGGACATCCGGCTCATTGATGAGCGCTTTGGCGAGCGCGACGCGCGTCTTCTGGCCGGCCGAGAGCTTGCCGGCGGCGCGATCGACGAATTCGGCAAGATCAAGTTCGCTCGCGAGCTTTTCGATGCGCGCCGAAACATTGTCGAGCCCGTAGAGAAGGCCGAACACTTTCAGGTTTTCGCGCACCGTCAGGCGATGCGGCAGATCGACGTAAGGGCTCTCGAAATTCATCCGGTAGAGCGCGCGATAGGGCTCCTTCGCCATGTCGGCGCCGAAGACTTTTACATTGCCGCCGGTCGGCGCGATCAGCCCCATGATCATGCCGATCGTCGTCGTCTTGCCGGCGCCGTTGCCGCCAAGGAGCCCGGTGATGCTGCCGGCTTCGATTGCGAACGAGATGCCGTCAACGGCGACGGATTCGCCGTAGTGCTTGGCGAGCCTGTCCGCTTCGATGGCCGGTAAATGGGCGTGCATGGGGTCCTTTCACGCTACGAAATGCCACGGTTTGGCGCGGCTTCACAACCGCCGGGATAGGCATAGATTGCGGCAATGCTTGGCTTTGATGTTCTTTTGCGTCCGAGTGATGACCGGCGTTACGGGCTGAGGCTCGATACCTTCATCCGCCTGCGCTGGCTCGTCGTCATCGGCCAGACCATCACGCTTCTGGCTGTGCGCTGGGGCCTCGGGTTCGATTTCCCGCTGGCGCCGACGCTCGGCATTGTCGCGGTTTCGGCCGCCACCAATCTCGGCCTGCGGCTGCGTTATCCGCGCCCGCATTTTCTCGTCGATTCGGCGGCCGGCTTTCTCCTCGCCTTCGATATCATCGAGCTTGCCGGGCTGCTCTATTTCACCGGCGGTCTGGATAATCCGTTCTTTGCCTTCTTCCTTGCCCCGTTCCTGATCTCGGCGACGGCGCTGACGCCGCGCACGACGCTGCTGCTCGGCCTGCTGATCATTATCGCCGTGACGGTGCTCACGCTTTCCTACATTCCGCTGCCCTGGGCGGTGCCGGGCGGATTGACCTTTCCGCTGCTCTACCGCATCAGCGAATGGGTCGCGATGGCGGTGCAGGTCGGCTTCATCGGCATCTACACCTGGAAGATCGCCGACGAAACGCGCCAGCTTTCCGACGCGCTCGCCGCGACCGAGCTTGCGCTCGAGCGCGAGCAGCATCTTTCGGCGCTCGACGGTCTTGCCGCCGCGGCGGCCCATGAGCTTGGCACGCCGCTCGCGACGATTGCGCTTGTCGTGCGCGAGCTTGAGCGCGCGATGCCCGCGGACAGCCCCTATGCCGACGATGTTCGCCTGCTGCGCGACCAGAGCGAGCGTTGCCGCGTCATCCTGCGCCGCATCGCTTCGCTCGGATCGGGTGACGCGCCGTTCGACCGGCTTTCGATGACGCAGCTTGTGAATGAAGTCGCCGAGCCCCACCGCAATTTCGGCATCGACATCATCCTCGATCTGCCGAAGGATCGCCAGGGCGAGCCGGTGATCGCGCGCAATCCCGGCATCCTGCATGGCCTCGGCAACATCGTCGAGAACGCCGTCGATTTCGCGAAACACACGGTGACGATCAGGACGGAGTGGACGGGCGACGAGGTCGAGATCGTCGTCACCGACGACGGCCCCGGCTTTGCCGACGACATCATCAACGAGATCGGAAATCCGTATGTGTCATGGCGCGGCAAGAAGAGCGGCAAGACGCCGCAGGGCCTTGGCCTTGGCATCTTCATCGCGAAGACCTTGCTGGAGCGCTCGGGCGCGACGATCAGCATGAAGAATCGCCCCGTGCCGGAACAAGGCGCGATCGTGCGCGTGCTGTGGCCGCGCGCCAAGCTCGCATTGAAACCGCAGCAGGCCGGCGCTGCGAATGCGCCCGAAAGCGGTATCCAGGGCAGCCTTGCGGGTGAACCGGCGGCGGAATAAAACAATCGCGGGGGCTAACGGAACGCAAAGACCGCAACCGGAAGGTGGAACGCGCCCATGCCCGAGATCACCGCAATCGATGCCGCCAGCGCCGCGAAGAACGCTATCGAAGCAAGCCTCCTGATCGTCGACGACGACAAGCCGTTTCTCGATCGCCTCGCGCGGGCGATGGAGGGCCGCGGCTTCGCCGTCACCACCGCGAGTTCAGTCGCCGAAGGGCTTGCCGCGGTGACGAAGACGCCGCCCGCTTACGCGGTCGTCGATATGCGTCTTGGCGACGGCAGCGGTCTGGAAGTCATCTCGGCGCTCAAGGATCGCCGCCCCGATGCGCGCGGCGTGGTCCTCACCGGCTATGGCAATATCGCGACCGCGGTGAACGCCGTGAAGCTCGGTGCCATCGACTATCTCTCGAAGCCCGCCGATGCCGACGAGGTTTGCGCGGCGCTGAAAGCCGAGCCGGGCCAGATGCCGCAACTGCCGGAAAATCCGATGTCGGCCGACAGAGTGCGCTGGGAGCATATCCAGCGCGTTTACGAGCTGTGCGGCCGCAATGTGTCGGAGACCGCGCGCCGCCTCAACATGCACCGCCGGACGCTCCAGCGGATCCTCGCCAAACGCGCGCCGCGATAAACGCGTCCTGCGCCGAGGGGTTCCCTGTCTGAGCCGCATTTCGCGCCGCTTTGGCGGTGCGTTGAACTCGCGCACCCGATCGGTTACATCGGAAGTGCTGCACCCGTAGCTCAGCTGGATAGAGCGCTGCCCTCCGAAGGCAGAGGTCAGAGGTTCGAATCCTCTCGGGTGCGCCAGAACCGCGCGTTCCCCGACCCGTTCGCTTCAGGAAATTTCATGCCAGCCGCGCTGGTTTCGCCCAGGCGGCGAAGTTAGGAATTTTCATCAGGCGGTGAACCGCTGGCTGATCGAGCGCTGAGGCTGTATGGCCGCTAGTGCTTCTTGCCCTTGCTGTAGCGGCCTTCAGGTTCGTGGGCGCCCTCTGCGCGCGCGCCGAGAAAATCGGCGAAGGCGACGGCGATCAGCGAGACGAGAAACAGGCCGTGGATGCCGACGAGCCAGCCGAGCTGCACCGAATCGTATTGCTGGACGTTCATGAAGGCCTTTAGCACCTGCACCGCCGAGATCGCGACAATCGAGGTGATGAGCTTCTGCTTCAGCCCGCCGAAATCGACCTTCTCCATCCAGTTCGGCCGGTCGCGGTCGCCGTCGCCCTCGATTTTCGAAACGAAATTCTCGTAGCCCGAGAAGATGACAATCAGGACGAGATTGCCGGTCAGCGCGAGGTCGATCAGCGACAATACCCCGAGGATGATGTCGGACTCGGTGCCGGAAAGCGCGATCGAAACATAATGTACGAGTTCGGCCGCGAATTTCACGAGCAGCACGGCGAGGCCGACGATCAGCCCGAGGTAGAACGGCGCCATCAGCCAGCGGCTGCGGACGATCAGCCATTCGATGACATATTCGATCGGGCCGGGAACTTCTTTTCGGATTTCCCTCACGCGGCGACTCCGGTGCCGATCTGGCAGGCGACGCCGGTGCCGCCGAGCCCGCAATAGCCGCGCGGATTTTTCGCAAGGTACTGCTGGTGATAGTCCTCGGCGAAATAGAATTCCGGCGCCGGCAAAATCTCGGTGGTGATCACGCCAAAACCTCTTTGCTTCAAGGCGGCTTCGTACTGTGTCTTTGACGCTTCGGCGGCTTCGCGCTGCGCGTCATTAAAAGTGTAGATGCCCGAGCGATATTGCGTGCCGATGTCGGCGCCCTGCCGCATGCCCTGCGTCGGGTTGTGGCTTTCCCAGAAGGTCTTGAGCAACTCGCCGTAGGTGATCTGCTTCGGATCGTAAATCACCAGCACCGCTTCGGTGTGCCCCGTCTTGCCGGAGCAGACTTCCTCATAGGTCGGGTTCGGCGTCTCGCCGGCAACATAGCCCGCGGCCGTCACCCATACGCCGGGCAGTTGCCAGAACTTGCGCTCCGCGCCCCAGAAGCAGCCGAGCGCGAACAGCGCTTTCGCGCTTCCGTCCGGATAAGGGCCTTTCAACGCGCGGCCTGAAACGAAATGCCGCTCGGCGGTGGGAATGGCGGAGGCGCGGCCCGGCAGCGCCTTGCCGGGGGCGGGGAGTTCGTTCGATTTGCGGAAGAACAGCATAGCCAATCTCCGAAAACAGGAATGAATTTCGCCGCATATATAAGTGTACGGAAACATATAAGTGTACGGAAACAGCGCCGCTTGCACCGGCGCCAATCACATCTTCGCCAGCAAAATGATCTCGTGCGCGGTCTCGCCCGTCAATCGGGCTAGTCGCGGGAAGAATAGCCGATCTGCTGGCGCCGCTTGCGGCCGGCCAGCACGAACAGGAGGCCGAGAACGCCGAGCACGACCCAGATCGGGGTCAGGAGGACGGACAGCAGCCCCGGATTCCACACCCACACCGGGAGCTGCGCTTCGACCCAGGTCCGCATGGCGTCGAAGCTCGCAGGATGCAGCGAATCCCAGGCCATGCCGAACTGGGTAATGGCGAGCCGCCCGGCGGAAATCGAGCGCGTCCCGTCGATGACCAGCGCCACGAAGGCGCCGGCCAAGAGCCACAGGCCGATGAAGCGGAACAGGAAGCGGATCATGAAAATTCGTAACCTGCCGCCGGAAGCGGCGCAACCGCAGGCCGCCCATGGCTCAACAGGGGAAACTTGTATCGAGGGGTTTGATGGGTATAGTCCGCCCGATTTCGCGGAAGGGTGGCCGAGTGGTTTAAGGCGCACGCCTGGAAAGTGTGTATGCGGGAAACCGTATCGCGGGTTCGAATCCCGCCCCTTCCGCCAGTAAATTTCAAAGACGCGCAATTTATCGAACAAATTTCGAGTGCAAGCGTCGCGGCCCTATCTTCGGCCCTATCAAAAACAGATCGGAACGCGAATGGAAATTAACCACCGTCGCTTCTTGTTTTCCCGTCAGACGCTGCGGGTGGGGCTGAAGTCAGCTTGACGGTAGGTTCGCCCGGTATAGCAGGGAATTCCAATGTGCTCGCAATCGCGTTTAATTCTTCGATTTCTTTTCGCTGCCTCGCCTTTTCTTCGGTTTCATTGTCAGTTTTGGGTGGAGGGAGTCCACGCGGCTGCATAATCATTCCGCGTTCAATGCGCGCATATAAAAACGTAATCGAGCGTTGCATTTTTTGCTCGACTTCGTGCTTCGTGCCTTCGTCGCCCGCATAGTCCTTCATTATCTCTTTTACTTTATCTTCAATCTGGCGATTTGTTTTCGCTTCCAAACTTTTAGTGATCTGCTCGACAATCGATTCATCAATGCCGGTTGTCTTCGCTGTGGCAGCCAGTTCACGAATTTTTAAACCGGCCAAAATTGAATCCAGACACCATTTCACCGCTAAGGATAAAAGAACCAGCGTGCTTACGTCCACGCCGAGAAAGAAAGTCGGGTCGGTCGTTGAAATTTCACGTACTTCAATCGGCTCTGGTGAGATATTCGCGGCTTCTGAAAACGAGCGAATAATAAAAGTTATATTTTTTAATTCGCTAGATAGTCCTTCCAAATCGTTTTTAAAAAGAGCGCGCGGTATTAATACGCTTAGTTCGGTTTCACCGACGGACAATTCTTCTGTTTCAACACCGACTTTTTTCAAATTGGTACGGAGGGCTTTCAACGAAGCCAAAAATTCATTGCGGTCAGTGAGAAGCTTGCTTAGGTCTTGCTGGACCACTGCGGGCGTCATCACGTTGCGTTTAATAGAATCTTCTATTTCAGCTATGACAGACGGGCTGTAAAAACGCAGGCCTAAGATATCTGTGATTGCATCTTTATATGATCCCGTGAGCGGCACATAAAAGGCATTCAGCGTTTTATCTAGCGACTTTATGGCAGCGGCCACTCGTGACTGAAAATCGGAATTCGATGGTTGGCTCACTAGCTGGCCGAGGTGATTATTTAGATTTTCAAATTGTTTTTGAATGTTATTCGTTTTCTCCGATTCGAGAAGAAAAGCAGCGATGGCGTTAAGTCGTTCGGCGTTCATATCCCACCCATAACTTTTTTATCGATCAACAATACATCAATAGGAATACCTTCTTCTACTGATTCGCTAGCGTTATTTTTTGCCGCTTCGCACAATATTTTTTGTCGGATATATTGACCCAATGTGTACGCTCTACTCGCAAGTGAAGGCGCAGGCGGAAATACGCGCACTGATAAATGCGATCTACGACACGGCGGGCAATCTGGCCCGCAGCCCGCGATTTTCCCCGGCACGCCTGCGCCGGTCGTGCGCGAGACTGACAAAGGCCGCGAACTGACGAAGATGTGCTGGGGCGTGCCCAGCTCGCGGCTCCAGTACTAGCGGTTTTATGCGGGATGCGGCCCAAACGCCGCACCCTCCGGCCATATCCATTTTCGAGAATCTCGCGCAATATTTGCTACCGCCTGCCGTTCCTGCATTCCGGCCAACAGGAGAAACTTCGTGCGCAAAATTCTGCTCGCCTTGCTGCTCCTCGCCACACCGGCCGCCGCCGATACCGTGAAGGCCGGCGGCGCCGATATCGCCATCGTGCTGCCCGCCGGTTATTGCGAGTTGCAGCCGAACGACAAGTCCGATGCGCGCGTTATCGCCGCCATTCGCGGCATGATCGAGCCGATCGGCAATTCGCTTCTTTCCGCGGCAGCCGAATGCGGCGTTCTTCCGCAATGGCGGATCGGCAAGGTCTCGCGCCTCAGCAGCATGACGCAGTACCAGTTCTACACCCGCGAGACGCGCGCGCCGGGCACGCGCGAGGACAGCGACAAGGCGGTGGCCGCGGTCTGCGACGAGCTGCGCAAGAGCGGCAAGCAGCAAATCGTCGATATGAATTCTTCGGTCAAGGAACGCGCGGCCAGGGTCATCGCAACGATCGAATACGGCAAGATCGAGATGATCGGCGTCACCGGCGAGGAGCCGGGCGCTTGTTATGTCGCGCTCTTGCAGAAATTCCGCGCCGAGGACAAGACCGACGTCATGCAGCTCGTCACCTACGTGACGACGCTGGTGAAGGGGCGGTGGGTCTATTTCTATCTCTTCAACGACTACAAGAACGAGGATTCGATCGAGACATCGCTCGCGCAGCACCGGCGCAACGTGCGCGCTTTCCTCGCCGCGAACGGCATGTAACGCTCCATTCGGCCGGCGTTATTGCGCCGGCACGAACATTTTTTTCGCGATCATCTCCTCAAAATAGGCGATCGTCTTCTTGAGACCGTCGCGCAGCTCGGTCTTCGGTTTCCAGCCGAGGAATTCGTTGGCCTTGGAGATGTCCGGCTGGCGCTGGCGCGGGTCGTCCTGCGGCAGCGGGCGATGCACGAGCTTGCTGCGCGAGCCGGTGAACTCGACGACCATCCTGGCGAGCTCCGCGATCGTGAATTCGTGCGGGTTGCCCAGATTGATCGGGCCGGTGACGCCGGCCGGCGAATTCATCAGCCGAATGAGACCGTCGATCAGGTCGTCGACATAGCAGAACGAGCGCGTCTGCGCGCCGTCGCCGAACAGCGTGATGTCCTGGTTCTGCAGCGCCTGCATGATGAAGGACGATACGACGCGGCCGTCGTTCGGGTGCATGCGCGGGCCGTAGGTGTTGAAGATGCGCGCCACCTTGATCGGCATGTTGTGCTGGCGGTGATAGTCGAAGAACAGCGTTTCGGCGCAGCGCTTGCCTTCGTCGTAGCACGAGCGCGGGCCGATCGGGTTGACGTGGCCCCAGTAATCCTCGCGCTGCGGATGCACGTTCGGATCGCCGTACACTTCCGAGGTCGAGGCCTGCAGAATTTTCGCCTTGGTGCGCTTGGCAAGGCCCAGCATGTTGATCGCGCCGTGCACGCTCGTCTTCGTCGTCTGCACCGGATCGCGCTGATAGTGGATCGGCGAGGCCGGGCAGGCGAGATTGTAGATCTCGTCGACCTCGACATAGAGCGGGAACGTCACATCGTGGCGGATCAACTCGAAACGCGGATTGCCGATCAGATGCTCGATGTTGTAGCGCGCGCCGGTATAGAAATTATCGACGCAGAGCACATTGGCGCCTTCCGCGAGCAGCCGCTCGCACAGGAACGAGCCGAGAAAGCCGCTGCCTCCGGTGACGAGAATTCGTTTTTGCAGGTGCATTTGAATACCTGAAGGCCGGGCCTGTTTGCCTGACCGTTGCTAGCAGAATCCGGGCGGGGCGAAAACCATGCAAGGCCGCCTGTGCTTTTCGTCCCGGAATGACGGGATGTTAGAGTGGGCCGAGCCCCGAAAGGGCAAACACGGTTAAGGGAGACGAGAATGAGCGAGACGCTGTTCGATCAGGGCCTGAAAATCCGCCGCGACGTGTTGGGCGCGGAGTATGTCGATAAATCCTTCGCCAATGCCGACGATTTCAGCCGGCCGATGCAGGAATACACCACCGAATGCTGCTGGGGAAAAATCTGGGCCCGCCCGGGGCTCGATCGCAAAACGCGCAGCATCGTCAATCTTGCGATGATCGCCGGCCTCAACCGCCATCACGAATTCAAGCTGCATGTGAAAACGGCGATCAGGAACGGCCTGACCAAGGCCGAGATTTCCGAAATTCTGCTGCAGGTCGCCTGCTATTGCGGCGTGCCGGCCGGCGTCGAAAGTTTTCGTCTGGCGAGCGAGGCGTTCAAGGAAGCCGGCGTTTAATCGACCGGCAAAACATTCGTATATTTCACCTGCTCAAGCGCGAAACTCGACTCGATCGAAGCGATGCCTTCGACGCGGGTCAGTTTCTGCTTGAGGAAGCGCTCATAGGCGGCAAGATCCTCGACGACGACGCGCAGGAGATAATCGCGCGGCCCGGTCATGAGATAGCACTCCAGCACTTCCGGCCAGCGCGCGACGAGTTTGCCGAAATTGGCCAGCATCTGCTGGCGCTGGCTTTCCAGTTTCAGCGAGATGAAGACGCTGACCGGCAAGCCGACGCTCTGCTGATCGACCATCGCGACATAGCGCTTGATGACGCCGGCCTTTTCCAGGAGCCGCACGCGCCGCAGGCAGGGCGAGGCCGAAAGCCCGACCTTGGCGGAAAGCTCCGCGAGGCTCATGCGCCCATCGGCTTGCAGGGATTGCAGGATCTTGCGATCGATGGGGTCGAGTTTCGCGCTTGGCATGAAACCTCCAAATACTCGAATATATTGGCATAAATCGCCAATCACAGCGATAAAATCGCAAAATTCGGCAAGAAATGCCGCGTTTACCGCCGATACTGGCCGCAGGAGAAATGGTCATGCGCGGCGCCGAAACCGATTCCAGCATCCTGCAAGAGCTCGAGAAGAAAGTGCTCTGGCTCGCGACCTGGATGATTCATAACGCCAATCATCTGCGCGAGAATAGCGACGGCTTAAAGGTCGGCGGCCATCAGGCCTCGTCCGCCTCGCTCGCGACGATCATGACCGCGCTCTATTTCGATGTGCTCAAGCCCGAAGATCGCGTCGCGGTCAAGCCGCACGCCTCGCCGATCTTTCACGCCATTCAGTATCTTCTCGGCAAGCAGACGCGCGAGAAGATGGAAAATTTCCGCGGCTACAAGGGCGCGCAGAGTTATCCCTCGCGCACCAAGGACGCCGACGACGTTGATTTTTCGACCGGCTCGGTCGGCCTTGGCGTCGCGCAGACTTTGTTCTCGTCGCTGGTGCAGGATTATGTGCGCGCGCATGGCTGGGGCACGGATCGCCGCGAAGGCCGCATGATCGCGCTCGTCGGGGACGCCGAGCTCGATGAGGGCAACATCTTTGAAGCGATGCTGGAAGGCTGGAAGCAGGGCCTCAGAAATTGCTGGTGGGTGATCGACTACAATCGCCAGAGCCTGGACGCGGTGGTGCGCGAAGGCCTGTGGGCGCGCTACGAAAATCTGTTCAAGGCCTTCGGTTGGGATGTTGTCATCGTCAAATACGGCGCGCTCCAGCAGGCGGCGTTCAAGGAGCCGGGCGGCGCGAAGCTCAAAGCCTGGATCGACAATTGCCCGAACCCGCTCTATTCGGCGCTTGTGTTCTCAGGCGGCGCGGCCTGGCGCAAGCGCCTCCTCGACGAGATCGGCGATCAGGGCGATGTCACCGCGCTGATCGAGCGGCGCTCCGACGAGGAACTCGCGCGCCTGATGAATAATCTCGGCGGGCATGACCTCACCGCGATGCGCGAGGCGTTCCACGCCGTCGATCACGACCGGCCGGTCTGCTTTATCTGCTACACGGTGAAGGGCTTTGGCCTGCCGCTCGCCGGCCACAAGGACAATCACGCAGGATTAATGACGCCGGCGCAGATGGAGAGCTTCCGCGCCTCGATGAATGTGCGCGAGGGGCACGAGTGGGATCGCTTCGAGGGGCTTGCCATCCCCGCGGCGGATCTTGAGAAGTTTCTCGCTCGCGTGCCGTTTGCCCAGGCGAAGAATCGCCGCCTGAACGCGCCGAAGATCGAAGTTCCCGAAGAAGTCGCGATTGCCATCAAGCCCGCGATGTCGACGCAGGAAGGCTTCGGTCTTTTGCTGAACGAGATCGGCAAGCGCGGCGACGAATTCGCGGCGCGCCTCGTCACGGCGGCGCCCGACGTCACCGTCTCGACCAATCTCGGCGGCTGGGTCAATCGGCGCAAGATTTTCGGCCGCGAAGCCGCCGCCGATACGTTCCGTAATGAACGCATTCCCTCGACGTTCAACTGGGAATTTTCGCCGCGCGGCCAGCATATCGAACTCGGTATCGCCGAGATGAATCTGTTTATTCTTCTCTCCGCGCTTGGGCTTTCGCATTCGATCAACGGCGAGCGGCTGCTGCCGATCGGCACGCTCTACGATCCGTTCATCGCGCGCGGCTTGGATGCGCTGAACTATGCCTGCTATCAGGACGCGCGCTTTATCGCGACGGCAACGCCCTCCGGCATCACGCTCGCGCCCGAAGGCGGCGCGCACCAGTCGATCGCGCAGCCGCTGATCGGCATGGCGCAGGATGGCCTTGCGGCCTTCGAGCCCGCCTTCGTCGATGAGCTCTCGGTCATTCTGCCGTGGGCGCTCGCCTATATGCAGAAGGACGGCGAGGGCGAAGTCTCCGAGAAGAACTGGCTGCGCGATGAAACCGGCGGCTCGACCTATTTGCGTCTCTCGACGCGGCCGGTCGAGCAGATCGCCCGCAAGATGACGCCCGAACTCAGGCAAGGCATCGTCGATGGCGGTTACTGGCTTCGGAAGCCCGGGCCCAATGCCGAGATCGTCGTCGCCTTCATGGGCGCCGTCGCGCCCGAGGCGATCGAGGCCATCGGCATGATGGCGGAGGATCGCCGCGATATTGGCCTCCTCGCGATCACGTCCGCCGACCGATTGAACGCCGGCT
>Ga0180218_1000802_pt1 | contig 23317 bp, 22 predicted proteins | sample eDN3rd37CKraftBY_FD_151334 | JGI IMG/M metagenome (GOLD analysis project Ga0180218, IMG submission 151334) | Enriched backyard soil microbial communities from Emeryville, California, USA - eDNA 3rd pass 37_C Kraft BY (version 2) (version 2) | ecosystem: Environmental > Terrestrial > Soil >...
CGCCAGCGCGAGGGCTTGTAGCCAAGCTGCTTGAACTCGCGCGGCAGCAGGTCGGGCTGCGCTTCGGTCAGTGCCACGTAGGCGTTGACGCCGGCGACGAAGGCCTCCGCCACGCGCTTGGCGTCCGAGCCGTAGGCCAGCCATTCGCGATACATGTCGCCGCGGTACAGCACCGCCCGCGCCATGCGGTCGCCGTCGACATAGGCCGGACCGAAGTCCTTGGCCATCTCGCCGAGCCCGCGCTTGCGCCACAGGTCGATCTGCCAGAGCCGGTCGCGCGCGGCGATGAAGCCTTGCGCGTAGAAGGCGTCGTACAGCGTACCGGCGTAGATATGCGGCACGCCCCAGCGGTCGATCAGGATGCTGGCCGGTTTCTCCAGGCCGGGAGCGGCATAACGGTCGGTGGGCGGCGCTGCGGACGCGGTGCCTGCCAGCACGGGCAGGGCAGCGGCGACGAGGGCGAGGTGGCGGAGCAGGGTGGCGGCGGGCCGCCGGCGGACGATGCGCATCGGGTCTCCTTGCTTTGTTGGTCTTGGTGGAGCGCGTGCCGGAGGCTGGCTCAGCGGAATCCGGCCACCGAAGCATAGCCGAGCGGGCGGCGGGATGGGGAAGGTGTGCACGGTGATCGCACGGATCGCGGGTGCGAAGGGGGCGTGCGACGGCGCTTGCGGCGGGGCTTGCGGCGGGGCTTGCGGCGGGGCTTGCGGCGGGGCTTGCGGCGGGGCGTGCGGCGGGGCATGCGACGGGGCGTGCGGCGGTGCGTGCGGCGGGGCATGCGAGGCGGCGTGCCGCGGGCGCGCGGCGGGCGGCGGGCGTGCGGCGGGCACGCAGGTCAAGGCGGCCATGCAGTTGTCAAAATTGCACGCGCCGCGGCATGGCGCGCTGCAGCGTGCGCGGCTGTCGCACTCGGCACGATCCGTGCGTCAGTCGCAGTACTTCAAGCCCTTCGAGTCACCGCCATGCCGAGAAAAGATGAGTACGGCACCAACGCCGAGGCCGCCCGCGCATCGACCCGCGGCCGCCACCTGATCGCGCGCCCGATGCTATGGGTGTTTATCGCGATCGTGCTGATCGGGCTGCTGGTGTTGTCGTACTGGTAATCGGGTAAGAATCGGGTAGGGCGGCCGTCGGCGCGCGGTCTGCTCTTGCCGCCTTCAGGCGCCGACCGGCACGTACTTGTCCCGGTGGGCCTGCAGCCATTGCGCCGAAGCGCTGGCGTCGTGGTCGGTCGGATGGAAATCGGGGCGGAAGTAGTCGCGCCACGCGGCGAACGTCTGCCGGATCAGGCCGCGCTTGCCGAACAGGAATCGCGCCGCGCCCGCCCAGGTGTGCCATTGCCACAGCGTGCCGTCGCGGCGCAGGTTGTCGATGGTCTGGCGCAGCGCATCGCCGAGGAAGGTGAGGCTGATGCGGCGGAACCAGGTGATGCGCCATGCGTGGGAGCCGCCCAGCGCCTGGTACAGATCGAAGGCGGTGTTGCGATGCTCGGTTTCCTCGGCGCTGTGCCACAGCCATAGCGTCGCCAGCCGCGGATCCTGCTCGCCGAGCATGTCCGCATTGCGCAGCATCCAGTCGGCGAAGATCGCGGTGAAGTGTTCAAACGCCGCCGTGATCGCCAGCGGGTGGCGCGGGTCCACCCCTTCCAGCTGCTTCAGCCGTTCCTTCGAACGAACCTCCCAGGCATTGACCAGCCCCTGCCTGCGCAGATGCTCGTTGTAGAGGCCGTGCAGGCGGCGGTGCGTTGCCTCCTGGCCGACGAAACCCTGCACCTCCGCGCGGAACTCGTCCTGTCGCTCGGGCGGCAGGGCCTTCAGGCCATTGCGCACCGCATCGATAAAGAATTGCTCGCCGACCGGAAAGCTCATCGACAGCGCATTGAGGAACGCGGTGCGGAACGGATCGCCCGCGCACCAGTGCCGCGGGATCGGCGCTTCCATATCGACGAGCAGGCGGCGAACGACGAGATGCGTCACGGTGGTCTCCCGGGTGCGTGGGTCTGGTACTGCGGAGTACCGATCATGATGGCGCGGCCCCGGTACTGTCAAGTACCATGGCGGCGGATAACGAACGTCCCGCGACGAGCGCCCGCCGAAGAGCGACCCCCGAAGAGCGACCTCCGAAGAGCGACCTCCGAAGAGCGACCTCCGAAGAGCGACCTCCGAAGAGCGACCTCCGAAGAGCGACCGGCGACGAGCTTCCCACGACGAGCGACCCACGACGAGTGACCCACGACGAGCGACCCATGACGAGCCGCCCATGCACGCACCCGCCATCCTGACCGCCGGCACCGCGCCGGACCGCAGCGAACATCGACGCCGCCTGCTCGAAGGCATGGCCGGCGCCGTCGCGCGCAAAGGCTATGGGGAGGTCACCATCGCCGATATCGTCGCCGAGGCCAACGTCTCGCGCCGGACCTTCTACGAGCATTTCGATTCCAAGGCCGATTGCCTGATGGCGCTGTACGTCAGCGCGAGCCGGCATGCGCTGCAGGTGCTGCGCGACGCGATCGACCCGCGCCAGCCGTGGACCGCGCAGGTCGAAGGCGCGATGCGCGCCTATCTCGGCTATATGGCGGGCAACCCCGCGCTGCTGCGCACGCTGTTCATCGAAATCCTGAGCTTGGGCGGCCCCGGCCTGGCGGTACGCCGGCAGATCCACCGCGAACTGGCCGAATTCATCCAGCGCACCGTCGGCACCGACCAGCGGCGCCGGCTGCGCCTGCCCTACGAGAGCGCACTGGCCCTGGTCGGCGCGGTGCACGAACTGGTGCTGGAGCGGATCGAGGGAGCCGGGCCGGCGCGGCTGGAGGCCTTGGTGCCGACGGTCTGCGATCTGGTGCGCCGGATCGTCGGGGAAGAGGGGCGCGCCGCAACCTGATATCTTCCAGGGGCGTCGTCATCCCTGTCCGCCCGCTGCCCACTCGCTGCCCACTCGCTGCCCACCCGCCGTCCACCCGCCGTCCACCCGCCGTTTACCAATACGGAGGTTTCGCCCCATGCCCGTGTTTCGCAACCTGGATCAGGAGTCCCTGGACAAGCAGTACAACAACCGGGCCGCAGTGCCGGAGCATCCGGCCATCCTGGCGCGGTGGGCGGCGGATGCCGCGGCCTTCCGCCAGGCGCATGCGGTCGAGGAACACCTCTCCTATGGCAGCGATCCGAAGCAGACGCTCGACTATTTCCCCGCCGGTGGGCCGGGGCGGCCGCTGCTGATCTTCATTCACGGCGGCTATTGGCAGGCGCTGGACAAGTCCGACTCCAGCCATCTGGCCGCCCCGTATCTCGCGCGCGGCATCGATGTGGCGATGCTGAACTACCGGCTCGCACCGGACGCGACGATGGCTGAGATCGTGCGCGACAACCGCAGTGCCGTGGTGTGGTTGCACCGGAATGCGCGCGTGCTGGGCTTCGACGCCAATCGCATCTTCGTCTCCGGCCATTCGGCGGGAGGCCAACTGGTCGGCATGCTGGCTGGCACGCGATGGGAGGACTTCGGCCTGCCGGCGGACGTGCTGAAGGGCGGATGCTCGATCAGCGGGCTCTACGACCTGGAGCCGATCCGGCTGTGCTATCTCAACAAGGTGGTGGGGCTGACGGAGGCGGACGTCGCCGCCTACAGCCCGATTCACCATCCGCCGACGACCACGCTGCCGATGATCCTCACCGTGGGCGGCGATGAGTCCGATGAATATCACCGCCAGCAGGCGGAATATGCCGCGCTGCTCCGGCAACGCGGCGTGCCCGTCAGCATCGTCGAGCAACCGCACGGCCACCATTTCGACGCGCTGGAACCCCTCGGCGATGCCCAAAGCGAGCTGGCGGCGGCCGTGCGGGGGATGATCGAGGCGACAGCGTAACTCTCGCACTGGGCGTCCAATCGGTGCGACGGATCGTCTTGGCAATGGAGTGATCAGGTAGCTGAAATGGACTCCAGCGCTTCCCCCCGCGTCTCAATGCCGAACCGGTAGACGATCCATGCCGCCGCCAAAAAACAGGCGGCGCCCAGCGCGAAGACGCCGGCCTGGCCTGCAAGCGGCAGTACCAGTCCAACCAACGCCGGGCCGATCAGCGAGCCGACACGGCCGACGGTCGACGCCATGCCGCACCCGGTAGCGCGCGCCCTTGTAGGGTAGAGCTCCGGGGTATAGGTATAGAGCACCGCCCACATGCCGAACATGAAGAACTGCATCGTGCCGCCGGACAGGAACAGCGCGGCCGGCTCGGCGTGCATGCCGGCGACGCGGCCGTAGAGAAACGCCGCTACGGCGCCGCCCACCAGGGTCGCCACGCATGCCGGTTTCCTGCCCCATCGCTCGACCGCCCACGCGGCGCACAGGAAGCCGGGAATGCCGCCGATCGAAATGTAGACGGTATAGAGCACCGACTTGGTCACGCCCATGCCTCCCTGCTGCAGCAGGGCACCGATCCAGGTATTCAATCCATAGAAGCCCAGCAAGGCGAAGAACCATAGGCCCCAGACCGTCATCGTCCGATTGCGGTACTCGGGAGACCACAGCACCTTCACGCCGAAGGTTTGCGCATCGGCCGTCGTCACCGTGGCGCTGGCTTCGGGCAACGATGTCAGCTTCAGGCGGCGCATCACCGTCGATTCGATGCCGTCGACGACGCGTGCCGCCTCCTCGTGCCTGCCCTTGGATTCGAGCCAGCGCGGCGATTCCGGTACGTAACGACGGACCACGAAGAGAAACAGCGCCGGAACGGCGCCGAGCATGAACATGGTGCGCCAGTCGTGTGCCGACAGGACATAGTAGGACATCAGTCCGGCGCAGATGAAGGCGACCGGCCAGTTGCCATCCATCAGCGCCAGATACTTGCCGCGCTGGCGCGCCGGAATGAATTCCGACAACAGCGTTTGCGCCAGCGGCAGCTCCATGCCCATGCCGACACCCAGCAGCAGCCGGTACAGGCCGAGGGTGACGGGATCGTTCGCGGTCGAGCAAAGGAAGCTGCCGACGCCCCAGACGATCATGCTGACCTGGAAGACCGGCTTGCGTCCAAAGCGATCCGCCAGCATGCCCGAGCCGAGGGCCCCGACTGCCATGCCGACAAAGCTGGCGCTGCCAAGCATTCCCGCCTGCGCGCTGGTCAGCCCGAATTCGGTGCGGATCGACCCGAGCAGATACGTCATCATCGCGAGGTCGAGATTGTCGAAGAAGAACGCCATTGCAATGACGGCGAAAAGACAGCGGTGGTAGCCGCAGATGGGCAGGCGTTCAAGGCGGTCGCCGACGCGCACGCGCATCAGCTCGATCGGTGTCACTCTCATGTTGTCTCCTGTCTTGTCGTGGCCGGCTCCGTGCGGAGCGGTGGTGTGCAACATGGCCGTGCGGCATGTCGTTCGCTACTGTCGCGCGGGATGGCAGGCGGGGCACGCGTCGAGATGCCAACGGCTATCGCCATGGCGCCAACAGGTTCGACCGGCGTGGCGAATGCGGCTGATCATCGCGCGATGGATTCATGCGCGGAACGGAAGACACTGCGGATGCGTGGCCGCCCGCTCGTGGAGCAGGGTGGCCACGCCTTGCGGCCCATTGGAGAGGGCCAGGAGGGAGCGATCGGAGCGCGGAGGCGGTAGGGATCAGCGGGCGGAGAAGCGCTGCGGATCGAACGCTTCCTCAGGCAGCGCCGACAGCGTCGCGCCGGCCGGAAACGGATAGCGCAAGTAAGGTGCCCGCGGCTGGCCGGGCGGCGAGTATTGTCCGTCCGCGAGAATCCGCTTCTTGGCCGACAGTGAAAGGATTTCGCAGCGGTACGCCACGATCTGGTTGGCGGCCCCATCTTCGATCGGGGTGTAGTCCTTTTCGGGGCGGAACTTGTCGAGTGCCAGGTACTGATGCGCCCGAATTTCGTCGGTCTGGTCGCGCAAGGTGGCGACGCATCTCGCGATGACACTGTAGTACTCGAGGCTGGTGTTCTGGCCTTTGGGTGCCTTGAGCAATGCCACTGGGCGATCGATCTCGATGGTCACGTGAGGATTGGCCCGTATCGCCGAAGCCAGCTTTCCGTAGCGGGAGCTATGGATCAGGAAGGCATCGCCGGTGAAGGTGAAGCTTTGGGCCGTCACGTAAGGGAAGGGGTTGTCGTGGACGGCGACCCGGCAAATCAGTTCGTCCTTTAGAAAGGCCTCGATGGCGGGCCAGTCTGACCATGCCAGGTCGGTTCTCCGCATTTCATTGGTCAAGTAGGCGGGCGTCATGTTCGCACTCGGATTTATGGTTTGAGGGAATCAGTACAGAAAGCGCAGCTGGTCGCGCGCGGGGCCCAGGCCGACGCCACGAAGTCGGCGAGCGACGGCGCCTTCCAGCCAATGCAGCAAGGCATCGAGCTGCGGTGGCAGCGGGTCTTCACGGCGCTGTGGCAGCGCATTTCGACTGAATGCGGGAAACTCGCGGATGCGAGGTTCGGTTGTGCGATGAGAGGCGCCATCGAACAATGGAATAACCTGGCGCCGCGTGTCGACGAACCACGCCAGGCAATCGCATTTGTTCAGGAACCACTCGTCGATGCCATGCTGACGTATCGTCGTCCGTAGTTGCGCGACGTCGAGCAGTCCAATGCGACGCGGCCGCCCGGTCACGGTGCCGTACTCGTCGGCCAGCACGCGAAGGGCGGTGCCGATATCGAAGGCGTCGTCGCTGGCGAGCAGGCGAGCCGGATCATGGCGCGCGGCCTCGCGATACCGGTCGCCACGGTGTGCTGCCGCTGCCGCGCAGTATTGCGCCGAGCGCGTGCCGCCCAGCTCCGACGGAAAAGGTCCCGCGCCGACGCGCGAGACGATGGCCTTGGCGACGCCGATGGTCTTGCGGTGGTATTTGGCTGGCAGGTCGCCGCCGACATAAGCATAGGCCGGCACGGTATGGCTGGAGGTCACCCATGGCTGGTCGCCGTGCGTCACGTCGAGCATCACGGACTGTGCTCCCTCGAACAGCACGCGCGCGCCGCCCTCGACCAGCGTGCCCAGATGGTCCGGCTCTGAGGTGACGAAGTCGCGTACGGTCCGCCAGGCGGCGCGCATGCGGACGACCGCCGAGCTACGAGCATTCGCGCCGGCGCCCGTGCCGCCCTGCTTCTTGCACTCGCCAAGAAGGCGGAACACCGCTTCGCTGTCGGCGACCAGATCGCGCAGCTGGAACGCGACACGCATGCCCCCGCGCATGCGCATCGCGTGGTCGGAGTAGCAGGGCCCGATGCCGTTTCCGGTGGTTCCGATGCTGCCACCATCGTCCCGGTCGAGCGCTACATGGGCGGGTTGGATCAGAGGGCAGCGGTCGCTGATGTTCAGACGCCCGTGCAACGAGATGCCGCGCGACGCCAGCATCGCCATCTCGTCGGCCAGTTCGGCCAGGCCGATCGCGCATCCCGAGCCGATGTAGAGCGACAGCGAAGGGTGCAGGACGCCGGAGGGAATCTGCCGCAGGCGAAGCGCGCCACCGGGGGCATCGATCGTATGCCCGGCATTGGCGCCGCCGTTGAAGCGCGCGATGACGTCATAGTCGCCGGCGAGATGGTCGACGATTCTGGCTTTGCCTTCGTCCCCATATTGCAGGCCGACCAGCACGTCGGCATATCCGGTGCGGGATGGTGTCGTCATGCGTCGATGGCCAGCGCGAACGTGGCTTCGATTTCGACCGGTGCGCCGAATGGCAGGCTTGCGACGCCGATCGCAATGCGCGCGTGTCTGCCCTTGTCGCCGAAGACGAAGTTGATCAGCTCGGAAGCGGCGTTGACCACGGCAGGAGCATCGTGGAAGCTCGCCGAGGTGGCCACGAAACCGCCAATGCGCAGCACGCGCTGGACCCGTTCGAGGTCGCCGTCCGTGGCGGCGGCGACCCAGCCGAGTACGTTGGCCACGCAGAGCCGCGCGGCTTCGCGCGCCGTGTCGAGCGACACGCCGTCAGGGACTCGGCCCGTCGCGAACGCCTTGCCGCGAACCGTTGGCAGTTGGCCCGAGATCGTCAGGATCCCGCGGTGCAGGGTATAGGGGACAAACAGCGCGGATGGCATGTCGGCCGGAGGCAGGACGATTCCGGCCTCCCGGATGCGTTCGATGACTGGCATGAGCTTCCTCGTGAGCAATGGCGACGCGCTGCCGGCGCCTTGCACGGCAGTGTCGCCATCTCACTGTGCCTTGGGAGCCCGCCGTCGTCCCGTGCGGCGAGGCCATGCGATGTCGCGCGGACGCCAGCTTCCGCGCGATGCGCTGCTAATGCTGCGCCATATCCTGAAAGTACTCGGTCGGCGTCATGCCGAGGGCGCGACAGAACATGGCGCTGAACGCGCTGGGACTCTCGTATCCCAGCTCGAGGGCAATGTCGGTGACGGGCTTGCCTTCTGCCAGCAACCGCACGGCGGCCATTAACCTGGCCTGCTGCTTCCAGCGGCTGAAGGTCAGGCCAGTCTCCTCGGGAAACAGGCGGATGATGGTGCGTTCGCTGGCACCGACGGAGCGGCTCCATTCCTCGACCGACGTCTCGTCGGACGGCTCGGCGACAATGCGGGCGCAAATGCGGGCCAGGCGTGGATCGCGGGGCATCGGAAGATGAAGTGGCACGACGGAGAGCGGCCGCATTTCATGCAACAGCAGGCTGGCGACGAGCCCGTCGCGACCCTCCTCGTGATAGTCGAGCGGCATGGTCACCGCCGCCGAGATCAACTCGCGCAGCAGCGGCGGCACTGCCACCACGCAACACGTCGTCAGCTCGGTGGGGACCGCGTCCTCCCGGACATAGACGGTGCGCATCTCCACGTCGCCGCACGCCTTCATTGCGTGCCGGACATTGCAAGGCACCCACACGGCCCGCTGTGGGGGTACCACCCAGGATCCCCATTCCGTCGTCACCAGAATCGCCCCGGTATAGGCATAGATCAACTGGCCGCGCGGATGCGAGTGATAGTCGATATAGAACCGGTCGGGCAGCTCGCGAGCCATGCCGCCGAGCGGGCGGTCGATGTGCTGGTAGTCGTCGCGATTCTCGCTCTTTCCGAACATGGCGTCTCCGAGATAGCGGGTGTCATCTGGCGGGGCGCCGTTTGCGCCTTGGCCATTTATCTTGGGGGTCGACGTGAGCGCGTCGTATTTTTTTTAGCGATCGGTGTTCGCATCGAACCCGAATGTTCGGAGCCAAATTTAATGTCAGTGTATCGAAACTTCAATCAGGAATCGCTCGACCGGCAATACAACGTCCGGGGCGGCATTCCGCACTATCAGGCGATCTTCGAGCGGTGGGCAAAGCAGAGCGCTGAGGTTCGTCAGGCGCATGCCGTCAGCCAGGATCTCGCCTACGGCGATGACGCGAAACAGAAGCTCGATTTCTTCCCTGCTCGCAGTGCTGGCCGGCCATTGCTGATCTTCATTCACGGCGGATATTGGCAATCGCTGGACAAATCCGATTTCAGCTATCTGGTGATCCCGTACCTGGAGCGCGATATCAATGTCGCCGTGGTCAACTATCGGCTCGCACCCACGGTCGCGATGGGCGATATCGTGCGTGATAACCAGGATGCCGTGGTATGGCTGTACCGGCAGGCGCAGACGCTCGGCTTCGATGCCGATCGCATCTTCCTGTCCGGGCACTCGGCCGGCGGCCATCTGACTGCGACGCTGGCTGGTACGAGTTGGCAGGACTTCGGGGTGCCGGCGGACGTGCTGAAGGGCGGCTGCGCAATCAGCGGCCTCTATGATCTGGAGCCGATCCGACTCTGCTATCTCAACAAGGTGGTGGGATTGACGGAGGCGGACGTCGCCGCCTACAGTCCGATGGGCCATCCGCCCTCGACCAGGCTGCCGATGATCCTTACCGTCGGCGGCGATGAGTCGGACGAATATCATCGCCTGCAGGCCGACTATGCCGCGCTGCTGCGTCAGCACGGCGTACCGGTGGAGATCGTCGACCAGCCCAGCGGCCATCATTTCGACGCAGTCGATGCTCTCGGCGAGGCGCGCGGCGTGCTGACCGAGGCCGTGCTGAGGATGATCGCGGCAGCGGCGTAAAGACGCCAACGCCTCAGGAGCGGGCCATCTGTGCATTCCTCGCCTTGGCCGGGAAGCAGAGGTCCGCCAGCAATGCCACGAGGAGCAGCGCCGCGGCGGTCAGGAACAGCAGCCGGTGCGATCCCCCGCTCGCGTTGAACAGCGCGGAATAGGCATAACCCGCGACCGCCATCGCCGCCGCCGACAGGATGCTGGCGCGGCTCCACGCGATGTTCTGCCGTGGCGCATGCTCGGGCACGAGCTCGTGCACGCGTGCCAGCGCCAACGGCACCATGCCGGGCGCGAAGGTGCCGATGACAACGGTCAGGGCGCCCAGCACCAGCAGATTGTCGGTGATGTAGACCGCGGCCAGCACGATCGCCAGCACCAGCGAGACCAGCCGGATGCTCGGGCTGGCGCCGAGGCGATCGGCGAGAAAGCCGTATAGCGGCGGCCCGGCGATGGCGCCCAGTCCATAGATCGCCCAGAACACCGAGCCCAGATGCGTTCCCGCGCCCAGGCCGCGGGCGATGAAGTCCACCAGAAACACCATCGGCGCCACGGCCGCCGTGGCCATCAGCGCGTACTGCAGGTACAGCATCCAGACGGCGCCGCCGAAATGCGCCTTCGCGGATGGCGGGGCTTTGGCCGCCGCCGGGTGGGGATGATCCAGTTGCCGCGGCGGCCAGGCAAACCAGCTGGCGGCGGTCAGCAGCGCCGACAGAATGCCCAGGCCGATCCAGGTCTGGGCCAGGCCCAGTTCCAGCAGCAGCGGAATCAGCGTGCCCGATCCCGCAATGCCAAGCCCCAGCCCGAGGAAGATCGCCCCGCCCGCGGCGCCTTTGCGCGCCGGCGGCACGTGCGGCAGGATGGTGCCGGCCACCAGCACCATAACCACGCCGCCTGCCACGCCCGACATGAAGCGCCAGGAGAAATACCAGCCGAACGACAGCGGCACGGCGCAGGCGAGGAAGGCGGCGGTGATCCACACCATCATCAGCCGCAGCGTGCGTTCGTTGCCGAGGCGCGCGCCGACGACGCGGCCGATCAACGCGCCGCAGACATAGCCGGCCAGATTGGCGGCGCCCAGATAGATCACGCTGGAGGCAGGGAACCAGTGCGCCTGGATCAGTTCGGGAATCAGCGGCGTGAAGGCGAAACGCGCCAGTCCGATGCTGTCGAGGCTGGCGCACAGGCCGGCAAAGATATAGCGCCAGACCAGCGCGCGGTCCAGCTGTGCCGGCGTGAAGGTGGGGGATGGCTTGGTCATTCGTTCGGTTGTTGAGGGAGGGCGGAGGGAGGCCAACGTCCAGCGACAACGCGATGGACGTGCCATGTTTGACACTCATGTCATGTTTGACAACATAGTCAAGATTGACGGATGTGTCAATCATGCGCTTAAATGGCGGCATGTCTTCCAGGGGCATTTGACGCCCCGGCATTCGGAGAAACAGATGGCTGGCGTTCGCCAATTCGATGAAAGCCTCGCGCTGGACAAGGCGCTGGCGCTGTTCTGGCAGAAGGGCTATGCGGCGACCTCGATGCAAGAGCTGGCCGAGGCCACCGGGGTGCAGCGCGGCTCGCTGTACAACGCCTATGGCGACAAGGAGACGCTGTTCCTGCGCGTGTTCGACGTCTATCGCGAGCGCTTCGTTAGCCAGATGCGCGAGGCGCTGGACAAGCCCAGGCTGCGCGACGCGCTGCGCAGCTTCTTCGGCTGTGTGATTGTTTCGATGACCACTTCGAGGGGCAGCGGGATGCCGACCCGCGGCTGCCTCAGCACCAAGACCGCGGTGGGCACCGAAGATCTGGACGGGCCGCTGCGCACGGCCCTGAAGGCCTTGCTCGACGATATCGAGCAGGTGCTGTTCGAGCGCTTGTCACGCGAAGGCGAACCGTCGCAGCTCGCGCTGCCGCCGCGGCAGGCGGCCCGGCTGATCGTCACCTTCACGCGGGGGCTGGTGGTGGTCGAACGGGTCTATCAGGACGAGAAGCGCTTGCGCGCGGCGGCGGACAATCTGGTCGCAGTGCTGCTTGGCGCTGCATAGCGGGTCAGCCGAATCGACGCGCCAGCCCGATTGCCAGGGCGGCACCATTGTTCAAGACCGGCCAACAGTCCTGACAATGCCTGGGCGATGATCTTTTTGGCGCCGCCGCGCATAGTTCTCCCATGTCGCAAGCATTCCCTTCTTTCCCCGACCTTCCAACGGAGAACTGACATGAGCACCGACGAACGCACCAACCACCGCACCAACGAAGGTACCAACGACAGCACCAACGACCGCACCGCAAGCCGGGTCGCCATCGTGACCGGCGCCTCGCGCGGCATCGGCGCCGCGATCGCGCAGCGCCTGGCCCGCGACGGCTTCACCGTCGTCATCAACTATGCCGGCAGCGCCCGTGAGGCGGAGGCGCTGGCCGGGCAGATCGAGCAGGCGGGCGGGCGCTCCATCACCGCGCAGGCCGACGTCAGCGACAGCGCCGCGGTCCGGCGCATGTTCGACGCGGCGGAGACCGCCTTCGGCGGAGTCGATGTGCTGGTCAATAACGCCGGCATCATGCGCCTGGCCACGCTGGCCGACAGCGACGACGCCCTGTTCGACAGCCAGGTCGCCATCAACCTGAAGGGCACCTTCAACACGCTGCGCGAGGCGTCGCGGCGCCTGCGCAACGGCGGGCGGATCATCAATCTGTCGTCGAGCGTGGTCGGCCTGTATCAGCCCACCTACGGCATCTATGCGGCCACCAAGGCCGGCGTCGAGGCGATGACGCACGTGCTGACCAAGGAACTGCGCGGCCGCAATATCACCGTCAACACGGTGGCGCCCGGTCCCACCGCGACCGCGCTGTTCCTCGACGGCAAGCCGCAGGAACTCATCGAGCGGCTGGCCAAGCTGGCGCCGCTCGAGCGGCTTGGCCAGCCCGAGGACATCGCCAATGCGGTGGCCTTCCTGGCCGGTCCCGATGGCGCCTGGATCAACGGGCAGACGCTGCGCGCGAACGGCGGCGTGATCTGAGGCGCGGCGATCTCGCCGGCGCTAGCGGAAGCTGGCGCGATACTGCGCCGGCGAGATGCCCAGCCGCTGCTGGAACAGCACGCGCATGCGGTCGACCGTCACGAAGCCGCACTTGTAGGCGATCGATTTCAACGGCAGGGCGCTGCCTTCCAGCAGATTGCGCGCGATATCGATGCGCGCCCGCTCGATGAACGCGTGCGGCGTCATGCCGGTATCCGCGACGAACAGTCGGACCAGATTGCGTCCGCTCATGCCGACCTCGGCAGCCAGCGCGTCGAGCGTCAGCCTGGCACCGATATTCGCCATCACATAGGCCTGCGCGCGTGCCACCGGTGAGTCGGCCTGGGTCGGCGCCGCGGCCAGATACGGGCTGAACTGCGACTGGCCGCCCTGGCGCTGCGCCACCACCACCAGCCGCTTGGCCACCGCCAGCGCCACCGCGGCGCCATGGTCTTCCCGCACCATGGCCAACGCCAGGTCGATTCCGGCGGTGACGCCAGCCGAGGTGACCAGCTTGCCGTCGCGCAGATAGATGCGGTCGTACTCGACCGTGGCGGCGGGAAAGCGCTCCGCGAGGTGGGCGGCATTCTGCCAATGGGTCGTCACCGTGCGGCCGTCCAGCAGGCCCGCATGGCCCAGCACGAAGGCGCCGGTACAGACGGACCCATGCAGCCGCGCGCGCGACGCCGCGGTACGCAGCCACTTCGACACCGCGGCATCCGCCGGCGCGGTCGGCAGCCCGGGGCCGCCGGCCACCAGCACGATATCGAAGCGGGGCGCTTCGTCGCCCAGCGACAGGTCCGGCATCAGCTGCATGCCGTTCGACGCCCGCAGCGGCTTGCGCGTCCTGCCCACCAGCACCGTTTCATAGCGGTCCTTGCGGCCGATAAAGGCATTGGCCTCGGCGAAGACGTCGACCGGCCCGGCGACGTCCAGCGCCTGCACGCCGTCGAGCATCAGGATGGCTACGGTGGTCACGCTCATGGGATGGGTTTCCTGCGGCTGTCTTCAAGCGCCGTCACGATGTCCGGATCTGACGGAATGGCGTCATTGTAGTCAAACACTGCGCTGACCAGAATGAAAGCGCGAGACCGGGACCGCTGTGGCGACCGAAGGCGACCAAGGACGACCCAGGACGGCGGCGGCCCCGGCTGGCAGTTCCCTTCTCACTCTTGCGATGGCGACCGCATCGTGCGCCTTGCCGATGCCCGCCATGCCGATCCTTCAGGAGCAATCAAGATGGCCGAAATCATTGCCGGTATTCGCGTACCCGACAGCGCGATGGCACGCGCCGCCACCCAGCTGGTGCGCGACACCGAGGACGATCTGCTGTACCACCATAGCCGCCGCGTGTTCTTCTGGGGCGCGCTGACCGGCGAGCGCAAGGCGCTGGCCTACGACCCCGAGCTGCTCTATATCGGCGCGATGTTCCACGATATGGGGCTGACGCAGCGCTATGCCAGCGACAATCTGCGCTTCGAGGTGGACGGCGCCAACGCGGCGCGCGACTTCCTGAAGGGCTATGGCATTGCCGAGCGGGATATCGACGATGTCTGGGCCGCGATCGCGCTGCATACGACGCCGGGCGTTCCCGAACATATGCGCCCGACGGTCGCGCTGGTCACGGCGGGCGTCGAGATGGACGTGCTGGGACTGTGCTATCACGACTTCACCGGCGAGCAGCGCGACCACGTCTGCCGGCATCACCCGCGCGAGCACAACTTCAAGGAAAGCATCATCGACCATTTCGCCGAGGGCACGCGGCGCAAGCCGCTGACGACCTTCGGCAACGTCAAGGCCGATGTGCTGGCGCTGAAGGATCCGAACTACCAGCGCCTGAATTTCTGCAGCATCATCCTGGGGTCGGCCTGGCCGACTTGAGTCGGCAGAGCTGCAGGCGGCGGGCACGCGACGCGTTCGCGCACGCCCGCCACGGATCCTCCACGCGCTAGCGGTCCGGCCGCGGACCCTTTGCCGCGAATTCCGCGACGAGGGGGCCATACTCCTCCATCTGCGGGAACTTCGCAAAGCCGTGCACCGCCCCGGTCTTCGCCCAGGGCAGCGCTTCGCTCGTGTACGTCTCGACGTACGGCTGGAACCATGCGGCGTCGTCGAGCATGGTTGGGCGGACGTTCACGAAGCCCATGCTCGGCTCCATTTCGGTGAACACCCAGCTCTTGCACCAGTCGCAATGCCGGTGCCGGACCTGCTCGCCGCGCATGCCGCCGACGACGGGCTCGCCTTCGGTCACGCGAAAGCCGGCTTCGGGAATCGCCATCGACAGCGAAAAGGCGCTGGCGCTCATTTTCTGGCAGCCGGTGCAGTGGCACGCCATCGTCAGCAGCGGCGGGGCGCTGATCTCGAAGCGTAACCGTCCACATCGGCAGCCGCCGGTCCAGGGGAGGTTCCAATCGTTCATGGCGATCTCGTCGTCGGTTGGAGAAGACGAAATTCTATGATGGATCGGAATTCCCCCGGCCTTGCCGTCTACCTGGTGGCAATGGCGGCGGCGCGAATCATCATGTATGTGATGGCGAGGCGCCGGGCAGAAGGGCAGACTGCATGTCGCGCGGTCCCGTACCGCCTGTGCGCCAACCCACTTCGATATCGAGACCATGACCGACGATTTCCTCCGCCTGCGCCGCTCGGTGCTCTACGTTCCCCCGGCCAACGCCCGCGCCATCGACAAGGCCGCCGCGCTGCCATGCGATGCGATCGTGTTCGACCTGGAGGATGCGGTGTCGCCCGCGATGAAGGGCGCCGCGCGCGCGCAGCTTGCGCAAGCGCTGTCTGCGGGGCGACCTGCCAGCCAGGAGATCGTGCTGCGCGTCAATGCCTTGGGCACCGCCGAATTCGAGCAGGACCTGATGCTGGCCGCCAGCGCGCGCGTTGACGCGGTGTTGCTGCCGAAGGTCGGCGACGACAGCGATGTCGTGGCATTCGCCGGCGCCTGCGCGGCGCTGGCATGGGACAAGCTGCCAACGCTATGGGCGATGGTGGAGACCCCGCAGGCGATCCATCGGCTCGATGCGATCGTCGCGGCAGGGCACGCGGCCACACCGCGTCTCGATTGCCTGGTGATCGGCACCAACGATCTTGCGAAGGACACCGGTGTATTTGCCGGCGAGGAGCGCCGCTATCTGCTGCCCTGGCTGATGCTGGCCGTGCTGGCGGCGAAACGCTACGGGGTCGACATACTCGATGGTATCTGGAACGACTTCGGCGACCAGGCGGGCTATGCGGCGGAATTGACCCAATCGGTGCGGTTGGCCTTCGACGGCAAGACGCTGATCCACCCGTCGCAGATCGACGCCGCCAACGCGGCATTCGCCCCGTCGGCACAGCAGGTCGCGGAAGCCGAGCGGATCGCCGCCGCCTTCGCGGCGGACGAGCAGGCCGACGCGGGTGTGATCAATCTCGATGGCAGGATGGTCGAGCGGCTGCATCTGGAGCAGGCGCTGCCTGCGCGTCGCATTCCATATAGCCCCGGCCCACCAGCGTGCGCACCAGCATCGACACGCTCGATTGCGGTATCCCCAGCTTCTCGACGATTTCGCCGACCCGCAGCGGCCGCCGCTCGCGCTCGAACAGCTCGAGCAGATCGAAGACGCGGTTCGCCGATTTCACCATGCCTGCATCCACAGCCTGTCTCCCCTTGCCGGGCGGTCGCGCCGCCGGTCGAATGTGCGATGGGATATGGTACGCCCGCTATGCCGCTTCGGACAGGCGCCCGCGCAGGGCTGCGCTGTCAGGGCCGACGCCTGGTGCGTCGTGCAGGAAGCCTGGTGTCCCGCATCATGTATGGTGCGCATGCCTCTATGTCGTGGGGACGTACTCCGCTCTGTTCGAACACCGTCCTCCACTTCGCGACGCGGTCAATAAGGCGCTCGACTTCTGCATGCGCTTCCTGTTCGCTCAGCATGAATCGCGATGCCTGTGACAACGCGTTCGCCAGGGATGGTTCAGAGCCCTGATCGCCGATGACGAGTTGGTGGTAATGGAGGCCTTGCAATTGCGGCTGGAGATCGTACGCGGGCGCCAAGCGCATTGCCTGGCCTGCCGAGTGGAGAAACGCATGGTTCTTCGCGTGGTCATCCGTATTCTCGATCAGGATGTTGAACACCATCCTACGGAACACTTGGCGACTGTCATCGACTGGCGTCGGTGAGAATCGCCTTGCCACCTCTGCGATATCTGCATAAGACATCTCCGGCTCTGCAATCCCTTCGGCCATCAGCATGGTGCGTGCGCTGGCAAAGTGGACGCGGCTGCCATCGTGCTGCCGATCGAATCTGGCGACAAGCAGCACACTGAACCTGTCAAGCCGTAGCAGGCGGGATTCCGGGACGTGGATTCCGCAGTCTGCCGCCAGTCGTAACGACGCATGCTCCACTGCGCAGAAGTCCACGTCGTCCCCTTGCGCGGGGAACTTGGCAATCCAGGCACGGCCATCGTCGTCGATCGTTGCTTTCGGACGTGCTCCGCCTGCCGTGCCACCGGGACGGAGCAGTTGCCGCAGCCGCTCGTCAATTGGCAACTGCAACTCGAGGGCTTGCGCCGCTTCGAGCAGGCTGTGGAGGTCGCCTCGGTGGAATGCGACCGGATGTTCGACGTTGTACGTCCCGTCGGACATGCAGAAGCCAAGGGCGCCAATGCGGTCCTCCCCCGCGAGGGCCAGATAGTCGATGGCAGCGCGGCGGTGTGGATTGAAGACCCGATCGATCACCCTCTGGCCCCATCGGTCCGGTCCGGCGTCCTCGAACACTGGAGGCAACGCAAGACCGGCCGGCGGGACATATTGGCCAAGTCTCAATGGCAGATCCGGCGAAAGGGGAAAGCTGTCAGTCAGATCGAGATAGCTCGGGGCGTAGGAAAACAGACCCTGGCGGCCTCCCACCAGGTCGAGGCGACCGCACAGCACAGGTGTCAATTGTTTGGGGAGATACAGCCAAACGAAGAGATGGTCGGTCACGGCTTGTTCCATGTCACTTTCTTACTCCTGCCGGAGCGCTGAATCCGCGTCAGTTCCAGATCCAGGGCCACCTCGTCCACCGCGGGGTCGGCAATCTGAGCAAGCCAGTTCAGTCGTCCGATCAGCCAAAGAGCCATCGCGTACACGGCCATCGAGACAGTGGGGTCGCCGTTTTCCATCTTTCTCAACGTCGGTACGGATACCTGCATCCGTTCAGCGAACGCCATCATGGTTTCGTTGCGGCGTTTTCGCGCTATGCGCAAGTTGGCCCCTAAAACTTTGAGGGATCTCGCGACCGGGCCGGGAAGCGTGGCGACTGTGCTGGCTTTGCGTGGCATGCAAATAATAATAGAGGTAAAAGCGAGAAATGAAAATTATTATTTGTATTCTGTGTCCATGCTGCGCCATGGAACGTGGTCAAAACGCGGCGAAGGATTTCCCATTTGGAATCTTAACGTGCTCGAATCATCGCTTTAGGTGATTTCAGGAATGGCATACATTGCTCCCACCCGGCCGCACGAGATCGCCGATCTCCCGGCCCGCATCCGCGAAAGCCAGCCAGAGCCATGAAAGCCAGCCAATTTCCCTCCCTGCCCAGCCGTGCCGTGGTCCGCGAGGTGGGCCTGCGCGACGGGCTGCAGAGCGTGCAGACCATCGTGCCGACCGAACACAAGCGCGAATGGATCCGCGCCGCCTACGACGCCGGCCAGCGCGAAATCGAGATCGGCTCGTTCGTGCCCGCGCGGCTGCTGCCGCAATTGGCCGATACGGCCGAGCTGCTGGCCTTCGCCCGGACGCTGCCGGGACTGTTCTGCTCGGTGCTCGTGCCGAATCTGCGTGGTGCCGAGCTCGCGCTGGCCCACGGCGCCGACCTGATGCTGGTGCCGCTGTCGGCCAGCCATGCGCACAGCCTGGCGAACCTGCGCAAGACTCCCGACGAAGTGGTGGCCGAGGTGGCCCGCATGCGCGCGGCGCGTGACGCGGCCGGTGCAAGCACGCTGATCGAAGGCGGCGTCGGCACGGCGTTCGGCTGCACGATCCAGGGCCATGTCGAGGCCGACGAAGTATTGCGCCTGATGCAGGCGCTGCTCGATGCCGGGGCGGACCGCGTCAGCCTTGCCGATACGGTCGGCTATGCCGATCCCGCGCAGGTGGCCGCGCTGTTCGAGCGCGCCGTCGCGATCGCCGGCGACCGCTTCTGGTGCGGGCATTTCCACGATACCCGCGGATTGGGGCTGGCCAACGTCTACGCCGCGATGCAGGCCGGCGTGAACCGCTTCGACGCCTGCCTCGGCGGCATCGGCGGCTGCCCGCATGCGCCGGGCGCGAGCGGCAATGTCGCGTCCGAAGACCTGGCCTATATGCTGGGCAGCATGGGCATCGATACCGGCCTCGATATCGGCGCGCTGCTGCGGCTGCGCGAGCGGGTGGCGGGCTGGCTCGCCGGCGAGACCCTGCACGGCACGCTGTGGCGCGCCGGCTTGCCGAAGACATTTCCCGGTGTCACCGCTCGCGATGACGCCGGCCTTTCCGCGCCGAGCCGCTGTGGCGCGGCCGCTTCCCCGACCTTTCAAGCCTGATCGCCACCGATTGGATCATATCATGACGCAAAGCAACGAATCCCTGCCGCTCGCCGGCATCCGCGTGGTCGAGTTCACCCATATGGTCATGGGCCCGACCTGCGGCATGATCCTGGCCGATCTCGGTGCCGAGGTCATCAAGGTCGAACCGCCCGGCGGCGACAGGACGCGCAACCTGCCGGGCCTGGGCGTCGGCTTCTTCCGCGCCTTCAACCGCAACAAGAAGAGCGTGGTGCTGGACATCACCACCGACGAGGGCCGCGCCACCGCGGCGGAGCTGGCCGGGCAGTGCGACGTGCTGCTGGAGAACTTCCGTCCCGGCCTGATGGGCAAGCTCGGCCTGGACTACGACACGCTGTCAAAGACCTGTCCGCAGCTGATCTATGTCTCGCACAAGGGCTTCCTGCCGGGGCCGTACGAGAACCGGCTGGCGCTCGACGAGGTGGTGCAGATGATGGGCGGGCTGTCGTACATGACCGGGCCGAAGGGACGGCCCTTGCGCGCCGGCACCTCGGTCAACGACATCATGGGCGGCATGTTCGGCGCGATCGGCGTGCTGGCCGCGCTGCGCGAGCGCGATCGCACCGGCCGCGGCCAGGAGATCCAGAGCGCGCTGTTCGAGAACTGCGTGTTCCTCGCCTCGCAGCACATGCAGCAGTACGCGATGACGGGCGAGGCGCCGCCGCCGATGCCCTCGCGCGTATCGGCCTGGAGCGTCTACGACGTCTTCACGCTGGCCGACGACGAGCAACTGTTCATCGGCGCGGTCAGCGACAAGCAGTTCGTCACGCTGTGCAGGGTGCTGGAGCGGCCGGACCTGCTCGACGTGCCAGAGTACGCCAGCAATGCCTCGCGCGTCGCGGTACGGCCGCAACTGCTGGAGCAGCTCGGCGGCATCCTGCGGCATCACCGCGTCGCCGAGCTGGTGCCAAAGCTCGAGGCGGCCGGCATTCCGTACGCGCCGATCGTACGCCCCGATCAGCTGCTCGACGACGTGCATCTGAAGGAGAGCGGGGGACTGGTGTCGATGCAGGCCGAGGACGGCTCGACGGCGCCGGCCGTGCTGCTGCCGCTGCTGATGGGCGGCCGCCGCCCCGGCGTACGCATTCCCTTGCCGAAGGCCGGCGAGCACAACGACGAAATCCTGGCGCGCCTGGGCAAGGGCGCGCGCTGACAGCACGGAGGTGCCGGCGCGCGATCTGCACCCGGCCAAGCCCGAACAGGCCGCGGCACAGCGGCCGGACACTACCCATCCGGAGACAACATCATGCATTCGCCCCGCTCGCGCGCCATCGCGCCCTCGCTGCCGATCCGTCGCAACGTGATCAAACTGGCCGCGGCCGCCGTCACGCTCGGCATGCTCGGCGTGCCGGCGCTGTATCCCCTTCGGAACGCGCAGGCGCAGCCGGGTTCCGGCAAGCCGATCCGGCTGATCCTGCCGATCAGCGCGGGTTCCGGTGTCGATGCGATCGTGCGGACCGCCGCGCCGGCGCTGGGCAACGCGCTCGGCCAGCCGGTCGTGATCGAGAACATGCCCGGTGCGGGCGGCATCACCGGTACGGCCGCGGTGGTCAAGGCGGCGCCGGACGGCACCACGCTCGGCATGGTGTCGAACAACCACGCGATCAATCCGAGCGTCTTCAAGTCGATGCCGTTCGATGCGATCAAGGACATCACGCCGATCAGCGTGCTGGGCGCGACCTCGCTGGTGCTGGTGGTCAGCCCGAAGGTGCCGGCGCGCAACGTCAAGGAGCTGGTCGCCTTGCTGAAGGCCAAACCGGACGAGTACAACTACGCGTCCTCGGGCAACGGCACCGTGATTCATCTGGCCGGCCAGATGTTCCTGGAGGAGGCCGGCGTCAAGGCGCGCCATATTCCTTACAAGGGCACCGGTCCGATGGTCACCGATCTGCTGTCGGGTCAGGTTCAGTTCGGCGTGGTCGCGCTGAACGCCGCGCTGCCGCATCTGAAGGCCGGCACGCTGCGCGCGATCGGCCTGTGCGGCGCGACCCGTTCGCAGGCGGCGCCCGATATCCCGACCATCGCCGAACAAGGCTTGCCCGCCTACGACATCGAGGGCTGGTTCGCGCTGGTCGGTCCGGCCAACCTGCCGCCCGCCGAGGTCCAGCGCCTGCACGATGCCTTCGCCAGGGCCTTCACCAGCCCCGAGGTGGTCGAGGCGCTGAAGAAGCAGGCGACCGCCACGCGGCCGACCACGCCGGCGCAGGCGGCAACGTTCTTCGCCAGCGAGGCGGCGCGCTATGCCACGCTGGTCAAGAAGGCCAACGTATCGGTCGAATAGCGGCACGCGGGGCTTCCCGGGATTTGAGCGAAGAGGAAGTGCGCAATCTGCGCGCGAACGCCGCCGATTACGTCCGCCGCGGCGCGGATTACAAGAGCCGACTGAAGAAGCTCGTGTGACAGGGCACTTGCGCCCCACATATGTGCGGCACGTGTTCCGAGCGATACGCCGAGGGGAAACACCCGCTTCGCGGCGTCAGCTGCGACCGTCGCCCCCGGTCCCTCCATGATGTCGGGCCAGATGCAATTGGTGCAGCGTGATCTTGCGCACTTCCGCCTGGCTGCTGCCGATATGCGCGCGCAGCAGCATCGTGGCCTGGTCGGCGCGCTTGGCGAGGATCGCGCGCAGGATCTGCGCGTGCTCTTCGTAGGTGGCCTCGATCCGGAACGACTTGGTGAAATCGAGACTGCGCACCATGCGGATGCGCTCGGTGATGTCGCGGTGTATCCGCGCCATTTCCGCATTGCCGGCCGCCTCGACCAGCGCGCAATGGAATTCCTCGTCCCATTGCCGGACCTGGACGCCGTCGGTACTGCGCCGCGCGGGCTCCACCAGCCAGATCGCGGCCAACTGCTCCATGCGGGAGCGATCGACCGCGGCACCGTACACCGCAGTCCCCGTGCACAGGCGCTGCGCCGCCGTGGTTTCCAGCACCATGCGCAGGTCGTAGAGCTGCTCGTAGCGGTCGAAGTCGAACGGCAGCACGCGCCAGCCGCTGCGGAACATCACCTCGACATAGCCCTCCTGCTGCAGACGCACCAGCGCCTGGCGCACCGGCGTGCGCGACACGCCCAGCCGGGCGCACAGCTCCAGTTCGGTGAAGCGGTCGCCGGGCAGCAGCCGGAACTGGCCGATGTCGCGCTTCAGTCCGTCGTAGACCTGGTCGGCGACCAAGCGCCGCGGGCCGGCGTCGGCGTCGGCCGTTCCCGTTGGGGTTGCCGTCCCGGTGCGAGGGCGGGCGGTCATCGGCGCCGCCTTTGTGGGCGCCGTCTTGGGCGCCGTCCTGGATGTTGTCTTGACCGCCTTGATGGTGGACGCGCGTGCCTGCTTGCCGAGGGTCTGCATGGAAAGAAGGTGTCTCCGTCTTCTGCTGCTTCGAAGCATACCGCGCGGCGGGCCGTTCCGGCGCCGCGCGCAGTTCAGCGCCGCACCTCGCGCTGGAAGATTTCCATGCTGAGCCGCTTGGTATCGACGAAGCTGGGCTGCGACAGCGTCTCGACCGTGCGGGGCCGCGCATCGCCGTAGTGCAGGATTTCCGCGACCCGAGTCGGGCGTTTGGTCAGCAGCAGCACTTCGTCGGCCAGATAGACCGCTTCCTCGAGATCGTGCGAGACAAGCATCATGGTGGTGCCGGTCTGCATGAAGACCTCCTGCAGCTTCTCGCGGATGAACAGCGTCATCTCGAAATCCAGCGCCGAGAAGGGTTCGTCGAGGAACAGCACTTCGGGCTTCGGCG
>Ga0180218_1000803_pt1 | contig 23286 bp, 28 predicted proteins | sample eDN3rd37CKraftBY_FD_151334 | JGI IMG/M metagenome (GOLD analysis project Ga0180218, IMG submission 151334) | Enriched backyard soil microbial communities from Emeryville, California, USA - eDNA 3rd pass 37_C Kraft BY (version 2) (version 2) | ecosystem: Environmental > Terrestrial > Soil >...
CGGCGTCACTACGCGCGGCGGGGTGTCGCGACCGCGTGGCGGATTAGTGCCGCGCGGCGGATTGTTGACGCCACGCGGCGGCGGGCGGCGGTCGTCCCGCGCGTGGCCGTTGTCGCGGCGGCCCTCCCAGTAGCGGCGCTGCCGATCGTTCCAGCGATGGCGGCGGCCGCGACTATCGAACACATAATAGCCGGTGCCCGGATAGTAGAAATCTTCATACCATCCGTAGGCGGGATAGCCGTATCCGCCATAATAAGGGGAGTCATATCCGTAATAACCACCGGGGCCGTAACCCATCGAGACTCCGCCATAACCATAACCATCGTCATAGCATCCGGCCAATGCCAGGGTGGAGGCGAGCGCGAGCCCGATAACGGCGGCTTTTTTGCCTAGGAAGGCCATGTCTATTACTCCCGTGGGAAGTCTTTCATGCCGATTAAACGCATAACCGGGTTGAATGGATACTGAACCGCCGGCCGCCGCGCCGGCCGGGCATGATCGCGGCGCTGAGAACGGCATTTCCTCTTCCCGCGGCACTTTGCTATGCGCTGCCACGAGTCACGCTTATCAGCCATCACAGGGGAACGCCGCCATGACCGCCGTCGGACAAGATACTCTCAACACCCGTTCGACGCTCGAGGTGAACGGCCGGACGATCCACTATTATTCGCTCGCCAAGCTCGGCGAGGCGCTGGGCGACGTGTCGCGTCTGCCGTTCTCGATGAAGGTGCTGCTCGAAAACATGCTGCGCTTCGAGGACGGGGTGACGGTGACGACCGACGACGTGAAGGCGATCGTCGACTGGCAGAAGGAGCGCCACTCCGACCGCGAAATCCAGTATCGCCCCGCGCGCGTGCTGATGCAGGATTTCACCGGGGTGCCGGCGGTCGTCGACCTCGCTGCAATGCGCGACGCGATGAAGGCGCTCGGCGGCGACCCCGAGCGGATCAACCCGCTGGTGCCGGTCCACCTCGTGATCGACCACAGTGTGATGGTCGACGAGTTCGGCACGCCCAAGGCGTTCGCGCACAATGTCGACCTCGAATATGGCCGCAACATGGAGCGGTACGAGTTCCTGAAATGGGGCTCGAAGGCGCTCGACAATTTCAAGGTGGTGCCGCCCGGCACCGGCATCTGCCATCAGGTCAACCTCGAAAATCTCGCCCGCGCGGTCTGGGTGTCGCAGGATGAGGCCGGCCATGCCGTGGCCTATCCCGACACCCTGGTCGGCACCGACAGCCATACGACGATGGTGAACGGGCTAGGTGTGCTCGGCTGGGGCGTCGGCGGGATCGAGGCGGAGGCGGCGATGCTCGGCCAGCCGATCTCGATGCTGCTGCCCGAGGTGGTGGGCTTCAAGCTGACCGGCGCGCTCCCCGAGGGGATCACCGCGACCGACCTCGTGCTGACCGTGACCCAGATGCTGCGCGCCAAGGGCGTCGTCGGCCGTTTCGTCGAGTTCTATGGCCCCGGCCTCGATACCCTGAGCCTCGCCGACCGCGCGACGATCGGCAACATGTCGCCCGAATATGGCGCGACCTGCGGTTTCTTCCCGATCGACGCGCAGACGCTCGCTTATATGCGGCTCACCGGCCGCGACGAGGAGGCGCTCGCGGTGGTCGAGGCCTATGCGAAGGCGCAGGGCCTGTGGCGCGACGCCGGCACCCCCGAGCCGCTGTTCACCGACACCGTGACGCTCGACATGGCGACGGTCGAGGCGTCGCTCGCCGGGCCGAAGCGGCCGCAGGACCGGGTTTCGCTCTCGAAGCTGGATGAGGCGTTCAACGGCGATCTCGTCGCCACCTACAACAAGACCGGGGCGGCCGACAGCCGCGTCGCGATCGAGGGGCGGGGCCACGATCTCGGCCATGGCGACGTCGTCATCGCCGCGATCACGAGCTGCACCAACACCTCGAACCCCTCGGTGCTGGTCGCGGCCGGGCTGGTCGCCCGCAAGGCGCGCGCGTTCGGCCTCAAGCCGAAACCGTGGGTCAAGACCAGCCTCGCCCCCGGCAGCCAGGTCGTGACCGACTATCTGACCAAGGCCGGGCTGACCGAGGACCTCGACGCGCTGGGCTTCAACCTGGTCGGCTATGGCTGCACCACCTGCATCGGCAATTCGGGGCCGCTGGCGCCCGAAATCTCGAAGGCGATCGCCGACAGCGATCTGGTCGCGGCCGCTGTCCTCTCGGGCAACCGCAACTTCGAGGGCCGGGTCTCGCCCGATGTCCGCGCGAATTTCCTCGCCTCGCCGCCGCTGGTCGTGGCCTATGCGCTGAAGGGCACGGTGCGCGAGAATCTCACCACCGAGCCGATCGGCGAGAGCAAGGACGGCAAGCCGGTCTATCTGAGAGACATCTGGCCGTCGAACCGCGAGGTCAGCGACACGATCGCCTCGTTCATCGATTCGGACATGTACCGCGCGCGCTATGCCAATGTTTTCGCCGGCGATACGCGCTGGCAGGGGATCGACGTCGCCGGCGGCAAGACTTACGCCTGGTCGGCCGGGTCGACCTACGTCCAGAACCCGCCCTATTTCGAGGGGATGACGATGACGCCGCCGGTCGTCCCCGATATTCGCGAGGCGCGCGCGCTGGCGCTGTTCGCCGATTCGATCACGACCGACCACATCAGCCCGGCCGGGTCGATCAAGGCCGACAGCCCGGCCGGCCGCTACCTGCAGGATCATCAGGTCGAGCGGGCGAACTTCAACTCCTACGGATCGCGGCGCGGCAACCATGAAGTGATGATGCGCGGCACCTTCGCCAACATCCGCATCCGGAACGAGATGACGCCCGCCATCGAGGGTGGCGTGACCCGCTACGTGCCGACCGGCGAGGTGATGCCGATCTACGACGCGGCGATGCGCTACAAGGCGGACGGCACCCCGCTCGTCGTCGTCGCCGGCAAGGAATATGGCACCGGCTCGTCGCGTGACTGGGCGGCCAAGGGCACCAACCTGCTCGGCGTGCGCGCCGTGATCGCCGAGAGCTTCGAGCGGATTCACCGCTCCAACCTCGTCGGCATGGGGGTGCTGCCGTTGCAGTTCGCCGAGGGCGTCGACCGCAGGACGCTCAAGCTCGACGGCTCCGAGACCTTCACGATCGAGGGGGTCGCGGGGCTCCGGCCGCGCCAGATGGTGGCGGTGACGCTGACCCGCGCCGACGGCAGCCGCGAGACGTTCGAGACGCGGTGCCGGATCGATACCGTCAACGAACTGGACTATTTCCTCCACGGCGGCATCCTCCAATATGTGCTGAGGAAGCTCGCCGCCTGACATCGAGGAGATCGCGCCATGGCCGGGGGCCTCATCCGCGTCGGCATCGGCGGGTGGACCTACGCGCCGTGGCGCGGCTCGTTCTTCCCGCCGGAGTTGCCGCACGCGGGCGAGTTGGCCTATGCGGCGGCGCGGCTCGGCGCGATCGAGGTCAACGGCACCTATTATCGGACGCAGACCCGCGAGACCTTCGCCAAATGGGCCGCGGCGGCGCCCGACGGCTTCGTGTTTACGCTGAAAGCCCCCCGGTTCTGCACCAACCGGCGGGTGCTGGCCGAGGCCGGCGAGTCGGTGGAGAAATTCATCGGGCATGGCCCGGCCGAGCTGGGCGACAAGCTCGGCCCAATCCTCTGGCAGTTTATGGCGACCAAGGCGTTCGATCCGGCCGATTTCGGCGCGTTCCTCAAGCTGCTGCCCGCACGGCAGGAGGGGGTGAGGCTACGCCACGCGATCGAGGTGCGGCACGAGAGCTTCCGCGACCCCGCGTTCGCCGCGATGGCGCGCGCGGCCGGGGCGGCGATCGTGTTCGCGGATTCGCCGGTGCATCCGCAATTCGCCGAAGTCACCGCCGATTTCGTTTATGCCCGGCTCCGCGATGCGCGCGAGGAGGAGCCTTGCGGCTACGCCGATGCCGCACTCGACCGCTGGGCGGCGACGGCGCGGACCTGGGCCGCGGGCGGGCGCCCCACCGGCTTCGCGGCGATCGACGATGTGGCGCCGCCGAAGACACCGCGCGATGTCTTCGTGTTCATGATCAACGGCGCCAAGGTCCGCGCGCCGGCGGCGGCGATGGCGTTGCAGACGCGGTTGGCGGCGTAAGCCGGCCCCCGGTTCGCGCGCGGCTCAGCCCTTCCCGCCGAGCCAGGCGGCGAGGACGACAGCCTGATTGTGTTCGGTGTCGTGGGCGCCGTAGACCAGCGTGGCGGGGCCGTGTTTCAGCGCCTCGCGGAGCTGGGCGGCGGTCTCGGCATTGGCGTCGAGCTCGGCGCGGTAGCGGGTCTGGAACTCGGACCAGCGCGCGGGGTCGTGGCCGAACCATTTGCGCAAACCGGCGCTCGGCGCGATCTCCTTCAGCCAGAGCGAGACCTTCGCCTTCTCCTTGCTGAGGCCGCGCGGCCAGAGGCGGTCGACAAGGATGCGCTGGCCGTCCCCGGCCGCCGGGGGATCGTATACGCGCTTGATTGCTATCGTCATGGGCGAGAATGTGCGCCTTTGGCGGCGATATGGCCAGCGTTCAGAACAGCATCCAGCCCTGCGCGCCCGCCACCGCGCCGAACACCGTGATCAGCGCGAGGATCAGCAACACCCAGTGCATCCGGCCGATCCGCGCGAACGTCCGTTCGGGATCGGCCTCGATCCAGCGGGCGAGGCGGCGGTGGAGGATGAACGGCTCGCCGATGAACAGGAAGAAGGTGAAGATCGCCCACACGCAGACCATCGCGTGCATCCACCAGAAATCGAGCGAGTGGAACCGGCTCCAGAGGTCGAGCCTCCAGACCATGTAGAAGCCGGTGATGGCGACGATCAGCGTCGCGATCCGCGCCTGCCACGCGAAGCGATGCTCGACTGCCTGGAACGCGCGCAGCCGATCCTCGCCGAACGCCCCGCGCCGCACCGCCGGGATCACCACCGTCGTCGCCATCGCCACCCCGCCGATCCAGATCACGACGGCAAGGACGTGCAGCGCGCGGGCGAGAATGATGCTATCCATGGGACGGTCCCTTTGCGAAAGTCTAACGCCTAGCCTACGCCCTTTGGCAAGGCGTGATTTGCGCTGGCGCAACATGCCCGATGGGGGACGCAGCATCATGGATCCGAACACGCTGGCCACGATGGAGCTGTTCGTCGGGCTCGGCATGGACGCGCTCAATGATGTCGCGGCGCTCGCGCGGGTCCGGCCGCTGGCGCACGATATCCGCATCTTCGGCCAGGGCGAGCCGGCAACGCGGGTCCATGCCCTGCTTGAGGGCGGGGTGCGGATCACCCAGTCGGGGCGCGACGGCGGCGAGGCGGTGATGCGCTTCATCGGCCCCGGCGAGATGTTCGGCACGGTCGCGCTGTTCACCGACCGACTCTATCCGGCCGAGGCGGTGACGCTCGACGATTCGGTCGAGATCAGCTGGAGCGAGGCCGACCTCCACGCGCTGATCGGGCGCCATCCGGGGATCGCGCTGAACCTGCTCGGCATCGTCGGGCGCCGGCTCGCCGAGGCCCAGGACCGGATCCGCGAGCTTTCGACCCAGCGCGTCGAGCGGCGGATCGCCCACGCGCTGCTCCGCCTCGCCGATCAGGCCGGCCATGACGGCGGGGCAGGGGGGACGACGATCCGCTTTCCGCTGACCCGCAAGGATCTGGCGGCGGTCGCGGGGACGACGCTCCACACCGCGAGCCGCGTGCTGACCGCGTGGGAAAAAGCCGGCATGGTCGCAACCGAACGCCGCCACGTCACGCTGCGCCAGCCCGACGCGCTGCGGGCGATCGCCGAGGAAGAATAGCGGGGCTTCGGCGATCGTCGCGGGGCGGCGTGGGTAGGGGACGTTGTCGCGGTGGTGGCGCCTGCCGTTCCGGGCAGAATAGCCCCGAGCGCCGGTTACGCGATCGCCGTAACCGTACCCGCTTCGGTGATGTAGCCGGTGACGAGCCGGGCGGGGGTAACGTCGAAGGCCGGGTTGTAGACCGGCGAGGCAGTGACGCCGATCGTCGCGATCCCGGCCGTCGTGGGGCCGGTGAGCGAGGCGACCTCGTCGTCCGAACGCTCCTCGATCGGGATCAGGTCACCGCTCGCGAGCGTGCGGTCGATCGTGGTGTAAGGCAGCGCGACGTAGAACGGGACGCCGTTGTCCGCCGCCGCGACCGCCTTCAGATAGGTGCCGATCTTGTTGCAGACGTCGCCGTTCGCCGTCACCCGATCCGCGCCGACGATCACGAGATCGACCGCGCCGCGCCGCATCAGCAGGCCGCCGGCATTGTCCGCGATCACGGTGTGGGGGACGCCGTGACCCGCCAGTTCGAACGCGGTGAGCAGCGCGCCCTGATTGCGCGGCCGGGTCTCGTCCACCCAGACGTGGACCGGTAGCCCCGCGTCATGCGCGAGATAGAGCGGAGCGAGCGCGGTGCCATAGTCCACCGTCGCCAGCCAGCCGGCGTTGCAATGGGTGAGGACGTTGAGCGGCCGATCGGGGTGCCCGGCGTGGAGCGCGCGCAGCAGCGCGAGGCCGTGGCCGCCGATCGCGCGGTTGAGCACGACATCCTCGTCGCATAGCTCGGCGGCGCGCGCATAAGCGGCGGCGGCGCGGCCGGACGGGGCGAGCGGCGCGGTGGCGATGCGCATCTCGTCGAGCGCCCAGCGCAGGTTGACCGCGGTCGGCCGGGTCGCGAGCAGGGTGTCGTATGCCTGCGCCAGTGCGGCGTCGGACGGGTCGTCGCGCAACGCCATCGCGAAGCCGTAGGCGGCGGTCATCGCCAGCAGCGGGGCGCCGCGTGTCCACATCTCGGCGATGGCGCGCGCCGCGTCGGCCACGGTCGCAAGCTCCACCCAGCGAATTTCCCACGGGAGCCGCCGCTGATCGAGGATACGCACGGTTTGCCCCGCGCCGACCGGCTCGATCGAGCGGCGGTGGACGCCTTCGAGCTTCACGGCAGGGCGGCGGGGTCGATATCGGCAAACGACGCGATGCCGGCGCCGCCCTCGCGGTCGATAAGCAAGGTCCGCAGGCCGGCGGCGCGCGCGGCCGCGATCTCGGCCGGGTGGTCCGAAAGGAAGAGGATCGCCTCGGGCGGCTCGCCGATCGCCTCCGCGATCCGGGCGTAGGAATCGGCAGCGCGCTTGGGGCCGACCCGGGTGTCGAACCAGCCTGAAAATAGCGGGGCAAGGTCGCCCTGGTCGCTATGGCCGAAGATCAGCTTCTGCGCCTCGACCGAGCCGGAGGAATAGACGTGGAGCCGATAGCCCGCCGCATGCCATGCCCGCAGCGCCTCGGCCACGTCGGGATAGACATGGCCGCGAAACGCGCCGCTGGCATAGCCGTGCGCCCAGATTCGCCCCTGAATCTCCTTGAGCGGGGTCGCCTTGCGGTCCTCGTCGATCCAGCGTTCGAGAATCGCGATCACCTGCGCGCGGTCGGCGCCGAGCGCCTCCTCCATCGCGCGCACTTCGTCGAGCAGGGGCAGCAACTCACGCTCGTTGCGCGCGACATAGGCCTGGAGCGCGGCGCGCGCATAGGGGAACAGCGTTTCGGTGACGAAGGCGATGCTGGTGGTAGTGCCTTCGATGTCGGTGAGGATCGCGCGGATGCCGGTCATGCGGCTTCCGGCTCGAACCGGGGAAAGGCGTCGGCAATCGGGTCGCCGGTGAAGCGGGCGACCCAGCCCTCCGGGTTGGTGAACAGGCGGATCGCGGTGAAATGCGGGTCCGGCCCCATATCGAACCAGTGGCGGATGCCGGCCGGGACGCTGATGAGATCGCCCGCCTCGCACAGCACGAGGTGCACCTTCGCCGCCGCGCGCAGGCAGAACAGCCCCTCACCCTCGACGAAGAAGCGCACTTCGTCCTCGTCGTGGCGATGCTCGGCGAGGAATTTGGCGCGCAGCGCCGCGCGATCGGGATGACCTGGCGCAAGCCGGATCACGTCAACCGCCTTGTAGCCGCTGAGCGCGCGGAGGCGGGCGATGTCGCGGGCATAAGCGGCAAGCACGGCGTCGTCGCCGGCGTCGGCGGGCAGCGGCGCCGCGGCCGGCCAGCGCTCGAACCGGACGCCGATCGCATCGAGCGCGGCGGCGATCCCGGCGGCGTCCCGGGTGTCGAGGGTGGCGCTGGCGGGGTCGGTATCAGGATAGACGGTGAGGCGGCTCATGCGATGGCTCCGGCGCGGAACTGGGATTCGGAAAGCTCGGCGGCGAGCAGCCATTCGACCGCTTCGATCACCCGCTCGGCCTCGGCGACGTCGCGTCCCCAGCCGTAAAGCCCGTGGCCGCGAATGAGATAGGCGGGCGGGGCCGGGGTGGCGCGCAGATGCGGCTCGATCGCGGCGGCGAGCACGGCCATGTCCTGATCGTTGGCAACGATCGGCAGGGCAACGCGCGCGGCATGCGTGGTGACGCCGGGAAGCGCCTTCAGCAGTTCGTGGCCCTCGATCGTCCATGCGGCCCGGGCGGGAAAGGCGCGGCTGAACGCGACGCCGCCGGGCGAATGGGTATGCAGCACCGCGCCGGCCGCGGGAAACAGCCGGTAGAGCTGCATATGAAGCGCGGTTTCGGCGGATGGGGACTGCCCGTCGGGCGCGCGGCCGTGGGCGTCCACCGTCATGATGTCCGCCGCGCCGAGCCGCCCTTTGTGGCGGCTGGACATCGTGATGGCGATCCGGCCATCGGCGAGCCGCGCCGAGAAATTGCCGCTGGTCGCGGGCACCCAGCCGCGCGCATCGAACGCGCGGCCAACCGCCACGAGCAGCGCCCGCGCGGCGTCCAGATCAGGTCTCTCCATCGTCCCAACAGGATAGCGCGGATTGCATCGCGGCGGAACTGCGATAAACGGGCCTGATGACAGATCTGAACCGGGGGGCGCCGGTCGCCATCGAAGCGGCGGCGCTGGGCAAGTGTAACCTGCGCTATTTCGATTTCGTCATGGCGGCGTTCGTCACCATCCTGCTGCTTTCCAACGTGCTCGGGGCGGGCAAGGTGGCGGTGGTGAACCTGCCGGGCATCGGCGACTGGCCGTTCGGCGCCGGTATCCTGTTCTTCCCGGTCGGCTACGTGCTTGGCGACATCATGACCGAGGTCTACGGCTATGCCCGCGCGCGGCGCTGCATCTGGGCGGGATTCACCGCGCTGCTGTTCATGGCCTTCATGTCGTGGGTGGTGGTGAAGCTGCCGCCGGCCGCCGACTGGAGCGGGCAGATACACTATGACGCCGTGTTCGGGCAGGTGCCGCGCATCGTGTTCGCCTCGATCACCGCCTTCTGGGCCGGCGAATTCGTCAACAGCTTCGTGATGGCCAAGATGAAGGTCTGGACCGAAGGCCGGCATCTGTGGATGCGAACGATCGGTTCGACGATCGCGGGCGAGGGCGTCGACAGCACGATCTTCTATCCGCTCGCTTTTCTCGGCGCGCCAGACTGGACGAACGGGCTGGTCATCACCGTCCTGGTCACGCAATGGGTGCTCAAGGTGAGTTGGGAGGTGATCCTGACGCCCGTGACCTATATCGTGATCGGCTTCCTCAAGCGCCGCGAGGGTATCGACGTTTACGATGAGAGGACGAATTTTACGCCGTTTCGCACCAGGGTCTGAACGGTGCGGTCTGGTTGTGCGCGCCGGGTGAATCGCGGACATTGCCGGGCGGGATGGGATGATACGGGACAATGAGCGACAGGAGCGATGATATGGCCGAAGCTGCGGTTCGGAACGCCGCATCCCGTATTGCGGGCCGGGGGCGATAACCCGGCATGAAATGGCGCGTCACCAGACGGCAGCGGATGCTGTTGTGGTTCACCGTCGGCGGCATGCTGCTGGCGGCGGGGTTGCGGATCAGGAACGACAGCGGAAGCCCGATTTTTCCATTGCTCTGCGCCGTCATTTTCGCGCTCCTGGCGCTGGGGCCGAGGCGGGAGGATGGGGCGCAGTAGGGCGTGTGGCGGCGGGAAGATTGGCTCCGCCCCGACGCGATCCGTCCCGCCAATGCCCACCGCTTCCGTCCTCATTTTCTTTGGTTAGCCGCCTTTTCGGATGGCGTCGGGCGATGTCGCCTGACTTGAAAATGCTCTAGCCGTGCCGCGAAGCCTTTGCTAAGCGCGCAGCGAAGCACTCGTAGCTCAGCTGGATAGAGCGCCGCCCTCCGAAGGCAGAGGTAAATCAAGTCGGTTTGTGGCGGGTCGTGAGAATGTCGAGGAAAACCAAGGATTTGGTTGAAATCGATTGAACGTTGAAAATCGGTTTCTGGGTCGCGGAAGCACTACGGAAGCAAACTTGAAGGAGGACGTAGAGAACGAACGGCGGAATTTGGCAGGTTTCGGACCTGCACCATGATCGCCGATTCGAGAAACTGCTTTCGGGATTGACCCTGCTCGATCTCGAACACTAACTAAACATTGATGCACCCGTAGCTCAGCTGGATAGAGCGCCACCCTCCGAAGGTGGAGGCCACACGTTCGAATCGTGTCGGGTGCGCCACCCTCCGTGAGGGTAGGCCTTATGGATCGTGAAACGCGATTCAACTTCCTCTGCTCAGGATATGAGCGTCGATTGCACCTCACTGCCGCACACTCGCAGAGTCGGTCAGCACTTTCATCGATCAAGCGTCATCCTTTTCAACATACCGCGCGCTAAGACCGGTGAAATTCTTCGATGGATGGTCATGATGCGATCGCGGTGGCAATGGCGTAGTCGCTGGTCGCTGCCGCAAGGACATGGCCAGTGGCCCTTAGGCCAGTCCTGAGACAATAGTCTCAGGTGATAGAGCAGGCTCTCGCGCCTATTGGGTATTCCGAGCGCGTCGGCATAGGCTTCTTCCAACCCCGCGACGCCATGGGGTCGCTCGCCGAATGGCCATTTGCCCGTCTTCTCTACACAGAATTGCGCTAGGAAATATTCGTTCATCGGCCCATTTAAGAAGCTGGTAATGGAATGGTCTGTCGCTGTGGCGAGCCAATGCTCCCAGACCGTGACACAGCAGTCGCCCGCGCAGTTGACGTGGCGATCAGGGGTACGCGGAATCCTGCCGCCGACCTCGAACACCTTGGGTTCCTGGCGCGGATAACGTTCGGGAAACACCATTTCGATATCGAACTCTGTGATGGGGCCACTAGGTGCCGCCACGACACCGTGCTCAAAGACGAGATAGGTGCCCTCGACATGGATCGAGCGATCTCTGGCTAAAGCCCGCAGCTTTGGCTGATCAAATGCGATTGCTGCCTGGACGTTTTCGAGACTCAACAATTTGAATGGCTGCCTACGACCGTGCCCAGGGTCTAGACTGTGCTCCTGCGCGGTTGATCTCCTCTACAGCACGTTCGGCGCGCGCCAGATCATCGATGTGGGAGCTGTACTTGGCGATCGCCGGTGCGGCAAGAACGGTTGCGGTAACGGGTAAGCCCGGCGACACGGGGCGGACCATCGATGACGATATGATCGGCGTCACGCGCCAGTTCCGGCGCTTCCCGGTGTAAGGTGTCGCGGGCCAGGCCGATGACGGTGAACAACCTTGCCAGCCCTTCATGGCTGCGCCGCTGGGACCAGTCGAGTGCGGAGCCTTGCGGATCGGCGTCGATCAGGATGACGCGCTTGCCTTCCGCTGCCCAGGCCCCGGCGAGATGCAGGGCCAGCGTCGTCTTGCCCACGCCGCCTTTCTGGTTGAGGAGTGCGACGATCATCGCTGGCCTCCCGGTTTTCCAAGAGGCAGTTCAGGCGCGCTTCCCGATGCGAGAGATCCTTGTTTTAGGCGTGTCAGTTCGCCTTTGCGGGCACCCGACCTGAGGGCCGCTCCAGCCCTGGCGATGAGCTTTTCCACATCGCGCCGGCGCTCTTCAAAGTTAGATTCTGTGTTAGACTCTAAGTTAAGGGCGCGATTTTCGCTTTTGTTACCGGGGGATAGGAGCCGTTTGGGTTCCCGATGGCACGAGCCGCCGGTTCCTGATGGCACGATAGTGCGGGTTCCCGATAGCACGACGCCGTCCACAGGTTTTCCACAGGGCGGAATAGGCTCGAAAGCGAGCAGCATTCGGCCGCCGATCTCGACCTCGGTGAAGAGGATGTATCCGGGCAGCGGTTGGCGACGGATAATGTCGCGCAGCTCGAACGCGAAGCGCTTGAATGGCGAGAGACTTCCCGATTTCTGGTGAAGGTGATGGAAATCGAAACGCCAGCCGTTTTTCTGCCGGCCACCATGTTTGCGCACCAGGCGATAGAGCCAGCGTTCCAGCCCGCCGGTCAGATTGAAGTAGGCACGGTCAATGGTGAGGATCAGGGCGTCATCCAGAACCGCGCTGTAGAACCAGTCGGGCACGATCATCTCGATGCCGTCTGGACGGCCATTTACATCGGTTCGTTCATGCCATTCGTTGATCCACGAGAAGCGATGGCGCCGTCCGTTGGTGCGCTGGCGAAGCGAGGTCGCAACCGTGGTCGATTGCAGGCGGTCCAGCGCCGCTTTCAGGCGCTGATAGTCCCGCAGGGAGGTTCCTCGCCCCGTGAACGTCAGGATCTCGTTGGGCGTTGCCGCCATCAGCCGCGACGTGCGCAGACCTGCGTCCCGTGCCTCAACAATCTGACTGGCGGCCCAGATCAGAATATCGGCGTCCCAGATCGTCGCCATCCCGTGATCGGGCACGGCTTCCACACGGATGGAGACGTTGCCAAAGGCAAAATCGATGGGGCGGACGCGGTGCGATTTGGAAATGGAGAAGAAGGGATAGGCCATGAGGTCCTGCGCGTCTCGTGGCGCGAATTCACCGGGTAGCGCCCGAAACAGATCGAGTTGCCCGCGTTCCAAAGAGGGTCGATGCCGAGCTGCCATCGGGAGACTGCGGCTGCGTTCAGCGCGTGATGCGTTTGGGCGAGGTGAATGGCGTTGCCGGTACAGGCTTCGCCGGGAGAACCTGTCCACGCGGGTCCGACGTGGAGGTGACCGATCCGCGCGCGACCCAGGCCGCCAGGTCCTCGACCGAATAGACGACGCGGCCGCCGAGCTTGTGATAGGCAGGTCCCGTTCCGTAGGTCCTGTGCTTTTCCAGCGTTCTCGCGGAGAGGCTGAGGAAGTCGGCGGCTTCTTTGGTGCGCAGGTAGCGTGGCGGCAAAGCGGCGAGATCGGGTCGCATGAGGTGGCCTCCGTGGTTGTGCAGGATGCCGCTGACGATCAACGGCATGACATGCGCACGGTGGCGAAGGCGCGTCGGCATGAGGGATGAGGAAGATTGCAGGGGTGAAATCCTCCCCCCTGGTCAGACGAGAGACTCAGCGTTTGCGACGCTGGCGCAGGAGGTCACGATAGCCGCCATCGATGAGTGCGGTGGCTGACCGGACAAGCGCAATGACAGAGGCGCGCAGAGCGGATGTCTTCCACGGCTCTGCGCGAACGCGCTCCTCTCCGTAGATCGCGATGGCAATTTCACGATAGGTTGCGTGGCTGGAGTTTCCGTCAGCGGCTTGCATCATCAGACGGAAGCGACGGCGTTGATATGGCGTTACTCTGGGATCGCTGCGCGCGGGTTTCGCGGCCAGCATGTGCCAGAACCGGAGAACGGCTTCGAGCCGGTCCGGCAGATCGTCGTCAAGTGGCAGGATGAGCGCGGGCTGCGCATCGTGGCCGGTACCAGCCAGGATCAGATACTGAGTGTCACCCTGGCAGCATGCACCATACGTCCCCTCTGGCCCGCGGATGACATCAACAGGATTGACGGATAGTGCGGCCGACGAAGGGGGTAGAAAATCGGGAGTGGCACCAAGGATCAGCACGGCCGGATTGGCAAGGGACGACCAGATAACCGGTTGGTCGAGCGCGGAATGTTTGGGGTCTGCCGGGAAATCGTAACCCCCAGCGACGCTGGGCATCATCCGAAAGGGGAAGATGTACGGCGTCTTGTGTTAGAAGATCATCGAAGCTGGCCTGGTAGGCAGCGTTACGGCGTAAGCATTCCCACGCGACACCCTCAACGGGCAGCGCATCGTAGAATTCATACTGTTCCTGGTCTCGCCAGCGGGACGTATCCGGCTTCATTGTTCCGCTCCCGGTTGAAACTGCACAGGTGGAGCGTGAAAAGATTCCGGCGCATCTATCAGGATGGAAGCCGGAATGGAGGCATGGAGTGATGTCCGTAGGGCATCACCCAGCAGTCGGCGGCGAGGTCAGTCGCGATCTGCCGGACGCTGGAGCAGTTGGCGATAGCCGCTCTGCGTCATCCAGCGTGCCCGTGCCAGATGGCTGTCATGGACTCGCCTTGCGCGCTCGGGTTCCTGAACAGGGTCGATGCCGAACAGCACCTTAACGGCTTCGGTCCATTCGGCGCCATCGTCAGCGGCATCGAGCAGTCGCATATAAAGCTTGATATGCGCACGGTCATACCCGGTGAGCTCGTCGCTGATGGGCGCAATGTCGTCGAAGGAGGGGACGGCAGATGTCATGTCGAGGATCGCCGTAAGGCACAGGCCGTCGCTGCGGATCGATGATGGCGCCTGCGCCAATCAACCGTCGTAGATCTGCCGGTGTCTTTTCTCGTCCTGGCCATGAACCAACAACACTCCTTGCCCGCGTTCCGTGGACAAGAGAACAACCCCTGCTGCTTCAAGCGCCCGGCGTACCTGATCCCGTGTTGTCTCATACACCTCGAGCCGGTTCTCGGACTCGAGGCGCTTCAGGGCAGTCAGCGATATTCGGGCCTTGTCAGCGAGCGTCTCCTGCGTCCAACCCAGCAACGCGCGTGCGGCCCGCGACTGTCGAGCGGTGATCATGCATGATCACCTCCCATCGCGACCGGCGCGCATTCCAGAACTACGGCTATTTTAGTCGTCCGTGCCCGATCCGCCAGATGAAATCGTCGAATCTGGACAGGACGTTATTTGTACGGCTGAGCAGGCAGCCCGTCTGATTCGCCTGCATGCCGCAATTGCAGCACTAGTGCTGGCCGTAGTACCGACCAGCGCAAAATGATCCCCAAACGCTCCATGGGAAATGATTGTGATATGTTTGGGGATCATTTTCTTTGCGTTTTGCACTGGATATGATACCCATCCAGATCAGTGCAGCAAAAATGATCCGTAAAGGCATCACATGAAGGCGGAAGAAGAAACACTGAGGCTGATCGGCGACCATTTTCGCCGTGCGCGTCTTGCCGCGGGGTTGACCCAGGAGCAGGTGGCCGATCTTGCGGGCATTTCGCGCCCGCGCTACCGCGACATCGAGACGGGGGCGGCGGCTGCGCGCACCACGACATTGATCAACATTGCCAGGGCGCTTGGGCTGGAAATGATGCTGGTCCCGCAGGCAATCGTGCCCGCCATCGAGGCGCTTTTGCGCCCCGAGGCCGAGGATGATCATCCGGCCTTCAGCCCGCAACCGGAGAGCGACGATGACAGCCGTCCGTACCGCTGAGACCATCACCGCGCTGGACGTGTTCCTGAACAGTGCGAAGGTTGGCACGATCGTCAGGACGCCGGGTGATTTCAACGCCTTCAGCCTTGATCCGGCCTATCGCGCGACCGGCGGCATTCCGGTTCTGAGCCTGTCGCTGCGCGCGGCATCAGGGGGCTTGCGCAAGGATCCGCGACCTGTCGCAGGCAGCCTGCCGCCCTTCTTTGCCAATCTGCTGCCCGAAGACCGGCTGCGTGAGGCGATGGAAAAGCACCATGCGGACAATGTACGGCCGGGGAATGATTTCGATCTCCTGGCAGCTCTGGGCGCGGATCTGCCGGGTGCCGTTCGAGTGCTGCCCAGTGGCGGTCAACCGGGCATCGCAACAGCGCCCGCCCAAGGGCGGCCAAAAGCCCGCTTCTCGCTGGCGGGTGTGCAGATGAAGCTCTCGGTGATGAAGAACACGGGCAAGGGCGGGGGGCTGACCTTGCCGCTCGGGGATGACGAGGGCCAGTATATTGCAAAATTCCCCTCGACCGCCTTTCCGGGCGTGTCGGAAAACGAGTTTGCGAACCTTGCGCTTACCGAAGCAATCGGCATGGACGTGCCCGAGCGGGAACTGGTCAGCCGAGACCAATTCGAGGGGATACCCGAAGAGTTCGAAACACTTGCCGAGGGGCTGATCCTGCTCGTGCGGCGTTTTGATCGCGGGACAGACGGGCAGCGCATCCATATCGAGGATTTCGCGCAGGTTTTCGGCCTGTACCCGGCGCGTAAATATGATGGCGCCGCCTCCCACGATATCGCCTCTGTGCTGAATGTTGCGATCTCGCCGTTCGCCGCGCTGGAGTTTGTCCGGCGGCTGACCTTCTCGGTGGTCATGGGCAATGGCGACATGCACCTCAAGAACTGGTCGCTGATCTATCCGGGCGACGGCGACACGCCCGCTCTTGCACCGATCTACGACATGCTTTCGACCGTGCCCTATATTCCGGCAGATGGGCTGGCGCTGTCTCTGGGCGGCGAGCGGGCCTTCAAGGGCCTGGCCCCGGCCCGCTGGAAGACGTTTGCCAATCGGGCAAGGCTTCCCGAGCCAGCCGTGCTCAAGGCCGTTGTCGAGACGGTGAAACGCATCGATGCAAAATGGTGGACCCTGCCGGAACGCGAAGTGGTCCCCCCGCTCGTGCTGGAACGGATCGACGCCCATGTGAAAACCATGATCCCGATCCTGACCGGCTGAGCAGTTCCAGCCCGGACAGGTCACCGGGCCTGGCGGCTTTCCCGCAGGCATGAGAAAGGCCCCGACCTTGCGGTCGGAGCCTTTGTTCCGCGCCTCAGTCGCCGCGGCGACCGTTGGGGCGGGACCAGATGAGGGAGAAGGTTTCGCCGTCTTCTTCGTCGAAAAGATTGGCGTAGATCGGAGCGTTGAAGCTCGGATCGTCCAGCTTGAGGCCCAGATAGTCGCGGCCCTCGTTGGAGCGCTTGGACCAGGCGGCGCCGATTTCAGCGCGGCCGACCAGAACGCGGTGGCTGGGGGCGTTCTCGCCGGTGGCGCGCAGGTCGGGGATGATGCGCACGCCCTTGGCCTGGACGCTGAGGGTGACGATGTCGCCGGTGAATTCGTTCAGGCCGTTCTTCTTGAAGGTGCCGATGGTTGCCATTTTAAGTCTCCGTTTTCCGTTTCCGAGCCCGCATCATTGCGGCCTCTATGGCGATCGACCGGCCGGAGACGAACGCTGGCGCACCCCCTCGTGGGCTGGACAGCACAGGAGGAACTTTCTTGTTCCGCGCGGAATCACGCCGCGCGAACTCCTGCGCGAGAAGGGCACGCCTTATGCCGAGCTCGGTTTGGGCGATCTATCCCTTACCGACGCCGCGCTGATCGATGCAATGATGGCGCACCCGATCCTGATCAATCGTCCGATTGTCGTGACGGAGAAAGGAGCAGAGCTCTGCCGCCCGTCTGAAAAGGTTCTGACGCTTCTTGCCAATCCGGTGTCTTCCTACGTTAAGGAAGATGGCGAGGTCGTGACACCGCCTCGGCCTGTCGGCCGAGACGCTGCGCCAGTTCGGAAGCGTTGAAGGCGGCACGGTTGGCCTCGATCCAGTGGGTTTCGCCCATGGCCCGGACCGGAATGTTCATCCCCTCCATGGGCCGGATCAGCCGCACGCGCCGTTCGATCTCACCATCATCCAGCATGACGCTGGTGGTCGGGATCTGCACGGCGGCACGACCGGATCGCTCGTTGATGAGCAGTTTGGCACGCGGATCATCCAGTTCCGCCAGGGCTGCAACGAGCGTGACCGGCTGATTGCGTTTGCGCTCGGTGAGCGTCAGGAGCCGGGTTTCCGCGCCGGTGCCCGGATGCGTGTGGATGACCTGCCGGTCGGTGACGATGAAGCTTTCTGCCTTCAGGGTTTCCAGCCCCATGTCATAGGTGCCGGATGCAATCGCCCCGTCGATCCGCGCCTGCAGAAGCTGCTCGAAGGCCGAGAACAGGATGCCCTGCAACTCAATAGTCAGCGCCAGCAGGCGGTTGAGGAAGGTGGTGATCGGCGGCAAGTCATCCTTCACACCATTGCTGTCCATCAGCTTCAGCCCGGTGGCGGATTCAAACCGCTCCAGCGAGCAGCCCTCGACCTTGCCGCGCACAATCAGCAGATAGAGCTGGCGTAGCGCGTCACGCGCCTGCAAGCGGATGAAGGCATCACGCCATGCCGGAGCCTCGGGGCCAAAGCCTGCGCCGGTGATCGTCACCAACCGGCCGCCGGGAGCAAGGCGGGCCAGTGCCGAGGCAACATGGCGGTAGGCCGCATCAGCGGCGCGCCCGCTGACATTGGCCATGACCGAAAATGGCGGGTTCATCAGCACCACGGAGGGGACGGCATCCGGGGCCAGATGATCGTCGATCTGGGCGGCGTCGAACCGGTTGACGGCAAAGGCCGGAAAGAGCTTGGCAAGCAGTTCAGCGCGGGTATCGGTGAATTCGACCAGTGTCGGTGATGATGGTGGTCGTCTTTTTCGGCCGACCGCCTTTCCCAAGGATAAGACCAGCGTCGAGATCCTTCAGATACATGGCGCAAAGCTCCTTCACGGTGAGCGCCTGATGGTCGAGCAGGCGTTCTTCTGAAGGGTTGTCACCCTGTGCTACCCGACCGAGTTGCACCTTGGCTTCTTGGCGCGCGGTTTCTGCGGTCCAGATTCCGTGAAGCCCGATGGTGTAGCGACGGGTTCGACCCGCAGCCCGATACTGGATCAGATAGCTGCGCTTGCCGGACGCGAACACGCGCAGGCCGAAACCTGGCAGTTCGTCGTCCCAGATGAAATAGTCCTTCTCACGGACTGCAGCCGCGTCCACGACGCGCTTCGTCAGCTTGGCCATTATGCGATGCCTTCTTCGTGAACCTGCTGTTTCCGCGGAAGCACCACGGAAGCAGCAGGGGGAAAGTCAGAGCGAAGCTTCGGATATGAATTTCGGCGTGAGAAACTGAATTGTCTATTAGTTTCAGTGATATATCGTGCCATGGCGTGTCCTAGCGTGCAATTCGGATAGTCAGCCCAAATTGCTCCGAAGGCGGAGGCCACAGGTTCGAATCCTGTCGAGTGCACCATTCTCGAACAAAAGAGAGAACTGCGGGCGTGGTTTTGGCCACGCCCCCTTGCCTGCCGTCTCATCACCGCACCTGCTGCGAACATCGCTCAAGGCTCATCAGGTAGATGGTCTCAATTGGCTTGCTCAAAATGCGCGTGCGGGCCGCCCAGGGGCATTGCTCGCGGATGACATGGGTCTTGGGAAAACGCTCCAGGCTATTGCCTTCATGGCATGGCTGCAAACCGAAGCGGCAACAGGACGGCGATCATTCGCACCCTTTCTAATTGTGGCGCCGACAGGGCTGTTGGGAACTTGGCGAGCAGAAATCGAGAAGCATCTCAACGATCCTCAACTCGGCCATCTCGTGCCGGCGTTCGGTGGCAATCTCAAATTGCTGAGAGAGGAAGACACGTTCGGCGCGCGTGACATTGAGACAGGCAAGGCGTCTTTGAACGCCGCCAACTGGCGCGATGCCGGAGTTGTGCTCACAACATATGAGACGCTTCGTGACTATCACTTCAGCTTCGCCCGCACTCGGTTTGGACTGATAATCTACGACGAAATACAGAAGCTGAAGAATCCTGGCAGCCAGATGACACGGGCAGCCAAATCACTCAATGCCGAGTTCACTCTTGGTATGACCGGCACGCCTGTCGAGAATAGGCTCCAGGATTTGTGGTCAATCATGGATGTGATCGCGCCAGGATTCCTAGGCGCCAGCCGTGATTTTGAAAAGCGCCACCCAGCTGATGATTCTGATGCTCTGGCACGGCTCAAATCCCAATTAACTGACCCGATCAATGGGCGCCCTCCATATATGCTGCGTCGGCTTAAGGCCGACGCGCTCGAAGGCATGCCTCTCAAACACCTGCATGCACTGGAAATGGAGATGCCGCCCGTCCAGGCTAACGTCTACCGAGATTTGGTCATCCGCGCTGCTGCCGCGAATGTAGCGGGGACGCTGGGCAAAGGTGGAATGCTGAGCACACTCGCGAACATGCGGGGCGTCTCTCTTCATCCAAACGATCCCCGTGAAACCGTCCCGGATTTAGATACCTATGCGCAGGCTTCAGCGCGGTTGTCACAAACGCTAACCATTCTGGAGAAGATAGCGCAAGCCAATGAAAAGGCGCTAGTCTTTGTCGAAGACTTGGTAATGCAGGAGCGTTTGGCTGGTCTGATCCAACAGCATTTTGCTCTCCGCGCGCGCCCAATACGCATCAACGGTACAGTTCCAGGTCATAAGCGGAGGAATGCGGCGCACGGCGGGACAAGGCGGAAATAGCGTAGCCGCGCGTAGCAGAGGCGGCGGCAGATCCGGCCTCGGCGCTGGTGGACATGGAGCGGCGCGAGCAGTTCCGAGAGAAAGGTGCGCATTTCGAGAGCCGCTACTATCTGACGCTGGCCTGGATGCCGCCGGCCGAGGACGCGGCGCGTGCCGAAGGCTGGCTTTACGAGGGGCGCTCGGGCACGCGGGGTGCAATTTGTTCGATCGAGCGTAGCGCAGATAGGGGCTCAGGACGGCTTTACCGCCGAACGCCGCGTCGCTGACCATGCTCACCAGCGCCATCGTCGCTACTCCTCCGACTCGAAGCTGCGGTTCTCGCGGCAATGCCAGAGGCGCAGGATGATGATGGTCCCGGCTGCGATCTCGTAGCGCATCTCATAGTTACCGACGATGATCCGGCGGACCTCACGCGGCTCATAGGCTTCCAGCTTCTCGCCGATCCTCGGATAATCGAGCAGCCGATCCGGCGCGTGAGCGAGCTGCTGGACCACGCGCGCTGCCGCTTCGGGAGCGACCGGGCTCAGATGCTCATGCAGACGCACAAGGTCCGACGATGCCTTGCTGGTCCACTGGATCTTCATTTGACCGGCGAGGGCAGCGGCTTGTCCGTCCCGAGACTATCGGCCCATGCCGTGATCGCTTGATGGTCGATAACCCGTCCGGCATCGACATCCTCAAGAGCTTCGAGCGTCATCCGATGACGCTCCTCTTCCTGATCGACCCAAGCGGCAAGCGCCTGTTTCATCACCCAGCCGCGCGAGCGTTCGAGCCGCGAGGCCATCGCTTCAACCTTTTCCGCGAGCCCCAAGGGGACATGCGCGGTCAATACCTTTGTCTCGGTCGCCATGTTTATCACCTGCTATCAGTGCGATTAAAATATAATCGAAATGACGGGGTAGTGCAAGTTGGGCAGATGAGGTTGGTGCCTCCCTGGGGGACCGCCGCTCTATCTCCGCTACGCTCCGGCCGAGCCCCTGACGGGTCTCATCCCTGCCGGGTGACGATCAGCATGGCGGGTTGGCGCTAGCGCGCCGCTCGGGCAATCCGCAACGCGGATTGTCGCTGTTCCAAGCTGCGGAGATCGGGTCAGGGCTGCGCCAGCCCGATCGCATTACTTGTAGCTCTCCCCGTCGGTGGGGTGGGTGACGCTTCCCTTTAGGCCCGCCGCCGCCGGCGAGCCTGCCGGTTCGCTCCTTCGCCGCCCACCCCATTCCGGGGTGAGTGCGGTTTGAAGGAGAAGTGTGATGAACGCTGTTGCCGAAACCGTAGCCGTCGAGCCTGCGCCGGGCGTCGAGATTTTCGTGCCGCTCGCCAAGCTCAAGAAGTCCCCGCGCAATGCCCGCAAGGTGCCGCATGGGGAAGCCGCTATCGAGGCGCTGGCCGCTTCGATCCAGCACAAGGGTTTGATCCAGAACCTTGTGATTGAGCCGGAGGTCAAGGAGGACGGGACGCGGACCAGCGCGATGGCTGAGTGCTTGGCGGCGGCCTTCCGGAAGTGCGGATCGTCGAGCCGCGACAGCGCGGTCAGCGCCTTTTGCAGTCGTACCTGAACTTCCACCATGCCGGCGCCGTCACGCGCCACCGGCAGAAAAAAGTCGTCGAACAATTCCTCTACCTCGACCGGCGGAACATGGATTTTGGGGTAGAGCAGTTCCTTTGGTTCGGCAGGCTGGCCCCATGTCGACAGTGCCCGAACAACCCGCCCGATGACGTCGATCGCGGTGCCGGGGTCGTTGTAGCAATCATCGGAAAGGCTCATGCCCAACGGACACCGACCGGCCGACGTCGCGACGCCCCGGGGTTATAATAACGATGGACTACAGCAGGCGCTCGATCCGGGACGCCAGCTCCTGCAGGACGGGGAGAAAGCGCTCGCGCACTTCCGACAGCGCGGTCCGGGCGACCAATGTCGAGGTGCTGACAGCGGCGACGATCCGACCGTCCGCGCCATGCACCGGAACAGCCAGCGAGCGCATCCCGAGTTCGACCTCCTCATCGTTGATGTTGAAGCCTTGCAGCCTTGCCTCACGTACGATCGCGGCCAATCGTGCGCGATCGGTGACGGTATGCGGCGTGCACTCGACGATATCCGCGCCGTCCAGGTACGTCCGTAGCTCTTCGTCCGTCAGTGCGCCCAGCAGCACGCGCCCCGCGGCCGTGTTCCAGGCCGGCGCCCGGATGCCGATACGAAAGCCCGTGGAGACGACGCGCGCCACCTCGGAGCGCGCGACGAATACGACGAAGCCGTCGTCGAACAGGGTCAGGGAAATCGATTCGCGGAGCCGATCGCGCGTTTCGGTGAGCAGGGGACGAGCAAGCTCGGGGAGCGTGGCGGCCGACAGATAGGCCGCGCCCAGCCGCATCACGCGCGGGGTGGGCTGAAACTGCCTTCCCTTGGCGATCAAATAGCCCAGCTCGACCAATTGAAGAAGGCAGCGGCGCGCCGCGGCACGGGAGATATTCGCCAATTCGGCCGCCTGGCTGATCGTGAGCGATGCGTGCTGCGAACCGAAAGCTTCGAGGATGGCGAGCCCTTTCGCCAGCCCCGCCATGCCCTCGGCGCGCGGCGCGCGCACCGCGGGAGGGTTGACAGCATCGGTCCCTTCTGAATATTTGTTCGAAATCATAATACATGTTCGTTATCCGAACAAATGTAATTGTGCAAGGGGAGTTTTTCGGTGTCACCGCGCCAGGATCGTAAGAGAGGAAGCAGCGAGGCCCGGCTGAAGCTCGCTATTCTCGATGATTATCAGGGCGTCGCGCTGGCGATGGCTGACTGGTCGGCGCTCGAATCGCGTGTCGCCATCACCATGTTCCGCGACACCGTGGAAGATCAGGGGACTTTGGCGCAGCGCCTCGCGCCGTTTTCGGTGCTGTGCCTGATGCGTGAGCGCACGCCGATGCCCCGGGCGCTGCTGGAGCAGCTGCCCAATCTGCGGCACATCGTGACCAGCGGCATGCGAAACCGATCGATCGATCTGACGGCGTGCCGAGATCTGGGCATCGTCGTCACGGGCTCACCGACGCTCGATCATCCCACCGCCGAATTGACCATGGGGCTGATACTTGC
>Ga0180218_1000804_pt1 | contig 23285 bp, 19 predicted proteins | sample eDN3rd37CKraftBY_FD_151334 | JGI IMG/M metagenome (GOLD analysis project Ga0180218, IMG submission 151334) | Enriched backyard soil microbial communities from Emeryville, California, USA - eDNA 3rd pass 37_C Kraft BY (version 2) (version 2) | ecosystem: Environmental > Terrestrial > Soil >...
TTTTCCCAGAACGAGTAGGGCGCGCCGTTCTGGCGCATCTGGCGGATCGCGATCTCGCCGGTACCGTCGGAATAGACGTCATCGCTCTGTTGCTGCGCCGCGTCGATCGACGAGCGGTGCGTGAACCACGGGTGCGCGGCGTCGCAGAGATTCTCGAGATACAGCTTCCAGTTCGCATTATAGGCGTGGCGGAACACGCCGCCCGCCACTTCGATCTCGCCGTCCGGCGCGCGATCGACCATGTCGTCTATCGATGTCGCCATATGGCCGAGATAATCCTTCAGGCTCTGGCCGGTTTTAGCCTGGCTCATGAAGATGAAGCCGCGATAGCTTTCGACCCGGGGTACCTGCGTCATTGCGGTCCGCGGACTCTTGGTATCGAAATCCTGCGGATAGCCATGATTGAGCGGCACCGCCTTCAGTCGTCCGTCGAGGTGATAGGTCCAGCCGTGATAGACGCACTGGAATTCCTTCGCATGCCCGCAATCGGATGCGACCACCATCGCGCCGCGATGGGCGCACTGGTTGTGCAGCACGCGCAACTTGCCGCTCTCGTCGCGCGTAACGACCATCGCCTTGCGGCCGACCTGCGTCAGGAAGTAATCGCCGGGATTGCGCACCTGGCTCTCGTGGCCGACGTAGATCCAGGCAACACCGAAGATGCGCTCCATCTCCAGTTCGAAGATCGCAGGGTCTGTGTAGAGCTTGCGGTGGACGCGCGCCGGTTGAACCGCGCTTCTGAGTTCGTCAATGGAGGGCGTCTGCATCGAAACTCCTCGCCGCTGGTCTCGGATACGTCGAATGGCGCCCGACAAATAGAACGATACTAAAGAGTATCGTTTGGTTCAAGGGCTCGTCTGGTGAGCTATTGCGCCCGCTTATTCCGGCTCCCGGATCGCGTCGCGGTCCCGTCGCGGGGATTGCCCGTAGCGGGCGCGATAGGCGCGCGAGAAGTGACTGCCGTTGGCGAAGCCGCAGGCGATGGCGATTTCGAGCAGCGGCAAGGCGGTCTCGTGAACCAGCGTGCGTGCGCGATCGAGCCTGATCTTGAGATACAGGTCTCCAATGGTGGTGCCGAGGTGGTTCGCGAACAGCCGTTCGAGCTGACGCACCGATAGTGCGGTCGCTGCAGCCAGTTCGTTTCGCGACAACGGCTTCTGAGTCCGGTCTTCCATCGCCTTCAACGCCTCCAGCAGCTTCGGATGCGCGACGCCATAACGCTCGCGCAATGTGAGCCGCTGCGGTCCGCTGCCGGATCGCAGTTGCGTCTGCAGAAACCATTCGCTGACGGCGGCCGCGAGTGCGGAGCCGTGCTCGGCGGCAATGATCGCGCGCATCATGTCGAAGCCGGCAATGCCGCCGGCGCAGGTCAGGCGATCGCGGTCGATCTCGTACAGTGTGCGCCGCGTATCGAGCTGCGGGAAGTCCTCGCGGAAGCCGGCCATGTGCTCCCAGTGGATCGTGCAGCGATATCCATCCAGCAGTCCGGCGCGCGCGAGAATATAGGGACCGCCCGAGACGCCGCCGATACGGACGCCGCGCCGCGCCAGCTTCCGCAGCCACGACAATGTCCGCGCATTGCGGTGAAGCGCCGGATTGCCTCCGGCGCAGACCAGCAGCATGTCGAGGTCGACATCGTCACCGATCGCGTGATCTGCCGCGATCGCAAGTCCGCTGGACGCCTCGATCGGCCGGCCCTGACCCGAGACATGCCGCCATGTGTAAAGCGATCGCCCGGACACGCGATTGGCTGCGCGCAGCGGCTCGACCGCCGACGCATAGGACAGAAGCGAGAAGCTCGGGATCAGGAGAAAGCCGACCTTTCGCGGCGCGTCGGTTTTCATCGGTGCTGGGGCCTGAAAATCCGGCTGGGTGACGCGTTCAGGCAAGAATGCGTCGTTTCTGGACAATAGTCTCGATCGCGTCCGGTGATCAATATCCGCCATGCGGCGCGGGCCGCGAAGCGGCGGCGGACATCCTTGCGCTATTCGGCACTCAGCATTCTCACACAGGCCTTTCGCGGCAATCGCGGCTGGCGGCCGGTCTGGCGCGAGCCCGAGCCGAAGCCCTCCTATGACGTGATCGTTGTCGGCGGCGGCGGTCATAGTCTCGCGACCGCCTATTATCTCGCCAAGAACCACGGCATCACCAATGTCGCCGTGATCGAGAAGGGCTATCTCGGCTCCGGCAATGTCGGGCGAAACACCACCATCATCCGCTCGAACTATCTCTTGCCCGGCAACATCCCGTTCTACGAACATTCGATGAAGCTGTGGGAGGGCCTCGAGCAGGACCTCAACTACAACGCCATGGTCAGCCAGCGCGGCGTGCTGAACCTCTATCACTCCGATGCGCAGCGCGATGCCTATGCGCGCAGAGGCAATGCGATGCGGATGCACGGGGTCGATGCCGAGTTACTCGACCGCGATGGCGTGAAGGCGCTGGTGCCATTCCTCGATTTCGACAATGCGCGGTTTCCGATCCAGGGCGGGTTGATCCAGCGGCGCGGCGGCACCGCGCGGCATGATGCGGTGGCGTGGGGTTACGCGCGCGGCGCGGACCAGCGGGGCGTCGATCTTATCCAGAATTGCGAAGTCACCGGCATCCGTATCGAAGGCGGCCGCGTCACCGGCGTCGATACTACGCGCGGCTTCATCGGCGCGCGCAAGGTGGGCCTCGCGGTGGCGGGCAATTCATCGCGGCTTGCGGCGATGGCGGGGCTTCGGTTGCCGATCGACAGTCACGTACTGCAGGCCTTCGTGTCGGAGGGGCTGAAGCCGCTGATCGACATCGTGATGACCTTCGGCGCCGGACATTTCTATGTGAGCCAGTCGGACAAGGGCGGCCTCGTCTTCGGCGGCGATATCGACGGCTACACGTCCTATGCGCAGCGCGGAAACCTGCCGGTCATCGAGGACGTGATGGAAGGCGCGATGGCGGTCTGGCCGGGTGTCGGGCGCATTCGCGTGCTGCGGCACTGGGGCGGCATCATGGATATGTCGATGGACGGCTCACCGATCATCGACCGCACTCCGGTGGACGGCCTCTATCTCAATGCCGGCTGGTGCTATGGCGGCTTCAAGGCGACGCCGGCATCCGGCTTCTGCTTCGCGCATCTGATCGCGCGCGATGAAATGCACCCCGTCGCGACGGCCTATCGTCTCGATCGCTTCGCGACCGGCGCGGTGATCGACGAAAAGGGCGCCGGCGCCCAGGCCAATCTGCACTAGGGCATCCGATGCGAATTCCCTGTCCTTATTGCGGCGAACGCGACCGGCGCGAATTCACGGTGCTCGGCGATGCCGATCCGGTGCGGCCGAACGGAATGGACGCCGATGCCGGTGCGATGTTCGAGTACGTTTATCCGCGCACCAACGCGGCCGGCCCTGCTCGCGAGTTCTGGTATCACGGCTCAGGCTGTCACGCTTGGCTGGTGGTGGAGCGCGACACGCGCACGCACGCAATCAATAAGGTCATAAGCGCCAGACAAGCCGCGCTGTCGCGCGAACAGGGAGGCGCCTGATGTCGTATCGCCTCCCGTCCGGCGGTCGCATTGACCGCTCGCGGTCGCTGCAATTCAAGTTTGATGGCCGAAGCTATCGCGGTTTCCAGGGCGACACGTTGGCCTCGGCTCTGCTGGCGAACGGCGTGCAACTGGTCGGCCGCTCGTTCAAGTATCATCGGCCGCGCGGCATTCTCTCCGCGGGCAGCGAAGAGCCGAACGCGCTTGTCGAGTTGCGGAGCGGTGCGCGACGCGAGCCGAACACGCGTGCAACGACCGTCGAACTCTACGATGGTCTCGAAGCCGCCTCCCAGAATCGATGGCCGTCGCTGCGTTTCGACCTGTTGTCGCTGACAGCTCCGCTCTCACCCTTCATGGGCGCGGGCTTCTACTACAAGACTTTCATGTGGCCGGCGGCGTTCTGGGAAAAGCTGTACGAACCGCTGATCCGCCGCGCTGCGGGACTCGGGTGCGCCGCCGGACTGCCGGATCCCGATCATTACGAGAAGGCGTTCCTGTATAGCGACGTGCTGGTGATCGGCGCGGGTCCGGCGGGACTTGCCGCTGCGCTCGCCGCTGGCCGTTCCGGTGCACGCGTCGTGCTGTGCGACGAGAGTTTCGAATTCGGCGGACGTCTCCTGTCCGAGCGGCGTGAGATCGACGGCGCGCCAGCCGATGCGTGGCTCGCCGCGGTGAAGGCTGAACTGGCCTCGATGCCCGAAGTTCGGCTGATGCCGCGCACCACGGTGTTTGGCGTATATGACGGCGGCACCTATGGCGCACTCGAACGCGTCGCCGATCATCTCCCCGAGCCGCCGCCGCATCAACCGCGCCAGCGCTACTGGCAGATCATCGCCAAGCGCGCTGTGCTGGCGTCCGGCGCGATCGAGCGTCCGATCGTGTTTGGCGGCAACGACCGTCCCGGCGTGATGCTGGCGGGCGCGGTGCGTACCTATATCAACCGTTTCGGTGTTGTGCCCGGCCGGCAATGCGTCGTTGTCACGACCGGCGATGACGGCTGGCGCACGGCTTATGATCTGCAGAGCGCTGGCGCGAACGTTGCGATCGTCGACGCGCGAAAGAGCGTTGGTCCGGCTTTGCTGGCCAAGGCTGACAAGGCCGGCATCCGGGTTCTGCTCGGTGCGCAGGCCAAGGCCGTACACGGCCGTATGCTGGTCGCCGGGCTCGACGTGGTCCTTGAGAGCGGCGCGACCGAATATCTGCCGTGCGATCTCGTTGCGATGTCCAATGGATGGAATCCCGCCATCCATCTGACGACGCATCTGGGCGGCAAGCCCGCATGGGACGCGGCGCGATTCGCATTTCTTCCGCCGCAGGCTCTGCCGCCCGGGCTGTCCGTCGTCGGCGCCGCCAGTGGCGAGTATGGGCTTGCGCGCGGGCTGGAGCAGGGCGGAGCGGCAGGCGCATCCGCGGCGCAGGACTGCGGATTCGATGCTGTGCCGTTGCCGCAAATGCGGGCTGAGGACGATGGCCGTGATGCCTCCCCGGTCTGGATGCCGGTGACGAGCAAGAAGGCTTTCGTCGATTTCCAGAACGACGTGACTGCGTCCGACGTACAGCTCGCACACCGCGAAGGCTTCTGCGCGGTCGAGCATCTGAAGCGCTACACGACACTCGGCATGGCGACGGATCAAGGCAAGACCTCTAATGTCGCCGGCCATGCAATGATGGCTGCCCTGTGTGGCGTCGACATCGCACGTGCAGGCACGACGGTATTCCGGCCGCCCTACACGCCGGTCGCGATCGGCGCGCTTGCGGGTCATCATCGCGGCAAGGATTTCCGCCCGTATCGCCTGACGCCGTCGCATGATTTTGCGCGTGAGCAGGGCGCCGTCTTTGTCGAAACCGGCCTTTGGCTGCGTGCGCAATATTTCCCGCAAGCTGGCGATCGCGACTGGCTCGATGCCGTGGTTCGCGAAGTGAACGCGGTGCGCAGCAGCGTTGGCGTCTGCGACGTCTCGACGCTCGGCAAGATCGATATCCAGGGCGCGGATGCGGCGGAGTTCCTGAACCGCGTCTATATCAACGGATGGACCAATCTTGCCGTCGGCAAGGCGCGCTACGGCCTTATGCTGCGCGAGGACGGCTTCGTCATGGACGACGGCACGACCGCGCGGCTCGGCGAAACGCATTTCGTGATGACCACCACGACCGCGAACGCGGTGCGTGTGATGCAGCATCTCGAATTCTGTCATCAGGTGCTGTGGCCGTCGCTCGACGTCCGGATGGTCTCGGTCACCGAGCAATGGGCGCAATACTCGATTGCCGGGCCGCGTGCGCGCGACGTGCTGCGCGGTGTTGTCGATCCGCAATACGATCTGTCGAACGAGGCGTTCCCCTATCTCGCTTCCGGCGCTGTGACGGTGGGCGGCGGCATCGCAGCGCGCCTGTTCAGGATTTCGTTCTCCGGCGAGCTTGCCTACGAGCTTGCGGTTCCGGCCTCATACGGCAATGCGGCGATCCGTGCGATCATGGAGGCAGGCAAGCCCTACGGCATTCGTCCGTATGGAACCGAAGCGCTCGGTGTGATGCGGATCGAGAAGGGTCATGTTGCCGGCAACGAGCTGAATGGCCAGACGACCGCGCGCGACCTCGGCCTTGGAAAGATGATGTCGGGCAAGAAGGACTATATCGGCCGCGTCATGGCGGCGCGGCCGGCGCTGCTGGATACCTCGCGACCGCGCTTTGTCGGCTTCCGTCCGGTGAACACGGCAGACCGGTTGCGCGCTGGCTCGCACTTCGTTTCGGCCGGCAAGCCTGCAACGGCGGAGAATGACGAAGGGTTTATGACCTCGGTCGCCTATTCGCCGACACTTCAGCACTGGGTTGGACTCGGTCTCCTGCGCAACGGTCCGGAGCGGGTCGGCGAGGTTATTCGATGCGTTGATCCGCTGCGCGGTGAAGCGATGGACGTCGAGGTCTGTTCTCCCGTCTTCGTGGATCCGAAAGAGGAGCGGTTGCGTGTCTGAGCGGCGTACCCCATGGCAGCGGAAAGGCGCCTGGGAGGGCATTGCCACTCCCGGGCGCTCGGGCGCCGGAAGCGGAGATCCGGGTGTGATCGTTACGCCGCGGCATGATCTCTCGCTTGCTTTCGTGATCGGCGCCGAAGGCGACCGGACGCTCGCGGATCAGGTCGTGTCGCGGTTCGGGATCGAATTGCCGCAGACACCGCGTGCGGCAGCAGAAGATTTGGTCGATTTCATCTGGGCCGGTCCGTCACAATGGCTTGGAGTATCGATCCGGCCCGATATGCCGGCCGAGCTTGCGGAGCAGCTCAAGGGCATGGCTGCCGTGACGGACCAGACGGATGCGCGCGCCGTCCTGCGGCTGCATGGTGCGCGGGTTCGCGACGCACTCGCCAAGGGGTGCCCGGTCGATCTGCATCCGCGCGCGTTTCGGCGCGGCGATACCATCATCACCGCGATCGGCGGAATCGGTGTGCAGCTGTGGTGGGCGGATGTCGACGACGCGGTGCATCTCGCCGTGTCGCGCAGCATGGCCGGAAGCTTCTGGTCGTGGCTGCTGCCGTCGGCGCTGGAATTCGGCGTCGAGGTTCTTCCCCCGAAATAGGCTGGCTCATCCGCTCTTGTGTTTGCCGCCAGCCGCGACGCGCGACGCAATTTCGCGTGTAGAAGGGATGCGCCGCTGCGGATCGACGGATGCTGCATCGTCGCGCGCAAGATTTTCGATGATCGACAGAAGCGTCTGGCGCGTGGTCGCGATGTGCTCGGCCGGCACGCCGTTGACCGCGATCCGGTTGACCTCTTCCGCCAGGGGCACCAGATTGTCCTTCAACTGACGGCCTTTCGGTGTCAGGAACACGTAGACCTTCTTGCGATTGTCCGGCATCTGCCGCCGCGTGATGTAGCCAAGCTTCTCCATAGCGTTGAGCGCGGAGAATGTCGTCGGTTCCATCACACCCGCTTCTTCGCTGAGTTCGCGCTGCGTGAGCCCGTCCTTTTCCCAAAGGATGCGCAGGAAGGTCCAGTGCCCGAGTGATACGTCATGGGAGGTGAGCCGCATCTGCAGCGCACGGAGAAGGGAGCGGGTCGCATCCTTCACGAGATGCGCGAGGCGATCGTTCGGCACGGCTTCGCGCCAATGTTTCAGGATCGCATCGGTGTCGGGTTGCTTCCGGCGACTCATCGCACGGCTCCGCGCAATCCGACCTGATGACGCAGCGTGATCTCGGACCGCGCCTGTGACGATTCGAGGATCGCGAGGCAGACCTCGAGCGTCGCGCGCGACCATTCGCCATCGTGCAGCGGTGGCTTGTCATTGGCCACGGCCGCGTAGAATTCGTCGATCACTTCGGCGCGCGGGATGGCGGGCACGGGGACCGGATCGAGGCGAACCGCCTCGTCGTCGTAAATCATCACGCCATCCGGCATTGGCCGCAGATCGCCGCGCTCGCACGACACGATGATCGAACCGAAATGTTGGTGACGCCGGTTGGCGGGTGTGGCGGACGGCGGCGCATAGGCGCTGCCGCCATAATTGCGCGCGGCCTTGAGCGCCGCCTCTTCGTCGGCGTTGCCCGCCGCCTGCAGCGCCCTGCGCATCGTGCCATAGCGGGCGGGATCTTTCGGAAGCCCCATCTCCCCGATGAAACCCATGAACTCGTCGGAGTCGAAATGCGCATAACCGCTATAGGTGCAGGAGGCGAACACGCCGTCTTCGAATGTGAGCAGGGCGGAATAGGCGCCCTCTGTGGGACGCGACTGTTCCCAATTGCCGGTCTGCGCGCGCACGCTGCGGACAAGGCCGCCGCCGAGCAGGCGCACAATATCGATCTGATGCGCGCCCTGACTGAAGATCACGCCGCCGCCTTGCGTCGTATCCATCTCCTCCGGGCGCCGCGGCCGGACCATGTAATCCGTATAGTTGAGTGCGTGAATCATGCGGACCGCGCCATAGGCGCCGCTGTCGATCAGCCTGCGCGCATGCAGGACAGGCGCATTGAAGCTGTGGCTGTGCCCAATGACGAGCTGGACGCCGGCGCGTCGCACCGCGTCGATCATGGCGTCGCATTCCTCGATACGGATCGCGATCGGCTTTTCGACCAGCACATGCTTGCCGCGCGCGGCAGCGGCGATCACGTGAGCCGCGTGCATCTGATGAGGCGTTGCGACATACACCGCATCGATCGATGGATCATCGCACAACGCCTCGACGGTATCGTAGGTCGGCGCACTGTAATCCGCCTCGAACCGCTTGCGCGCTTCCGGACGAAGATCCGTCGCAGCGGCAAGCGTCATCCGCGGGTCCGCCGCGAATGTCGGCAGCATCAGCGTGAAGGCGCGGCCAAGCCCGGCAATTCCGAGACGGATGGGCTGGCCAGTCATCTGCGCTACCGGTCGATCACGAGTTCCGGCGTCTTCGCGCGGGATACGCAGATCATGATCTGGCTGCCGCGTTCGGCTTCGGTCAGCACCAGATCGCGGTGGTCGGCTTCGCCTTCGAGCAGCTTGGTGCGGCAAGTGCCGCATGTGCCGCTCTCGCAGGAGCTGGGCACGTCGTAACCGGCGGCACGCATCGCCTCCAGGATCGTGGTCCCGGCCGGGACCTCGATGACCGCGCCGCTCCTCGCAAGTTTTACCTTGAACGGCGTATCGTCCGGCCGGCGCGCATCGGCCTCGCTGAACGCCTCAAAGTGGACTGCGGTCGGCGACCAATGGCCGGTGGCGTCGCGCACCGCCTCCATCAGCCCGCGCGGTCCACAGCAATAAAGGTGCTCGCGGTTCTTGCGCTCCTCCACGATTGGCCAGAGGTCGAGCGCTTTCGCCGGATCGCCGCCGTCATAGTGAATGACGACCTTGCCACTGTATTCCGGCGCGCTCAGTTCCTCGCGGAACGCCGTCATCTCCGGGGTGCGCGAGCAGTAATACAGCTTGAACTTCTTGGCCGGATCGGCCTTCAGCGCATGGATCATGGCGATGAACGGTGTGATGCCGATGCCGCCCGCGATGAAGATGAAATTGTCGCCGCGCTGGGGCAGCGCGAAGGCATTGTCGGGCCTTGAGATCGTCCACTCGTCGCCGACCTTGGTGTTGTCGGTGAGATAAATCGAGCCGCCGCGACCGTTATCCTCGCGCTTGATCGCAACGCGGTAGAAGCTCCGTTCGGCCGGGTCGCTGCACAGCGAATATTTGCGCGTCAGGCCGTTCGGCACGCGCAGATTGATATGCGAGCCGGCGGTGAAGGCCGGTAGCTCGCCACCGTCCCGGTGCCGTATCTCGTAAAGGTGGATGCCGTCCGCGATGTTCTCGGCACGGGTGACAAGGACGGGGATATCGGTTTGCGGGATCGAACTCATGGCCGGGTGACGTGTTGCAGACGTAGCCTTTTCGGATGGGTCTAGGTCGCAAATTCCGGTGCGTTGCACAATCGCGGCGTCGCGCCGCCTCGACATCAGGCTGGAAGCATTATAGGATAAAAACTTAGAGGGCTAACATTTTATCCGGGATCCAACCCGGGCTGTTCTGGGAGGCAAAGCGATGATGACCGCCGAGGAAAACGACCTCCTGTGCCGCGTCGAAGGCGATGCGCCGATGGGTCAGATCATGCGGCGTCACTGGATGCCGGCCTGCCTGATTGAGGAGGTCGAGGAACCGGACGGCAAGCCGCTCAAGATCCGTCTGCTTGGCGAGGACCTCGTCGTGTTCCGCGACAGCGACGGGCGGCTTGGGATCCTCGACGAATATTGCCCGCACCGCCGTGCCTCGCTCGCCTTCGGCCGCAACGAGGAATGCGGGCTCCGTTGCCTCTATCACGGCTGGAAGATGGACGTGGAGGGCAACGTCGTGGAGATGGCCTCCGAACCGCCCGAGAGCGGCTTCGTCGAGAAGGTAAAGGTCAAGGCTTATCCCGCCCGCGAATGGGGCGGTTTTGTATGGACCTATATGGGACCGGCCGAGACCATGCCGGAGTTCGAGCCGCCGGCCTTCGCACCGACGCAGAACGCGCAAGTCTCGATCGTCAAGATTCACGTCGGCTGTAACTGGGCGCAGATTCTCGAAGGCCAGATCGATTCCGCGCATTCGTCGAGCCTGCATTCCTCGGACATGAAGCCGGCCAAGGTGGATGCCGCGAAAGCCGTTGACACGCATTGGCTGCGTCCGTCGACCGACAAGGCGCCCCGCCTGCAGGTCGAGCGCACGAGTTTCGGATTCCACTACGCGGCCATCCGCCGCCCGATCGCCAATGCCAACGTGAACGATTATGTGCGCGTGACGGTTTATGTTGCCCCGTTCACCGCGCTGATCCCGCCGAACAACGAATACAATGTCGCGACCCTGCTGGCGCCGGTCGATGACCACAATACGGTGTTCCACTTCATCGCCTGGAGCGACAAGGATACGCCGTGGGCGGACAAGGCGGGGATCGACCAGGAGGTGTGGCGCAAGTTCAACGTCGCGCAGCCCGGCATCGATCTCGATCGTGGCTTCAACAATCTGCGCACCCGCGACAATGATTATCAGCAGGACCGCAACGCGATGCGGCTCGGCAATTTCACGGGAATCAAGGGCATCCCCAATCAGGACATCGCGATGTGGGAGACCATGGGGCCGATCGCCGACCGCACCAAGGAGCGCCTTGGCGCGAGCGATCTCGCGGTGGTCGAGTTTCGCAAGCTGATGGTCGATGCCGCCCGGACAATGCGCGATTCAGGCGTGGCGATTGGGCGCACGACGCCGCACGTCGCGCATGGGAAGATCCGGTCGTTCGAGGGTATCGTGCCGAAATCGACGAACTGGCGCAGCTTTACGGTGGCGTCGGATCAGGAACAGGGTCAGGAGAAGGTCGCCTAGCGCCCCCATCAAGGCTAACATCTCGATCAAGATCGTCTCGATCAACGAAGACGACGACACTACGCAGAGGGAGGACATCAATGAATCGACGGACTTTCGGTCCGCTGCTTGGGCTGGTCGCAGCCGGCTATCTGTTCGGGCTGCAGCCTGCGCTGGCGCAGGACAAGCTGAAGCTTGCGGTCGGCCAGCGTGGCAACTGGGACACCTCGGTCTCCGAGGTCGGCCAGCGCGCCGGCATTTTCAAGAAGCACGGTCTTGAGCTGGAGATCGTCTACACCCAGGGTGCGGGCGAAACGCAGCAGGCTGCGATTTCCGGCAGTGTCGATATCGGCGTTGCCGCCGGCGTCATGGGCGTTCTCAGCGCATATTCCAAAGGCGCGCCGGTGCGGATCCTCGGCGCCGAGACTACGGGTGCCGCCGACCTTTACTGGTACGTGAAGTCGGATTCGCCCATCAAGAATCTGAAGGACACCGCCGGCAAGACGCTTGCCTATTCGACCAACGGCTCCTCGACCCACGGCATCGTCACTGCCTTCATGCGGGAATACGGGCTTACGGCGAAGCCGACGGCGACTGGGGGCCCTCCCGGAACGTTGACGCAGGTGATGTCGGGACAGATCGACATTGGCTGGGCGGCGCCGCCCTTTGGACTGGACCAGCTTGACCAGAAGCAGATCCGCATCCTGGCCAGTGGCAACGACGCGTCGGCATTCAAGGGCCAGACGGTGCGGCTGCTGATGACGACCGCGCCCGTGCTGCAGAGCAAGAAGGACGCCATCAACCGTTACATGAAGGCGTATCGGGAGACGATCGACTTCATGTACACGGATGCCGGCCTCAAGGTTTATGCGGACTGGCTGAATATCCCGGAAGCCAAGGCGCGCCGCACACGCGACGACTTCTTCCCGAAAGACTCGGTCAACCCCGATCGGATCACCGGGCTTGATACGGTCGTGAAAGATGCCGTTACGCTCAAATTTACGGCAACCGAACTGACCAAGGATCAACTGGCCGAACTGATCCAGATCCCGCCGCGTTGACGCGGTGCGCGCCGATCGTGACCGATTGCGGGCCGTCAAGACCCGCAATCGCGGTTTCTGGTCGCTTTTGCTTGCGGGCCCTGACTTCTGCTAGTACCTCGCCGCGGCCTGGCATAACGGCCGGGTTCGGCGGGGTTCTGCATGCTTGAAATGCTTCGCTCGGTGGCGCGCTTCATCAGCGAGAAGATCGGGTGGCATCGTATAGGCTTTGCCCTCAGTGTCATCATCATCGTGGTGGCCGCGGTCGTTCTGTACCGCATGCTGCGCGGCATCGATCTGAACGAAGTTTACCAAGCGCTTCGCGCCACCGATGCGCGGGATTTCTGGCTTGCCGCGTTGTTCGTCGCCTTCGGCTATTTCACCCTGACCTTCTACGATCTGTTTGCCCTGCGGACGATCGGACGCAAGGACGTGTCCTATCCCACGGCCGCTCTTGCGGGCTTCACGAGTTATTCGGTCGGGCACAATGTCGGCGCCAGCGCCTTTACTGGCGGCGCGGTCCGCTATCGCATCTATTCCGCGCACGGGGTGAGCGCGATCGAGGTCGCGAAGATCTGCTTCGTCGCCGGTCTCACATTCTGGCTCGGCAACGCCACGGTGCTTGGACTTGGCATTTTCTATGCGCCGGAAGCTGCCACCGCGATCAACCACTTGCCCGAATGGTTCAACCGGACACTTGCCGCACTCACGATTGCTGCCCTGGTGGTCTATGTGGTCTGGGTCTGGGTCCGTCCGCGTGCGATCGGACGTGACGGGTGGCAGGTGACCTTGCCAGGCGGTCCGCTGACATTCCTTCAGATCATGATCGGGATCGTCGATCTCGGATGTTGCGCGGCCGCGATGTATCTCCTGCTCCCCGACCAGCCACACATCAACTTTGTCATGCTGGCGGTGATTTTCGTCTCCGCGACGCTGCTTGGTTTCGCGAGCCATTCACCGGGCGGGCTCGGGGTGTTCGATGCGGCCATGCTGGTGGCACTCTGGAATTTCGACAAGGAGGAGTTGCTGGCGAGCTTGCTGCTATTCAGGCTCCTGTACTACGTCATTCCGTTCGCGTTCGCGCTCGCGATCCTGGGTGCGAGGGAAATCATCAAGGGCATGTTCTCCAACAGCGTCCCGCAGCTTGGCAATATCGCCGGCGACGTCATCGCGCAGCACGCGAAAGAAGCCTCTGACCAGAAGCCGTCCAATGTCGATGGATCAAGGCAATGACAGGGAATTACCTGCGGACGCGCCAGAGGCGCATGCCCGACGTTATGATCTATGGTTGATCGCCGGGATCGCGGTTGTCGCGATTGCCCTGGTCAGTGCGCGCGGTGACCTCAGCGCCGTTATCGCAATCCCCGCTGCAATCGCTGTCGTAGCCGCCGCCTGGTATCTCGGCCGCCGCGCGCATGTGGAGGAGGCCGAGCAGGTGGCCTCGTCGCCCGCGATCGATAACGACAGCCTGTTTGCCGATGTTGTCACGGCCCTGCCGGATCCGACCGTTCTCCTGGATGCGGAGGGCCGGGTCGCCGCCATGAATGTGTCCGCGAGCACGATTGCACCGGCCTTGCGGATTGGGGAGCCGGCGGCCCTTGCGCTCCGGATACCGGAAGTGATCGACGCGATACGGCGTGCATCGCTCGGCCGCAAGACCGAACGCGCCGAATTTGCAGAGCGGGTGCCGTCCGGGCGCTGGTTCGAGGTTTTCGTGACTCCGCTCATAGCGCACGACGACAGTGGGGCTGGTGCGCGCCTGTTGCTGACATTTCGCGATCTCACTCCGATTCGCAGGGTCGAGGAGATGCGGGTCGATTTCGTCGCGAATGCAAGCCACGAATTGAGGACGCCGCTCGCGGCTTTGTCGGGCTTCATCGAAACGCTGAAGGGACCGGCCCGCAACGACACGGCGGCGCGCGAGCGCTTTCTCGACATCATGGAAGGGCAGGCCAAGCGCATGGCGCGTCTGATCGACGATCTCCTGTCGCTTTCGCGTATCGAACTGGCCGCGCATGTCCGGCCCGAGACGCCAGTCGATCTGTCGCCGATCGTGCGGCAGGTGATCGATGCGTTGCAGGTGCTGGCGCGTGATCGCGGCGTAACGGTCTCGATTGATGCGCCGAAAGAGCCGCTGATCGTTTCGGGCAATCGCGATGAACTGACGCGTGTGTTCGAAAACCTGATCGAAAATGCGTTGAAGTATGGCGCATCGGGGAAACGCGTGGAGGTCACGCTGTCCCGCGCCTTGACCGTCGGCGGTGGCGAAGAGGCCGTTGTGGCGGTGCGCGACTACGGCCCCGGTATCGCGGCGGAGCATCTGCCGCGACTCACGGAGCGGTTCTACCGGGTCGACGTGACCGAAAGCCGGGAGCAGGGTGGTACCGGGCTCGGGCTGGCGCTCGTTAAGCACATCATGAATCGCCACCATGGACGGCTCACGATCGAAAGCCGCTCCGGCGAGGGGGCGACGTTCATAGTGCGGCTGCCGATATCAACAGGGACAGCCGGATCAGGTCAAAAAACGGCGTCAATTCAATAGTTTGCGCTGTCATCCAGGCGTCATCCCCGCGTCATAGAAGCTTCTGCATGTCGCCTCTAGTGACCGGGGCGATCGGACGCGCTTCCCCAAGGCTCTGACGCCACGCATGTCCGGCACATAACGAAGGAGAGAGACCTTGAAACACCAGACCCTCGCCAGCGCCTTCGCGCTCGTGGCGGCCGGCGTGATGTTTGCTGGCGCCGCCGAGGCGCGCGACCAAATCCGTATTGTGGGATCCTCAACCGTTTATCCGTTCACGACCGCCGTGGCCGAGCAGCTCGGCAAGACCGGCGGCATCAAGACGCCGGTGGTGGAATCGACCGGCACGGGCGGCGGCATGAAGCTGTTCTGCGCTGGCGTCGGCGTCGAGCATCCTGACGCGACCAATGCATCGCGCCGCATGAAGAAGAGCGAGCTCGAGCAGTGCCAGAAGAACGGCGTCAACGACGTCGTCGAGCTGATCGTTGGCTATGACGGAATCAGCCTTGCCCAGTCCAAGGAAGGGACGGCGATGAAGCTGACCCTGCCGCAGCTGTTCCTGGCGATCGCCAAGGAGGTGCCGGGTGCTGACGGCAAATTGGTCGCTAATCCGAACAGGAACTGGTCGGACATCGACAAGTCGCTGCCGAACGTGAAGATCGAAGTCCTCGGCCCGCCCCCGACCTCCGGCACCCGCGACGCACTGCATGAACTGCTGCTCGAAAAGGGCGCCGAAGGCGTACCGGCCCTCGCTGCGCTGAAGAAGTCGGACCCGAAGGCGTTCGAGCGCGCCTGGAAGTCGATCCGCGAGGACGGCGCCTATGTCGAAGCCGGCGAGAACGACAACCTGATCGTTCAGAAGCTCGTTGCCAACAAGAATGCCTTCGGCATCTTCGGCTATTCCTTCCTCGAGGAAAACACCTCGAAGCTGCGAGGCGTGCCGCTGAACGGCGTCGAGCCGACCTACGACAATATCGCCGCCGACAAGTATCCCGGCTCGCGCCTGCTTTACGTCTACGTGAAGAAGCAACATGTCGGCGTCGTCCCGGGTATCGACAAGTTCGTCGCCGAGTTCGTGTCCGCCAAGGCGATCGGCGAGGACGGCTATCTGTCGCGGAAGGGTCTCGTGACCCTGCCGAAGGCGGAAGCCGACAAGGTCCGGAAGGCGGTCACCGACATGAAGCCGCTGGCGCTCGATAACCTCGGTTCGTAATGGGCAAGTTGAAAGCCCGGGCAGTCGCACATGCGGCTGCCCGATCCTCGGGCGGCCGGTGAAGCTGCACAAGATGAAGCCGCGGGTTTGAAGGGTTGAGGCGATGACATCGTTGTATTTCCTGGGCCTCGCCGCGCTTGTGTTCGTTGGATATCTGCTGGGGCGCTCGCGCGCGGTGGCTGCGGGGCGGACGGGCGCATTGCACTCGCGCCCGAGCTATCACGGCTCTTTCGTCGTGATCAGCATCCTCATTCCGATGCTATTGATCTTCGTGGTCGCAGTGCCGCTCTCCGAACGGATCGTCAACGCCCAGGCGATCAATGCGCTCGATCCCGCGCTGCTCGATGACAACCTCAAACGCGGTGCTGCGCTGCGCGACATCGTCGCCGTCGCGTCCGGCCGCTATGTCGGCGAGCCGAGCGTCGCGCTCAAGAATGCGGCGGATCTATATTACTCGCTGCGGTCCTGGACCGACACGGTCATTCTCGGTGCTGGCTGGATCTTCGGCCTGATTGGTATCGCTTACGGGTTGCGCTCGCTGTCGGTCAGTTTCCGCGCACGCAACCACGTCGAGAATGTCGTTAAATACGTGCTGCTGGCGGCCGCCTGCGTCGCCGTTCTCACCACCATCGGCATCATCTTTTCGGTCCTGTTCGAAACGGTCCGCTTTTTCCAGAAAGTTTCGCCCATCGACTTCCTGACCGGTCTGCAGTGGAGCCCGCAGACCGCCATTCGCGCCGATCAGGTCGGCTCGTCCGGCGCTTTCGGTATCGTTCCGCTGGTCGTCGGCACATTGCTGATCACCACAATCGCCATGCTGATCGCCGGGCCGATCGGGCTGTTCGCGGCAATCTACATGGCGGAGTATGCGACGCCGCGCTTCCGGGCCTTGGCGAAGCCAGTCCTTGAGATCCTGGCCGGCATTCCGACCGTAGTGCTGGGGTTCTTCGCCGCCCTCAGTCTCGCGCCATGGGTGCGCGGCTCGGGCGAAGCCCTGGGCCTGAGCGTCGCCTCCGAAAGCGCGCTGGCCGCCGGCATCGTGATGGGAATGATGATCATCCCGTTCGTGTCGTCGCTCTCGGACGACGTCATCAACGCGGTGCCGCAATCGTTGCGCGATGGCTCCTACGCCATGGGCGCAACGCAATCAGAAACCGTCAAGAAGGTGGTGCTGCCTGCCGCTTTGCCGGGCATCGTATCGGCTTTCATGCTCGCTATCAGCCGCGCCGTCGGCGAAACCATGATCGTGGTGATGGCTGCGGGCCTTGCCGCCAACCTTACGTTCAATCCGCTCGACGCGGTGACGACCTTCACGGTGCAGATCAAGACGATCCTGGTCGGCGACCAGGAATTCGACAGCGCCAAGACCCTGTCCGCCTTCGCCCTCGGCTTCGTCCTGTTCTTCTTCACGCTGATGCTCAACATCATCGCGATGCAGATCGTGAAACGCTATCGGGAACAATATGACTGACACCACCCTTCCTGGCGTTCGCTCGATCGATCTTGGAACCGACGCTGCGCGCGCGCGCGTCAAGGCGCGCTATCGCGCGGAAACCCGTTTCCGCTTCTATGGCCTTGCCGCGATCGCGATCACCACGATCTTTCTGGTCGTCGTCCTGTCCGACATTATCGTCAAGGGCCTGCCGGCCTTCACGCAGCATGTGCTGGTGATGAAGATCACCGTGGATGCGGCCGAGATCGATGCCAATGGCATACGAAATCCTGGCGACATCCGCGCTGCAGATTTCCAGGCGCTGGTGCGCAATGCGCTGCGTGCCGAATTTCCGGACGCCAGAGACCGGACCCAGCGTCGTCAGCTCGATTCCATCCTGTCGACAGGCGCGTCCGATGCGTTGCGCGATCGCGTCGTCGCCGATCCTTCGCTGATCGGGCAGACCATAGATGTGCCGGTGTTGCTCTCTTCGGATGCCGATCTCTACTTCAAGGGCGCCGGAACGCCGATCGTCCGGACCGCCGGTCTCGGAACGGCTACGCCGAGCGGCACATCGGGCGAGATCGAGATCACGTCCACGTCCCGCGACTTTGCGAACACTCTGTCCCTAGTGAAGCAGGCGCTGACGACCCGGGCCCGTGCAGAACGAACCGAGGCAGACAGGCTGCAGGCGCTGTCCGGCCGCGCCGCGACGCGCAAGATAGAGCTGGAGGCCGCGCTTTCGTCGGCGAGGACCGCGAACGATCCTGACCGCATCGCGCTGCTCGAGCGCCAGATCGCGGCCGAGGGCGAGGAGGCGACATCGCTCGGCGCCCGCGCCAGGGAATTGTTCGACAGCGTCGCCGAACTCGAAGCGCGGTACAAGAATACGTCCGCGCCGGAAGCGCTGAACGACCGCGCCGCGAGCCTTCTGATCGCCATCAACAGGGGTGTGATGAAAGTCACGGAAGTCAGCGCCAACAGCGTGAAGGGCGAGGTTTTTCTTCCGCTCGCTTCGGCAGCGCCGGCCGGTCCGAATAGCTGGCAGGTCGTCAGCTATGTCACCCCGGAAGGAAGCCGGCGTCTCAACGATCGTATCGTGACGTGGCTGGAGGCCCTCAAGGCGAATGGTGAAGTCCGGCGGCGGTTCAACTGGCGCTTCTTCACCTCCGGCGACAGCCGCGAGCCTGAGCTCGCCGGCATCCGCGGCGCGCTGGTCGGCTCTGCCCTGACCCTGTTCGTCACGCTCGCATTGTGCGTGCCGCTCGGCGTTGCCGGCGCCATCTATCTCGAGGAATTCGCGCCGAAGAACCGCTTCACCGAGATCATCGAGGTCAACATCAACAATCTCGCGGCCGTGCCGTCGATCGTCTTTGGCCTGCTCGGTCTTGCAGTGTTCCTCAATTTCTTCGGCTTGCCTCGCTCCGCGCCGGTCGTCGGCGGCCTCGTGCTGGCGCTGCTCGTGCTGCCGACCATCATCATCGCCTCGCGCGCCGCGCTCCGGGCAGTGCCGCCCTCGATCAAGGAGGCCGCGCTCGGAGTCGGCGCCTCGCACCAGCAGGCGGTGTTCCATCATGTGCTGCCGCTGGCGATGCCCGGCATCATGACCGGCACCATCATCGGCATGGCGCATGCGCTCGGCGAAACCGCGCCGCTCCTGATGATCGGCATGGTCGCCTTCATCGTTGAGACGCCGTCGAGCATCACCGACGCTGCGACAGTGCTGCCGGTCCAGATCTACCTATGGTCCGACCTGCCGGAGGCCGGATTCCAGGCGAAGACCGCGGGCGCGATCATGGTGCTGCTGGTCTTCCTGTTCGTCATGAACGGTGCTGCCATCATCCTGCGCAGGCAATTCGAACGGCGCTGGTAATAGACACGGAGTAAGAAATGCCGGCCATGAACGCCCTGGTTCAACCCGCCACCGCCGCTGCGACGACGCTTGCGCCATCCGCCCCCGCGCGGGCGAAGGTGGTCGCCGAGAATGTCAACGTCCATTACGGCGAAAAGCACGCGCTGAAGAACGTGAGCGTCAACATCCCCGAGCGGAGCGTAATGGCCTTCATCGGGCCGTCCGGCTGCGGCAAGTCTACGTTCCTTCGCTGCATCAACCGGATGAACGACACCATCCCGTCGGCGCGGGTCACCGGCCGGATCGAGATCGACGATCTCGACATCTACGACAAGTCGCTCGACGTTGTGCAGCTGCGCGCCCGCGTCGGCATGGTCTTCCAGAAGCCCAATCCGTTCCCTAAATCCGTCTATGAGAACGTGGCCTATGGTCCCCGCATTCACGGCATGGCGCGCTCGAAGACCGATCTCGACGACATCGTGATCTCGAGCCTGAAGCGCGCCAGCCTTTGGGAGGAAGTGAAGGATCGCCTGTCCGATCCCGGCACCAGGCTGTCCGGCGGCCAGCAGCAGCGCCTGTGCATCGCGCGCGCCATCGCGGTCGGCCCCGAGGTCATCCTGATGGACGAGCCCTGCTCGGCGCTCGACCCGAACGCCGCCGCCCGCATCGAGGAACTGATCGACGAACTGCGGCAGAATTTCACCATCATCATCGTCACCCATTCGATAAAGCAGGCGGCGCGCGTGTCGCAGCGGACCGCGTTCTTCCATCTGGGCAGTCTTGTCGAGGAGGGGCCGACCGAAATGATCTTCACCACGCCGCAGGACCGCCGCACGCAGGATTACATCACCGGGCGCTTCGGCTGACCGGCCGCGAAAGGACAAGGATCACAACGATGTCCAACCACATCACCAAGGCCTTCGATGCCGACCTGCGCGAACTCAACCGCATGGTCGCTGAAATGGGCGGGCTGGCCGAAAAGCAGATCGCCGATGCGGTCCATGCGCTGACGCGGCGCGACACCGATCTTGCGCGCAGGATGATCGCTGCCGACGCGCAGGTGGATGCGCTCCAGCGCGAACTGGAGGATCGAGCGATCCTCACCATCGCGCGCCGGCAGCCGGTGGCGATCGACCTGCGCGAGGTGGTCAGCGCGCTGCGAGTCGCGAACGAGATCGAACGCATCGGCGATCTTGCCAAGAATATCGGCAAGCGCGTGCTCGACCTGAACGGAGAATATCCGTCCCTCAAGCTGATCCGCGGCGTCGATCACATGGGCGGTCTCGTGCTCGATCAGCTGAAACGCGTGCTCGATGCCTACGCAGCCCGCGACGTCGACGAAGCCATGGACGTCTGGAAGCGCGACGAGGAAATCGACGCCATGTGCGTGTCGCTGTTCCGTGAACTCCTGACCTACATGATGGAAGATCCGCGCAACATCACCTTCTGCATCCACCTCCTGTTTTCGGCGAAGAACATCGAGCGCATGGGCGACCACGCCACTAACATCTCCGAGACGGTTCATTACGTGATCAAGGGCGAGCCGATCACCCTGGAGCGGCCGAAAGCCGACACCACCAGCTTTACGCCTTTGGCTGCGCAAGGATGACGGAAGCGTGGACATGAACGGCCCGAACGCGCGGATCCTGATTGTCGAGGACGAGGAGCCGTTGTCGCTCCTCCTGCGATACAATCTCGAAGCCGAAGGATATGAGGTCGAAACCGTCGCGCGTGGCGACGACGCCGATACGAGATTGCGTGAGAGCACGCCCGATCTCGTGGTGCTCGACTGGATGCTCCCCGGCTTGTCCGGCATCGAGCTTTGCCGCAGGCTGCGGGCCCGGCCGGAAACCAAATCACTGCCGATCATCATGCTCACAGCGCGCGGCGAAGAGAGTGAGCGTGTCCGCGGGCTGTCGACCGGGGCCGACGATTACATCGTCAAGCCGTTTTCCGTTCCGGAGCTCGTCGCGCGCATCCGTGCGTTGCTGCGCCGGTCCCGTCCGGAGCGTGTCGCCGATGTGCTGACGCTCGGCGAGATCGAACTCGATCGCGTCAGGAAGCGGGTGTCGCGCGCGGGCCGCGATGTCGATCTCGGACCGACCGAGTTTCGGCTGCTCGAATTCCTGATGGAGCGTCCCGGCCGCGTCTTCACGCGCGAGCAGTTGCTCGATGGCGTCTGGGGCAGCGAGGTCTATATCGACGAGCGGACGGTCGATGTGCATGTCGGCCGTCTGCGCAAGGCCCTCAATCGCGGCCGTGACGGCGATCCGATCCGGACCGTGCGCGGATCGGGCTATTCAATCGATGATCGCTTCGGCAAAGCCAGCTGATCAAATCCGCATCTGAAAGAGAAACGCCCCGGTTCGATCCGGGGCGCTTTTCTTTGGTCGCAAGGCTTTCGCCAAACTCAGCGGACCGGGCGCTTGTCGCGGCGCGCGGCCGGCGGCTGGTACGCGATGCGCGAGTGATAGGCGCAATAGGGCAGGCTCGCTACGGAGTTTCCGCCGCAGAAATAGAATTCTGCGGTTGCCGGGTCGCCGATCGGCCATTTGCAGGTCCGCTCGTTCAGTTCCAGCAATGTGCGGCGCTGTCCGATCGGAACCACATTCTCGACCATGGCCGGCTCAGCCTCGACTTCGTATTCGAAGGCAAAGGCCTGTGCGAGGGCGGTGTTGCCGCGAATGGCGGGACGGGACACCCGCAACATATGGGATGCCCTGGGCTTGCGCTGGCGTGGCGCGCTCGAGGAGGGGGCTTTGGTGCGGCCGGACAGACCAAGACGATGCACCTTGCCGATCACGGCGTTACGGGTGATGCCGCCGAGTTCCGCCGCGATCTGGGAGGCCGAAAGGCCGTCGGACCAGAGTTTTTTCAACTGTTCGACCCGTTCGTCGGTCCACGTCATGGGTTTCTCCTTTTTGCCCGCGGACGGGCCTCCGTCCGCAGAATCCGATCCCGTCGCGGACAGCCGGAAGCTGCCAACGTGACGCAACACACGCAGATGTACTGACTTAGTCTGCCCGCCGCACGAGATGTCGTGTCTGACTGAGGCGACACTACACAATCGCTGGACTCGGCCGCAAGAGTCCGGGGCCAAAGCGTCCCCACCCTCATTGCCTCACCAGCGACGTTTTCCACGCCTTATTGCCGCGGTTGCGGCATGGTCTTACCGCTTCGCTCGGTTGACACCCATCCGACCGCACCTACAATGGAAATCGACGTGCCGCCCGCGGGGGCGGCACATTTCGTTTAAGCTCTGACATCGTCTGTCTTTGCTCTGCCGGATGTTCTGTCGTGGTCTCGCATCTTCTTCCGACTTATTCGCGTGCCGACCTTGCTTTCGAGCGTGGCGAAGGTCCTTGGCTGATCGCGAACAATGGCGAGCGCTACCTCGACTTCGGCTCGGGCGTTGCGGTGAACGTGCTGGGTCACGCGCATCCCGCTCTTGTCGAGGCGCTGACCGATCAGGCGCAGAAGGTCTGGCATGTCTCCAATCTGTTCCGGATTCCGGAGGCGGAGCGGCTGGCGGAGCGGCTCTGCGCGGCGAGCTTCGCGGACCTCGTCTTCTTCTGTAATTCCGGCGCCGAGGCGATGGAGTGCGCGATCAAGACCGCGCGCAAATATCACGCGGCGTCCGGCCATCCGGAACGCGTCGACATCATCACCTATGAAGGCGCTTTCCACGGGCGCACGCTTGCGACACTCGCAGCCGGCGGCCAGAAAAAATATCTCGAGGGCTTCGGTCCGGTGGCGGGCGGCTTCATTCAGGTGCCGTTCGCCGATCTCGAGGCAACGAAGAAAGCGATCGGTCCCACCATGGCCGCGATCCTGATCGAGCCGATACAGGGCGAGGGCGGCGTGCGGGTGGTGCCTCCGCAGTTCCTGCGCGAACTGCGCAAGCTGTGCGACGA
>Ga0180218_1000805_pt1 | contig 23184 bp, 18 predicted proteins | sample eDN3rd37CKraftBY_FD_151334 | JGI IMG/M metagenome (GOLD analysis project Ga0180218, IMG submission 151334) | Enriched backyard soil microbial communities from Emeryville, California, USA - eDNA 3rd pass 37_C Kraft BY (version 2) (version 2) | ecosystem: Environmental > Terrestrial > Soil >...
CCCTTCGAAGGATCCGAAGGCGATCTCGTGCCCGCCGCCCAGTGTGATGGGCAGCAAGCCCTGGGCGAGCAGGCCGGCCAGATGGCTGGAAAGCTCGTCTTGTGCCTGCTCCAGCCCGTCGTGCGTGCCGGATGCGACCGGCGCGATATCGCCGGCGTCGTACAGCGTCTGGCAGTCTAGTACCGGCATATTGCTCAGCATCGAGCGGATGGCGCCGGGCCCTTTGCGCGCGCCCGGCCGGCCGTGGTTGCGATGCACGCCGGCATCGCAGGCAAAGCCGGTAAGGGCCACGCCCTGGCTGGCTTCGGGGGCCCAGGGCTGCATTATCTGGTGCCAGCGCCGCCCGGCCTGGCCCTCGGCCGCGTCGACGCGGCCTTTCCATTGCGTCATGTCGGCGGGAGTATGCATGGCGGAACCCGGCCTACTTGATCATGGGAAGATGCAGGCCGAAGCGCTTGGCGCAATCGATGGCGGCCTGGTAGCCGGCATCGGCGTGGCGCATGACGCCGGAGCCGCAGTCGTTGATCAGCACCCGCTCGAGCCGCTTGGCGGCCGCGTCGCTGCCGTCGGCCACGATGACCATGCCGGCATGCTGCGAATAGCCCATGCCCACGCCGCCGCCATGGTGGAAGGACACCCAGCTGGCGCCGCCGGCGGTGTTGAGCAGCGCGTTCAGCAGGGGCCAGTCGGACACCGCGTCGGTGCCGTCGCGCATGGATTCGGTTTCGCGGTTGGGGCTGGCGACCGAACCGGTGTCGAGATGGTCGCGTCCGATGACGATGGGCGCTTTGAGCTCGCCCCGCTTCACCATTTCGTTGAAGGCCAGGCCCGCCACGTGGCGTTCGCCCAGCCCCAGCCAGCAGATGCGCGAGGGCAGGCCCTGGAAGGCGATGCGCTCGCGCGCCATGTCCAGCCAGCGCGTCACAGGCTTGTTCTCGGGGAACAGCTCTTTGATCTTGGCGTCTGTCTTGTAGATGTCTTCGGGGTCGCCCGACAGCGCAACCCAGCGGAAGGGGCCCTTGCCCTCGCAGAACAGCGGCCGGATGTAGGCCGGCACGAAGCCGGGGAAGTCGAAGGCGTTGCGCACACCGGCGTCGGAGGCAACCTGGCGGATGTTGTTGCCGTAGTCGACGGCGGGCACGCCCAGGGAATGAAAGTCGAGCATGGCCTGCACGTGCACCGCGCACGACTGGCGCGCCTGTTCGGTCAGCTCGCCATGCCGGGCGGGATCTTTGCGTGCGTCTTCCCATTGCTGCAGGGTCCAGCCCTTGGGCAAGTAGCCATTGACCAGGTCGTGCGCCGAGGTCTGGTCGGTGACCAGGTCGGGCTTCATGCCGCCTTCTTTGGCGCGCCGGGCCAGCTCGGGCAGGATGTCGGCGGCGTTGCCCAGCAGGGCGATGGACACTGCTTCTTTGCGCTCGCAGTGGTGGCGCACCATCTCCAGCGCTTCGTCGAGGTCTTTGGCCTGCTTGTCGACATAGCGCGTGCGCAGGCGGAAATCGATGCGGCTTTGCTGGCATTCGACCGTCAGCGACACGGCGCCCGCCAGGGTGGCCGCCAGCGGCTGCGCGCCGCCCATGCCGCCCAGGCCCGCGGTAAGTATCCAGCGGCCGGCCCAGTCGCCATTGAAGTGCTGGCGGCCCGCTTCGACAAAGGTTTCGTAGGTGCCCTGGACAATGCCCTGGCTGCCGATGTATATCCAGCTGCCGGCCGTCATTTGCCCATACATGAAGAGGCCCTTGCGGTCCAGTTCGTTGAAGTGTTCCCAGTTGGCCCACTGCGGCACCAGGTTCGAGTTGGCGATCAGCACCCGGGGCGCATCGGGATGGGTCTTGAAGACGCCTACGGGTTTGCCCGACTGCACAAGCAGGGACTCGTCCTCGTTCAATTGCCTGAGCTCGGCCAGTATCTGGTCGAAGCATTCCCAGTTGCGCGCGGCGCGGCCTATGCCGCCATACACCACCAGATTTTGCGGGTCTTCGGCCACCTCGGCGTCGAGGTTGTTCTGGATCATGCGGTAGGCGGCCTCGCTGATCCAGTTCTTGCACGTAAGCGTGCTGCCGCGCGGCGCGCGGATGCTGCGGCTGGCGTCGAAGCGGGGGTCGGTGGAGGTTTTTTCGGCGACGGTGTTCATGGCGGTTTCCTTTCTGTGGTTCGGGCGTCAGGCGAAGCAGGCGGCTTGGTGGCGCCCCGAAATCGGGTTGTTCAATGCAGGCCCAGGTAGGCCGAGGCCAGGTCGGGGTCGCGGGCGGCCTCTTGCGCGCTGCCCTGCCACACCGTGCGGCCGGATTCCAGCACGCATACCTGGTCGGCCACGCTGAGCGCGCGGTCGGTGTTCTGTTCGACCAGCAAGATGGCCATGCCGTCTTCGCGCAGCTTGTGCAGGGCCTGGTAGCAAAGGTCGATGACCTTGGGCATGAGGCCCAGCGAGAGCTCGTCGATCATGATCAGCTTGGGCCGGGTCATGAGGGCGCGTCCGATGGCCAGCATCTGCTGTTCCCCTCCGGACAGATTGCCGGCAAGGGAATCAAGGCGTTCTCCCAGCCGCGGAAACAGGCTCAGCACTTGTTCGCGGTCATGGGCGTAGTCGGAACGCGGGCGGATCAGGCCGCCCACCCGCAGGTTGTCTTCGACGCTCAGGTCCTTGAACAGCCGCCGGCCTTCCGGCGAGATGGCCAGGCCGAGGCGCACGCGGTCGTGCGCCGGCAGGGTGCTGATGTCGCGGCCTTCGAACATGATGCTGCCGCCATGAAGCTGTATGTGGCCGGCAATGCACATGAGCGTGGACGACTTGCCCGCCCCGTTCGCACCCAGCAATGCCGTGATGGTGCCGGGCTGCAGGGCCAGCGAGAGATCGTGCACGGCTTCGAAGGTGCCATAGCCGCAGGTGAGGTTCTTGAGCTCAAGCACTGTGTGCCTCCGTGGATTCGGTGGGCGCGTCGGTGCCCAGGTAGGCGGCGCGCACCTGCGGCTGCTGCATGACTTCGCGCGGCGCGCCGCTGGCGATGCGGCGGCCGTTGTCCAGCACGACCAGCCGCTGGCAGATGCGCATGACCTCGCCCAGGTTGTGCTCGATGAGGATGATGGTGACCCCCTGCCGGTTGATCTCGGCAATGGTGTCCGCCAGGGTGGCGGCTTCTTTCGAGTTCAGGCCCGCCAGCGGTTCGTCGAGCAGCAGCAGCTTGGGATTCTGCGCCAGGGCGCGTGCCACTTCGAGGCGCTTGAGCACGCCCAGGGGCTGGATGCCCGGCATCTGGTCCGCGTGTCTTGAAATGCCGACCCGGGCGAGCATCTTGCGCGCCACCTCGCGCTCGTGCGCGGAGTCGGTGTGCAGCAGCGATTTCAGGGGCGAGCGGGTGTGGGTGGCGCCTGCGGCCAGCGCAACGTTGTCCAGTACCGATATCTGGCGAAACGGCTTGACCAGCTGCTGCGAGAAGGCCAGGCCCTTGCGTATGCGCTGATGGATGGGCAGGTGGGTAAGCTCTTGGTCGCCCAGGTGGATGGAGCCCGTGTTGGCGGTGACGACGCCGGTGATGGCGCGCATGAGCGTGGTCTTGCCGGCGCCGTTGGGGCCGATCAGGCCCAGCAGCTCGCCCGGGTAGACCTCGAACGACACGTCGTCGACGGCCTTGAGGCCACCGAACTGGACAGTGACGCCGCTGACGCGAAGCAGGGCCGAATCAGGTGTCTGGCTCATGAGCTTGCTCCGGGTTGATGGCCTGCGCTGCGACGCTGCAGCAGCGAGCGCACGATGCCGGCCACGCCGCCGGGCGAGAAGCGCATCATCAGGAAGAGCACGCCGCCGTAGACCAGCAGCTTGTAGTCGCCGATGAACTGGAACCACGCCGGCAGCGCCGACAGCAGCGCGGCGCCGAAGATCACGCCGGGCACGGAGCCGATTCCGCCGAACACCACCATCGACAGCACGGTGATGGATTCGATGAAGCCGAAGCTTTCGGGGCCGATATACTTGAAATGCTGGCCGTAAAGCGCGCCGGCCAGCCCGGCCAGGGCCGTGCCCATGGCGAAGGCTGCCAGCTTGTATCGCGGCACATCCACGCCCAGCACGCGCATGGTGTCTTCGTCTTCGGCCACGCCGTTGAACACCCGGCCCATCCACGACTTCTGGATGTAGATGCAGAACACCGCCACCAGTGCGGCCAGGCCCAGGGCCAGCCACATGAAGCCGAGCCGGTCGAGGCCCGAGCCGGGAATGCCCGAAATGCCCATTTCGCCTCCGAGCCATTCTTGCTGGCGCACGATGCCGACGAACAGGAAGACCACCCCCATGGTGGTAATGGCCAGGAAGTCGTCGCGCACCCGCAGGCTGGCCAGCCCCACGACAATGCCCACGATGCCCGCCAGCAGCATGGCCACGGGCAGTGTGGCGAAGAAGGGCAGGCCCGCCTTGCACAGCATGGCCGAGGTGTACGCGCCTATACCCAGGAAGGCCGCATGCCCCAGGCTGATCTGGCCGCAGAAGCCGGTGATGAGATTGAGCGACAGCGCGAAGATGACGCTGATGCCCATTGCGGTAAGCAGAGAAATTTCATATGCCATGTTCAGCCCCTAGCGTCGTGCGAAGAGTCCCTGCGGACGGACCATGAGTACGAGAATGAGCAGGGCGAAGGCGATCGCGTTGCGGTCGAGCCATTGGTCGAGATAGATGGTGCCGAACGATTCGGCCACGCCCAGCACCAGCGACGCGAGCAGGGTGCCGCGCACGGAGCCCATGCCGCCCAGCACGATGATGGCCAGCGCCTTGTACGAGGGCACGCTGCCCATGGTGGGTTCGACCAGGTTGTTCAGCAAGGCCACCCATACGCCGGCGAAGCCCGCCAGCGCCGAACCCACGAAGAAGTTCAGGTCGCGCACCGTGCGCAGGCGGATGCCGAAGGACTGCGCCATTTGCGGGTCGGACACCGTGGCCTGGCAGGCGATGCCCACCCGGGTGTGGGTTTGCAGGTAGCCCAGGGCGGCGATGATGGCCAGCGAGCTGCCCATCACGACGAGTTCGGCCAGGCTGAAGTGCAGGCTGCCGAACACCGACACGTACTGCTGCAGCGGTGGCGCATCATAGGTAAGGCCGGCTGCGCCGAAGATGATGCGGAAGGCTTCTTCGAAGGCGATGTACAGCCCGATGGAGGCGATCAGCGCCACGAACGGCGGCTGGCGCAGTATGGGTTCGTAGCACAGGCGATAGATGATCACGCCTACGATGCCCGCGCCCAGCATGGCGAAGATGCAGGCCAGCGTCAGGCTGCCCGTGGCGTTGGTGGCCAGTACGCCGATATAGCCGCCCAGCGTGAACAGGGCGGCGTGTGCGATGTGCAGGATGCGCAGCAGTCCGTACACCAGGGTCAGGCCAAGGGCGATCAGTGCATAGATGCTGCCTTGCACGAGTCCTTGGGCGACGAGCTCGATGAAGAGCATGGGTGCTCCTGGAGGTTCTTCTTGGAAGCCGGGGCGGTGCCCGCGGGCGTCGGCCCGGCTTCATGCTTGGGAAAGGCGTGCGTTGGCGCACGCCCGTGGCTTACTTGCTGTCTTTGGTCGGGGCGGCAAGCAGTTCCGGGTCGTGCAGGACCGAATGGCGATGGAATGCGCCGTCTTTCACGATCTGGACCTGCAGGTCTTTGTTGACCTCGTGCAGGTCGTTGAACTGGAGCGTGCCGATGGGCATGGTGTAGCTGCCCTGGGCGATGGCGTCGCGCAGTTCGGCGCCGCCCTTGCCGCCTGTTTTGCGCAGGCCTTCGATAAGGATGGCTGTGGCCGAGTAGGTGGCGGCTCCCACCATGTCGGCGCCAAAATTGGCCTTTTCCCGGAATTTTTGCAGGAACTCCTTGGTTTCGGCAACATCGGAATCGCGGTCGAGCGAGGTGACCAGCAAGGTTCCCTCGGCGGCCTTGCCGGCGATCTCGATGAATTTCTCGCTGTCGTAGCCTTCCTGGCCAATGATGGGCACCGTGATGCCGGCCGCGCGCATCTGCGAGACCAGCGGGCCGGCATTGAAGTAGTAGCCCGATGCATAGATGGCTTCGGGATTGTCGGACTTGATCTTGGCGATCAGCGAGCCGAACTGGCGGTCCTTGATGTCGTATTCATATTCGCTGGCGATGTCCAGGTCGAACTTCTTGGCGCCCTCTTTGAAGCCCCTGGCCAGGGTCTGGCCGAAATCGTTCTTGAGCGTAACGAGCACGACGCGCTTCTTGCCCAGTTCGTTGACCAGCTTGGCGCCGCCGCGGCCCTGTACTTCGCCCATGGACGAAACGCGGAACATATAGTCGCCTGCGCGAGTAACGCTGGGGTCGATGGAGTAGGCGACCACGTAGGGCACTTGGGCGGCCTGGAAGATCTGAGCGGAGGGGCGGGTGGCGGCCGAGTACGAGCCCGACACGGCGCCCACGACCTTGTCGCGTTCAATGAGCTTGGTGGCGATGGGCGTGGCCTCTTTGGCGGACGCCTGGTCGTCATAGACGACCAGGACGATTTTTTCGCCGTTGATGCCGCCTTGGGCATTGGCCTTTTCAACGGCCAATTGGGCGCCGATATGGGCCGAGTTGCCGTCGGCGGCGGCAAAGCCGGTTAGCGGCACGTTGAGCCCGATCTTGATGTCGGCCAGCGCGGCGGGCGCGGCGAAGGCGGTGGACAGCGCGAAGGCCAGGGCCAGTTTGCGGGTGCTGACGAGTCGTTTCATTATTGTCTCCAGAGGGGTTGACCACGCGCGCTTTTTTGCATCGGTGTGGATGTGAACAAGCCCGCGATTTGGTTGCGGCCGTTGCAAATGGCCAATTTTGTTACTTGGCTGAGTAGCCTTGACGGTACTTCTCATGCTAAGTTGTCTATACAACTTTATCAAATAAAATCTCACGCATCAATAGTATTTACCAGGAGACAGCGTGGCCAAGGACGACGTGGCGATACCCCGCTACCTGCGCATCAAGAACTATCTGCTGGCGGGCATTGCGAAAGGGCGCTGGAAGAAGGCGACGTGGTGCCGGGCGAGCAGGCGCTGGCCCAGAAGTTCGGTGTTTCGCGCATGACGGTCAATCGGGCCGTGAAAGAGCTGACCGCCGAGCAGGTGCTGACGCGCATACAGGGCTCGGGCACCTATGTGGCCCAGCAAAAATACCAGGCGACCCTCATCGCCATCAAAAGCATTGCCGACGAGGTGCGGGGCCGCGGCCACATGCACAGTAGCGAAGTGCATCTGCTCGAGCAGCGCAAGGCGCAAGAGCCCCTGACGCAGCAGTTCGGCGTCCCCGCCGGGCATTTGCTATTTCACTCGATCATCGTGCACTTCGATAACGGCGTGCCGATACAGACCGAGGACAGGTGGGTGAATTCAGTGCTGGCGCCCGAATATCTCGAGCAGGATTTCGGCGTGACGACGCCCAATGAATACCTGATGGCGGCCGCGCCGCTGCAGGGGGTGCGCTACAGCGTGGAAGCCATGAGCGCCCCCCACGATATTGCGCTTATGCTGCACATTCCCGAGGGCGAGCCCTGTCTGGTGCTCAAGCGCAAGACGTTGTCGCTGGAGCAGGTGGCGTCGGTAGCCACCATGTGGTACCCGGGCAGCCGCTACCAGTTGGCGGGCGAGCTATAGGGCATTGCTCAAGGCGAAGAAGCAGGCATTACCTAAGGCGAAAAGCAGTACTTGATGCCTCGGCTTTCAGCTGCCGAGGCTGGCGTTTCTTGCGTTGAGGGCCGCTTGTCTGCTTTGTGCGGCGATCAGGCCGCGGCTTTTTCTTCTTTCTTGCTTTGCTTGCTGGAGTGCAGCGAGATCATTGGCGGCTGGGCTTGCTGGGCGCGCTCTTGGGCGAGGCGGGTTTCAAGGGGGAGGGAATACGGCTTGACTTTCCAGGTGCGATACGGGGCGAGAGTCTTCTGTGTAGCAGACATTGAGTTTCCTGTTAGACCACCCAGGACCTTTCGGTGGTGAAAGACCCTGGCGTTGCGGAGCCATCATCTTTGCACATGCATGTTTCACCAGTGCTACCAGAGGATGGCACATGTATGTACATGTGCGCATCAGTGATATCCCTTGCTTTTACACGTTCGTCCCCTAGGCGGCCATGTCGTCGTCCGGCAGCTTGCGCACCCTCAGTTGGGTAATGCGCCGCCCCTGGAGCTCGGCAACCTCGAACTCGAATCCGTCGATTTCCACCCGCGAGCCGGGCTCGGGGAGGCTGTCCAGGCGGGCCAGGACCAGGCCCGCGATCGATGAAACGTCGATGTCGTCATCGAACAGCGAGCCTGTGCCCAGCTCCTGTTCCAGGTGATGCAGGTCGGTGGCGCCCGACACACGCCAATACCCTTCGTCCAGGGCCTGTATGGAAGGCTGCTCGTCCTCGTCCGGAAACTCGCCGGCGATGGCCTCGAGGATGTCGATGGGCGTGACCAGGCCTTGTATGGTGCCGTATTCGTCGGCCACCAGGGCCAGTTGGCCATGCGAGTTGCGCAGGGTCTCCATGGCCTTGATCACGCCCGTCAGTTCGTTGATGACGATGGGCTGGCGCAGCGAAGCCGCCACGTCCAGCCGCCCCGTGTCCAGGACCCCGGCCAGCAGGTCTTTTGCGCGGACCACGCCAAGCAGGGTGTCCAGGTCTCCCCGGCCTGCAGGAAAGAAGCTGTGCGGCGTGTCGCGCAGCATCTTGATGGTCTTGGCGGGGTCGTCGTCTACATCGACCCACGAGATGTCGGAACGGGGCGTCATGATGGTGCGCACCGTGCGTTCGCCCAAGGTCAGCACGCCGCTGACCATATTGCGCTCTTCGGCGCCGAAGGCGGGCGGTTCCGAGCTTTCGTCGGCGGGCGCCATGTCGCCGGCAACTTCGTCGGCCTGCCGTTTCGCCCCCAGTATGCGCAGGACGGCCTCCGCGGTGCGGTCGCGCAGCGGAAGCCGGGCTTCATTGCGCAAAATGCTGCGGCGGGCCAGCTGGTTGAAGAATTCGATGACGATGGAAAAGCCGATGGCGGCGTACAGATAGCCCTTGGGAATATGGAATCCAAGGCCTTCGGCCGTGAGGCTCAGGCCGATCATCAGCAGGAAGCTCAGGCACAGCACCACCACGGTGGGGTGGGCGCTTACAAAGCGTGTCAGGGGCTTGGAGGCCCACAGCATGATGCCTATGGATATGACGACGGCGGCCATCATCACCGGCAGTTCATCCACCATGCCCACGGCGGTGATGACGGCGTCCAGCGAAAACACGGCGTCCAGCACCACGATCTGCGCGACCACCACGCCGAAGCCGGCATAGGCCTTGGACTGGCTGTGCGCATGCGTCTTGCCCTCGAGCCGCTCATGCAGTTCGGACGTGGCCTTGAAAAGCAGAAAGAGGCCTCCAAGCAGCAGTATCAGGTCGCGGCCCGAGAAAGCCATGCCGGCGATGCTGAACAGGGGAGCCGTCAGCGTCACAAGCCAGGACACGATTGAAAGCAGGCCAAGACGCATCAGCAGCGCCAGCGAGAGGCCGATGACACGGGCCCTGTCGCGCTGCTGGGGCGGCAGCTTTTCGGCCAGGATGGCGATGAAGATCAGGTTGTCGATGCCGAGGACGATTTCCAGCACGACGAGCGTCAGCAGCCCAATCCAGACGTTGGGATCAAATAGCAGGTCCATGGGGATTTGGGTTGGTTGTAAAAGAGGGTCGCGGCTCGGCCTCGGACGGATCGCCGGGCAGTGCGCCAATGGCCGCAGAAGGGGATGGGGAACAGATGGAGAAGGCGGAGGGTCGTCTCATGCAGAGGCGAAGAGTGGCTGGCCCCTTAGTATAGTTGAGCTTGCATCTTTCGCCTGATTCGCGTGCATACGCTGGAAAAATATCAAGCGTACACACGTGTCGGCTAGACAATGCGCGTCAGCGTGGCTTATACTAGTTGCTTGACTGTTTTGCGGCTTTGTCGCCCAACAGCATTTAATCAGGCCCTAATACTCGCGAATTTCGCTTGGGTCTTGTCAATTGCCACCACGCGGTGGCACGGCCATCGGCCGATTCAACGGTTCTTCGAGCCGCATAAAAGTACGAACCACGTACAGCAAGGTACGCCACAAGTACCCCAATCGCAGGGTTTGCGCCGCCGCCACGCATTGCGTGTTGCGTAACCTTTGGTATGGCCGTCGACAACGAGCCTTTCAGATGCCGCGGCGCCGGCTTGCCGGCCCGTGCGTTGTGTCGTCCATAGAAAATCAATCATAAGGGATCGTGTTTCATGCAGGACAGCGAGTTGTTTCAGTTATCGGGGCTGACCGCCGTATTGCTGCTGGTCGGCTTTTACGTGACTACTTTTTTGATGTCGCTGACGATCAGGCAGAAGAACGAGAACGTCGACGGCTACATGGTGTCCAACAACGCCATCGGCTTCGGCCTGTCGGCCGCCAGCATGATCGCGACCTGGATATGGGCGGCTTCTTTCTACGCCAGCGCGAGCGCCGGCTTTCGCTACGGCATCTCGGGCCCCATCCACTACGGCCTTTGGGGCGCGCTGATGATATTGTTCATCTACCCCTTCGGGCGCCGCTTCCGCCAGCTGGCGCCCAAGGCGCACACCCTGGCCGAAGTCATGCACGCAAGGCATGGCAAGTCCAGCCAGCTGATCATGGCCGTGTCCAACCTGGTGGGTAGCTGCATCAGCCTCATGGTCAACTTCACCGCCGCGGGCGCGCTGGTTTCCATACTGAGCCCCCTGAGCTTCGTGCAGGGCGTGGTCATCGCGGCGGTGGGGGTGCTTTCGTACACCATCTGGTCGGGTTTTCGCGCATCGGTCATGACCGACTTCGCGCAGCTTGCGGCCATGATTATTTCCGCCGTGGTGATCATTCCCATCATCTTCTTCAACGTCGGCGGCACCGAAATGCTGGCCGCCAATATGTCGACGCTGACCGTCCAGCAGGCCGATTTCTTCTCTTCCGAGGCTTTCCTGCGGCAGGGCGCCCCCTATCTGGTCGCCGTGCTTGCCTACGCCATCGGCAACCAGACCATTGCCCAGCGCCTGTTCGCCGTGCGCGAAGACCTGATCAAGCCCACCTTCATCTCGGCCACCATAGGCTATGGCGCCATCGTCATCGGCCTGGGCATGCTGGGCCTGCTGGCCTTGTTCATCGGCCTGGAACCGGCCGGCGGCAATCTCAACAACATCATCCCGCAAATGGCCTCGGCCTATCTGCCGCCTTTTGCCATCGGCCTGTTCTTCATCCTGGTGGTGGGGTCTCTTTCATCGACGGCCGACTCCGACCTGTCGGCCCTGTCGGCCATCGTGATGACCGACATCTACGGCAAGAACCTTGCCAGGGGCAGGCCCGACCCGGCCCGCATGCTGTTCTGGGGCCGCATGACCATGGTGATAGCAACCACGGTGGGCGTGATCTTCGCCAGCCTGCGCATGGACATCCTGGTGATGCTCGTCTTCGTGGGCGCGCTGTGGGGCGCCATCGTATTTCCGGTGATCATGAGTTTCTACTGGGACCGCATCAGCAACAAGGCCTTTACCAGTGCGGTCATCAGCGCCGTGGCGGCGTTCGCCTTGCTCAGGTTCGAGCTGGTTTCGCTGCAAGGCCCCCTGGCCGTGCTGTTCGAACTGCTGGCCTCGGTCGGCGGCGGCATCGTGGTGGGCCTGATGGCCTTCGGATTTTTCGGCAAGACGACGGGCATGGTGCTGGGCGCGCTCACCATGGCGGTGCTGGCCCCCTTCAGTGTCGGCTTCCTGCGCGACTACGTGGTGCTGATCAGCTCGCTTACGGCCTATGGCGTCAGCGCCATCGTGTGCGTGGCGGTCAGCCTGCGCTCCAGCGAGCGCTTCGACTTCGACCTGCTCAATGAGCGGGTGGTGGCTTTTCAAGGAGAACAAACATGAGTGCATTGGGACTTAGCGCCTATATATTGATCTGGCCCGTCATCTCGGCGGCCGTCCTGGCCATGCTGATCGTCGCCCTCATCCGCGACATGCGCGAAGCGCGCCGCAAGGGCGAGGAAATGATCTGATCGGGCGCCGTCCATAACTTGGTAAACTTGAACTATTCCACTTTGTTACGGATATGAGCGCTGGGCCGGCCCTCGGCAAATAGCCGAGGGCCGGCCCAGCGTCCGTACCCGCAATGGCAACCCGCAATCCGCTGCAGAGGCTCCAGATGCCGCAATACCGTTCCCGCACTTCGACCCATGGCCGCAACATGGCCGGCGCGCGCGCGCTTTGGCGCGCCACCGGCATGAAAGACGACGACTTCAACAAACCCATCATCGCCGTGGTCAATTCCTTCACCCAGTTCGTGCCCGGCCACGTCCACCTGAAGGATCTCGGCCAGCTCGTGGCGCGCCAGATCGAAGCCGCGGGCGGGGTTGCCAAAGAATTCAACACCATCGCCGTCGATGACGGCATCGCCATGGGGCATGGCGGCATGCTGTATTCGCTGCCCTCGCGCGAACTCATCGCCGACTCCGTCGAGTACATGGTCAATGCGCACTGCGCCGACGCCATGGTGTGCATCTCCAATTGTGACAAGATCACTCCGGGAATGCTGATGGCCGCCATGCGCCTGAATATTCCCGTGGTCTTCGTGTCGGGCGGCCCCATGGAGGCCGGCAAGGTCATCGACACCGGCACCAAGAAGGTGCTGATGAAACTCGACCTGGTCGACGCCATGGTCAAGGCGGCCGACGTCCAGGTCAGCGACGCCGAGGTCGAGACCATCGAGCGCAGCGCCTGTCCCACCTGCGGATCATGCTCGGGCATGTTCACCGCCAACTCCATGAACTGCCTTACCGAGGCCCTTGGGCTGGCCCTGCCGGGCAACGGCTCGCTGCTGGCCACCCATGCGCGCCGCAAGTCGCTGTTCGAGAACGCCGGCAAGCTGGCCGTCGAGCTGTGCAAGCGCTATTACGAACAGGACGACGCCTCGGTATTGCCGCGCAGCATCGCCACCGTGCAGGCCTTTGAAAACGCCATGGCCCTCGACGTTGCCATGGGCGGCTCCACCAACACCGTGCTGCACTTGCTGGCCGCCGCCCAAGAGGCCGGCGTCGACTTCACCATGTCCGATATCGACCGTATTTCGCGCCGTGTCCCCTGCCTGAGCAAGGTGGCGCCCGCCACCGACAAATACCACATGGAAGACGTCCATCGCGCCGGCGGCATCTTCGGCATTCTGGGCGAGCTGGCCCGCGCCGGCCTGCTCAACCTCGACGTGGGCAACGTTCACAGCGGCACCCTGCGCCAGGCCATCGACCGCTGGGATGTCAACAGCGGCCACGCCTCGGCCGAGGTGCTGGACTTCTACCGCGCCGCGCCGGGCGGGGTGCCCACCCAGGTGGCATTCAGCCAGGACCGCTACTACGACACGCTCGATGTCGACCGCCAGGGCGGCTGCGTGCGTTCGCGCGAGCATGCCTATTCGCAGGACGGCGGCCTGGCCGTGCTGTACGGCAACCTGGCGCCCAAGGGCTGCATCGTCAAGACGGCCGGCGTGGACGAGAGCATACTGACCTTCACCGGCACCGCGCGCGTCTACGAAAGCCAGGAATCGGCCGTTGAGGGCATATTGGGCGGCGAGGTCAAGGCTGGCCACGTGGTCATCATCCGCTACGAGGGCCCCAAGGGCGGCCCGGGCATGCAGGAAATGCTCTATCCCACTTCTTATCTCAAGTCCATGGGCCTGGGCGCAAGCTCCGCGCTGCTGACCGACGGCCGCTTTTCAGGCGGCTCTTCGGGACTGGTCATCGGCCACGCTTCGCCCGAAGCGGCCGAAGGCGGCAACATCGGCCTGGTCAACGACGGCGACACCATCGAAATCGACATCCCCAATCGCCGCATCCACCTGGCCATCAGCGAGCAAGAGCTCGCCGACCGGCGCGCCGCCATGGAAGCACGCGGCGACAAGGCCTGGCAGCCGGTCGATCGCGAACGCTACGTATCGCAGGCCCTGCAGGCCTACGCCGCCCTGGCGACATCAGCCGACCGCGGCGCGGTACGCGACGTCAGCCAGCTGCGCGGGCGCTAGCGTCAACAGGCCTAGGTTCGCAATGGCCGGCGCATGCCCCTGACACTGCTGAACATTGTTTTACCCGTGGCGGCCATAGCCGTCCTGGGTTTTTTGTTCGGCAGGCGGCAGGCTCGCCGGCCGGACATGGACTTCATCAATCACGCCAACGTGATGGTGTTTTGCCCGGCACTGGTGTTCTCGGCCTTGTTCGACAACCCCGTCGACCTGGCGCACAGCTGGCCCCTGGTTGCGGCAGGAATCCTGATCATCGTCGTGCCTGGCCTGCTGCTGGCTCTGGTTCCCCAGCGGCAACTGGCCCGTAGGGCCTTCCTGGTGTCGGGCATGTTCCGGAACACCGGCAATGTCGGCATTCCCTTGATGATGCTGGCGTATGGCAAGCACCTGATGGGCGACATCGTGGTGCTGTTCGTACTGTCGAATCTGCTGCATTTTTCGCTGGGGCTGTTCTTGCTGTCGCGCGCCAGCAGCCGCTGGATGTGGCTGCGCAACCCGAACGTATGGGCGGCCGTACTGGGCGTGTGCCTGGCGCCGTATCGCCAAAGCTTCCCCTCGTTTTTCGCCACCCTTGTCGATATGCTGGGGCAGATCGCCATTCCGCTGATGCTGTTCTCGCTGGGCGTCAGGCTGTCGCAAGATCGTATCGAGAACATGGGCCTGGCGTTGCGCATCAACCTGCTTTATCTGCTGGCCGGACTGCTGACCTTGCCCATCGTCTTGTGGCTTTTGCCCCTGACGCCCGAATGGTCGCGTCTGGTGGTGCTGTCGGTTTTGCTGCCCCCCGCGGTGCTCAACTACCTATTGTGCGAACAATACCGCGCCGACCCCCGCATCGTCGCCAACGTGGTGTTGCTGGGTAATGTGATGTCGCTCGCCACCATACCGCTGGTCGTGTGGGCTACCCTGGTGTGGTGGTAACACGCCTGGGCGTCACCATGGGCAATGCCGCTGCGGCCCTGGCCCACTGAAGCAGCAAGCAGAGCGCATGCGCGGCATCGCCGCCCTTGCGCTCTGCTTGCTGTGGTGACAAACTGCCCTTTTGCACCAGGAGACCGCCATGCCAGAAGAAAAGCGCCGCCTGCGCTCGGCCCATATCACGCAAGGGGCTGAACGCGCGCCCAACCGGTCCATGTATTACGCCCTGGGCTACACCGAAGAAGACTTCGCCAAGCCCATGGTGGGCGTGGCCAACGGCCACAGTACCATCACCCCGTGCAACAGCGGGCTGCAAAAGCTGGCCGACGCCGCCATTGCCGCCATTTCGGCCGGGGGCGGCAACGCCCAGGTGTTCGGCACGCCCACCATCTCCGACGGCATGGCCATGGGCACCGAGGGCATGAAGTATTCCCTGGTTTCGCGCGAAGTCATTGCCGACTGCGTCGAAACCTGCGTGCAGGGGCAGTGGATGGACGGCGTGCTGGTAATCGGCGGCTGCGACAAGAACATGCCCGGCGGCATGATGGGCATGCTGCGCGCCAACGTGCCGGGCATCTATGTGTATGGCGGCACCATCCTGCCGGGCAGGCTCGACGGCAAAGACCTGAACATCGTCAGCGTGTTCGAGGCCGTGGGCGAAAACGCAGCAGGCCGGCTCAGCAACCAGGAGCTCAAGCGCATCGAGCTTCACGCCATACCCGGCCCAGGCTCCTGTGGCGGCATGTATACCGCCAACACCATGAGCTCGGCCTTCGAGGCCATGGGCATGAGCCTGCCTTACTCGTCGACCATGGCCAATGTGCACGACGAAAAGGCCGCTTCGGCCGCCGAATCGGCGCGGGTGCTGCTGCAGGCCATCAAGAACGACCTCAAGGCGCGCGACATCGTCACGCGCGAATCCATTGAAAACGCCGTCAGCGTCATCATGGCCATCGGCGGCTCCACCAATGCCGTGCTTCACTTCCTGGCCATCGCCCACGCCGCGGGCGTGCGCTGGACCATCGACGATTTCGAGCGCGTGCGTAAAAAAGTGCCCGTGCTGTGCGACCTGAAGCCCAGCGGCCACTACCTGGCGGTAGACTTCCATCGCGCCGGCGGCGTGCCCATGGTCATGAAGCTGCTGCTCGACGCCGGCCTGCTGCACGGCGACTGCATGACGATTACCGGCCAAACTGTGGCCCAGCAGCTGGAAGGCCTGCCGGACAAACCCTCTGAAGACCAAAGCGTCATCCGCACAATCGACAAGGCCCTGTACGCCCAGGGCCACCTTGCCATCCTCAAGGGCAACCTTTCCACAGAAGGCTGCGTTGCCAAGATCACCGGCCTGAAAACCCCCGTCATGACCGGCCCCGCGCGGGTCTTCAACGACGAACAGTCCGCGCTGGCCGCCATTCTGCATGGCAGCATCAAGGCCGGCGACATCATGGTGCTGCGCTATCTCGGCCCCAAGGGCGGGCCCGGCATGCCAGAAATGCTGGCCCCCACCAGCGCCCTCATCGGCGCCGGCCTGGGCGATTCCGTCGGCCTTATCACCGACGGCCGCTTCTCGGGCGGAACCTGGGGCATGGTCGTGGGCCACGTCGCCCCCGAGGCCGCGGTGGGCGGCTGCATCGCCTTGGTCGAAGAAGGCGACTCCATCACCATCGACGCCCACCAGCAGCTGCTGCAACTGAACGTGCCCGACGACGAGTTGGCCCGCCGCCGCGAACGCTGGACCCCGCCCCAGCCCCGCTACACCCGGGGCGTACAAGCCAAGTTCGCGTTCAATTGTTCCAGTGCAAGCACCGGCGCGGTGCTCGACAGGTTCTGAGTTAGAGCTATTGAGTTTGAGCGCGCGCGGCACGCCGAGCATGCAAGCGTGTGCATTGGCTTCTGCGGTGCATCGCTTGCATTGAAATGACGCGGGGCCATGCCATGTCGAGCAGCTATCGATGTCGCCAGCACTGGAAAAGAACACCGAGAATCGCTTTCGTCCAAGCTCAGGAAAAGTACACCGAAGGCCGCCTCAAGGACGGCGCACGCCCTATAGAGCATGAGTTCAGGGCGCGTGGCGGTGCACCTTTTCCAGTCCGTCCAGCGTGCGCCGAATTTCTCTGCTTGGGTCGGGGGCTTTCGGCGACAGCCTGTCCCTTCCCACCTCGCGGCCTGCATGCCGCTCGGATTCGCCAGGCACATGACAGTCCGCAGGGACTGTCATGTGTCCGGGCTCATCCCGAGCCGCGTAGCGGCGAGGTTGAGTTCTGCCGCCGCCCGATCAAACCAGAGAAATTCGGGAAGCCCGAAGGGCCGCATGATGCGGACTGGAAAAGGTGTACCGCCCCGAGCCCGTGTTAAGAACTCAAGACACAGCCAAGGCTGAAAGCTGCAATCGTGAACTAGAACGAGGGACAGACAGCCCTAGCCCTGATTGATGTGAGCGCCCTAACCCAGCGCGCGGCCGATGTCCTGTGCCAGGGTACGGCACAGTTCTGTGAACAGCCCCGGAAGAACATCACACCGCCCGCACCGCCTCTCCCTCAGCAGGCGCCGAAGGCCGGCTGCGATAAAACAGGTAAGCCACAATCCCCAGATTCAGCAAATTCCACACAATGCAAAACACAAACGCCATGAAGTAAGAATGCGTCGCGTCATAAACCTTGCCCGGCAGCCAGCCCCCAAGCGCCATCCCCAGCATCGTCGCCATGATCACCGTGCCCACCCGGGCCCCCGCCTCGCGCGGCGAAAAATACTCGCGCACAATAATCGCATACGTGGGAACAATACCCCCCTGGAACAGCCCGAACATCGCTGAAACCACATACAGCGACACCAGCCCCCTCGTCGGCAGGAACATGAACAGCGCAATCATCTGCAGAAACGACGTAAGCAGCAGCGTTCGCAAGCCTCCGATGCGGTCGCACACCGCCCCGAAGAACAGCCGGCTGGCAATGCCGCAGGCAAGCATCAGCGAAAGCATCTCGGCGCCCCGCGCCGGGCTGAAGCCCAGGTCCATGCAGTAGGCCACAATGTGCACCTGGGGCATCGCCATAGCTACGCAGCAGGCGACCCCCGCGATGCTGAGCAGCAGTTGGGCCCGTCCCGGCGACATCCCGAAGGGGCGGTCGCTGGCCGCCGCCGCCCGGGCCAGGTGACGTGGGCGGTTCTTGCCCTGCGGAACGCCGCCATGGTCCTTTGGCGGAGGCGCGCGCATCAGCATCGCCAGCCCCGCCATGGTGACCAGGCTGAACAGGCCCAGGTAGACATAGGTTTGGCGCCAGCCGACTTCCTGCACGAAGTGCTGCACAATGGGTGGCGCGATGGTGCCGCTTAAGTAGTTGCCGCTGGCCGCCACGGCCACGGCCAGGCCCCGATAGCGCACGAACCACAACGAAGTATCGGCCACCAGGGGCGCAAAGGCGCAAGCTCCGCCCAGCGTGCCCAGAAGCAGGCCGTGCAGCGCAATGAAAACCCAGATGTTGCCGGCCATGGCCGACAAAATATACCCCGACCCTAGGCCTACCGCGCCCACCAGCAGGGGCGCCGTGACACCGTGGCGGTCGGAGAGATAACCCATGAGTATGCCGCCCAGCCCAAAGCCCACCATCATGATGGTGTAGGGCAGCGAGGCCACCCCGCGCCCCGAGTTGAAATCAGCCTGTACGGCGGGCAGCACGACGGCCATGATATACATGCCGGTCGTGCCGATGGTCATCAGGGCCAGGGTAACGAGCAGACGCATGACGGCCTGCCGCGAATCGGGAAGCGAAGGACGAGGGCTGGAAAGTGTTTCGCGGGCCACGGAGGCGCCTTGTTAAACGGCCCGGGGCGGCCACGCAGTCCGAAGGGATTTGCGTGGCCGCCCCAGGCCGGCTGGGTGGAAAGGCCTAGTGTCCTGTTTGGCTAATTTGCATAAGCACACAATTAACCAAACAGAACACTAGAACGGATAGTGGCGCGGGGTGGTCTGGACGGAGATCCAGCGCAGCTCGGTGAACTCGTGTATGCCCGCCTTGCCGCCGAAACGGCCGAAGCCGCTGCCCTTGACGCCGCCGAACGGCATTTGCGCCTCGTCGTGGACGGTGGGGCCGTTGACGTGGCATATGCCCGACTGTATGCGCGCCGCCACCTGCCACGCGCGGGAAGAGTCTTTGCCGAACACGGCTGCCGACAGGCCGTAGTCATTGTCGTTGGCCACGGCAATGGCTTCTTCGACGCCGTTGACTCGCACGATGCCCTTGACCGGCCCGAACGATTCATCGCTGTAGATTTTCATGTCGGGCGTGACGTGGTCGATAAGCGTGGCGGGGATCAGCGTGTTTTCGGCCTTGCCGCCGCAAAGCAGCTTGCCTCCCTTGGCCAGCGCGTCGTCGATAAGGGCGTTGCAGCGTTCGACCGTTGCCATGTCGACCACCGAACCCAGCACGACCGGCCCTTGGCGAGGGTCGCCCAGGGGCAGGCCCTTGGCCTTTTCGGTAAGGCGAGAGACGAAGTCGTCGGCGACTTTCTGGTCGACGACGATGCGCTCGGTGGACATGCAGATCTGGCCGGAATTGGCGAAAGCGCCGAAGGCCGCGGCATTGACGGCGTCGTCGAGGTCGGCGTCGTCGAGCACGACCAGCGGCGCCTTGCCGCCCAGTTCAAGCACCGAGGGCTTGAGGTATTTGGCGCAAGTGCCGGCAATGATTCTGCCCACGCGGGTGGAGCCGGTGAAGTTGACCCGGCGCACGGCCGGGTGGGCGATGATGGCCTCGACGATTTCGCCGGCGTCGGCGGGGGCATTGGTGATGAAGTTGACCACGCCTTCGGGGAAGCCGGCCTCATTGAGCGCCTCGATGATGAGGCCATGGGTGGCCGGGCAGATTTCAGAGCCCTTGAGAATGACGGTGTTGCCGCAGGCCAGCGGGGTGGCGATGGCGCGCACGCCCAGGATGACGGGTGCATTCCAGGGCGCCATGCCCAGCACGACGCCGGCCGGCTGGCGCACGCCCATGGAAAGGCTGCCCGGAACATCAGAAGGGATGACCTCGCCATGGATCTGCGTGGTAAGCGAGCCGGCCTCGACCAGCATGTTGGCGGCCAGCTGCACGTTGAAGCCCGCCCACATGGCCGAGGCGCCGGTTTCGTTTGCCACGGCCTCGATGAAGGCCTGTTCTTTGGCCTTGAGCGCCTGGCCCGCCTTGATGAGCAGGCCACGGCGCTCGGTCGGGCCCATGGCCGCCCAGGCCGGGAAGGCCTTGGACGCCGCTTCGACGGCCGCCACCGCATCTTCGGCCGTGGCGGCGGGCGCCGTGGTGGCTACCTTGCCGTCGAGCGGGTTGCGGCGCTCGAACGTGGCGCCGTTGCTTGCCGCTTTCTGCTGGCCGTTGATGAGCATGGAGATCGATGACATTTTTTCCTCCAGGAAATGTGTGGTTTGAGGCAAGCATAACCCATGGTGGGCCCGGAGGGTCAGCCGCCCATTATGTGGCGTTCGCGTATCAGTTTGCCGAAGCGCTCGGCATCGTCGACCGCCTTCTGGCCGAACTCCTCCGGCGTCATGGAGGCTGGTTCAGAGCCCATGACGGCAAGGGTTTCCTTGAACTTGTCGGAGTTCACGATCTTGTTGATTTCGGCGTTCATCTTCTTGATGATCTCGGGCGGCGTGCCGGCCGGAGCGTAGAAGCCGAAGTAGGTGTCGGCGTCGAAGTCGGTCAGGCCCGCTTCGTGCAGAGTGGGCACGTCGGGGAAGCGGCTGGAGCGGTGCATGCTGCCGATGGCCAGCAGCTTGAGCTTGCCGGCCTCGACGCTGGAAAGGCCTATGCCCGGATCGAACATGAAGTCGATCTGGCCGCCCAGCAAGTCGCGCATGGCCGGCGCCGCGCCCCGATAGGGGATATGCACCGCGTCGACGCCCGCCTTTTCCTTGAAGAGCTCGCCCGCCAGGTGCGGCGAAGAGCCGTTGCCCGGCGAACCGTAATTGAGCTTGCCCGGATTCTTCTTGAGATAGTCGATGAATTCCTGCACGTTGTTGGCGGGGACGTCGGGCTTGGTCTCAAGGTAGACGATCACCCGCGCGGCCGCCGCCACGGGCTCGAGGTCTTTCTTGGGGTCGAAGGTCATGTTGTCGTAGATGAGCGGGTTGATCGACACCATGCCGCCCGAGGACATCAGGAAGGTATAGCCGTCGGGAGCTGCCTTGGCGGCTGCGTCGCCGCCGATGTTGCCGCCGGCGCCGGCCTTGTTCTCGACCACGAACGACTGTCCCAGCGTTTCGCTGAGCGGCTGGGTGATGGCGCGCGCGATCTTGTCGGCCGCGCCGCCCGGCGGGAAGTTGACGATGACGGTGACCGGTTTGCTGGGCCATTGCTGGGCCGGCGCCGGGGCGGGGGCCAGCGCCAGCGCGGTCGTGGCCAGGGCGGCCAGCGTCAGGCTGCGTCCGAGCAAGTGGCGTCTGCGTGGGGAATAGGCTGTTTTCATGCTTGTCTCCGTGTGGTTATAGATATTGCGGCCGGTGTGGGGGCCGGCCCGAGCTGAAAAAGCGTTTCTTCTAAGGGGCCGGAAGCCGCAGGCTGCGGCCCCCGGGGTAACTAGGCCACCCGAACCTCGACCAGGATGGGCCCTTTGGATTGCAAGGCGGATTTCAATGTGTCGGCCAGCAGGGCGGGGTCTTCGACCCGCAAGGCCTCGCATCCGTGGCCCTTGGCCAGGGCGACGAAATCAAGGCCGGGAAGTTCGGAGCCCTGCAGGTGGTCGCCCGGCTTGAAGCCGAAGGTATGGGCGAACTCTTGCAGCGCGGCATAGCGCTGGTTGTTGATGATGATGAAAGTGATGGGCAGTTGAAGCTGGACGGCGTTCCACAGGGCCTGGATGGAATACATGCTGGAGCCGTCGCCGACCAGGCCGATGACGCGCTTGCCGGGCATGCCCAGGGCCACGCCCACGGTGGCGGCCAGGCCGTAGCCCAGCCCGCCGCTGGCCATGGTGTAGAAGGTTTCGCTTTGGTAGATGGGCATGTAGCGGTGCATGACCGGGCGGGCGCTGGGCGATTCTTCGACGATGACGGTGTCGGGTGCGCGCACTTCGTCGAGGGTTTGCAGCAGATAGGCGACCGGCATGGGGGAAGAAGGTTCGGCGCGCGGCGCTTTTTGCCGCAAGGGCGGGGCCGGCCGCTCCGTCGGATTCGAGGCCTGCAGGAGGGCCGAGATACCCGCCCTTATCCCGCATACCATGGCCGTGCCTTCGGGCGCCCAGGCTGCAATGGCCGGGTCGTCGATGACTTGCGCAAGCCGGGCGCCCGCCGGCAGATGGGGGCCTTCGCCTTCGATGTGGTAAGTGAAGGCGGGCGCGCCAAGCACCAGTATGGCGTCGTGTCCGCCCAGCGAGCCGATGATCTTGGCGCGTTCGGCGGGCAGGTAGCCGGCAAAGAGAGGGTGATCGCCCGGAAAGCCGCAGCGAGCCGACATCGGGGCTATCCAGACGCGGGCATTGTGCCGCTCGGCCAGCTGCACGGTTTCATTCCAGGCGCCGTCGCGGTCTACGCCCGTGCCCACCACAAAGGCGGGCCGCTCGCAGTTGTTGAGCATATCGGCCACCTGGGCAAGAATTTCGGGCTGCGGCCAGGAGGTGGTGCTGACCGTGCGCGGCTGCAGATAGTCGCAGGGCCGGTTCCAGTCGTCGGAAGGTATGGACACCAGCACCGGCCCGCAGGGCGCCTGGGTTGCCATGTAGTAGGCGCGCGCGATCGCCTGGGGCACGTCTTCGGCGCGGGCGGGCTCGACGCTGTACTTTACATAGGGCATGGCCAGGTGGGTGGGGTCGGACGACGACAGAAAGGGGTCGTAGGGCAGGATGGAGCGAGCCTGCTGGCCGGCCGAGATGACCAGGGGCGTGGCATTTTTGTAGGCGGTGAATATCGCGCCCATGGCGTTGCCCACGCCTGCCGCCGAATGCAGATTGACGAAGACGGCCTTGCGCGTGGCCTGGGCATAACCGTCGGCCATGCCCACCACCACGGCCTCTTGCAGGCCCAGCTGGTAGCTGAAGTCGTCGGGAAAATCGAGGAAAAGCGCCAGTTCGGTGGAACCCGGGTTGCCAAAGATGGTGGTCATGCCGAAAGAGCGCAGAAGGTCGAGCACGGCGTCGCGCACGGTGGGGCGGGCGGTGCCCGCGGCCGCGGCGGCGCTAAGGGAAGACGGCTGGCCTGACATAGGGGGTGATTCCTTGGTGTGCGTTGCAGGTGTTGCCGGGTGTCGACCGGCTGCTCATTGATTATGTGGCCTTGGCAGTCATAATCC
>Ga0180218_1000806_pt1 | contig 23145 bp, 22 predicted proteins | sample eDN3rd37CKraftBY_FD_151334 | JGI IMG/M metagenome (GOLD analysis project Ga0180218, IMG submission 151334) | Enriched backyard soil microbial communities from Emeryville, California, USA - eDNA 3rd pass 37_C Kraft BY (version 2) (version 2) | ecosystem: Environmental > Terrestrial > Soil >...
GTGGCGACGTGCAGCCGCCCAGTTTCCAAGCCTTCTCCCTCAAAAGCCCTTGCAACATCCGACTTCCCGCGAACGGATATTCGAGATGCAGCTCGTCGATCCGGCGCATCAGGGCAAGATCGCCATCCAGCGACAGACTGCGAGGAGCGGGATAGTGATGACGAGACAGTTGATCAGCGCAGCGTAAGCTCTGGGCAAAAAAGCGGGCTTGGCGCCCGAACCAGTTATTCGAGAACGGTGCGCGCGGATCTCATCATGGCCTGACTGTAACAACAGTCCACTCGCGAGAGGCCGGATACATTTATGCAGACTGGAACCGTCAGGACCATCAAACCCCTTGCACGGACGAGGCGGACCATACATTTTTTGCCAAAACATCCTGAAGCATGGTCTTGTCCAGAGACAGATCAGCAACGATCCGCTTCAGCTTGGCATTCTCCTCCTCGAGCTGCCGTAACCGCTTCATCTCGGATGGCATCAGACCCGCATATTTCTTGCGCCAGTTATAAAACGTGGCGTCTGAAATACCTGCCTTCCGACAAACCTCACCAATCGGCGTGCCATCCTCTGCCTGCTTCAAAACGAATGCAATCTGCGCTTCTGAAAACTTCGATGCCTTCATGGAACTCTCCTTCTCCCAGATAAGGGATCATAATTGGAAAATTCCAGTTCTGAATGGCCTAATCTATTGGGAGCACGTCAATCATGGTTTCGAAACGCCAGGCATTTTCAGCAATAGCCATACTACCTCATCCCAATGATGTTCCGCAGCCAAACAACTAGCGCTACTTTGGCAGTTTTAGATTCTCGGGCGTGTGCCAGCAGCTTCTGACAGTGCGGGCATCTGCCGGGTGGTGACCGCGTGAAGAGGTCGAGAATGGCTTGTCTAACAGCTGGCATGCTCGGTTGTGGCGGTGGACCGCCGACTCTTTTTTCCGCCCCGCAGCTTTGAGGCGGCGGGCCTGGAGAAAGGCGTAGGCGATCATGGTCATCAAGGCGTGACTAGTTATCCAGTCCATGATCGACCTTCGAAGTGGTCGAGACCGAGCTCTTCCTTCAATTGCTGATGGGCCTGCTCACAGATCCATCTGGCCTTGATCGTGGCGGCAAGTATCTTGATGCTCGTATCGGATGGTAAGTTGGACACATAGGATTTTTGTTCGCCAGTCGACCGGCGTTCGCCGACGAGCCAGACCTCCTCGCCTGGCATGCATTGCATGCGATTGTCGAGCATCCGGTGCTTATGACCGTCCGCAACGCGGACACGTCGAGCCGCAAACAAGCAAGCCAGCCGGCCTTTAGTGCCGCGCCGCCAGCTTATCTTGAGCCATTTCTCACCAGACAGCATCGCCTCGGCAGAGACCAGCGGCTGGTCTGGGATGTGATATTGACGGCGCCTGCCGCTAGTCGCCACCGGGAAGATCAGATCAACATCGGCCGGATATACGTTTTGACGCCGCGATAATCCGACTGCCCACAGCAAACCGCGCTCACTCAGAGCTTGACGAAAAGCGCTGCTCGACCCGTAGCCCGCGTCAGCAAGCACACAGCCAAAACGAGAGCCTGAAGCGATGACACGATCAATCTCTTCGATGGCGATCTCCGGCTTTGTAAGAGCGACCTGTCGATCCTTCGGGACGCGCGCCCGCTTCATCCGCTCAGGATCATTCGTCCATGTGTCGGGCAGGAAGAGCCGAAGGCCCACCATCACGGGCACTTCGCGCGAGGCCAGGGTCACAGACACCAGTGACTAGCAATTGGATGTCTTGCCAAGCGACGAAGCGTATTGCGGCGCGACGCCAACTGAATATTGTCCCTTCTTCGGTAATGCTGTGTCGTCGATGACGAGAAAGCCCGCCTGATCGCCGACCAGGCGATCTGCTTCCTTTAGCAGGACGGCCTCAAGCGGAGCACTGTCCCAAACCCCTGCCGCAACAAAATGATGAAGCTGATCGTAGCCGGCATCGTCTGCGCGCGGCCATCGGTTGTACGCTCTTACGGTCGCCTGGCCCAATCAGTCCCGCAATGTAAAGCGGACACATCCTGCGTCGAGCGCGATGAGAAAGACCCGCCAAAAATGGCTGAGGCCAGTGCTTGAGGTCGTCCATCCATCAGCATTCATCACCAGCTCCTTTCAAAAGCTGGCTCCTTATGAATCACCGAAACTCCCTGGAGGGAAGCCCAAAACAATCAATCTGCCAAAGTAGTGCTTCTGTAATGGGCCTTTGTTCGTCAAGGCCCTCTGAATGATTATCTCGCCGCTGAGGCCATGCTTCTGTCCGTGGTCAGCACGAAGACTGCCACACTATGCCATCAGATCAACAAGCCGACAGGTCAATCTAGATCGCGTCCACTTTACTCGGGGTCATATCCGCAGGATTTGAAGTAATTGGCGCATTCTTGTGGTTCGAACAGCGTGACGATCTGGCCGACGGTATTCCATAAGCCCTCGACGGTTCGCTCGGCTTTGGCGCGCAAGACGGCCTTGAGCTTGGCGAAGGCCTTCTCGATGGGGTTGAAGTCTGGACTGTATGGAGGAAGGTAGAGCAAGCGGCACCCCACACCTTCGATTGCAAGACGCACGCCCTGCGCCTTATGTGACGGCAGGTTGTCCATGATGACGATGTCGCCGGTCACCAAGGTTGGAATGAGAACCTGTTCGACATAGGCCTGGAATGCGACGCCGTTCATCGCACCGTCGAGGACCATGGGCGCGGTCATGCCGGATAGTCTGAGTGCACCGGTAAATGTCGTTGTCTTCCAATGGCCGTGTGGGACCGGTGAACGGCATCGATCTCCGCAAGGGGCTCGTCCGCGAAGCCGGGACATCTTCGTGCTCAGGCCGGTTTCATCAATGAAGACGAGGCGCGCTGGATCGAGATCGAGTTGGCCGTCGAACCAGTCCTGGCGACGCTTCAGCAGATCAGGACGGTCCTGCTCCAGTGCATGTGCGGTCTTTTTTTGAAAGTCCAGCCGCGCTTTCGCAGCCAGACGTCAAGTGCACTGCGACCGATCGATACGGCTCTCTCCTTATACAATCGCCGGACCATCTCGTTGAGCGTGATGTCCTTCGCCTCTTCGATCATGCCGAAGATGAAGTCCTCGTGAGGATCCAGGCGTGAGCCGCCGCGTCGGCCCTGCTTCGCCGGGGTCAACAGACCTGCCCGCGCACTCGCAATCCAGGCGATGGCTGTTGAAATCCCAATCCCAAATCGGGCTGCCGCTGAACGCGCCGACATGCCATCCCGTGACGCAGCCAGAACGCGGCTACGCAGATCATCACTGAAAGCCCGGGTCATATTGCCTCCAACCAAATCACCAGTCGGAGCGATGGAATCAGAATTCGGCCACCAAGGGAATCCTCAACGCGATTCCGCGTTCAATGGACGCGCTCTAGGAAGCGTGCTTCGCCGAAACGGTCACAGCACTACACACGACCTTGCCAAACCTGCGTCCCAGCGACGGGACCTCAGCAGACGCAAGCCTTATACTTGCCCGCGTCAATCACGTAGCTCTCTTCATGCCGCCATAGGGTTTGCGCTCCAACGGAAGTCCGTCGCATCCATCCACATGCGGTGAAGAACGACACCCAGTTTGCGTGCAAGGGCAACCTTCGCGCGCTTCATCCCGCGACGCCTAGCCACATCGAGCGCCCAGCGCTTTAGACTGGAAAAACGCGTCGCCCGCGTCAGCATTATGTGCGCGGACTCGAACAATGCGGTTCGCACCATCGCGTCGCCGACCTTACTGACGCCGCCATCGCGATCGGTTTCGCCGGATTGGTATTTCTTCGGCGTAAGCCCGAAGTAGGCACCCACTGTGCTGGACTTTTCGAACCGGGTGGGATCATCGACCGCGGAGCGGTAGGTCAGCGCAACCAAGGCACCGACACCCGGCGCACTCATCAGCCGTCGGCAACTTTGTCGGCGCGGGCGATCCTGAGCATCTCGCGGTGCAGCTTCGTAAATTCGCTCCACAGCGCTGCTCGCGCCGTCAGCATCGCGTCAATCACCATCGACAATATCGCATGCCCTGCAATCAGTTCGCGGATGCGCGCCTCGAAACGCCCTCGGCTGACTTCGCCGACCTTTAGTCCATAGCCGCGCAGGATACCCCGGATGCTGAGCTCGACGTCAAGCAGCCTGGATTGCAGAAGCTTGCGACCAACCAACAGAGCCCGAGTGTCCTGGGCTGGCGACGATTTGGCGTGGACCGGACGATACCACCCCATGCGGAGCAGTTGCGCGATCCCCCGTGCATCCTTGCGGTCGGTCTTCACCGTCATCGCCGAAAGCGCCGCCTTCACATGCCGTGTTTCCAGCAAAACCACATCATGCCCCGCAGCGACGAGAGCCGCGTATAGCCATTGGGACAACGGTCCCGCTTCAAGGCCGATACGCTCCACCGGAAAGTCCAGTTGATCAAAATACCCGACCAGGCATTCAGGCTCGCTGCCTACCTTGACCTCGCGAACCAACTTGCCCGTCGCGTCGACCACACACACGCTGCTCTCTTTCAGCGAGACGTCGATTCCTGCATAATATTCTATGGCTGTTCCTTTCATGATGCTTGAGGCCGATCGCTCGGACCTCGTTCCAAACATCATCATTCTGAGGGACAGCCACCCAACTGGCTACTCATGAGACGCCGGCCCATTACATGGGGTAATCGCAGGAACGCGTTGCCCCGAACGCCAACCATATTCTTGGAGGGTGGCTGTTCCCCGATAACATGGAGATACGGGCTCACGACTGGACGCCCGGCCCAAACATCAAATGGAGAACAGGCATGGAAGAATATATCGGTCTCGACGTGTCGATGAAAGAGACGGCGGTGTCGATCCGCCGCGATGGCAAGCGGATTTGGCGGGGCAAGTGTGCCTCTGATCCGAAGGTCATTGCTGAGCTTGTTCGCAAGCGATCGCCGGATGCAAAACGCGTGGTGTTCGAGACCGGCCCTTTGTTGGTATGGATCTATCATGCGCTATGTGCGGAGGGGATGCCGGCGATCTGCATCGATGCTCGCCACGCCAAAGCTGCTCTTGATATGGCGCCGAACAAAACCGACGTGAACGATGCCGATGGCTTGGCGCATCTGGCCGAGGTTGACTTCTACCGGGAGGTGCGGGTGAAAGGCTACGACAGCATGCTAACCCGTACCTTGGTGGTTGCACGTACTAGATTAGTCAGGATCACGACCAAGCTGTCCAATCAGATTCGCGGGCTCATGAAGACGTTTGGGTTGGTGGTGCCCAAAGGCGGGGGCTTGATATTTGAAACGAATGTCCGCAACTTGCTGGGCAGCAACATTGGCCTGGAACGGATCATCCTGCCCCTGCTCGAGGCTTGGCGTAGTATCCGGGGCCGCGCTTCGCAGCTCGATCGCCAGCTTGTCGCGGCGACAAGGCACAGCAATGAATGTCAGGTGCTGATATCCATCCCCGGAATTGGTGCTGTCACTTCCGCCTCCTTTGTGGAGGCGACCGAAGATCCGAAAAACTTCCGAACCTCCCGATCTGTGGGGGCATGGCCGGGGCTGACGACAAGGCGCTATCAATCCGGCGAAGTTGATTATGACGGCCACATCTCGCGGCGCGGAGACAGCCATCTGCGGGGCCTCCTTTATGAGGCGGCTACGGTAATCCTGACTCGTGCCCGAGCTGACAGCTCGCTTCGCAGTTGGGGATTGAAACTGCGAGAGAGGGCCGGCTTCAAACGAGCGGCAGTCGCTGTGGCACGCAAACTATCTGTCATAATGCACAGAATGCTGACAACCGGCGAAATCTTTGACAGGTCTGCCAGCGTGAGCGCCTGAGGCCGCGGAAGCATCACCAGGAAAGTTGCTATGACGTAGATCGCTTGCCGTTCTGAATTGCGTCCGCCTTATCGGATGCGTTGAAACGTCCCTGCCGGGACGTAGGTCGGGTCATTCCGCTGATGCTGTTGCAGGTGAACGCGAACCACGTACATACTGCGTCTATTACACTGGAAGATCCACCCCGCGAAAACCCATCATGCGGCGAGCAGGTATCGACCGCGAAGACAACCATGCTCCCGGCAAACGTCAGTCAGCCACGCAACATGAAATAGCGCTTCGCATAGTTCTAGACCAAATCTCGACCCGTCGTCCCGTTCGAACAAAGACCGGCGGTCATTCGAATGTTGTCAAAAAGGCTTGACCGAGGGCGCGCGATTAGACAACGGCATCTAGAGTTTTGGAACAGCATTGTAATGACCGGCAATCAGAATCACGTCGCAATCCGGTAATTGAAGAAAGCGGTATACTCGCGATGGCTGGGGCGCCTGGATTCGAACCAGGGAATGGCGGTACCAAAAACCGCTGCCTTACCGCTTGGCTACGCCCCAACAAATCAAACCGAAGCAATCGGTTGCGCGGTCTTATAGCCGCTTCGAAACTCGAGCGCAATCATCCAATCGCGAAATCACATTCAGGAATAAAATGCCTATGAACAACGTTTTCAACCGCATATCATCGCCACTTAGTCCCTAAAACAGAACCTCCCATTGCGTCGCCCTTTAAAGCTGCTACGTCCTACGGACGAGTGTATTTTTGGTATTCAATATGCTGTTTTTGTTGATTTCGTTTCTCGTCAGCGCTGCCTTGTGCGGTATTGGTCTCCATCTGTTCAACCGGCTCTTGCCCAAGCGCTTTCTTGCCGCCCGCATGAGTTCGCGTTCCAACCATACCACAGTGGCCCGACAGATCGGCGGGTTGGCGCTCATTCCCGCAATCATTGCGACGTTGCTGATCTTCGCCCCGGATCTGGAAGTCAACGCTCAACTGGCGCTCTGTCTTTCGGGAGCCTCGCTATTGCTCTGGATCTTCGGAGGCCTGGATGACCGCTACGAGCTCTCGGAAATTGTCCGGCTGGGGTCGCAGTTCATCGCTGCCGGGGTCGTTGTTTACGGTTTGGGACCGGATTTCCGGCTGTTGCCGGAGCTTTTGCCGCACTGGCTGGAGGCTGCGCTCATCGTCATTGCGCTCATGGTCGCGATCAATGTGACCAACTTCATGGACGGTCTCGATCTCATGACCGCAGCAGGTATAGGGATTCCGCTGACCGGTATCGGCATTCTGGCCGCGCTGGGTCTTGCCGGGCTGGAAAGTGGCGGCATCGCAATCATCGCGGCGGGCGGAATTCTGGGGTTCGCGCTGTTCAACCGCCCGCCAGCCACGATTTTTCTGGGTGATTCAGGAAGCCTGCCGCTTGGGTTGATTACAGGCACGGCGCTGATCCTGCTTGCGCGCGAAACCCATATCGTCGTCGCGCTGATCCTGCCGCTTTATTATATTCTCGACGCAGGCACGACCATCGTGATGCGGTTGAGCCATGGCGAGAATATCCTGAAAGCGCATTCCAAGCATGCGTACCAGACAGCGAAGCGCTCGGGCTGGAGCGTGCTGAAGGTCGTCGGTCATGTGGCGCTGCTTAATCTGGTTCTCATCGCCTGCGCCATTGCGTTGCTCGCTCTCGACAACACAATCACGCAGGTCGCCTTCCTGCTCGTGGCAGTCGTCGCGACGCTGGTTCTGCTACTGGATTTCCGCGGGCGCTTCAGGAAGCTATAACGTCGAACAGAACCTTGCGGACCGCATCGACATCGCCGCTTTCCATCGCAATACGCAATGCGGCAAGGCTGGCTGGAACATCCACGGCTGCCTTGTTGCCTTTCGGCGCGCGCATGATCTTTGGATGGCGCGTCGGCTGTGCCAGTGACGGATCGTAGAAGAGTTCCTCGTACATCTTCTCGCCTTCGCGAATTCCCGTCACCTCGATGGCAATATCGCCATGCGGGTTCTCTTCATTACGAACGGTCAGCCCTGCCAGCAGGATCATGTTCTCTGCCAGATCGCGAATCCTGACCGGTTCGCCCATCTCCAATAGGACCGTGTCACCGGATGCGGCGATGCCACCGGACTGCACGATAAGCTCGGCCGCCTCCTTGATCGACATGAAATAGCGGGTCATGTCGTCATGGGTTAGCGTAATCGGACCGCCGCTGGCAATCTGCTCGCGGAAAAGCGGGACAACCGAACCGTTCGATCCCAGCACATTGCCGAAACGGATGGAATAGAACGCCTTCGTCTTTCCCGACTGCTCGGCGAGCATACCGCAATAATATACGACCAGTTCGGCCCAGCGCTTGGTTGCACCCATCACATTGGTTGGCCGCACTGCCTTGTCGGATGAGATAAGGACCATGCGTTCGACATCCGTCTCAAGAGCCGCCTGCGTCACTTCCAGCGTGCCGAAAACATTGTTGAAGATGCCGACCAACGGGTTCTTTTCGACAAGCGGCACGTGCTTGTAGGCCGCGCAGTGATAGACCGTATCGACATTGTGGTCGCGAATGGCTTTCTCGACGCATTCGCGGCTGCTCACCGTGCCGAGGATCGGGACGATCTCGCAACCGGCTATCTGTCTCAGTTGCCTGTCGATGTTGTAAAGCGCGAACTCGCTTGATTCAAAAAGGACGATGGAGGCGGGGTTCCATTGGGCAATGGTGCGGCAAAGCTGGCTGCCGATAGATCCCCCAGCCCCCGTCACCATGATGCGGCGGCCCTCGACCACTTCCCGCAACAGTGCCGCGTCCGGCGGCACCGGCGAGCGTCCGAGCAGGTCGTCGATTTCAACATTGCGCAGCGAGCTGACCAGATATTTGCCCGCCGTCAGATCGGCAATCGGCGGAAGAATGCGCGTGTTGACCGGAAGGCGCCCAAGAAGCCGCGCAAAATCCTGACGCTGCTTCTGTTCCAGCCCCGGTTCCGATACGACCACCTGCTTGATGCCGTAGTTTTCGATCAGGGCGGGAATGTCTTCCACGCCGTAGACACGCAGTCCCACGATATCCATGCCGTTGAGCTGGCCATCAGGATCGACAAAGCCGACAACCAGTGTGTCGCTATGGCTGCGAAGCGCGGTTGCGAGCTGGCGCGCGGGCTCGCCCACGCCAATGATCAATGCGGAACTCGTATAACGTTTGTCGGATTCAGCGCTTCGCAAAAGCCATTTCGCACCGAACCGGCTGGCCGAGATGAAAACGGTGCTCAAAAGCCAATAGAGCAGCGGAACCGAGCGCGGCAAGCCCGCGCTGCCGTAGAGTTCCATCAGGAACACCAGCGCAACCCAGAACAGCGAGGCAATGGCCGTGGCCTGAAAAATCGGCCAGATCGCACGTTCCGCCAGATAGCGGATAATGGCGCGGTAGAGCCCGAAGCGAATGAAGACCGGGATTGCCAGAACGGGCGCGATGAAAATCAGGAACGTTTGTCCCTCGTTCGGCACGAAAACAAAGCCGAGCCGGATGACGAACGCGGTATAGGCACTGAGCAACAGCAGAGCGCAGTCGCTCAGCATCAGGATGATCTGTTTGCTGGCGCGGGGCAAAAGCGCCAGTCTCTGCCATGGATATTTCAAACTCATACGCGTGTAATCCCGCTCTCCCACGGAGAGAAATACCGGAACGATTCCAGCGCCATAAGGCTATTCATACTACTATTGGGGACTAAAATTTAGTCAATCCCTTCGCGGCTTGCCGCACGTCGTAGCTGCGAAGCATTCAAATTTCTCGCCACCGTTATCATGAGTCCTCGGGCAGGACTATATCAATTGCCGTTTCAGGCGCTTAACAAACATCTTTTGGCCAAATTGGGGCCGCGTTCCGTCTCGTGGTTCCCGCATGTCCCGGCCCCACACCGGTTGCCGCATTCGGGAGACCGCCAGAGCGGACGCGCTCGCACAGGTTCGCGCTTCCGCTCCATCGCTTTGATTTACCGCATTTGTACGATGCCAGATAATTCCGGCTGACAGCAAAATGCCCTAGGCAATTATCGTGCCGCTGCGAATGCTTCGCCAGTTCGTGCCATCCGAATAGGCCATTTCCGCGCCGGACGGGGCGTTCGTCACAAAGATCAGCGCACCGGTGCCAGTGCTTCCGGCAGAGGGCAACGCCGCGGCAGTATAGGACGCGGGACGGATGGGACCATCAACATGAAGCTTGGTCTGCGGCCAGACCGAGCCTATGGCAACATTGCCTGTGGTGTGATCGATCTTGATCGCCTCCTGCCATTGCCCGCTGTCGCTGCTGACCTTCACGCTTAAATCGTTGCTACCGTTCAGCCCCATTTCTGCAAAACCGGTCCAGTTCGTCTGGTAGAGAAGGCTCGCCGTATCGGTCATCGGCTGTTTGTTCACCTTTACCTGGTGCTCCGCTCCGGCATTGTTGAACAGGCTGGCATCGGACGAGACAGCGAGTCGGTTGACCGCATCTGCCGTCGCTTGAACACCGAGCATGGAGAGCGACAGGTTGTCAGAAACCGATGAAATGCCCTTCCAGAGCGCGCCGTCGAAAACGAGCAGTTGCGCTTCGTCCTCGACATAGACCTGCCAGCCGACAGCGGGCGCAACGAACAGCCATCCGCCATCGATGAAGGAAGCAATCATCCCCTCTTTGCCGGCCCAGTTTCCCAAAGCGGGCGCGGCGACCAGATAACGGTCTCCGCCGGAAGGGGTTTCCGGCGCGTCGGTCACGCGACCTGACGCTCAGATGCACCACGGCATCGAGCAACCGCAATGCCTCGTTGTGGGTGACATGCTTCTGCGCCTGACTGGGCAGGATATAGGGCAATTTCAGATTTGGGGTTTGGTCCATGAAAAACTCCTCGCGATGAATGATGCGAGGAGTCTATTTCTGTCACGGGTGGAGGGGATAAGTCCGATCAGCTTCCGCGATATGTGGAGTAAGACCATGGGCTGACGAGCAACGGCACATGGTAATGGCCGTCGACATCCGCAATTGCGAAGCGGATCGGAATAAGATCGAGAAACGGCGGATTAGCCAGTTCCGCACCGCGCCCCTCGAAATATTCGGCCACATGGAACTGCAATTCATAAGTGCCGGTCCGCATTTCGTCGCCCGAGAGCAGCGGCGCATCCGTGCGGCCGTCGAGATTGGTCACCGTGCGCTTGATGAGTTCGGACGCACCGTTGGCGGCTATCCGATAAAGCTCGATGCGCATGGCGGCTGCGGGGCTGCCATGGGCGGTGTCGAGAACATGCGTGGAAAGTTTACCCATAAGTCTACCTCAATATGCTCAGGCAGGTTTGATCGTTTCGATGCGATAGATGGCATCGGAGAAGAAAAACTCTTGCAGATTGGCCTCCTTGCCTGCCCTGTCGACAACCAGAAAATCGGATTTCTGCTCGAGCGCCAGCAGCGGGTGGTGCCACGCATTGCGCAGATAATTGACGCCCTGGTCACCACGCGCCAGAAACACACGGGGACGGGCGGGCTTGCCGCCAGCATCTTCGGCGACCACCACGAGGAACGGCCTGCCGTTCAACGGAATGAATGCCTGCGAACCGAACGGGTGGCGTTCCATCATGACGATATCGATGGGGGCTTCGAACGACTGTCCCCTGAAAATATTGACGAGCACCCGGGCCTCGCTGCCAGCGGCTTCGACACGAGCGAGATCATGGTAGCGCTCCGTTGTGTCATTGTTGATCAGGCGAAGTTCCGCTCCCTCCGTCTCGATCACATCGCCAAATGGCGCAAAAGCCTCTTTCGTCAGCGGTTCGACCACCAGAGTTTCGACGCGCAAGTCATCCTCCCCATAAAACAGATTTCTTATAACGACAAAGCTTGTTGACGAGGTCTCTGTCAATCGCGAAGCAGTTTCAACCGAAACAAGAAAAAGCCGGGCGAACCGCCCGGCTTTCATCATGCGGAGAACTGTGAATTTCAGCGCTTCAGAAGCGACATCATCGCAGGTACGCCGCACGCGGCAAGCGCCAGCTTCACAAGGTCGCCAACGATGAATGCGCCGAATCCGAAGGCAATGGCCTTTTCCAGACCGAAGAGATAGGCCATCCAGCCAGCGCCCATCAGCAGGATGACGGCTTCCGCGAGCAGCATAGCACCGCCGAGGGCGAAGGGATTGCGCGCCAGACCCTTGTCGGCGGCGCGTCCGACGATCCAGGCCGCAGCAAGATAAGACAGGAGGTAGCCGCCCGTCGGACCGACCATATAGGCAAGGCCGATGCCCTTTTCCGGCGTGCCGGTGAAGACAGGCATGCCAAGGACGCCCTCAAGCAGATAAAGCGCAACCGTCGCCACGGCGAGCCGCGATCCGTAAAGGGCCGAAATCGCAAAAAGAGCGAAGGTCTGCATCGTCACATTGACGTAGACCAGATCGACCTTGATCTTGGCGGAGATCGTGAGAACGGCTGTTCCGATCAATGCAAGGCCGACAAACCAGAAAGCGCGGGCCAGTTGACTGGTGGGCAGGTATTCTGCAGCGAGAGAGGCGGTGGCGACGCGAGGCTTTACTCTATGAGGCATATCCAACTCCACTTTTGACGCGGCGGCAGATACCGGAATGAAAACTCCCCGGAACCGACCCCTGACGCGATTTCGGCGCACGTGACTGTTCACGTTTGCAACCCGACTATATAAGGCCTATGCCGTTTCATCAATCAAACCAAAGAAGAATGGAAAGCCGCTTCCATGGCGCTTGTTTTCGACAGCAGTTTCACGCCCCAATATGGGGAACCGGTTGAACTGGGTAAAGGCATTTTGCGCCTCACCGTCAATAATCCGAGCGCTTTCACCTTTCACGGCACCAACAGCTATATCATCGGCACCGATACGCTGGCTGTCATCGACCCCGGCCCGGATAATGACGCGCATTATAACGCCCTGATCGGCGCCATTGCCGGTCGCCCGGTCAGCCACATCTTCGTCAGCCATACCCACCGCGACCACTCACCTCTCGCGCAGCGGCTGAAGGAAAGCCTTGGAGCGCGCACCGTGGCCGAGGGAGCGCATCGCCCCGCCCGCCCCTATTATGCGGGCGAAGTGAACATGCTCGAAGCAAGCGCCGATACGGACTTCATTCCTGATATCGCACTGGCAGACGGAGGTACGATCGAAGGCGATGGCTGGGCTCTGCAAGGCATTCATACCCCCGGACATGCCGCCAATCACATGGCGTTCGGCCTGAAGAATACTGGCGTTCTCTTTTCGGCCGATCATGTCATGTCCTGGGCGACATCCATTGTTGCACCGCCGGACGGCTCCATGAGCGATTACATGGTCTCGCTGGAAAAACTGCTGGCACGCGATGACAAGGTCTATCTGCCGGGCCATGGCGGGGCCGTCACCAAGCCTGCTGCTTTCGTTCGCGGCCTGCGTGCGCATCGCAAGATGCGCGAACGGGCCATCTTCGAGCGCGTCCTGCAAGGCGACAGGACGATCGGCGACATGGTGAAGGCCATCTATCGCGATACCGATCCGCGACTGCATGGTGCGGCAGCACTGTCCGTGCTGGCGCATCTGGAAGATCTGGTCGGACGCGGTGAGGTGAAGACCGACGACCACCCATCGCTCGACAGTATCTATATTCGCGGCTGATCATTCCACGTCGGCTGGAGCCCTGTTGACTTCACCTTCCAGCGCGCCCAGAAAATCGGTGATGAAGGCCGCATTCTGTCCCATGTCGCGTTTGCCATAACGCGACAGGGAACGCGCATCCACATAGGTGGTTTCGCCTTCGTCGAGCAGTCGGATGACGATATCGCTCTTGAGGCCCAGAATGAAACTGTGCGCCGTTGCGACAAACCGCGTTGCACTCTGCTCCGGCGAAGGAGCATCATGCGCGATCACCTGCCACCCGAATGTCTTGAAAACCGTTCTGACACCTTGCGCGATACGATCCGGGGCGGCTTCATAGCGGCGTCCGACCACATCGGGAAAGGCCGTCAACTGGGTCAGCGCATCGCCGCTCACCGCCACCGTCAGCGGGTTCATCCATTGCAGGCGTGACGGCATGTCGGGCGGAAATTGCGGTGGCGTCTCAAAGTCGGTTGAGAGGTCGTAGAGCGGTGGGGACGTGTACCACAGTGCTGCCACCAGCCCGACCGGCAGCAACACGGCAAAAGCGAACAGGCCGCCCCAGAAGGATCGCGCACCGCCCTTGTCGCCATTGACCCAGAGATTGCGAAAACCTTTTGCGGCGCAGAGCAGAGCCAGTGCCGCGAGCGCGGTACTCAATCCGGCAAGCAGCACCAGATCGGGCGTTTCGAGCTTCCAGAAGCGGTGCAGAAGAAATGCCATCGCAAGCAAAACAACTGCAAAAATGCCTAGCCGAAGCGACCATACCGCAGAGCGCGACTGACGCCGCTGGTAGCGAAGTTTTCTCATATGGTCTCCCAGACAGCAGTCCCAGGAAAACTGTCTCAACCGGAAAAGGCCCAGACCGCTTCCCGTTGAATGGAATCATGGGAGCGCCCTGTCTCTGTGTTTTCAGGCAATATGAATAGCAGAGAGATTTTCGCTCGGCAAAACCTCAACGCGGAAATTCAGATGCCCCGCCTGCTGCATTGCATGGCAGGGCATTTTTCCTTGGCATTACCGGTCAATAGCGCGCGTCCGGTCAAAATAAAGTTGCCGGAACCGCCCGAACTATTTGTTTCGCCGCATTATCCTGCGCATCGAAGCGGGTTAAGAAATCAGTCCAGTGAACTGATTTCCCCGCGTAGACGCTTCGCACTTTTGCTGGAAATGCTCTAATAGCGCGCGTCTTTCGGCTTTTTCGTATTCGGCCAGTCCTTCACCTTTCCGGCGAAATCAGGACGCGGCATGTGGGTGAAATATTCCGACACGTCGATAGCTTCCTGATCGGTCAGCACACCGCCTTGCCCGATGGGCAGATTGTAGTTCTGGGCAGGCGGCATCGCATATTTGACGAATTGCGCCGCCTTGTAAGTGCGGGCCAGTCCGGCCCCGATATTGAAGCTTTCGTCGCCCCACAGCGGCGGGAAGATATAATCGCCAGCCTGGTCCTTCATGCCTTCTCCGTCAGCACCATGGCAGGTGGAGCATTGTGCAGCGTAGATTCTCGCACCGTTGACCGGATCGGGAACAAGGCTTTCATCGATGGGCCCGGCATTGCGTATCGCCACCTTCGTGCCCTTCTTCACGTCTTGCCGCAGCCAGTCCATATAGGCGACCATCGCCCTCATATCGGCACCATCCGGCGGCAGCGGCTTGCCGTTCATCGAACGCTGGAAGCAGCCGTTGATGCGCATCACCAGATCGACTTCCTTGCCTGCACGGGGCATGACGGCGGGATAGAAATTGCTGGTGTTGATATAGGATGCAACGTTGTCCATCTTGCCCTGCCCCATGTGGCAGGAGTTGCAGTTGAGGCCATTGCCGACATTGTCGGGCAGAAGCCGCGCCGTTTCGTTGAGCAACCGCTTGCCGTGCATGATTTCGGACGCGTTCGGCTGCTTTAGAATGTCCCGGTCCGGCGGAATGACATAGGTTCCGACCTGGTTCTTGTCCTTGTCGAGAACCGCATAGGCCTTGGGAGCCGGAGCATCCAGCGAAGGCCGCAGATGATTGAAAAGGAAAGCACTGCCAGTTACTGCCGCGGCAAACCCCACACCAAGAACGATAATCGTACTGGTTTTCATTGCTTGTTCTCCGGAACATAGTGGACGGGCTTGTGAGCGATTTCACGTCGCATACGCGCGATGTCCTGTTCTGTTATGGCGGCCCCGTGGTTGCCCCAGCCATTGCGAATGAAGTTCAGGATTTCGGCGACCTGCCAGTTGGGAAGATCGGCAAATCCCGGCATGGTGAAGGCCATCCTGTCCGCTGGCGTGTCGGGCGTCCTGCCTCCGGTCAGCGTGACCTGAATGAGCGAGCTTGGATCGTCGGCAAAGACGATCGAGTTGCCGGCAAGTGCCGGATAGATGCGCGGCGCGCCCTTACCGTCCATACGATGACAGACCGAACATTGCTCGACATAGGACAGGGCGCCCGGCGCGGTGAAATCTCCCGCCTTGAGAGCAGCCGTCGTCACGTCTTCCCTAGGCTGCCATTCGCGTGCACGACCTTCGCTTGGCGCCAGCGATTTCAGGTAGCGGGCAATCGCCCGCAAATCGTCTTCCGCAAGATGCTGGGTCGAATGCTGCACGACATCGGCCATCGAGCCGAATGCCGCGGTGCGATCGGTACGTCCGGTCTTGAGGAAGGTGACAATCTCGTCTTCAGCCCATGTCGAAAGACCGGTATCCTGATCGCGCAGGTTTTTCGCATACCAGCCTTCCAGAACCGAACCGGAGAGGAACTTGCCTTTCGGATCGTTCTTCACCGCTTTTTCATCATAGGCGAGCCCCCGTGGCGTATGACACGCACCGCAATGGCCAAGCCCTTCGACCAGATAGGCGCCGCGGGCGATCACGGGATCGGTATCGGCCGCAATTTCGAACGGACGCGAATTTCCAAAGAAAAGCTGCCAGTAGGCGAGCGGCCAGCGCAGGTTGGTCGGCCATGGCAAGGTGCTGGGCTGGTTATCCTGCTGGATAGGCTGCACCTTCGACATGAAGAAAGCATAAAGCGCTTTCATGTCCTCATCATTCACGACCGTATAGGAGACGAACGGCATTGCCGGATAAAGATGGACATTATCCCGCCGCACCCCTTGCCGCACCGCACGCTCGAAATCGGCATAGCTATAGCTGCCGATACCGGTTTTGCTGTCCGGCGTGATGTTGGTGGAGTAAATCGTGCCAAGCGGCGTCTGCATGCCGAGCCCGCCCGCAAAAGCCTTGCCCCCCGGTGCCGTATGGCAGGCAGCGCAATCGCCCGCATGAGCAACATACTCGCCCTTTTGGATCAAAGCCTTGTCGGTGACATCGACGGCGCTTTCCTGTCGGGCCGTCAGCCAATGGGGCGTTGAAAGCGCAAAGAGCCAGGCTGCGGCTAGCGCACCCGCGCCGCCGACCGCCGCTTTCCAGATCAGTTTCATGTGCCCTCCGACACCAATTCCCTTGTGATGAGGAGAACGTCGAAGATTCGGGATGAAAGAGCATTGACCGCGATCAAAACCTACCGGGCCCAATGTTTAGCGATCTATGAAATCAACAGCTAATACACGTTTAGCGTGCTTGATAGACAAGGCAAATCGCATTAGGGGCAGCACCCTCCCCGGGCGCAGTTCAATCAGATTACGGCTCATCAGGACTGCAATTGTTTGTTCAACGCGCATCATATCCGAAAACAGTTTTGCACTTTTCGGGATGCGTTCTTAGCCTGCAAAGATCACCAGCTTTAAGAATAAGTGAAAAAAAGCTAGGTAAATCAAATAAAAAGGCATTGCAGCAACCGCTAACAGAAGGCATGATTGCGCACATGGGGGCAGATATTGCAATCGTCGGAGAGGACGGAATGGATCGCGCCCTTCAAAATGGCAGCCCGTTATCGGACGGGACAACCCCAGACGATATGATGACGCTTGAAGCCGTCGAACTGGAGTTCGCGCTTGGGGCCATCGACGTCCTGATCGAAGGTTTCGACTCCGCGCTTGCCAAAGCCGCCGAACGTGTGGGCGGTGAAGTTCTGTTCAACATGCCGGCGCTGGACACCAGCGAAGCGCAACGTATCGGGGCAATTGCCATCGCCGGGCAACCGGAGGACCAGGTCATATTCGTCACGTTGCGCAATGACGGCACAACATTGTCAGTCGAGCCGCCGACCGGCGAGAATGCCGTTTTCGAAAGCCTCGGCCGCAACTATGCAGCCGTCATGAAAAGTCTTTCCCCGAAGGAAAAAGTCAACGGCGCCTGAGCCAGTCATGCAGCCTATTTCGGTGCCGCCTGCTTTGGAACGTCCGCGTGAAGGTTGTGCGGTGCGACCGGGTTGAGCGTCATGGTCGTCTCGACCTCCTTGAGACGCACGAATTTCATCCCCTTCGCTTTCAGGGCCAGCACGCCTTTGACCACGCCCTCGCCCGCCGAACGCGACGGCTGGTTGATATGCGAAATGATGACGTCACCGTCCAGGGCGGCGGCGATGCGGCGCTCGACCGCAGGCGCCATCAGGGAGGCACCCTGATCGCCATTCAATGAATAACCGCCGATCTTGTAGCCCATGCTTGCCGCCAGCTTGACGGCATCGGTCGAATAACGGGCCGTCGCATCGCGATACCAGACGGGCTTCGACATTCCTGCATCCGTGATTGCCGTCGCACCGGCGTCGATCTCCAGTTGGACCGCCTCGAGCGATCCCGCCGTCTTGATCCCGTACATCCTGGGCTCATTGGTGATGGCCGGAATATGCATCGCACCATGATTTTCGATATCGAAAAGATCGGCATTGGCTTTGAGAACCGCCACGGCGGCAGGGTTCTGTTTTATCCATCGGCCCCTCACGAAGATCGTTGCCGGAATCCGGTTCTGAACCAGCATGTCGAGTATACGGTGGTCGGTCTTGCCCATGCAGGCATCAAGCGTCAACGCCACCTGCGGTGACGCGGCACCGCCGCGCGCAATATGCAATTGCGGTTCGACAACCCTGATCGTGTCGTGGCGGGCCTTGTTCTGCGCGCGCTCCTGCGGCGAGATATCATAGGCGCTGGCCATGCTGGTCGCGATGAGGATGGCGGCTCCAGCCGCGGCGATACAACGAAACATGATTACGTTTTCTGAAAATTGCTTGGCCACCGGGGCATTACTCCGGCAGCTAAGCCAAATTGTGGCGTATTGTCAAACCTTGCGCACAGCCGACTGCGCAGCCGCAAGACGGGCAATCGGCACCCGGAACGGCGAACAGGACACATAGTCGAGACCTGTCTTTTCGCAGAAGGCAATCGACGCCGGATCGCCGCCATGCTCGCCGCAGATACCGAGCTTGATATTGTTGCGGGTTTTTCGTCCGCGCTCGGCAGCAATTTCGACCAGTTCACCGACGCCTTCCAGATCGAGCGACACGAACGGATCCTGTTCGATCACGCCACGTTGCTGATAGGACGTCAGGAAGGATGAAGCATCGTCGCGCGAAATGCCGAATGTGGTCTGCGTCAAATCGTTGGTGCCGAACGAAAAGAACTCGGCGGTTTCGGCGATTTCGGCTGCGCGCAGGGCGGCACGCGGCAGTTCGATCATCGTGCCGACCATATAGTCGATCTTGATGCCCGCCTCGCTCATGACATCCTGGGCAACAGCATCGATGCGCGCCTTGACGAAATCAAGCTCGGCTTTCAATCCGACCAGCGGCACCATCACTTCCGGCACGACAGGCTCGCCCGTTTTCTTGCCAGCCTCAACGGCTGCTTCAAAAATCGCCCGCGCCTGCATTTCCGCGATTTCAGGGTAGGATACAGCCAGACGGCAGCCGCGATGACCCAGCATCGGGTTAAACTCATGCAGACTGTCGGCGCGTTCGCGAAGCTTTGCGCTATCCACGCCCATCGACCGCGCAACTTCTGCCACTTCCTCATCCGTATGCGGCAGGAACTCGTGCAATGGCGGGTCGAGCAGGCGGATCGTGACAGGCAGGCCCTTCATGATCTCGAAAAGCTCGACAAAGTCCGAACGCTGCATCGGCAGAAGCTTGGCCAGCGCTACGCGCCGCCCTTCTTCATTGTCAGCCAAAATCATCTCACGCATGGCGACGATGCGGCTTCCCTCGAAGAACATGTGCTCGGTGCGGCACAGCCCGATACCCTCCGCGCCGAAGGAACGCGCCGTGCGGGCATCTGCCGGTGTCTCGGCATTGGCGCGAATTTTCATCCGGCGGGTGCGGTCAGCCCATTCCATCAGCTTGCCGAAATCTCCGGAAAGCTCCGGCTGCAACATGGCGACCGCACCTTTGAGAACCTGCCCGGTGCCGCCATCGACGGTAACCACATCGCCCTTCTTGAAGCTCTGGCCCGCCGCAAGCATGACGCCGTTGCGATAATCCACGCGAAGCGACCCGGCACCCGAAACACATGGCTTGCCCATGCCGCGAGCAACAACCGCCGCGTGGCTGGTCATGCCGCCGCGCGTCGTCAGAATGCCTTCCGCCGCATGCATGCCGTGAATGTCTTCCGGGCTGGTTTCGATGCGAACGAGAATGACCTGGCGGCCTTCCGATTTTGCCTGTTCGGCGTCTTCCGACGAGAAGACGATTTCACCCGTCGCGGCCCCCGGCGATGCCGGCAGTCCCTGACCGATCACCTGACGCTCGGCGCGCGGGTCGATGGTCGGGTGCAGAAGCTGGTCGAGCGCTGCCGGATCGACACGCAGAACCGCTTCTTCCTGCGTGATAAGGCCTTCGCCTGCCATTTCCACGGCCATTTTCAACGCAGCCTTTGCGGTGCGCTTGCCCGAGCGGGTCTGGAGCATCCACAATTTGCCGCGCTCGATGGTGAATTCGAGATCCTGCATGTCGCGATAATGCTGTTCCAGCCGATCGGCGACCTTGAGGAATTCGGCAAAGGCTTCTGGCATCACCTTTTCAAGCGATGGCTTGTCGGAACCGGCAGCAATTCGCGCTTCTTCGGTGATATTCTGTGGCGTGCGGATACCGGCCACCACATCTTCACCCTGCGCATTGACGAGGAACTCGCCGTAAAGCTTCTTTTCGCCCGTCGAAGGATTGCGTGTGAACGCAACGCCGGTGGCAGAGGTTTCGCCCATATTGCCGAACACCATGGCCTGCACATTGACCGCCGTGCCCCAAGCCGCCGGAATGTTATGCAGGCGCCGGTAGGTGATGGCGCGCGCATTCATCCAGCTCGAGAAGACGGCGCCGATGGCGCCCCAAAGTTGTTCTCGCGGGTCCTGCGGGAAAGGCTGTCCGAGTTCCTCCTCGACCTTCGCCTTGTAGGAACCGATGACATCCTTCCAGTCTTCTGCCGTCAGGGCCGTATCGACATCGACACCGAGATCGGCCTTCTTGTCTTCGAGAATTTCTTCAAAAAAGCCGTGGTCGACACCCAGCACGACATCGGAATACATCTGGATGAAACGGCGGTAGCTGTCATAGGCAAAGCGCTCATCGCGCGCCTCGCGGGCAATGGCCTGCACGGTCTCGTCGTTAAGACCAAGATTGAGCACTGTATCCATCATGCCCGGCATGGAAGCCCGGGCGCCGGAGCGCACTGACACCAGAAGCGGCTTTTCGGCATCGCCGAAATTGCGCCCCGTCACCTTCGCGATATGGGCAAGCGCCGCCTGAACCTGGTCGTTCAATTCGGATGGATAGGACCGGTCGTGATCGTAATAATAGGTGCAGACTTCGGTCGTAATGGTAAAGCCAGGAGGCACTGGCAGACCAAGGCTGCTCATTTCTGCCAGGTTCGCTCCCTTGCCGCCGAGAAGATTACGGTCGCTTGCCGCGCCTTCTGCCTTGCCGTCGCCGAACGTGTACACCCACTTCGCCATCATGGCCTCCTTGATGCAGGATCGGCTCATAAACGGCTTGCAACAATTGCAAGCACTCCCAGAACCTGCTTCCCGTTGCTTATGCGATCCGTAAGGCTACTGCCAACCAAAAAAGATGAGCCGCGACAATAGAATCGATTTGAGGCGGACTTAGCCAGTAGAAGAACACAACGGATTGGCATTACTGATCACGTGCACTGGGACCAAGGCAATGCAAATCAAAGCTAAAACGCTCAATGTAACGAAGATTGAAAGGAGCAATCCCGTTCACCGAGTGATCCGAAAATGCTTGCAGGCAGCAAAAAACGGCACCTACGAGAGCCATCCATCAAGAAGCCAACTCTTTTCCCACCGGCAAAGATTCTCATCTCACTAGTGCTGGAAAAAAGTAATTGTTAACGGAGTTCAAAATTAGCGTCTATTCATATCAGTAGCTGGAAACAGACGAGCGTTGACCAGATAGTTTATGAAGGGATCTTTGTCAAAACTTTGCAATCGTTTAGTTGATCCCCCTCATTGAATTTTGCATCTTGTACCGACACGCAAATCGTTCGTCCGAATTTCAAACTGACAGGTGCACCCCGTGCTAATGAAAGACCGTATCGATCACCTGCCCCACGTCAAGCAGCACGAGTTGCAGCGTGTTTTAGAGATTCTTTTTGAGGAGTTCGACGACGCACTCAAAGAAGGTTCAGCTGAGTTTAAAAAACGCGGTCGGATTCTGAAAATTATTCTGTTCGGATCATATGCACGCGGCACACAGGTTGACGAACCGCACACTGGCAAAGGCTACCGTTCAGATTTCGATCTGTTGATTATCGTCAACAACCGAAAATTGGCCGATTTCGAAGCATATTGGCATAAAGCGGAGGACCGGTTGATGCGGCTTCGCGATGTACAAACACCTGTGAACTTTATCGTGCACTCGCTCCGGGAGGTAAACACACGAATTAAGGAAGGGCGATATTTCTTTACGGACATCCGTCGGGAAGGCATCGTGCTTTACGAACTCGAGCCCGAACCGCTCGCGCAACCGGGAACTCCCAATCCCGATGATGCCTATCGGGTTGCAAAGGAGTACTTCGATGATCGACTACCGCATGCACAGAGTTTTACGGAAGGTGCAGAGTTCTATCTTGGGAAAGGCAGGTTCAAAGAAGGGGCGTTTTTGCTACACCAAGCGATCGAGCAAGCCTATTCAACTTTTCTGCTGGTCACCACGAATTACTCACCTGCCTCGCACAATCTGAAATTTCTACGTCGACTGTCCGAAGGGCAGCAGAACGAACTTGCCAAAGCCTGGCCCCAGGACCAACAGCGTTACAAAGCCTGGTTCAATATCGTCAACGAAGCTTATGTGAAGGCGCGCTATTCGCCGCATTTTGACATCACTGAGGAAGCGCTGCTCTGGCTCCTGAAGCAGACAAACCTGCTCATCGCCCAAATAGAGCAACTGTGTTCTCAACATCTGGATAAAATGAGAGCAACTTAGGTTTTATATCAAATGGAGAACGACTGACAAAGCTGGTCTCTCGCTTTCTGGAATTTATAATGCCTTGTCCAGAGATCTTGCAACTGTCGACAAACTTAGAAGACTTCCCAACCGTTTTAACAGAAAATCTCGAATGTCGGGGCTCGCTTTCGACTTAACGCGAGAAAATCTGCTCCGGGTTGATGTTGCGTTGCCTGCGTTCTGTCATGACGCATTGGCTTTCTTGGAAGCGAACTAGTTGCTGCAAAATCTTCAACTTGTCCTGAAGCCCCTCAAAGACGGAATGTTGTGCCGGAGGCACGCGACTGATGGTTTCACTGTCGCCGCGCAGGATTGCGTTGCGCCCGAATCTAAGATCAAGGGCGCGGCTGACGCTTGTAAACTCCCGACGAATATGCGGCTCGAGCGAACC
>Ga0180218_1000807_pt1 | contig 23122 bp, 15 predicted proteins | sample eDN3rd37CKraftBY_FD_151334 | JGI IMG/M metagenome (GOLD analysis project Ga0180218, IMG submission 151334) | Enriched backyard soil microbial communities from Emeryville, California, USA - eDNA 3rd pass 37_C Kraft BY (version 2) (version 2) | ecosystem: Environmental > Terrestrial > Soil >...
GCCGGCTTCGGCTTGTTTGAGGATCGCCATGATCTGGCTGTCGGTGAATCGGGCTTGCTTCATTGCTTGAATTTCCTTGTTGTGGAAATTCTACTTCAGCTCACTGCGGTTTTACGGGGGGATTACCGATAGACTTGAGACACTGGACGGGGCGGCGAAGCTAGCACCCCGAGTCGAACGGCTGGCGGCGAAAACGGCTCCATACCTTGCGGCAGATTTTCTGAAGGCTTTCTTGAAACGTACGTATGTTTCAGGAAGGCTGGCTACTTCCTCACCACCCCAGCGGCGTAGTAAAACAGAGATCAATATTGAGGATATTCAATAACCCGAAAAGGAATATTCAATATTGAGGATAGGGGGAGGCTCACCCGTAAGGGTGAGGGGCGAAGCCCCCTTAGGCGATGACAGCTCAAGACGCCGAAAAGCAGGAACAGCCCCATTAGAGCTAAGACCCAAGAAAATACTTACGTATAAGCGACATCCATTCACAGGGAATCCAAGTCAGTCATCTTCATGCCGACCCCTTGGGCGAAAACGCCAGTAAGGTAGCAGTTGAAAAAAGCACTGTAATTACAGAAGTGCTATTCATACTGAGCCAACAATATTTGATGTATGGACAAAGATTCCGCAACCTCTTTACCGCCCTTTCCTGGATTGCTCTTGACCAATTTCTAACTAGCTACGAGGATTTTCTGCCAAGACCCGATAAATTATCCTCGCAATCTTGTTAGCCAATAGCGGCGGGACTGCGTTACCAACTTGGCCATACTGTTCTGTCTGATTTCCTTCAAAAAAATAGTTATCAGGGAAGGTTTGCAGCCGTGCCACCTCGCGTACTGTGAAGCTTCGGCATTGGGCGGGGTCAGGATGAATGTAGTAATGGCCATCTTTCTGTATGTGGGACACGACTGTTGAAGAGGGATATTTTCCGACTTGCACTCTGAATCGATCCTTGAATGGGATAGTATCCTCGTCAATATTCACATGGGCAGGTAACAACCGGGGCGGGAAGTTAGTCAAATTCGGCGCGTAATGTTGGGACTCCGCAAAACATGCCGCAAACAAGTAGCGCTGCAAATCTGATCGCATGTGTTTGCGTGTTGCATGTTGCAGCACGCCTTGTAACTGGTCGTCTAGTATCCACTTGCGCAACTCTTCGGGCATTTCATTGCCAGGAGCGACTGCCGTCTCGATAAATCGAGCACCAGTAGACCTGATCTGTTTCGCCTGCGTTAAAGCGCTGGCCATGAGAGCTTCAATCGTGCTCCTCAGGTGCCTAGCGGACCAAAACTTCAATGTTGATGGCGCCTTCTTCATAACATCGAGCCAAGCCTCTGGAGAGTCTTGCTCCTTGGATAGCTGGCTCCGCAAGCGCGGAAGCCCTGAGAGCGCCACGCTTACTCCGATCTGGCAAGATTTTTTCTTGAGCACAAACTTCGCTGGATCGTGTACCAAGGCAGGAATGGCTGCGGCCACGTCAGACCGGATTCCAAACAGAATGACACGATGCCGGTTTTGCGGTATTCCGTAATTCTCAGCTTCAATTATGTAATCATTAGGCTTGAGATTGGTGCCTTCTACAGCAAAAGAACGAACTTGATAACTGAGACCCTCCCGTGGATTGGAGAGGTCCGCGAGGATGCGCTCGAAAATTCTTGAGCCTTGATGCTTGGAATTCAACATTCCCTTGACATTTTCCATTACGAAAATTGATGGGCTGAATTCCTGAATGATCCGCAAATACTCAATATAAAGGAGATGTCTCTTATCGTTCTCAAAAGCTTTCGGATCCCGAGGGCGTAATCGGGAACGACCAGCAAGTGAGTATGCTTGGCATGGCGGACCTCCTATCAACACCCAGTTTTGGGATCCATTGAGAGCTTCTTTGATCCAGCTGTCGATAGTCGCGTGGGGCGTTACACCAAGCTCAGCGCAGCGCGCTTCTACAAAGGCCTCTTTCGCCGCATCCTTGATCTCCGGAAGAGCAAGGAACTCATCTCGACCTATCTCCCCTCGGACATACTGATAATAGCTTTTGGGTACCTTGCCTTTCGGGAACTTTCGAAAAATGGCTCGAAGCAGCAGGGTTCGGTGAGCAACTGCATCCTTCTCGATGGACACCTTGACGGCAAAACAAGCCCGCCCCTTTTCATTTTTGAGCGACGAGAATCCTTCGCAAAGCCCCCCCGGACCGGCAAACAGGTCGATTACCGGAATTTCTTCACTTACCCCTATCATTATGCTTATTCTATCTACTCTGTAAAAGGGCAGCCATATTCCACCCTGGCCACGCCCACGGCACACTTGGCCAAGCTTGGATCCAGCTAACAGTTTATCCGAAGATGCTCCACCTAGCATCGCTGCCTAGCTGAAAGCATCGTCGAATAGCCTTACAGTGGTCACGCTTACGCACACCTTCCCTGCATTGGTGCCTAAGGCGGCCCCTCGATCTGGCCAAAAGGCTCATCACTTTCGATCCAAGCGACGACTTGCTCTGCTAACGATGGTAGCGCCTGCGAGTTGCGGGTTGCGCACTCCCAGATACACAGAACCCTCCATCCGAGCGAAGCTAGCTTGTTAAAGGCTCGTTTATCTCGATCGATATTTGCCTGCAACTTTGCCGTCCAGAAATCCGTCCGTGTTGATGGAGTCTTCGCGTATTTGCATCCACGATGCGCGTGCCAAAAGCAACCGTGTACGAAAATGACTATTTTGCGACCCGGCATCGCTATGTCAGGGGTCCCAGGAAGATCACGCCGATGTAGTCGGAAGCGGAAACCGGCAGCAAATAGCAGCCGACGAACTTTCATCTCGGGTGCTGAGTTTTTACCTTTGATGCCAGACATCATGCGGCTACGTACCGCGGGTGAAACGATATCGGCCATGGCGCACGTCTCCGAGCTATCGCTCGATCATCATATAGCTTTTAGCTCTGGAATTTCAGATGATGGTTCCGAATAGCTCATATCCATTATCATACCTTTGCATTCCGGTTTCTTCGCCCACTCGGACACCATTCTTCCACCTGCTGTTGAGTGTAATGCGTCGTTGACTTCTCTGGCCCACACAGCGATTTGTGCGAGCAGCTCGGAAGAAAGGGACTGCGCGGTCCAAATTCTGTCAAGATTGAGGCGGGAACCGAGCTTCGCAGAAAGTACGGCGACAGCGTAGGCGGTGATATTGGCTTGGAAGGCTTGGAACATAGGTCGCACCAACTTTTGTGTGTCTCGGTATATCTTCGCTTTGGCGATCATGGCCTTAAAGTCGGCCACTCCAGGAAGCTGGGCTTCCTGCCCCTCAACTGATGTGAGTGAGGCCATGAAGCGGTCGAAATTCTTTTGCGCACCCAGGCTGACAAGGTCTGGTTTGCAATCCCAAGCATTGAGATATTTGGCCAAGTCAGTTTTGGTGATACGTCTCGCAGGAGGAATTGCCTCTTTCAACGCTTTCAGCTTGGCGGGTGTGGTCCCTTCACGCGCAAGCAGAGTGTTGTAGCTACCGGCAGCACGCTCATAAAACCATTGCCCAACCCCATCTGGGCAATAAACTGTGCGAGAGAGTTTCTCGATCTCGATGTGGAACGGTTTGTTGGCTGAAAGGTCAGATTGGCGAACAGCATTCTGGCTATTGGCAAAACGAGAAATATCAGAAACCAAGGCCTCTTCCTTGGTAGAGTCCTGAGTCTTCATGACAATGATCTTCGCCGGCACTCTTACTCGGCTCAAATCAGTCTCAGGATACTTCTTCTTGGTAAAGTAAAGTGAAGCCGTTGTCTGGCCACCGTTTACGACTTGCAAGCCCTTGAGCCAAGTGATGCCAATGGAGCCATCCCCCGTTTTGCCCAAGCGTATTTCGTCAGCGACGATCACTATTCCGTTGTTATACGCCATGAAGCGCTCGGGATTCGTTCGCAGTGTGGATTGGATACCGGCATTGACACCCTTGCCCCTGACACTAAGGAACGAGCGTACATTGGCTTCTAGAAGGCGTGCGCCGAACTTCTCATAAAGCAGTCTTAATGCTTCCCCGGGCACCGCGGTCATCGCGTAGTCATAGTCGTCATTCTCACCAGGTATAAATACGCAGGGTAGTGGAGAGCCGGATACCTCACTGAAATCAACAACAAGTTCGTCACGCGGCTTGCCTTCAGACCAATGTCGATGCAATCGCTCGATATCCATCACTTCCAGACGTACCGCCTTGTTACCAATCTCTCTGGTTTTGAAGCTTTTTGACTTGGCCACCCTGTCAGTAATGACGTACACACGAACCTGTTCAAGTTCGTCATATTTCGTCTGAAGAGTCGTAGCCAACGAACGTACATCACTAGACGGGTCGAGTTTCGAAGCCATTTTGCCATTCGCGCATAGCGTGAGAAATCGTAGGCACTGCTCAACAGCCGTCTTGGTTTCAGAATCAGGGACAGGCGTTGGTACGTCAACACCAGCATATAGACTGACGAACAAATCAAGTTGGTCGCTGTCGTCGGACATGGAATAGCCGCTCAACTTCAAGTTGGCATTTCCCATTTTGCCTTCAAAGTAACACTCTACGGGCTCGAAGGTCATGCCGATCTCGGACATGTGATCCATCACGATGCCGGCGAAGACTAATTCCTCATACAGCGCACCCTCACGCATTTGCGAGCGGACGGTGGCCTGCGTTTCAAGCAGGAAATCTGAAAGACTAGAACTCATTTGGCTCCTAATTTCTTTAATGCGTCAGCTATGGTGACGGTATCAGCACTGGCTTGATCCAAGTTGATTTCATAGGAGGCACGTGTAATTCCGATGGGAATGTTGCCCCGAGTAAGCCTTGGGAAACCAGCTTTAACTTCCATGATGCGAGTGTCGAGTAGGGTGAAGCGTCGGATATAGCGATCAGCGTGTGAATCGAAGTATCCGGCGGCGATCAAGCGCTCGCCCAGCAATCGCGTAGCTTCTGGGTCACCCTTGGTGATCTCCCGCATGGCGGCTACCAGATCCGGCAGGGTTTGACCGCTTTCGATCTGACGCAGGCGTGTGCCAACAAGCATGAGAGGCTGGCGTATCGAATCATCAAGCTGTTCGAGCGAACCAACCTGAGCCGGAAATCCTGCAACCGACAGCGTGGACTTGACCTCCAGCGCACCGGTTCCAAGCTCGAAGTCCTGAACACCATCTAGTGGTCCGACCCACGATTCGATAGCCATGGCCACTGGCACCCCAGCGTCGATTATGGTCCCGAGCACCTTAATTTCGCCAACCAAGCCGATCTCAGCTTCAGGGCCGAGCGTCTGTGTGCCCTTACGCATGAATTCTTGCCAAGCGCTTACTCGGCCGATAAATATACGCAGCAATGTAGCTTCGCTTGATTCGCTTGTTACTGCATCATCAAGAGCGCCGATAACATCGCAGGCCATGGTTAGAAAAAGCTCGGGGCTGCCGGTGTTGCGGCGCGTCATTGCGAGTCGAAGCTGAGCTGCACTTTCGGAGTCTGCACGCTCAATGGCGAATCCCTGTCCTTCGGGAAGTTTTTGGCTTGGAGCCAAGCGGGCTGATGGGAAGTCAAACAAAACGGCTTCCGCGTTGTCTGGCGAACGCCGACCTGCCTGCACCGCTACGGGGCCAGCAGAAGGCAAGGCGATCGCCTGCCAACCTGACGTTGGAACTGCGCCATTAAGAGACATCCACGCCAGCAGGAGGTCCTCACTCGAACGGGCCATACTCTTGATTCCAGTAGAGCAGGTTGGCTTCATATTCCACGCTGATCGGATTCTTGCTGGCAGGAAATGCGATGGCGAAGGCCATGATAGGCTTACTCCATCCCGGGACGAGCAGTCTGTCGGGGGACTTGTCTTTATAGAAGTACGGTGTCAAGGGGTAAAGCAAAAGCAAGCCGCGGTTCAGGTCACTTTCTGCTCTTCCCCGCAACTCACGGATGGCTCTACCGCTGGGAAAGGCTGGCGCCTTGTCGCTCCAGTCTCGCTCTGAGTCAGGCTTCCGTACGGTTTGTGTGATGTTCAAGGCTTTGCGCCACGCTCTATCATCCAGGTCGATGCCTTCGTCCTTGGGATCTGTCAAAACGCCTATAGTGAAGGTCTTCGGATCAATCCACTCCGGCTCGATGGGGTCTTTGGTCTTACGGACCGAATAAGTTTCCGAAGGCTGACCGCCAGGAAAGACATGCGCATCCCCCTTACCGGTTCCGCCTCCAAGCAGAGCAATATTCCATTTTTTCAATTGATCAGTTTCCACCATCTTGCTGATGAACTGAACCAAGACCTCCGCCCTGGCGCTGGTAGCACCAGGATGGGTCTGATATGTACCAAGAAACATCAGGACTTGGGATACGTCGACATTTCTCCACAGACGTGCGCTTGGCCATGAGTCTGAATTGCCGTCTCGGTCGTACTTGGGGTTTGGGGTCCAGTCATTTCCAAGAGATTCGATCAATGCGTCAGTCGCATCGAGGTTTTGTTGTTGAATCTTGGCATTTCGATGAAAAAGAATAGTCTGAGGCCTGGTACCGCTATAGGTCAACGAAAGTGCCTGAGCATTACGCATCTTCAACGGTGAGGTGACAGTAAGGATGTCATGCGACATCACTTTGAGGCCGTACTGCTCTGGCGTGAGTTTGGCCTCGGCCATGAAGTCAAACTCATGCCTCAGCTCTTCTGATGCATCTGCAATGTGACCAAACCACGTGATGAGCTCGGGCGACGTGTAAAGACGGCATAGATCAAGGTACCCTGGGCGATACCCGAACCATCGTCCCATTTGCATGAGTGTGTCATACATCTTAGTTGTACGCACGAAATAGCTCACGCATAGTCCTTCCAGCGTCAAGCCACGTGACAGCTTCTCTCCACCGACTGCAATGATCTTAAGAGCTGCTCCTGGTGTTGCATAGTCAAGCGCATCTTTGGCTGTACCATTGATCGAGCGCACTTCAATGTCGTTCAACACATCTGGGAGCACCGCGATGATGTCGTTCCAATTGGGCATTACTGGAGTGAGCTCTTCATCCGGTGAAAGCTCTGCAACCTGATCGCGAACTGGAACGAAATCCTCGTCCCATAGTGCTCGTAACTGATGCAGGACCTCCTGATGATCGATACGCCGTGTGATTTTCTGACGGATGCGCCGTATCACCTCTTCTACCTGATTGCGTACATGGTTCTGCACATCGACGAAACGGGTCACATGAATCAACATGGAGCTGTGCTGGTCGCCTTGATTGCGTAGCTCTCTGACGGCACAAACAAGGATGAACGAGTGTATTGCCCTCCGTAATGAAGGAGGGACTTCCTCTTGGCCGTTGTGAACAGGTACGTGTGTTTTTCTATGTTTTGGAGGCATCCAGCCTAAATTAGACTGAGGATCGTAGTGATCTGTGATGGTCCGAGAAAGCGGTAACTCCCCTTGGCGACCCTCCTTGGTCATTTTTCCAAACATGCGTGCCGGTCCCACATAGTTGGACGGTGCGGCCAAGTTGGTTATGAAAGAACGAGGAAACAGGTCCGGCCCTTCCTTCGCTGTTGCCCCCTTGTGGTGGATGAAAATATTGGCGAAGGGGGTCGCCGTATAGCCCACATAAGCTTTGCGGGTAAAAGCATGCAACACTTGGCGAATAAGGCTGTTGATTGTCTTGGGTTCATGCTCTACGTCGGGCGTTCCATCCTCATTGAACTCTTGCTCGCCCGTGTCTACAGACGCATTGTCCGCTTCGTCATCGATCATCAATAGGGGCAATTTCGTCACCAATTTGCGCCCATTCACATCTGTGCTGTCAGCTACGCGGGTTTGAATCCAGTGGAGCAAGGCAGTAAGCACGGTCTTCTGTTTCTTGACAACGAAGAGCCATGGTCGTTCCTCAGGTGATATACCATGGAAATGTTTGGCGATAGCTTTGTTGAAATCACCGTTTTCCGCACGTGTAGTGGCCGAATTAGTCTTCAGGTCTTCACCAAACTCTGCAACTCCAATCGGCATACCAGGATCACGGTTGATGGTGGTCTCATAACCAAGGAAACCTTCTTCGAGCCGGATTTGGGTCTGCGAGCGCAGATTGTTGTGCATGCCTGCCAAAACGATGATTATTTTATAGCCAGCATCGGCAGCTTTGCAGATGAGCCCAGAGTAATTACTGGTCTTCCCGGACTGCACATGCCCCACAACGAGGCCACGTCTATCCCAGCTATCACTTCTTTGAGGATCCTCCAACAGACCGAGGATGTCGTCAGTCGCTTCATCCAGCTCGATAACTACGGAGTCTGAGAGCTTGGACTCAAGGTAGTCCCTATATCGACGCCAATAGAGCCTCTCACGCCTGCGTGCTGCCGTGAGCCACTCGAAGTGACCAGTATTGTCTGTCAGTGTGGTTGCCTTGCCAATCCAATGGCTAAAGCGTTGAATCAGTGTAATGACAACCGTCTCTTGATCCACTGCCTGCGGACAATCGGCAGCGAAAACAGTCATAGCCAATTGAACTTTTTCCCGAATGAGTGCCGTGTCAATTTTGGACTTGTCCTTCTCAGCCCTTAATAGCCGTTGAGCTGTCGCTATGACATTCTCGAGCACTTCCGCCTGAGTGGCAGCCTCCTCTCCCGTAATCATTGGTTCCTCCCCAGATCTTCAATTAGTGTGGGATAGTTCTGAAATGGCTCAGTTCTGAGCATGGACTTGCGTGCTTCTTCAATACTGAGCCCCTTGCGCTCGACAAGATCATTGAACAGTACGGTTGCAACCTCTTTCACGGCGTCATTGGGCTCACCCTCAAAGCTGGTCCGTGGCGTCTCCTTGTTTTCCGCCGTATCCAGCCAGATGCGCTGGACGGGAACAGTTTCTTCGATTACACGGAGCATCGCCTTCACCAGCGGTTGAAAATCGGACGCACGCGCCATGACGGCAGCTACAGAAGGATGCGAATCGTCTATCCGGTAACGTAAGCCTGACTTGAGATGCTCCATGCGCCATGCCAGCTCAATAGGAAGCTGTTCCGCAGATCTGGCTGGCGCTCCACGGTAAGCGAAAACACGCCGGGCGCGCTCACGTGTGTTGTTGGCGAGCGCTGTCAGCCACGGTCGTAGTGAAACAGGCGGACGAGCTGTTGATTTGCGAACGTCAATCTTCCAGTCGACATCTGCCGTGTTTGGAATATCCAGACGGATACGTGCCAAGCGATGGGCTTCTTCTCGGTTCCAAGCCCGAGAGCCACCTAAACCGAGCCACCCGCCCGCTACAAGTAGGCGCTCATTACGATAAACGTAGAAGCCTTGTTGTGACGTCCAGCCCGTAGGGCCTGCATTATCTTCAAACTCGGAGGGAGTCAGTTTGTCATGATGCGGAAGTACGTGGCACTGCACCAAAACCAGCCCACCGTCTGTGCGTTGCTGAGTGACAGGTGATGCCCAAGATTTTGAAGGATGGCCGGACATGAAAGGGTCCCAGGGCTCAATGGCACGACCATTGATGAGCAGATTGAACCGCGCTCCAGGCCCTTGTAACAGGCGATGGAATATCATCGCCAAGTGGCGTTCGATATCGTCGATGAGGTCATTGAAGTTGTCGACGGCATAGCCCGTGGTCACGATACGATCCAGCATTTCCCAGAGAACAAGTGTTCCAGTCGGCATGCCGTCAAGGGCTGCGAAGTACGGCTCAGAACCTTCAGCAGCAGCCTCGTATAGAAGCCAGTCATTTTCTGGGTTGGCTGCGAGCTCGTCAAGATCCCATCTCAGACAACTGCGCGTGCCATCCTTGACGCTGGCTACGGTAAGTCTTCGGCACTGGGATAATGATGCTGTCTTCAACCCCATGCCAAATCGGCCCAGATCGTCGGCATTCCGATCTGTCAATGGGTTCTTGTCTCCCAATCGCATTGCGCTTTCGAGCTCTGCATCAGTCATTCCCCGCCCATTGTCCAAGATGAGTACGCAACTCTCAGCACCCTTCCACTGGAAATCGATACTAACCTCATTCGCTCCCGCAGAAAGGCTGTTATCCACAATATCAGCCAAGGCCCCCGCAGTTGAATAGCCAAGGCCCCGAAGAGACTCGAGCATCGCAGTTGCACGAGGAGGAGCTTTCCGTGTCCTCTGAGTCATTTCCAATAACCTTTACCTGGCCAAAATGCGAACCCATAACTGATCAGTTTGCGGGCTAACTTCCGGTGTTTTTTATCAATAGGCTCTGTCAAACTGACCCAGACAGTGCCAGACTCCCCTTCACCACGACCATCTTCCGTAGCGATTCCTAGTTTTGAGGCCTCAACAAGAATTTCCTCCAGGTATGAGGTGGCACGAGATGAAAAACCCTCGGTTTTGGTACTCTCCCTTTTACGACGCGGTTTTTTACGTGCATTAGTATCGCTGAAGGCTTCTAAGAGAGCGCTCACGTTGTCCACAGCCAACATCTCGTTTTTTTCTGAAGCAGGTGAAATACCGAGTGCCTTCATGGCAAAGGTCTCACTTCTGGCGGGGTGCTGGAGCTTTCGAAGAGCTTTCGCCTCGATCTGCCTGATGCGCTCTCGAGTGACGCCAAAGCGTTGACCTACTTCTTCCAAGGTAAAGGACTCTTGAGCTCCCAGACCAAAGCGAAGCCGAATAGTCTCTTCTTCCCTATTATCCAATGTTGCAAGCAATGCATTAATCTCCCGTCCAAGCTCTTTTGAAAAAACGCCATCTTCTGGAAGCAGTGAGAAATAATTTTCATGCTCATCAACAGCAATCATTCCATCATGGAACTCCTCATGTATAGACATGAAGTCGGGGATCAAACGCTGAAGTGCCTCAACTTTTGTTACAGGCATGGACATGTGCTCTGCCATTTCATTCAGCGCAGGCTCACGATGAAACTGTGACTCGAACATCCGAGTTTCGCGGCGTAGACGCTGGAGCTTTTCGTAAATGTGGACTGGCACACGGATAGTCCGACAGTTATCACCTATATGACGCCCGATTTGCTGACGGATCCACCAAGTCGCGTAGGTGGAAAATTTGAATCCTCGACGCCAATCATATCGCTCGGCTGCATTTAACAATCCGATATTTCCCGCTTGGATCAAGTCGTCAAGAGGTTCCCCGCTATATCGATACTTCTGTGCCAAGTGGAATACCAACTTTAGGTTGGCTTCCATCAGGCGATCACGAGCGTTTTTATAAGCGTCTACCGCCTGCTTATACCGAAATTCACCAGGAGATTTATTCGGATCAACAATATCCGTCATTTGTAATAGAAAACTACGGCGAAGACGCATTGCCACGAGTATCTCGCGAGTATCTGCTGGTTGAGCTTTTTCAGCAGTGATGGCTTTCAATCTCTCGAACAGTTCAGAGAACGCAAGGTCACTGGCGGCTTGGAGCGCCCCACCTGAGTATTCGCCGCTCTCATCCTCATCAGTTAAGCTCAGGCCTGAATCTGTGTCAGCTGAAAAATCAACCTCGTTTTCAGCGTCAAGGCCGCCGACAGACATCCACGTTAACGGTCGCAGACCTGTTTTGACTTGTGCCCAAGCGCTTAGTACCCATTCAATACCGCTTGGCCAAACAGCCAACGCGTTGAGGGCGTCGTTCAGGGCGCCCTCCATGGAACGCCCCAGCTCCACCTCTTCTTCAGCCGAGATGAGTTTCCTGCGCTGAATCTCCCGTTGATAAATTCGTATGGGTTCGTTGCGAAGAGAGTTCGCGTTGTCGATTATGGCAATAGCCTCATCGACGGCTTCCTCTTCCTCAGCAGTTTCGTCGGGCTTGATGAATACTTGGAAATTCTCGCCCTGGCTTACATATTCGAAACGCTCGTCAACTTCAGCCCCTAGGTCATTTATAACCCTACTTAGCAACACTTTGGCTTCAACATGAGAGGCTTGGTCGGCAAACGTCGCCAGATCCTCCATCTCCATAATTGGTACGCTTCCCTCTCGGATTGCGCGAAGCAGCAATTGACGTAGCCGTGCTCGAGTTTCGGCATTGCCAACCAGCACAATAGGTGAGGCATTTTCAGGAAGAAATGCATCAATATCGTCCCATGCTTCCGAGGAGTCGATCGGATAATGATTTGAAATTTCTGCTTGGAGGGCACTGGCCACCTCCATAACCAACGGGTCGACCTCGGGAGGAGCGGTGATCTCTTCTGCCTCCCATCCTGACAAATCAAACTCACAGGTGGCATCGGGAATGTCTGAATCATCGAAAGGAAAGACTTCATGCCATGAGTTTTCGGTCGAAGCACTACTTTCAGATTCTTGAGGGGTGTCTTGGGCTCTATGTAGCAGAGGTTCTGTCGGATGGGTGTAAATACTGGGGGAAGGAGGAATGTCAGTGAGCTTCAGAACAGCTGCACTCTCATTGGCACCTGAGGCGAGTGCGATCTCATAAGCCGTACGTCCTGAAATATCGAGTAGGTCTCTATCAGCACCAGCCTCAAGGAGCAGTCTGCAAATTTCTGATCTGTTTTTTGCCGCAGATAACATGAGAGGAGTCATGTTATTGCCGTCGCGAGCGTTGAGGTCATCGCCCCGTTCAATATGAAGTTGAACAGCGCTTTCGACGCCGGCCATGACTGCCGTACGCAAGAACCGGTTAAGGGGTTGGCTGTTATTTTGAGCTTTACTCTCCTCTGGCTGGGACAGCGTCTGCATCATTTGTTGGATATGCACCCCCTCTCTCCCATATTTGCAGCGCCTACCGTTCCTCTATATTTAGTCGAGTTTCGTAACAATTCTACAACGCTATCACTGTGACTCCAAACTGGAGAGTTGATCCAGCCTTCTTTCATGTAAGTTAGGCTACTTTTATCCTATTTTCAGAATAGAAGCATCATCCTTGCCTTGGAGGATGGCTACTTGCACAACCTCTGACAACAAATCAGTCCTCAAGGGAGGCCTAGGGATGATTACTCAGCTACCCAGAAGACAATAGAGGAAGCCTCGTACTAATAGTTTTCACCGCTTGCCGACTGTGTCATGATTCAACAGAGAGCGCGAAGGGAGCGAGGATGAAAACGCAAAGTGACGATACATGGACAGCTACGGGCCTTTTGGGCGGGGCCAATGTGCTCGGTCATGTACCCAATGATCTAGACTGGATCCGGCTCGTCCGCGGCGGGTTGCCTTTCAACTGCCTGGTGGCTTTCGGGAAGAATCTGGGTCTTCCGTTAAAGGAGGTCGCGCACTACATTAACGTATCACCAACTACCCTCGCGCGTCGGCGGCAGATTGGCCATCTCTCCCCAATAGAATCAGAAAGGCTTCTGCGTGTGGCTAAGGTCATTGCGCAAGCTATTGATCTGTTTGAGTCTGCCGAGACGGCAATGGAATGGCTTAGAGAACCGCATGCGCTACTCGGGGGTGCTACTCCAATCTCACTCTTGGACACCGAAATCGGAGCCAAATTGGTAGCCAGGGAACTCCGAAGCATCGAGTATGGCCTACCTGCGTGAGAACGATTAAAGTTGAGCCAGACACTCCTTGATCACGCGCTAGCGCTGCCAGGAAAAAAGGACGCATGCTTACGCCTACGCCCTTTAATCCACGAGGTCAACGAGAACTGAGTCGCAAAGCAAATGTCGGCCCAGGAGAAACATGCCTGTCGAAGTCAACAGTCTCAGCGCCGCTCAGAAGCACCACTGCGTCGGATAGAAGGCTTTTCTGATATAGCCCGTATGCCAAGGATGGGTTGTAGACAGCCTCAAGCACCAGGGTATCCACGCCAAGCAGCACAAACTGATCTTGAAGAGCGGCAAGAAATCCCTTCCTCTGCAAGCTCGGATGAAGCCGGATTGATCGGATAACAATTGTGCCCTCTGGAACCAGGGACGGAACAGAATACCTGGGGTCTGGCGTGAATCTGCTGAAGTCGATCTCACCCATGGCGCTAGATCGCCGCCCCCGAGCGTCTGTCAGCTCATAAACGCGCCCACGCTGACGGCCTTCCGAGAGCAATGACGCTGCGTGAGAAGCACACTCTTTCGCGTGGGCTGCAATATAAGCCTGGATATCGGTTCTGGACCAGACACGCCTAGCGTATCGCTGGGCTCGCCGTTTTTCGTGGTGATCCAACTCGACCATGAGAGCAACCAGTTCATCTGGACAGATTTCAGGCCGGACTGGGCGACCAATGATCTGGTGGAATTTATCGAGGACTGCCTGGGAAAGTTTGGACATATCAAATGACTCCTTATCCTGCGGCATCTCAAGCTGCCCTGACTGCATCGACAAGCTCATTAATCGTGGGATTGTAGTAACGCATGGCCATCTGTATCGTTTTCCATCCCATGATTTTTGCCAAAGTGGCCGGTGCCGGAATACGTTTTGCGAATCGGGACGCAGCCTCGTGACGCAAATCGTGGAACGTTAGATCGGCGATACCCGCACGCTGTACAGCGCGGCGAAATGCAGCGCTCAAACCTCGCGTGTCATGGAAGGTGAACAGCCGCTCACCATCCGCCTCGTCAATCAATCGACTCAAAATGGCTTCAGCTCGCGCCGTCAGGGGGACATGCCGCTTCGAACCATTTTTGGTTTTATTCAAGACCAGATTGTGACGTAGCAAATTAACGCTTGATCGTTGCAAGTGCACAATTTCGCCCGCACGCATACCCGTTTCTATAGCCAGCTCAATTGCATCTGCGAGCTGCGGCGCACGGCACAAGCCACATCGAACCGCTTGAAACAGCCGCTCTTCTTCATCGTCCTCAAGCCGGCGGTCCCTATGCTCAGGCGACTGAGGCTTGCGAATACGAAGAATCGGGTTGTCGATCGGATACCCCCAGTCTTTGATTGCACAAGAAATAACAGCTGAAAGCAGACCCAACTCTCGAAGTACTGTGCCGGGAGTAACTTTCTTCAGGCGTTCATCTCGGTAGTTAGAAAAATCCGCGGGCCCAAGATCGGCAAGTGTTCTTTCCGCAATGTAATGCTTACGCAGGCGTCGGATCCGCAGCAGCTCAGTATCGCCACCTCGCTTGGAGGGCGCCACCTCCATCTCGTAGCGTTTGAGAATGTCACCAAAGGTCGTCGTCTGCGCCGACCGACGGTCAACAAACTGGCTTCGTCGTATGTCTGCTTCTACGCCTTCTGCCCAGATGTCTGCTTCTTCTCGCGTCTCAAACGTCTTTGTTTGCCGACGCGACCCCTTCAGCCTGACGACAGCCTGGAATTGAAACGGACCTCTTTCGTAAATCGTTGCCATGATGTGGCTCCTTAAAAGTTAAAAACTGGAGCAAACGTATAGGCAAGCAGTGCCGCGGAAATGTCGCAGAAAATGCAAATATTACAAATATTTACACTTATCGGCGCATGAACCGGACGTAATGGCTTGATTTAAAAAGAGAAATTCTGGTGGGCGGTACTGGGTTCGAACCAGTGACCCCTGCCGTGTGAAGGCAGTGCTCTACCACTGAGCTAACCGCCCCAAAGCGCCGAAAGCTTAAAGGCTTTGGGAAGTGAAGTCCGCCATTCTAACACGAATTTCCACCGTAACCAGGCAGTAGCCGAGCCTCGTCGATATATACGGTTTGCGCGTCAAATACGCTGTAGCACCAAAACAGTTATGGCATCAACACCCTGCAGCGCCAATGAGCTACCGCGTCACACAAGCTGCCGCTTCAACACCTTGCCCGCCGGGCTGGTGGGCAGGCTGGCCCTGAACTCTACAATGCGGGGCACCTTATGCTTGGCCAGGCGCTGCTCGCAGTGGGCGATGATGCCGGCCGCATCGGCGCTGCAGCCGTCCTTGAGCACCAACACGGCTTTGATGACTTCGCCCAGGATCTTGTCGGGGCTGCCCACCACGGCCACCTGGGCCACGGCTTCGTGCAACAGGATCTGGTCTTCGACCTCGGCGCTGGAAATCTTGTGGCCGCCGGAAATGACCTGGTCGCGTTCGCGGCCCACCACATGAAAATAGCCTTCGCTATCGCAATAGGCCAGGTCGCCGGTGTTGAACCAGCCATCCACAAAGGCTGCGGCGTTGCGTTCGGGGTCAAGGTAGTAGCCGGGCATCAGGCGCTCGGAGCGCAGGAACAACCGGCCGGTTTCGCCTGCAGCCACGGCTTGGCCCTGATCGTCAAGAATCTTGACCTCGGCGCCGGCAACCAGCTTGCCCGATGAACCGATGGGCGGCAAGGGGTCGCTGAAGTCGAAGGAAAATATGGGCGTGCACTCTGACAATGCATAGTATTCAAGCAAGGGCACGCCCATGCGGCGATGGAATTCTTTTTTGGTGATGGAGGCGATGGGCGCCCCCGACGAAGCCATGAAGCCGACGCGGCTCAGCCTGTATGTACGCCCGGTCTGTTCTACATGCTCGAGCATCATGGCATACATGGCGGGCACGCCGACCATATAGCTTGCACCGTGCCGCTCGACCGCTTCGAGCACGCGCACCGGGTTGAACTTGTTGAACAGCAGCACGGTGGCGCCGGCGCACAGGGCGACAAACGAGGCCGTGAAGAGCCCAAAAGTATACGAAAGCGGCAAGGCGCAAACGGAAACGTCTTGCGGCGCGAGCCGCCATGCCTGAATAAGGGCCTGGGCGGACGCGATTTCCATATGGTCGGTGGCCACCACGCCCTTGGGCAAGGCGGTGGTGCCTGAGGTATGGATGACGACAGCGACGCTGTCTGGCTCGCGCCGGGGCCATTCGTCAGGGTCAGGCCTGTGTCGCAGAAGCATGCCGGAACCAAGCTCGAGCAGATCGTTCAGGTCGCAATGCGGCATGGCAAGCTCGTTCTGGCTCCAGGTGTCGAGCACGGTTTGCCTGCAATCCGCGTCGTGCATGACCAGCACAGGTTCCGACTTTTGCACGATGTAGGCGACTTCGTTGCGGCTAAGATCGGCATTGATGGGGAACAGCGTGCCGCCCGCCCTGAGTACGCCCAGATAGGCCGCGTAGTAGTCGGGGTGGTTGCGGGCGATGATGCAGACGCGGCTGCCTGGGCCCACGCCCTTCTGCCGCAGTGCCAGGGCCATGGCGTTCGCACGCCGGCCCAGCTGGCCATAGCTGATGGCCTGGTCTTCGAACAAGACGGCGGTATGGTCGGGCTGTTGTTGTATGTGGCGGTCGATCAGGCTCAAGGCGTTCAAGGCTTCCTCGTGCACCAGCTGGGCGGCGTCGTTCATGGGTGTCCTCCTTACAGGCCCAGTGCCTGGGCGTCGCCGGCTTGCATGCGCTTGGCGATGATCAGCTTCTGGATCTCGTTGGTGCCTTCGGTAACGATAAAGTAAGGCGCTTCCCGATAGTAGCGCTCTGCCGGAAAGTCGGAAACAAAGCCGCCGCCGCCGTGGATGCGCACGCAATCAAGCGCGACCTTGGCGCAGGTTTCGCCGGCGAACAGCTTGGCCATGCCGCAGACCATGTCGGCGCGCTGGCCGCTTTGCTTGACGACCGCGGCCGTTTGGACCAGCGACTGCGCGGCCATGGTCTGCGTGGCCATGTCGGCAAGGTACATTTGTATTGCCTGGTGGTTGATGATTTCGGTGCCGAAGGCGACGCGCTGCGCCGCGAAGTCTTGCGCGGCTTTAAGGGCCGAACGCGAAAGGCCCACTGCGGTGGCCGCCATGGCGATGCGGCCGGTTTCCAGTGCGTCCAGCATCTGCTTCAGGCCCTGCCCTTCTACTTGGCCCACCAGCGCTTCGGCAGGTAGCTTTACATCCTGGAATACAAGCTCGGCCACGTCGATATGGCTATGGCCCAGGGTGCGTGCGTTGGCCCCCACGGTGAAACCCGCCAGGCCTTTATGGACCATGAACAAGCTGATGCCGTCTTTGCCGCTGCCAGTGCGGGCCAGCACCACCACGGCGCCCGCCCGGGCGCCATTGGTGATGAAGATTTTTGAGCCGTTCAGCACGTATCCGCCATCGGCCTGCTTGCGCGCGCTGCTGCGTATGGCCTGCAGGTCAGAGCCGCCATTGGGCTCGGTAAGGGCAATGGCCACGCGCAGCTCGCCGGTGGCCATGGAGGGCAGCCAACTCTGCTTCTGCTGCGCGGTACCGTGCCTGGCCAGTATGCTGGAAGCCGAGGTATGGCTGTTCAGGAAACAGCTGAGCGTCGTCCAGCCGGCGGCGAGCTCTTCCATGATCTTGGCGTAGGTGGGCACGGAAAGCTCAAGCCCGCCAAATTCTTGCGGCACGGCAATGCTGAAAAGGCCCAGCTCTTTAAGAGCCGAAACGATTTCTTCAGGGTAGCTCGGGTCGGCCTCGAGCTCTTGCGCGCGGCCGACAATTTTCTGCTGAACGAAACGCTGGACGCCCTGCACCACTTCTTCGTCCCAAGGGTTCTGGATAGGCATTTGAAATACTCGCAAAAAGTGTATTGGGATCTGGCTGTGAGGTTTCAGGGGGCCACGGAGCCGGCAAGGGCGCCACGCCCGCCGCCCGGCGCATCGCCCGCCGGGCAGCGCGCCTGGTATTCGCGGATGCGTTCGGCCAGGGGCCCGGGAACGGGTATGGAACGCATGGCGGCCCCGTCGACGAACACCACGGTAAAAGTGCCCGAGAAGGAATGCGTGCCATCCACCTGCGTGCCGAGTATCCGGAGAGTGAGCGAAGACCGGCCCAGCGCCTGCACCAGCACGGTGACGCTCAACTGATCGCCCGGCCGCAGCGCTGACTGGAAGTCGATGCCGGCATGCACGAAGGGGCAGCTGAGGCCATGCTCTGTGTTCAGGCTGTAGAGGCTGACGGTGAGCACGTCGGCGTACCAGGCGTCGATGGCGTCCAGAGCATAGTCGAAGAAGCGCACGGTATAGACGATGGAGGCGGCGTCGGTTTCGCCGAAACGGATGGTTCGCTGATGCACAAACGGGGCGTCGTAGTCGACGTTCTTCAATTGCATGTTGTCTCCGTGGCGTTAGCGCCGACCTGGCGTTGCGCCGGTTGACGAAGCTGGGACTATTCTTGCGCCCCGGCCTATGCTGCCCATAATACCTTGCCGAACAAATATTAGACAAGTTATTTTGAATGCAGGTTTTCCCGCTGCCTGTGCGCGGCTCGCCAGCTCAGCTCAGCGCTGCGGTCGCAGCAGAAATGTCGGGAATGAAAGACAAGGAGCGGAGAATGCCCCGGCAAGAACACGTTGAATGAAGCAAGCCGAACAAACACCGCAACTGCAGCGGTTCGGAAGCGCCGCCGGAACCCTACATAAACAGGCGGAAAGCCCTATGTGGCGCGCTGGAAACCATAGCCGAATACGATGCGTATGAGCTGCCGGCCGATGTCCTCGGCCGAAAGAGGCCCCGAGGGCCTGTACCACACCCTGGTCCAGTTCAAGGCGCCCAGCAGGGTCAGGCGCAGCAGGGTCCTGTCGGCCTTTCGGTGCAGAGGCAGTTCGTCGATCAGACGGCGGAAGCGGTCTTCATATGAAGCGCGGTCGGCGTCGATGCGCCGCTGAAGGCGCGCGGGGTAGCGGATGCCGGGATCCACGCGCACCACAACGGCCAGGTCGCTGGGATTCAGCTGGAACTTCAGGGCTGTGGCGCAGGCCTCTTCCAGCCGCTGCCAGGGGTCGCCGTACAGCGACGCCGTGGCGTCGAGCGCCTGGTTCACGCGGCTGATGCCCAGATGATGAACCGTTGCGAACAGATCTTCTTTGGAGGCAAAGTGGTAATACAGCGAGGCGGGCTGCATGCCTGTTGCCGCGGCCACTTCGCGCAGCGAGGTTTCGGCATAGCCCTTGTCCGCGAAGATGCGGGCCGCGGCCAGCAGCACCTCTTCGCGCCGCAGGGCCGACACGGCCTCGTCCTGGCCCTTGGCCTTCGCCGCCAGCTTCCGGTTCCGGCGCTCGCGCTTGAGATGGCTTTGCTCGTCGGGGTTCAGTTCGGTCTTGTCGCCGCCGTTCGTGCCCTTGGATTTGGCAAGCAGGCGCAGATAGCTTGTTTCCAGCCCGTGGCGCTTCCAGATATTGCGCACCGTCGAGGCCGATACCTTCAGGCCCTGGGCCTGGAGGGCCTGCGCGACAGAGAACTGCCCCAGGGTGGGCTGCTCCAGGCCATACTGAAGCACCCTGGCCTCGATGTCCAGCCTGGATGGTTCGGCGGAAGAAGGGCTCTTGGTCATGGATGAAAGGGTGCGCCGGGCCGCTGACGGGTTAAGGCAGCCAGCCGGCCGCGCCTACTCGGCCTGGGCGCGCCACACGCAGGGCTTGCCCGCCGCCTTGTCCAGGATGTCCAGATAGGCTTCGTGCGCCGCCGTCTCGTCGGGGCCGGCGGGCAGCACGCGCAGCACCGAGGCATCGAAACGCTCCATTTTCATGCCGTTGCCACCTTGCGTGTCGGCGCCGCCGAAATCCATGATCAGCGCGTCCTGGCCGCGCGTCATGGCCAGCCACACCTCGGCCAGCAGCTCGGAGTCGAGCAGCGCGCCGTGCAGGGTGCGATGCGCGTTGGATATGCCGTAGCGTTCGCACAGGGCGTCGAGCGAATTGCGCTTGCCGGGGTGAAGCTCACGCGCGTGCAGCAATGAATCGGTGATCTTGCCGCATAGCGTGCTGAAGGCCGGCCGGCCCACTTTCTTCAGTTCGGCATCGAGGAACTTGAGGTCGAAAGCCGCGTTGTGGATGATGACCTCGGCGCCCTGCACGAAATCGCAGACATGGTGCGCGATCTCTGAAAACCGGGGATGGGTCGACAGGAACTCGGTAGTGAGCCCGTGCACGGCCAGCGCCTCGGGGTCGCTGTCGCGGTCGGGGTTGAGGTACAGATGAAGGTGATTGCCCGTGAGGCTGCGATTGACCATCTCGACGCAGGCCACTTCGACGATGCGGTGGCCTTGCGCCGGATCCAGGCCCGTGGTTTCGGTATCGAGAATGATTTGGCGCATGAACGGCTGACCCCGGCTGAAAAAAAAATTCGGGCCGCCTCATGACGGCCCGCCCCCGATTGTAGAACGGTCGGCGTATCCATGCAGCTTACGGCCAACCCACCGCACCTGAGCGGTTGATGGACGAAGCTGGTTTCCACCTGCGTTCTGGGCAGCCCGCCGTGTGCGTGCCGACCCTGCATCAGGCTGGGCCGCGCGGCGCGCGCATCTGCCGCCTCTGAGCCCGGCCTACTTGCGGCTTACCTTGCCCGCGATCAGCGTATAGGCCACCGGCACCACGTACAGGGTAAGCACAGTGCCCAGGCACAAGCCGCCCACCAGCACCCAGCCTATCTGCTGGCGCGACTCGGCGCCGGCGCCGGTGGCATAGGCCAGCGGCAGCACGCCCAGCACCATGGCGCCGGTGGTCATCAGGATGGGACGCAGGCGCAGTATGCTGGCCTGGACCACGGCCTCGACCTTCTCCATGCCTTCGGCCCGCAGCTGGGTGGCGAACTCGACGATCAGGATGCCGTGCTTGGTGATCAGGCCCACCAGCGTGATCAGGCCGATCTGGCTGTAGATGGACAAGGTTCCGCCCGACAGCCACAAGGCCAGCAGCGCGCCCGTCATGGACAGCGGCACCGAAAGCATGATGATGAACGGGTTGCGCCAGCTTTCGAACTGGGCTGCCAGCACCAGGTAGATGAAGACCAGCGCCATCAGGAAGACCAGGTAGATGTTGCCCGAAGAATCGCGGAACTCGCGCGACTGCCCGTCCAGGTCCGTCTGCGCCGTCTCGGGCAGCATCTCGTCGGCCACCGACTGCATGTGCGCCAGCACTTCGCCCAGGGCGTAGCCCGGCGCCACCGCCGCCTCTACCTTGACCGAACGCAGGCGGTTGAAGTGGTTGAGCGACTGCGGCGACACGCTTTCGTTCACGTCGAGGAAGTTGGAAAGCTGCACCATGTCGCCATTGCGGGCGCGCACGTAGATGTCGGAGATGTCGCGCGGGTCAGCCCTGTCTTCTTTCTTGACCTGGACAATGACGTCATACTGCTCTCCGCCATCGCGGAAACGCGTTACCTGGCGCCCCCCCAACATGGACTCGAGCGTGCGGCCCACCGTGCCCACGTCCACGCCCACGTCGGCCAGCTTGTCGCGGTTGACCGCCACCTGGAGCTCGGGCGTGTTCAGGCGCAGGTCCATCTCCAGGTTCTGAAGGCCGGGATAGTCGCTGAGGCGCTCAATGAAAGCATCGGTGAACTTGGCGATCTCCGGATACGAGGCCTGGCTCATGATGATGAACTCCACCGGCTTGGTCGTGGCGCGCTGGCCCAGCGAAGCCGGGTTGCTGGGGAAGGCGCGCACGCCCGGCAGGGCGTTGAAGCGCGGGCGCAATTCGGCCGCGATCTCTTGCTGCGATTTGTCGCGCTCGTTCCAGTGCTTCAGGCGCAGGATGGCAAAGCCGTCGACCACAGTGGGAAAGCCGATGACCGTCTGATTGCCCGAGGCCTCGGGAATGTCGGCGTACATGGCCTCGATGCGCTTCATGCTTTCCAGGGTGTAGTCCAGGGTGGCGCCGTCGGGCGCGGTGACGATGCCGTAGATGACGCCGCGGTCTTCGACGGGAGCCAGCTCGCTCTTGACCACCTTGAACAGCACCCCGCTGCCCAGGGCCACCAGCAGGCCCAGCCCCAGCACGATGACCCTGTGCCGCAAGGCCAGCTTCAGACTGCTCTGATAGCGGCTGGTCAGGCCCACCAGCAGGTTCTCGATAAAGGTGTACACCCGCCCGTGCCCGCTTTGATGCCGCAGTATGGTGGCGCACATCATGGGCGTGAGCGTAAGGGCCACGAAGCCCGACACCAGCACGGCGCCGGCAAGGGTAAGGGCGAACTCGATGAACAGCCGCCCGGTGCGGCCCGTGGCAAAGGCCAGGGGCGCATACACGGTGACCAGGGTCAGCGTCATGGCCACGATGGCGAAGCCGATTTCCTTCGAGCCTATGAAGGCCGCCTCGAGCCGCGTCTTGCCTTCTTCGATGTGCCGGTAGATGTTCTCGAGCACGACGATGGCGTCGTCCACCACCAGGCCGATGGCCAGCACCATGGAAAGAAGTGTCAGCGTGTTGATCGAAAAGCCCAGGAAATACATGATGCCGAATGCGCCGATCAGCGACACCGGGATGGTCACGATGGGAATCAGGCTGGCGCGCACGCTGCGCAGGAAGAAGAAGATGACCAGAATCACCAGGACGATGGCCTCGCCTATGGTGTGGTACACCGACTTGATCGACTCTTCGATGAAGATGGAACTGTCGTAGGCCACGTCGATGCTCATGCCA
>Ga0180218_1000809_pt1 | contig 23108 bp, 15 predicted proteins | sample eDN3rd37CKraftBY_FD_151334 | JGI IMG/M metagenome (GOLD analysis project Ga0180218, IMG submission 151334) | Enriched backyard soil microbial communities from Emeryville, California, USA - eDNA 3rd pass 37_C Kraft BY (version 2) (version 2) | ecosystem: Environmental > Terrestrial > Soil >...
GCCATCCCCGTGCAGCTGCTGGCCTATCACGTGGCCGTCCTGAAGGGCACCGACGTGGACCAGCCCCGCAACCTGGCCAAGGCCGTGACCGTGGAATGAGCCGCATCGCCTGAAACCAGGAAGGCTCGGTGCAGAAGCATGGTGCAGCCGATCTGTACCGGTAGGGCGCCGGACGCTGCCAGCCGCGGATCAACGACGGGCAGAGTCTGCCCTACACGACGCAGGCTAGAGCGGTTTCCGTTCGTCTTGGCTCACGTCAACCGCTCTCGTCTTTCGTCTTAACGCCTATCTTCATCCGATCAGATGTTTCCATCTGATCGGGATCTGCTCTAGGCGGCGGCAGGCCGCCCGATCCTGGCCGAAGAAGGCGCCGCTTAGATCGTCTGTTCTCCCCTTAAAGGGGCGAAGAACCAGCGGTTCCGCATTGCGGATGCCTCGGTCTGTACCAGTCCGCATCTAGCCCCCCGCGCAGCGACGGCGCTCAGAACATGCGGCAGCACGAGTTCTGAGACACGCGGCGCCAGGGCCCCTGGCCCGCCAAAGGGATCCTCGTGCAGGAGCACGATACTGCCGGGAAGGCGGCGGATCTTCCGCATACGCTCGCCCAGCGCCTTACAGCGCGCTTCGAGTTGCTCAAGGGTCGCGCAACCGTCTGCCAACCGATAGTCCTGCGGGGAGATGGTCCACCAGGCGAAGCAGGCATTGGGATGGAACCGTGCCATCGCCTTATGCATCCAGGCGCGGCGAAAGCCATCATTGTAGGGCAGGCGAATGAGATAGAGCGAAGGCGTCGGCCGGAACTGCGCCAGCAGGGCCTCGACGCGCTGCATTGCCTCAAGGGCCGCTGCCGGCCCCGCCGCTTCAAGATGAACGTGCTCCCAGCCATGCCCGTACACGGCATGCCCTTCAGCGATAATGGCCCGGACCAGTTCGGGATAGGCCTGGACGCGGGTGCCCGTGAGAAAGAAGGTCGCCTTCGCATCGGCGCGCGCGAGCATCTCCAGCACAGTGACTGTCGTGATCGGCGAGGGCCCATCATCGAAGGTCAGGGCGACGTCGGTAACCCCGTGCGGCTGCCGGCGGAGCACTGGGCGCCACTGTGCGGAGGGAAGGCGGAACCGGGGCATCCCCATCGGGGCGCCCTTCGCTAACGTGCGCAACATCTAATTGGCCCGCAGCAAGAAAAATGGTCGCATGGGAAATTCATCCAGCACGTCTGGCCAAGACCTCATGAAGTGCGTGACATCTAGTCTAAATGCCTGATTCAACAGTGTTGGATCACGCTATCGAGAGCAAGGCTCGTAACCGGCTTCTCCCCGTTCGAGCCAAAAAGCCGAACAACCAGAAAGGGGTACCCTGGCCTGTTGTCGCGCAGCCTGACCACCGCACACCAGCGAAAATATCGACATCTCCGCGAGCAAACTCCGTAAGCTGCCATTCACGGTGGTAAGGCCTCGACCGCACCGCGGGACACAGTGGGCGCAATGTAAATGTTACTGGAAAACAACCACCAATGTCCCGCACCTTCACTGCCGAACGTGAGCGCATGGCGCGCCACGACCGTGCCGTTAAGGGCGCCCGCTGTCTCATGACGACCGAAATCCCACCCCTCACGCAGGATCGCCCCCGCCATGATCTGGCAAGCGATGAGGCCACCCTGCAGCCGGTTGCATCACACCCCCACCCGGAGGGAGCGCGGCCACTTCTGTCAGTCATCATCAAAACACTGAACGAGGCGGAGAAGATTGGCGCCTGCCTCACTTCGGTCCTGGAGGCGGTGCGTGCCTATCCGACGCAAGTCATCGTCGCCGACTCCCGTTCGGACGATGCGACGGCTGAGATCGCGCAAAGCTTCGGGGTGAATGTGGTGACACTGGCACCAGAGGAGGCCCGGAGTTGTGGCATTGGGCCACAGGTCGGCTACCAGCACGCGACCGGGCGCTACCTCCTCCTGCTCGACGGGGACATGCAGCTGCACCCTGCCTTCCTGCCGGCGGCCCTTCGTGCGATGGAAGAGGATTCCCGCCTGGCGGGAGTCGGCGGTGGCATTGAGTTCGACGCCGCCAATCTCGAGTATCGGCTGCGCCGCGAACGCGGCATGCCGCATCTTCAGCCCGGCCTCGTGAACCGCCTGGAGGGTGGAGGCCTGTTCCGTCGCGAGGCCATCGACCAGCTTGGATATTTCACCAACCAGAACCTGCACTCCTTCGAAGAGCTCGATCTCGGATTGCGGCTTCAGGAGAAGGGATGGCGCCTGCGGCGGATCGGCGTGCCGGCCGTCTCCCACAGCGGGCATACGATGCCAGCCCTAGCGCTTCTGCTGCGGCGCTGGCACACCCGCTATGTGGATGGCCAGGGTGAGGTCTTGCGTGCAGCGCTCGGCACCTCGCGCATCCCGATCCTCCTACGGGTCTTCTGGATCAGCCTGGCGGTCATCGCATGGTGGGGCGCCATCCTGCTCTGCGCCGTCATGGTCATGCAGCAGCAGTTGAACGCGCTCTTCCTTCTGGCTTTGGCCGGCCTGCCGCTTGCCGTCATGGTTCTGAAGAAGCGCAGCCTCGTGAAGGGCAGCTACGCGGTGCTGCAGTGGCAAGTCTGCGCAGCCGGATTACTGCGCGGCTTGTTGCGGCCACAGCGGCCGCCCACCCGGCAGGTCTCCACCCTGGTAGTCGCTACCTCAACCATGTTTCCGGTCGGCAAAGCGCAACCTTCAGCACTGCTGGACCAGTGGCAGCATGCAACGGCTGAGTAGCTTATGCCGGCGGGGCGAGCACGACCTGCGCGCATGAGCAATACGACCGGCGAGGCCGGCATGGCCTCTGCCGCGTTCCTGCGTACATAGGGCGGGCCATAAAGCCTGACCGGGCGCTGGTTATCCGCCGCGTCATCCCTCCCCTCCTCCCTTTGCGACACGATGCGGCGCAGCGCAGAACGCGGCCAGCATGGCATGAAAGGCCGGCTTTGGGCGCAGCTCCGCGTCGAAGGGAAGAGGGCGCGTGGGAAGGCCATCCGGCCGCGAGAAGACCCGTGAGAAGCTCGGTCGCAGCCAGGTATACCGGTCGGATAATCCCCACGTGATGACGGCGGCAACGGCACGCTCGCTCAGCACCGTTTCGAGGTAATCCCGGTACATGTCCGCCACCGCAAGATCCCGCGGACCCACGGCAGAGGGCGCGCCGATGTCCAGAACATCAAGTTCGGTGATGATGATGCGCACACCTCGCGCCGCAATCTGCCCGAGGAATGCTGCAAAGCTCCTGCTGTTGAAAGGCTCCTTGAGCCTGAGATGCGACTGCAGCCCGATGGCGTCGATGGGGATCTTTGCCGCGAGCAAGGCGTCCAAGCGCCGCAGCAGGGCAGCACGCTTGGCCAGGGCGTCCCCGTACTCCTGCTCCATTCCGTAGTCGTTGTAGACCAGGACTGCGTCGGGAAACGCCTCTCGTGCAGCACGAAAGGCGAAGTCCCAATAGGAATCTCCGAAAATTCGCGAGAAAGGATCTCTGCGCAAGCCGTCCTCGCGCCGGTCTGTGGGGTTCAGGGCTTCGTTAATGACGTTGATGGACCAGGTATCGCGCGCGAGTCTGGCGCCGGCGCGGTGAATATGCGCGATCACGGCCTGACGGGCTTCGCGAGGATCTGACAGCGCAGCGAACCATCGTGGTATGGCTTCGTGCCAAAGGAGATGACTCCCTGTGAGCGGGAGATCATTGGCCTTCGCCCAAGCCACCACGCCTTTGTCGGTGTTCTCCTCAAAGCGTCCGGAAGTAGGACTCACCTGTGACCAGTTCAGCACTGGCACGACCAGCCCGCACTGCTGAAGGACGAGGTGATCGTATTCGGGCGTGAACACTGGGGGATAGTCATGCGCAGCCGCACCGTAGCGGAGCCCGATACCTGCAGCGGCCTCGCGCAGGCTGGGCAAGGCTGGCGCCGCTTCGCTCGCCCGAAGATGCGCCAGAGGGCCTATAGCAGGGACGCCCCCCAGCGCACGCAGGCACCAGCGCCTGGACACCAGACTGCCCCGTCCGGTGAAATCTGCTCGCCTTCCCAGCGGTTCATGGGTTGTGCTCTCCACCCTGGCACCTCTCCCGACTTGCACCGCACGCGCCTCTCCCTTCCAACACCGGCGCACCACCCTGTACCGCCGCCTCGGCTGTTGGTATGGCAACAGACTGCGAAGCTCGCGAGCGTCGGCCTTTGGCGTGTCGTCGCACGGCCAGCCTGTTCCATAACACCATACCTCAAAACTATGGAGGCGGAACCTTCTGGTTTTGAAAGATCATGGCGCATGGCAAGACCATTGTGCGACAGCAAATCACGGCGGGTCTCAACTGGCCAGAAATTCTCTGCGCCAGCAATAGCTTTGCTCCGGTAAGCCCATGCCATTCCGCGGGGCGCCTGGGTACCGGGAGGCCGGAGGCCCTAAAGAGTTAAGCTAAGCAACTCTTAGCCCTACGCATACAGATTGTATGCGGCGGTATGGATAGGGGATTCCCGCTAAGGATTGGCATGCTTCAGGGGAAGCCGGCTGTAGAGAACCGGCAGCTGGATAAGGCAGTCACAGCCTGAACTGCGCCTGCTTAACTGGTGCTAGTCAGGGGACTCATCTGGACCCACTCAGTGGCGGCGGCGAGGAAGCCGAGTGCGGCGACGAAGTTCTGAACCAGCCGGCCGTATCGGGTAGTCAGGCGGCGCCAACTCTTCAGGCGGCCGGGCAGGCGCTCGATACGGTTGCGCCGCGGTAGGCACGCCGGTCGAGCGGATAGGGCCTGCAGCTGGTTGCGGCGAGGGGATGGTGGCCTTGATGCGGAGCGCCTTCAGTCAGCGGCGCGGGCTCTTGGCGTCGGAGGCTTTGTCGGCGGCCAGGCGCTTGGGGGTGGCCACGGCGTCGAGCAGCGGCAGGGCCCAGCTGGTGCGGGCGACGTTGCCCGGAGTCAGCGCGAAAGCGAGCGGTCGGCCATAGTCGTCGGCGAGGCACCGGATCTTCGAAGTGCGGCCGCTCAGCAACTCTACAAGGAGGCCGGATCCGCATGAAAGTCCGCGTCTGGAGCCGCCAAACAACCATGTTGCTGGACGAGGTGCTGCGCAGATTGGATAATCCCCCGTGTTGCCTCGGAACAAATCCCCAGCGACACAGTTCGACCGACGTTACAGCTCACTATACGATCTCTGATGAGAGGGCATGACGATGTTCACTCTGGGATTCAGCGGCCTTGTGCAGACCGAGAGGTTCTTGCAGTCCCATTTCCCGGAGCAGATGGCCGGCTCCTCGCGCATCATTCAGGGGCTGGACTCGGCGGCCGCCCTCCTTAAGGATGGGCAGATCGTTGCCGCTGCAGCCCAGGAACGGTTTGACCGGGAGAAGAAGAGCGGCGCCTTCCCCTTTGAGGCGATCGATTTCTGCCTTCGGGCAGCAGGTATTTCCTTCGCTGATCTGGACGCCGTCTGCGGCAACTTCGACTTTGGGCGCTACGCCGTGGCTTTCCAGGAGCCGCTGGCGAAGCAATATTTCGAGGAGTGCCTCTCGCCTCGCGCTCTCGGGAACCAGCTGACCAAGCGGTACGGCACAACACCGCACCTCGTTCCAATGGACCATCACCTCGCCCACCTGCATTGTGCCCTGGCCAGCGCGCCTTTCGACCGATGCCTCGGAGTAGTCATGGATGCAGCCGGCGAGATAGGCTCGCTTTCGGTCTTCCGCGTCGAAGCGGGCGGCTCGCAGCGGCTTGCACGCTTCCCCATCCATCAGTCGCTTGGCGTCTTCTATTCCCTCATCACGCAGTTTCTTGGCTTTGCCTTCAACGAGGACGAGTACAAGGTGATGGGGCTGGCGAGCTTCGGGAATGCCGACCGATACGCCGAGTTTTTCGCCGATGCCATTCGCCTACGCCCTGAAGGACGCATCGAAATTCCGTGCCTCGAAATCAATACGGACTTCAGCGACAGGCTATTCTTCACGGCCAGTATGCGGGCGATCGAGACAGGGCTCGGCTTTCACGGCGCCGGGGCTCCGGTCGAGCAGAAAGCGGATGTCAGCGCCGCGCTGCAACGGCGCTTCACCGAGGCCGTCATGCATATCTGCGCTCACTTCGCTGAGCGCGAGAACATGCGCGATCTTCTTCTAAGTGGCGGCTGCGCTGAGAACTGCATGACAGCCGGCGCCCTCCGAGCCGATGGACGCTTCGGTGAAATCCATGTCGGGTATGCCTCGGGTGACGACGGCACCGCGCTGGGCGCGGCGGCCGCGCACAGCTTCGCAATGGGCCAACCGGTCCGCATTCCCCACCAGATGCCGTTCTTCGGTCCATCCCCTCAGCTCGAGCAAACCTTGGCTGCGGCCTCCCGCCAGGGCCTCAGCACAGTGCTCTTTGCCTCTGAACAAGCCATGCTGGAAGCTGCCGCCGCCGAGGTGGCCGGCGACGGAGTTGTCGCCCTATGCAACGGCCCCATGGAGTACGGCGCACGCGCGCTCGGCAATAGAAGCTTGCTCGCGCTACCATCAAATCCGGCGAACAAGGAGCGCATCAATCTCGCGATCAAAAAACGGCAGAATTATCGCCCATTTGCGCCAGCCGTTACGGCTGAGAAAGCCCATGTGTACTTCGATCTGCAGCCAGGCGAAGCATATCCCTACATGACAATGTTGACACATGTGCGCCCCGAGTACACCGGACGCCTACCGGCGATCACGCATATCGACGGGACTGCGCGCGTACAAACCGTGGACCGGGAGCACAATCCAAGCTTCTACCGCTTCCTGTCGCATCTTGGCGAGCGGACCGGTATGCCTGTGGTTCTCAACACCAGCTATAACGTCAACCACCAGCCGATTGTCTGCATGGAAGATGAGGCCGTTACCACCTTTGTGGAAATGGGCATCGACGCTTTGTATATCGCCGGCGCGCGCATTTCCCGCTAGGCCCGTGACGCGCGGGGCGGCGGTCTGACCGCCGCTCCGACAGCCCATCAAAGGCGATCGGCGATGAACCCCGGGATGAACTGGCGATGGCGGTTCATGACAACCCCAGCCAGGCGCCCGCCGGCCTGCATAATTTCCGCCTTGGCACGGAGGGCGGAATAGATCCGTGTCTTCCCTGTCTGCATGACCAGGATGACTTCGGGCGCTTCCTGCGCAATGCGCACGAAGTAGGGAACCTCCAGCACCGGCGGGCAGTCCACCACGATCAGCTCATAGGCGCTGCGAAGTGTCTCGTAGAGGTTCGGAACAATCCTTGCTGCTTGGCGTGAGCCGCTGGGGTCAAAATCGGGCGACAACTTTGCAGCATGAAAACTGCTGCCGCCTGAAGCGATGGCAGCGACCTCGGCATGACCGCGGCTCAGGCAGGAGCCGACGAGATCAGGAAGCTCCAGCCCGAAGGCGCTGCTCTGGTCGTCCTCGCCGATGTTGCAGTCGATCAATAGAACCCGAAAGAATTGTCCGGAACTCGCGGCAAAGGCCAGTTCGCGCGCTGTTGTCGAGGCACCGGCACCACGTTCGGCCGCAGTGACATGCAGGACCGGGCTTCCGCCCTCAGCCATTGCGTTTCGGACTCGCCGGAATAGCGGCGCGATTTCGCGCCTAAGCCCGAAAGTCTCGCTCGGCAAGCTGATCCGCATGGCGACTGTCGGATGCACGAGAGCAGCCGGCGGCCGTTCCGGGGCAGGGAAGGATTGTTCTGCATCCAGATCACCATGCACGCGGCTTTGCAGGCCAGACTGTGTCAGCCTGTAGAACAGCAGCGCCAGATCTTCGACGGACTTCTCCATGCCTATTCCTTGTCAGCGGAACGAACCGCCAGTATGTGTCGTCTCGCAGCTGAGGGCCGAAGGCAGGCCGGATCATGCCCCTGCATCATGGGTGCAGGATCACCAGCAGAGGCCGTCATAATGTGCCCGGCTTACATCCTGTGTGCCGGGCATACGCACGAGGTCGATCACCCGTCGCCCTGCACTCAGCGCTGGCAGGCTATATCCCTCGCCAAGATCGGAATGCGCCAGCACCAGCGTCTCTCCATGCTCGACCACATCCTGCAGCTCATCCCGCAGCAGACACGCAAGATGCGGGATCCGGCTCTGGATGAAGGCGAGGTTGGCTCCCATCAGGCGGGCATAACTGACATTCCGGTCGAAGATCCGGATGTCATATCCCTTACCGAAGAGGCGCTCGGCGAGCTCGACCGCAGGGCTTTCCCGCAGATCGTCGGTGCCGTTCTTGAAAGCCAGGCCGATCAGGCCAACCCGCCGGTTCCCGGCGGCCTGCACCATGTCGAAGGCACGCCGAACCTGCTCCTCGTTTGATGGCAGCAGCGATCCCAGCATTGGGCACTGCAGATCAAGGTTCTTTGCCTTGTACATCAGAGCGCGAAGATCCTTGGGCAGGCAGGATCCGCCGAAGGCGAAGCCCGGCCGCAGATAGGCCGACGAGATGTTCAGGCGCGTGTCAGCGCAGAGCGCCGCCATGACCTGGTGACTGTCGATGCCCAATTGCTTGCAGATTGCACCGATTTCGTTAGCAAAGGTAATCTTCGTGGCATGCCAGGCGTTGTTCGTGTACTTCACCATCTCCGCCGTGGCGGTATTCAGCGCGATGGCCCGTTCCGCAGCCTTGCCAATGAGATTCCGTAGCGGGGCCAGGCTGCGCTCGTCATCGGCGCCGATGACGACGGTCTTTGCCTCATCGTAGTCCCGGATCGCGCTGCCCTCACGCAGGAATTCCGGGTAGATGGCGATGCCGATGTCCTTGCCGAGCTTGCGTCCGGACGACGCCTCCAAGGTCGGCACAACCACACCGGACATGGAACCTGGCAGCATCGTCGAGCGGATGACGACGGTGTGAAAGCCGGGTTTCCGGGCGATTGCGCGCCCAATCTCACCGCAAACACGCCTAATCTGGGAGAGGTCAAGGCTGCCGTTTGGCAGGCTCGGTGTGCCGACGCAGACCAAGGACAAGGAGGTTTCTGCCACGGCGGCGGCCGCATCAGTGGTTGCCCGCAACCGCTCTGCCCGCACGGCTTGCCTGACCAGGGCGGCAAGCCCTTTCTCGACTACCGGGGATTCTCCAGCATTGATGATGTCGACTTTCGCCTGGCTGTTATCCACCGCGACGAGATCGTGGCCGTCGCGCGCAAGGCAGGCGGCCGAGACGGCGCCGACATAGCCGATGCCGAAGACAGAAACCCGCATAGCCGTCCCCCATTAGATCGTCGGTAACGCCAGTATTCTCTGGAGGAAGCCGATCTTTCCTCACAGGAGCGGCATGCTATCGGCCCCGGAGAGCAACGATATACCGCTCGATCGGTGTAACTCGGTCGGTTCTGGGGATTCCGGATGGGGAATGACCCAACGGGAGTACGCCTTTCCGCGCCCGCCCCGCCCATGGCTGTGATGTGAGGGAGAGTGCGGGAATGGTTTTGTACTGGCTCGTTGAGAGCCCACGCCGCGGTCAGGGCACCCTCCGCCGGAGTTCATAATGCCGCCGACAATTCTACCGGCAAGAAAATCGACGCGGCATCCTCCGCCAGGAAGAGTACTCCGCCGTATCCACCGCATACGACTTCGCCGAGGCTACATTACCGACGCCGGCGCATTGACCGCATGATGCCGAAAGCGCGGCGGCCAATCCAAGTCTAGGCGGAGCCTCCTTGTGCAGCCTGTCGCTTCCCTTCCCTCCCCGCGTGAGGTCGTGGCCGTTGCCTTCAGGCATCGCCGGTTGATTCTGGTTGCGGCACTTCTGCCCGTTCTCCTCGGTGTCGCCCTGCCCTTCCTACTGACACCGACCTACGAGGCGCGCACGCGCGTCCTGGTCCGTGGCGGACGGGAGTTCATGCCGCAGATCGATGCGCCAGGCATGCTCCAGACGCCGCAGACGACCATGCGCGAAATGGTCGACACGGTCATTCAGATCCTGCAGAGCGTTGACTTGTTCCGCGACGTGGTGGGCGACGTCTCAGTTCAGAAGCTCTACCCGAAGCTCGCCGCGGAACCACCAAAGGGCCTGACGCCGGAGAATGCCTCGGTGATCGCGCTTAGCCGGGACATCTCTGCCGCACCCGTCCGGCTGACCAACGTCATCGAGATTAGCCTACGCAACCCCGACGCACAGGTTGCGGTGAAGGGCCTGGAGACGGTGCTCACCCGGTTCCAGGAGCGCTACGTGCGCGCTTTCAGCCAGCGCCGGAGCGCCCTTCTGGAGGTGCAGATCGAGGAGAACCAGCGGCACCTGGCCGCCGTACAGGAGGAGCGCGCCGCCTATATGGCCTCGCACGAACTCTACTCCCTCGCGGATCAGAGAAGTCTGCTGGTCCAGAGACATGCCCGGGAAAAGGAGGCGCTGCGTGCCGTCGAGATGCGCAAGAGTCTGCTCGAGGAGCAGATCCGCTTCCTAACTTCCGAGCTGGAGCGGCAGCCTGCCACCATCACGGTTCAGACGACCAGCCAGGATTCCCTCCTGGCCACCGATGCCCTTCGGCGCCTGAGGGAGCTTCAGGAGCGCGAGCGGGAGATGCTCAGGACCCTTGGCCCCGAGCACCCCTCTGTGCGCGGCGTCCGCGCGGCCATCCAGACGACGCAGCAGGTCATCGCGCAGACCAACGCACGGACGACTGCGGTGTCCATGGGCGTCAACCCGCTGGTGACGACGCTCAAGACGCAGCTCGCGGCGACCGAGGCCGAGTTGGCGCCCCTCGCCGGGCAAATCCTCGCCTATGGCCAGTCACTCGCAACGGAGGAAGCTCGGCTGCGGCAGATCGGCGCGGACGAGATCCAGCTGCAGGCCTATGATCGAACTATCAACCAAATCGAGGGTGCCATCCGCGAGCTGCGGCAGCGCCAGACAGATGCCCGCTTCAACGAGGAGCTTGATCGCGCCCAGGTGGCGGGCCTCAGCGTCATCGAGCAGCCGCAGGCCTCCGACCGGCCCGTCGCTCCGAAGAAGATCCTGTTCATGGCGGGCGGCGTCGTCGGGGGCGGCATTATGGGCTGCTTTGCCTTGCTGCTGGCGATGACCTTCGGCCGGCCCTTCCTCACCACAGAGACCGCCGAGCGCATGCTGGGCGTGCCGGTCCTCGCCACCCTGCCGCCCGTGATCGGCCTGCCGGGCCGCCGGCAGATGCTGGAGGCCAGCGCGGAGGAGGTTCCGCCACCCGGCATCGAGGCGAGGACATGACGCCACTCTGGTATTTGCGCCGGCTGCGCAGCATGGGGCCGGCCGAGTTGCTCTGGCGCCTGCGCAGCCTGACGCTGCAGCAGGCCTGGCGCGGCCGACGGGGCGAGGCCTGGCCACTTCCGCCGGCCACACCGCGCTGGGCTGGCAGCTGCCTGCCGGGCGAGATGGCCTTGCAAGGCGGGGAGGTCTCTGCACTGGTCGCGCAGGCGGATGCCATCCTGGAGGGACGCTGGCCAATCTTCTCCGTGCAGGCCGATCTTGCCGGCGCGGACCCGGACTGGTTCCGGGATCCGATGACCAGTCATGCTGCATGCCCTGATCGATACTTCGCCGATGTCCCCTATCGGGACGAAGCACAGGTGGGGAACGTCAAGGCCCTCTGGGAGGTGTCGCGGCAGCATCATGTCAGCCTGCTGGCGGCTGCCTATCACCAGACGGGGGAGGAGCGCTATGCGGAGCGTGCCGTGGCGCATCTGCATTCCTGGTGGCGACGCAACCCACCCCTCTGTGGCGTGCACTGGGTCAGCGGTATTGAGCTAGGGATTCGCCTCATCGCCTGGGTCTGGGCACGCCGCCTCCTGGATGGCTTGCCTGGCATCAGCGGCATCTTCGAGCGTAATCCGCTGTTCCAGCGGCAGCTTCATGCGCACCAGTCCTGGCTCGCTACCTTCCGCAGCCGCGGCAGCTCGGCGAACAACCACCTGATCGCGGAAATGGCGGGATTGCTCACCAGCAGCCTGGCCTTTCCTCTCTTTGAGGTAAGCGCCGCTTGGGAAAAGATGGGAGCGGCGGAGCTCGAACGGGAAATTGAGCGGCAGACTTTCCCCGATGGGCTCAACCGCGAGCTGGCCGGCGGCTATCACGTCTTCGCGCTGGAGCTCTTGCTGGTCGCAGCCTGCGAAGCCGACGCCGCTGGCGCACCAATGAGCGACAGCTTCTGGCGAAAGCTGCAGTCCATGGCCGACGCGCTGGCCGCCACGGTGGACGTGCGGCTGCAAGCGGCCCGGCAGGGCGATGCGGATGACGGCCGCGCGCTGCTGCTGTCGCCCCCTCACCGTCCGGCAAGCACCGAGGTTCTGGAGGCTTGTGGTCGCGTCCTGGGCGCCGCGTCATGGTGGCCCAAGCTTCCCGACAGCGCTCCGGGACCGGCATATCTGGCCAAGATTGCGCGCCACAGGCGCCTGCCCGACGGCCGGCCATACGCCCGGCCGCATCTATTCCCGGATGCGGGCGTCTCCATTCTGCGCGACCTGCAGCCAGGTCCGGGGGAGATCTGGTGCCGGCTTGATCATGGCCCGCACGGCTACCTGCGCACTGCAGCGCATGCGCATGCCGACGCCTTATCCTTCGAGCTGCGCCTCGGCGGGCAGCAGATCCTCGTCGACCCCGGGACCTATTGCTACCATGGCGAACCGGCTTGGCGGCAGTATTTCCGCTCCACCATTGCGCACAACACGTTGGAACTGCACGGCCGGGATCAAGCCCTGGCAGGAGGGCCGTTCCTCTGGCTTTCCCATCCGTCCGGGCAACTGCTCTTGGCCGATGGCCTGGACGAGGGCGATCGGGCCGTGGTCGAGGCCTCGCAGAGCGCTTACCGTCACCTTCCGGGTGATGCCATCCACCGGCGCCGGCTGATGTTGGACCGGATCGCGCGCAGCCTGGAGGTGGTGGACGTGATCGACGGCAACGGACCGGTACCCGCGCGCCTCGCCTTCAGCCTGCACCCGGCGATCGCGTGCAGGCTGCACGGCGGCCGGGCCAAGCTGTCATGGGCCGCCGCGGGCGGGCCGGAAGAGGCCGAGCTTGCGCTGCCGGACGGGTTGGAATGGTCAATGCATCGCGGCGAGACAGCACCGATCCTTGGCTGGTACTCCGATGGCTTCGGACGAAAGGAGCCAACCACGCTCCTGCTCGGCTGTGGCCAGCTCAGACCGGGGCAGGAACTGCGCAGCCACATCACCTTCGCGCCGCTCACCACACGCAAGACGACACCGCAGAAACAGGCCCAGGAGGCATAGGCTATGCAGGAAGGCGGCTCTCCGGGTCGTACACGACGCGTGCTCATCGTCGTGCAGAACCTGCCCGTTCCTTTCGACCGGCGGGTCTGGCTTGAGGCGACGACGCTCACCCGCTCGGGTTACGAGGTGAGCGTGATCTGTCCCAAGATGAAAGGCTTCAATGCCTCACGCGAGACGCTCGAAGGCGTGGAGATCTACCGCTACCCCTTGCCCTTCGACGCGCAGGGCGCTGCCGGATTCTTCGCCGAGTTCGCATGGTGCTTTGTCATGACAGCACTTCTCAGCCTGAGGGTGGCGCTGTTCGGGCGTGGCTTCGACGTCCTGCATGTCTGTAACCCGCCAGAGATCTACTGGCCTCTCGGCCTTTTCTGGCGGCTGTTCGGCAAAGTTTTCCTGTTCGACCACCACGATCTCTCGCCCGAAATGTATGCCGCCAAGTTCGAGCGCGACGAGGGGCTCCTGCTGCGGATGCTGCTCTTCCTGGAGCGCATGACCTTCCGGGTGTCACAGGTTGTGATCACCACCAACGAAAGCCATAAAGCGGTCGCGTTGTCCCGCGGCGGCAAGGCGCCGGAGGAGGTCTACGTGGTCCGCTCCGGCCCCGATCTCTCCCGTTTCGTGCTCCATGAACGGTCGTCCGAGTGGTCTCACGGGAAACCCTTCCTCCTCGCTTACCTCGGCGAGATCTGCAAGCAGGACGGGGTGGACCATCTGGTTCGCGCCATGCGGATCCTGCGCGACGAACTGGGCCGCCGGGACGTCCACTGCATCCTGATGGGCGGTGGCCCGCACCAGCCTCAGATCGCCCGCTATGCCGAGGAAATCGGCGTGACGGATTGCTGCACCTTCACGGGCCGCGTGAGCGACGAAGACCTCTGCCGCATCCTCTCCTCGGCCGATATCGGCGTGGACCCGGATCCGAAGAATCCCTGGTCTGACCGCAGCACCATGAACAAGGTCGTGGAATACATGTTCTTTGGCCTTCCCGTTCTCGCCTACGACCTGCATGAGACGCGTGTCTCGGCCGGCGAGGCTGGACACTACGTGACCGCCAACGACGAGCGGGCGCTGGCGACCGGCATCGCGCAGTTGCTCGATGACGCCGCAGCGCGGCAGCGCATGGGCCAGACCGGGCGCCGACGCGTCCAGACGGCACTGGCCTGGACCTATTCGGTCCCGCCGCTGATAGCCGCCTACGACCATGCCTTTGCGATACGGGAGGAAGGCCGAATCGTAGCGCCCGGCCGCAGTGGCGGCGGGGCTTCGGCCTGACATCATGCTCGTCCGCGAAGGAGCCATCTACGTCGTCAGCAGGACAGTGCCGGGGGTGCTGGCCTTCGCCACATCCATGCTGCTGACCTGGCTTTTGCCCGCGCACGAATTCGGCCTCTACGGCTTCGGCATCGCGGTCGCCGTCCTGGGCAACAATGCCCTCTTCGAGTGGTTCGGCCATGGCCTCATTCGCTGGTACGAATCCCACCAGGATAATCCCGTTTTCATGCCGACGGTGCTGGCGCTGTTCGCCGCCTCCTGCCTGGTGTCTCTCCTGCTGCCCATCCTCGCGGCCACCTTCGGCCTGCTTGAGGGTGATCAGACGCTGCCCTGGGTTCTGCTGTTTGGGATCTGGGCCTATGGCTGGTTCGAGTTTACCTCCCGGATCCAGACCTGCCGCTTCCAGCCGATGCGCTACCTCTTCATGAGTATCACGCGCAACGGGCTGATCCTGGCCGGCGGCATTCTCGCAGCCTTTCTGATGGGATCAGGCGAAGCCGTCCTGCTGGTCGCCTTCGGTGCCATGCTTTTCTCCGGCTCGCTCTACATGCGGGAATGGGCGAGGCCCATGCGCCTGACCTTTGATCCAGTACTAGCCCGCCAGCTTCTGGAGTATGGCGCGCCGATGTTCCTGGCGATGGTCTTCAGCGGCCTCATGACGTCAATCCAACCGGTCCTACTCGGCACTCTGGCCAGCAAGGCGGCCGTCGGCGGCTTCACGATTTCCTTCACGCTGGTGCAGATGACCGTGCTCACGATCACGCAGGGCATCAGCATGGCGACCTGGCCCCGATCGGTGCGAGCGATCGAAAGCGGCGACGCGGCCGCCTCAGATCACCAGCTCCGGAGCACTTTCACGCTGCTGCTCGGCGCGGTGCTGCCTGCCAGTGCCGGCCTTGCTCTGTTGGCGCCGGAGCTCGGGCAGATCTTCGTCAATCCGGAGTACCAGGACGCCATTGTTAGGACATCGCCCTGGCTGAGTGCCTGTGCTGTACTGGTTGCCCTGCGCTCCTCCTATCTCGATGCAGCTTTCCAGCTCGGCCGGCGGACCGCACTCCTGGCCCAGGTCACCGGCGTCGGGGCAGCGGTCAATCTCGGCCTCGCTGTCGCGCTGATTCCCCGCTGGGGCGACCTTGGCGCGGCCATGGCCATGACCATTGCTTTCGCCGTCTCCACTGTCCATGCAGTCATCCTGGTGCGGCGCCATTGCCCCCTGCCGTTTCCGCGGCGCGAGACAGCGTGCATCACCTTCGCGACGCTCGTGATGGCGGTGGCGGTGGTGTCGCTGGCTGGCCGCGGCAGCTTCCATCTGCCGCTGCAGATCATGGCTGGCGTACTGACCTATGCCGCAGTCCTGGGAGCGTTCTTCTGGTACGCGATTTCACAGGGGCTGGTGAGCAGGGATGCTCTGGCCCGCGCCTGGGGGCGGGCGCCATGAGGCCCGACAGGTTCTTGGCGGGCGGTGCGGAACGCTCCGGGATGAGCCGCGTCATCGGCGCCGTCGAAATCGCCTTCTGCTTCTTTGCCCTTTCGATTTATAGCGGAGCTTACACACCACTTCCGGTTTCGGCCAGCGGCGTCGAGTACCAGATGGGCGAGACAAATCCGCTCAACGCCGCGGCTATGGCGCTTCTACTCTGCGGCACGATCGTCGCCGTGGCGATCCGGTGGCGCAGGGTTCTCTTCATCGCGCGGCATGGCGGCGCGGTCAACATGTTCCTCTTGCTAGCTCTGTTCTCCGCCACTTGGTCCTACTACCCCGCAATCTCCCTCAAGCGCTCCGTGATCCTGCTGCAGACCGTGCTATTCGGTTACTATCTTGCGGCCAGCTTTCCGATGCACCGCATCATTCGGCTCTGGGCATCAGCGCTCTTCATCGCGCTGCTTGCCTCGCTGGTGGTCGCTTTGGCCTTCCCCAGCATCGGAATTATGAGTAAAGGTGAGGTCGCCAACACTTGGCGTGGTGTCTTCGCGCATAAGAGCAGCCTGGGAGGTGCCACAGTACTGGCTGCCCTGTGCAGCGGCTGGCTCTGGATGCATGACCCGCGCCGCCGTCTACGCCACAGCTTCGCACTGCTGCTTTGCTTGGGCCTCGCGGTCATGTCCAGTTCCAAAACCGCGCAAGTCGCCATCCTGCTGATTATTGCCATCTCACTTTGTCTGCCGCTTCTGCGGCTGCCTGGCCTCGCCCGGATCTGGGCAAACTTTGCACTCGCCGTCGGCATCATCTGTGGCACGACTTTGATGGCGCTGTTCTTCACCGACATCATGGAAGGCCTCGGCAAGGACCCCTCGCTGACCGGCCGCGTTCCCGTATGGTTGGTCCTGCTCGACCTGGCCAGCAACCGCCTTGGTCTCGGCTATGGCTATAGCGCCTTCTTCATCGAGGGTAATCCCGACAGCGAGCTCGTCTCGGGTCTGGCAGGGTGGGTCATCAACGAAGCGCACAACACCTATGTCGAGGTGGTGATCCAACTCGGCATCCCGGGGCTGGCCATTGCGCTCTGGGCCCTGGGCGAATCCATCTATCGTGCATTCGCGCTGCAGCACGATGGGCCCCGCCCTTGGCTCAGCTTCGCCATCATCTACACGCTCAGCTTTTCGGCCACGAATCTGGTCGAAACCATCTTGTTCCGTGCCGGCGATATGCATTGCGTCATGTTCACCCTGATCTATGCCGTTATGCGGATCGAGACGGCCCGGCGGGCTGCCGCCTCGCAGAACGGGCTGTATCCACTGCGCCGCCCCCTCGATCCCCTCTATGCCGTCGTGACCCCCTGATACGGCGAAATCTGCCGCGCAGTTGCCACAGCGCTTCAGGGTACCTGCTCGCGTCCCGGCTGCACCGCCGTGGAAGCGATCTCATCAAGAGGGGACCGCGCTCGGCCGGCCAGGGCCAGCCAGGCGGCCTCAAGGGTCGGAAGCACCGCGCTGGCCACGTAGCGGCTCTGTACGATGGCTTGGCCTTCCGCGGCCAAGGCGCTTCGCAGCCCTGGCCGGCATGCAAGCCGGGTCACTGCTTCGGCCAGAGCGTGCGGATCGCGCAGCGGAATAAGCGCGGCGCTGCCATCGCCGAGGATTTCCGGCACCGCCCCAACCGGGGTGGCCAGGCATGCTGCTCCCGAGGCCATTGCCTCGATCAGCGAATTTGGAAATCCCTCGCCGCGGGAGGGCAGAAGAAATATATCGGCCTCGCACATGATGGACAGCATCCGCGCATGGTCGACATAGCCCTCGGCGAGAACCATGCTGCCGAAATCCTCTGCCTCTAGGCGCGCGAGCAAGCTCGGCGGCAAGGCAAGCAGCCGGAAGCGGACCGGCGTTCCTGCGTCCCGCACCAGTCGTATCGCGGCGAAGACGTCATCAACACCCTTGCGCACCGCTTCGGTGCCAGCGACGAAGAGGCAGGTGGGGATGCCGCCAGCAGAGCGCCGGCGCGCCACCACGAGGTCGTCCGGAACCCAGTTCGGCAGCACGACGATGCCTTCGGTGCGGCCGAGCCGTTGCACCAGATCGCGCCAATACGAGGATTGCACGATCAACCGGTCGGGCAGACGCAACACGCGGCGAATGAGCGAGCGCGAGCGCGGGGACGACACCTCATAGAAATGGTCGAAGGCGCCCCCGAGGCGCATGAGCACCGGCCGCCGCAGCATCCGGCTCAGCAGCACGTAGAGCGCCGCCTCCCAGAAGGTCTGGAAGTCGGAGGCCTGGATCTGCACGATATCCGCCCGGCGCCAGAGCACGGCAAAGGGAAATATCATGAGATGCCAGAACGTCAGGGCAGCGCCGAGCAGAACGCGGCGCACGCCGCCCCGCAGAACCGAGGCATAGCCGTAATTGTTCGTGACGTCCTTCTTCGGCGGGCGAGATGTGGTGAAACGGATGAAGTCGTTCCTTTCTCGCAGTGGAGAGTTCACGACATTCAGCATGAAGGTTGTCACACCACCCGTCGTCGGCGGCCAAGGGCCGACGAGCATGATCCGCAGCCTACGGCTCAAGGCTCAGGTTCTCCTGCTTAAGGCCATGCGTGCCGCACCACAGTTCGAACATCAGCAGGGCCCAGAGCGCGGATCCCCAGTCGCGCGCACCACGGGCATGCTCGCCGAGCAGCATCTCCAGAGTGTGCCGGGGCACGATGCCCTGGACCGTGGCTCCAGGGGAGAGCAACCGGTCCCGGAGGAAGCCTGCGAGGTCATCCTTGAACCACAGGCTGAGCGGTACAACGAAGCCTTGCTTGCGCCTCCATAGGAAGTCGGCAGGAAGGTATCGCTCAAGGGCCTTGCGCAGGATATATTTCTGCCGCCCGCCCGCCATTTTCGCGCTGAAGGAAGCGCGGTTCATCAGCTCGCCGAGACGGTGGTCGAGAAAGGGCGCCCTCACCTCCAGGCCATGCGCCATGCTCATCCGATCCACCTTGTGCAGCATGTCGTCCGGCAGGCTGACGCGCTGTTGCCAAGCCGCAATCGCCCCCAGGGGATGCAGGCCGGGCTCGTGCAGGAGACGGGAAGCCGTGCACTCCGGAATATCGGCCTCAGCCAGAAGAGCGACATGCTGGCGCAGGAAGGCGCCGCGGAACACCGTCTGCTGCTTGGCGATGAAGCGTTCGCCGGCTTCAAGGCCTGCATCCTCGATGTTGCGCGCCAGGCGCAACAGCGCGAGCGAGCGGACGCTGCCCGAAGACGCGGCGGCCCGCAGCGCTGCGACTGCCAACGAGCGCAGCGCCGCCGGCATCCGGCGTACCCGCTCGCTCAGCGCATGGCTGCGGTAGACGTCGTAGCCGGCAAAGAACTCGTCGCCCCCATCTCCCGACAGCGCCACCTTCACATGCTGGCAGGTGAGCTCCGAAAGGAACCAGGTCGGCAGTGCAGCCTGATCGGCAAAGGGTTCGTCGGCGTGCCAAGCGATGCGCTCCAGGACTTCCACGCTCTGGGGCTGCAGGATGAACTCATGATGCCGCGCCGCGAAGCGCTTGGCCACGATCCGCGCATAGGGCCGTTCGTCGTAGCGCGCATCGGCAAAGCCGACGGAGAAGGCCTCCAGGGGCCGATCCGAGACCTCAGCGGCCAGGGCCAGAACCGCGCTTGAATCCACGCCCCCGGAGAGGAAGCAGCCGACTGGCACATCCGCGACCAGGCGCATCCGCACCGAGTCCCGCAGCAACTCCAGACTCTGCTCGACCAGCGCCTCTGGATCGTCGATCTCGTCCGAGGGCAGCGGCGGCTGGTACCAAGGGCGCTGCTCCAGACCAGTGCCGGGCGCGTAGGTCAGCACATGCCCGGGCAGCAGACGGCCAACATTGCGGAAGATGGAGCGCTCGCCAGTTACGTAGCCAAGCGTGAGGAAGCTGTACAAGGCGAGAGGATCAAGCCGCTTCTCCGCAACTCCGCTCACCGCGAGGGCCTTGAGCTCCGAGGCAAGATAGACGGCCTCAGCGGTTTCACAGACATAGAGGGGCTTCTCGCCAAAGCGGTCGCGTGCGGCGGTGAGAGTCTCGCGCTCGCGGTCAAAGACGACGAAGACGAACATGCCGTTGAGTCGGTGCAGGCAGGCCTCGCCCCAGTGCTGCCAGGCGCGGAGAAGCACCTCCGTATCCGAAGTTTCAGCGAAGGTGTGGCCCAGCGCCTCAAGCTCGGCACGGACCTCCCGATGATTGTAGATCTCGCCGTTGAAGGCGATCCAGAACCTCCCGTCGCGGGTGGACATGGGCTGCTTCCCGCCATCAAGGTCAATGATGGCCAGACGGCAATGCGCCATTGCGATTGGGCCGACCCGGCATTCGCCAAACTCGTCAGGCCCCCGATGCCGGATCGAGGCGGCCGCGGCGGCGAAGCGCTGATCCGGCTCCGGACTAGTCGCGACCTTACTGTAGGACAGGACGAAGCCACACATCAGGATGCATTCCCCGACTCAGATGAAGTCCGGCCACACCGGACTGCGCGCGTGTTGCGCCACGACCCCTTGGGCTCGGCGAGAGGCATTTCCGCCAAGTCCTTCGGGGTCATCGCCTCAGCCGCTGCATCCCGCTCATGCCTGCTGCGCTTCAGCACGCGGTCACACTTCCGAACCGTAAACCGCGGTGGTTCGGGTGCGCATTGGCGCTGCCGGACTACTTCAAAAGAGATGTGCGCAGCGCTGGGGAGCGGGGACTAGGATCGGGCCGCGGTGCCTGTCCGCGCGCTCAAAGCTTCCCCTCCCGCAGGCCGGCATCTCGAGCGGCCGGCGAAGAAGGACGTCCAGACATGTGCGGCATCGCCGGAATCCTCCGCCTTGATGGCACCGCGCCGTCGCAGGCGGAACTGCTCGCCATGGCCGCGGCGATGGCCCATCGTGGGCCAGATGACGAGGGGATTTACCGCAGCGGCGGCCTCGGCCTTGCCTTTCGGCGCTTGGCCATCCTCGATCTTTCCGCCTCAGGGCACCAGCCCATGGCCACGGCGGACGGCCGGCATGCCATCGTCTTCAACGGCGAGATCTACAACCATATGGAGTTGCGGGCCCGCCTCGAAAGCGAAGGCGGCGCCCCGGCAGGCGGCTGGGTGTCGGGCTCCGACAGTGAAACCCTGCTGCATGCCTGCGCCGCCTGGGGAGCCAGCCGAGCCTGCCGGGCCGCCAATGGTATGTTCGCCTTCGCGTGGTGGGATGGGGAGGCACAGCGGCTCACCCTGGCGCGCGACCGCTTTGGCAAGAAGCCGCTGTTCCTTGCCTGGGACGGGTTGAATGGACTCGCCTTTGCCTCAGAGTTGCGTGCCCTCCGCGCCGCCTCGCCCCTGGCCGGGCGCCGCCCGGAGATGGACCAGCGCCGACTTGCCGCCTTCCTCTGCTACCGCTTTGTCCCCGGCCAGGAGACGTTGCTTGCCGGGGTGGAGCCGCTATCTCCAGGATGCACCCTGGAGATCGAAGCAAAAGGGTGGTCGGCCTCGGCACCGATGCCCATCTCCCGGCCCTATTACGATTACGACTTCTCGCGCGGGCCCAAGGCGGTACAGGCCGCCACCATGCAGCAGGCAGAGGCATCGGATACCGGCAGTCTTCCGCCCGATCATCTGTCGGACGAAGCTGAGGCGGCCAGCCTGCTGCATGAATTGCTGGAGGACGCCGTCCGCCTAAGATTGCTGAGCGACGTGCCTTTCGGCGCATTCCTGTCGGGCGGCCTCGATTCCTCCCTAATTGTGGCGCTGATGGCACGGCTGCATCCTGAGCCGGTGAAGACCTACTCGATCGGCTTCGACACCGGCTTCAGTGAGACCGGCCCGGCAGAGCGGGTGGCGCGCCATCTTGGCACCGATCACCACGCGCTGACGGTCGGCGCGGCGGATCTGGTACGGGCAATCCCTGCTGCGCTCTGGAGCCGAGAGACGCCAATCAGCGAGCCGAGCGATGTGCCAATCTACCTTCTTGCACGCCTGGCACGGGAGAAGGTCACTGTGGTGCTGTCCGGTGAGGGTGCCGACGAGGCCTTTGCCGGGTATCCAAAATACGCCGCGCAAGCGGCTGCGCACAGCGCTCCGGGTCGGGCCGTCCTGAATCTACCCGGTGCCCGCAACGTCCTCGGCACTGTCGCGCGTGCGCTGCCGGCCTCACTGCGCCGGGCGCAGACCGCGCTGGAGGCCTTCGCATTGCAGGAGCGCTTCGAGCGACACGCCGCATGGTTCGGCGCCTTCTCGGCTGATGAGCGGCGGGAGATTCTCTCCCCTGCCCTGTTCGCGGAGTCGGAGGAGCATGTGCATGCGGCCGCCGGGCTTGTGATGCACGGGCGAAGCGAAGGTAGCCTGGCCTTCCCCTCTCCGGTCGAAGAAGCACTCTATCTCGATACCCGCCTCTGGTTGCCCGCGAACCTCCTGCTGCGTGGCGACCGAATGACCATGGCGCATTCACTGGAGCTGCGATGCCCCTTCCTCGACTGGCGGGTGGTCGAGTTCGCAGCGCGCCGCTTGCCGCGCTGGATGAAGGTCCGCGGCCGTCATGGCAAACGGCTCCTGAAGCGGGTCGCCGAGGAGCACGCCGGGCTGCCGTCGGATATCGTCCACCGCCCCAAATGGGGATTCAAGGTTCCCGTCAGTGCATGGTTCCGCGGCGGTGCCCTGGGCGCCTCCCTGAGGGACGCGCTGCTCTCCCGCGAGGCAAGGGCGCGCGGCTGGTACCAGGAGGTCGCCATCCGACGCCTGATAGAGGACCATGCGGCCGGGCGGGCGGATAATGGCAGGAAACTCTGGATACTTTATCAGCTGGAACTCTGGCACCGCATGTTCGTGGACGGCACGCTGTCGCCTGCCGACGACCTGACGGCCTGAGCCCTGCCGCCACCCGCCGGAAGCTCCATGTTCCCCGCCAAACCTCCACGCGCCCGGAGCCGAAACTCCGGGCGGAAGCAGCCTGACGTTCGAAGCTGCTCCAGCGGAGAAAGCCTGGAGCATCCAGGCCCAACAGTCGGCCTGAATGGCTCCAGGAAGCAGGAGGCATGCTGGCCACAGCGTCTCGCGAGAGCTGTGGCCGACCGACGCCGATCAGCCGAAGCTGAAGTCGTTCCAGTCCAGCGCGTGGACGTTGGGCAGGAAGACGCCACCATTCTGGCCGTTGTTATAGACGACCTCCAGGCCGCTGCCGACGCCGTTCCAGGTGGTTTCGTGCCAGGAGATGTCGGACTGGCTCAT
>Ga0180218_1000810_pt1 | contig 23092 bp, 22 predicted proteins | sample eDN3rd37CKraftBY_FD_151334 | JGI IMG/M metagenome (GOLD analysis project Ga0180218, IMG submission 151334) | Enriched backyard soil microbial communities from Emeryville, California, USA - eDNA 3rd pass 37_C Kraft BY (version 2) (version 2) | ecosystem: Environmental > Terrestrial > Soil >...
TTTTTGCCGTCCAGAAGAAGCATCCGGCGGGGACCGGATGCTTTCTTTCCGTCATGCCCGGACGCGGCGGCGGCGCGCAGGCCGAGGATCGTCGCGAACACGACGATCATGAAGGCGGGCAGAAATCCGATCCGTTTGAACATGACAGTGTTTCCCCTTGCTGCCTGTGGGTCGCGGCGCAGGCGGGGGAGGTTCAAAGTGGGGTCAGGATTGTAGTTATTTCTTCCGGTGCCAGCCGACCTGCGCGTCGGGCACGCTGTCGGTCGAGACGAAATAGGGTTTGATATCGAGGAGAGGAGTGCCGTCGAGACAGTCCAGGCCGATGACGGAGAGCGTGTTGCCCTCGACCCGCAGCAGGCGGACCACGCTCATCGCGATTGGGTTCGGCCGGGCCGGGGAGCGCAGGGCAAAGGTGCCGCGCTGCACGCCGTAATGGCCGGGCACCTGCAGCACCAGGTTCCGCGGCGAGCGGTCCATCCAGTACAGCACCACGAGATGCGAGCAGCTCTCGACGTCCTTGAGGCCGGGCGCCCAGCGGGGATCGAGTTCGATGGTGCAGACCGCGTCGGATTCCCGCGCGTTCTTCGGGCACTCCTTGCGCTCCTTCCACGGCGTGCGGATGCGGCCGAGGAAATAGACGCCGGCGTCGGTCGCCTCCGGCAGGTCGACGGTGACCTCGCCGTCCCAGACGCCGAAATCGGATGGCTTGTTGTCGGATGCTGCGCTCATGGCGGGACGCTAGGCGAAACGGTCCGGAATCGCCAATCCGCGCTTTGAAACCGGGACGGGCAGATCAGATAATATTAACGTTAAAGTTGTATTGCCACCGAGATGCAATCGGCAAGGCGGTGGAGCGGAGCGGGCCGGATCGCGGCCGTGTGCGGTCTCGTCGCGCTGCTGTGGCCGGCGCCCGGACAGAGCGAGGAAGCGGCTTGGCTCGTGTCGGCCGGGCTGCGCGGCGGCTATGACGCCAATCCGATGCTGCTGCCGGGCAAGGGGAACGGCAGCGCGTTCGGCGGCGTCACGGCGAGCTTCGCCGCCGGGCACGGCGACGACACGCGGCGGCTCGGCGTCACCGGCGAGGCGATGCACATGGAGTTCGCCAAGAAGGACATCGTGCCGTCCGACCGCCAGAGCATCGCGCTGAAAGGAGAAACCGAGATCGGCAAGGGCTGGTCGCTGCGCGCGACGACGGAAGCGACCAACGTCACCAACTACAATGTGCGGGCGTTCGATGCGGTGGCGACGGCGAAGCTGCGGCCGGATGCCGGGCTGGTGCGGCCGTTCCTCACCACCGAGCTGCGCTACGCGACGCTGAACGAGCCGAACGCGGTGCTCGGCGATTTCCTGCCCGAGCCGCAGAAATTCTCCCGCGCCACCGCGATCCCCGGCGTCGTGCTGGTCACCGAGCACGTCGAGCTCGGCACGTCGGTCAACGTCTCGGCGACGCGCTACACGCAGGAGCCGGATCTGTTCGGCTTCAAGCGCGACAACGAGCGGGTGCAGCCTTATCTGTTCGCCAGCCTGAAGGACCAGGGGCTCGAACTGTCGGGCTCGGTGTCCTACCTGCGCGGCACCTGGCACGACGTCGACTTTTCCCCGGTGCGCGAAGTGCTGTGGGACGTGGCGCTCAGCAAGACGGCGGGCGATCTGACGATCGAACTGTCCGCGCAGCGCGGCGTCGAGGACACCACGTTTCCGGTGTCGCCGGTGACGGTGGTGACGAGCTATGGCGCGTCATTGTCCTACGCGGCGAGCACGGCGCTGAGCTTGCGCGTTTTCGCGCGCGGGCTGCGCACCGAATATCTCGACTCGCCCTTCACCGCGCGCACGCAGGCATACGGCGGAGGCTTCAGCTACGACATCGGCAAGTCCACGACGCTGGCGTTTGATCTGTCGCGCGTCACCGGCCGGCAGATCGACGGCACCGAGACCGAGGGCGGTGTGGCGATGCTGTCGCTCGGCATGAAATTCGCATCGCAATCCGAGACGGGCGGCGACAAGACGCAGCGGGCGGTGGCGCCCCCTCCCACTGCGCTTTCGCCGAACCCCGCGCTCGATGCAAGGACGACGAAACGGCCTTACCAGCCGTGACCGCGGCTGGAGCCGCGGCCGCCGCCGAGCAGCAGACCGAGCACGCCGTTCCTGCCGGTGACGACATTGGCGTTCACGGCGAGACCCTGCGAGCCACGGCCCTTGGAGCCGAGCAGCGCGCCGACGACGCCACCCTTGCCGGTGAGGACGTTGGCGTTGACGGCGAGCCCCTGCGAGCCGCCGCGGTCGTTGCCGTGGTTGTTGCCGTAGCCGCCGTGACCACCGCGGCCGCCGGCATAGGCGGTGCCGCTGATCAGCGCGAGGCCGAGGGCGGCGATGATGAGACGCTTCATTGTCTCCTCCACTTTGAACACCGGGCGGGATCTGCCCGGCGCCGCCACTCTGCCTAAAATTGTGAGTTAGTCGATATACAACCATTGGTTCAGTAAAGCGGTAGGCTTACCGCCGCTGAACTTAAAATCGCTCGACAAAACAGGATGTTGAAGTGGATCAGTGGCAGTGCAGGAAAGGCTGAACAGGCCGCCTTGCAGCAGCCCAAAAGTCAGTATAAGGATATCCTTATGTATTGGGCGAAGTCCCAAAGGACGCCCAAAGACGCGCGGGCACTATCGCGAGGCGCCGCACGCGTGCCGAGGATAGCAGAGATTCGACGATGACAGGGTCCGGCAAGCTCAGCTTCGACGCCCTCAACACCGCGCTCAAGGCGGCGGGCGAGGACACCCGGCTGCGCGTGCTGGCGCTGCTCGCGGAAGCCGAACTGACCGTCTCCGAGCTGACCGACATTCTCGACCAGTCGCAGCCGCGTATCTCGCGGCACCTCAAGCTGCTCGCCGAGGCGCGGCTGGTCACGCGCTATCGCGAGGGCACCTGGGCGTTCTATCGCATGGCGGAGACCGGCAAGGGCGCCGACCTTGCCCGCGCGCTGCTGGCGCAACTCGATCCCGCCGACCGCATCGTCAAGCGCGACCGCGAGCGGCTCGGCTCGGTGCGCGCCGCGCGCGCCGCCGTGGCGCAGGCTTACTTCCGCCGCCACGCCGCGGAGTGGGATCGCATCCGCAAGCTGCACGTCGCCGACGAGGCGGTGGAAGAGGCGATCCGCGACGCGCTGGCCGACCGGCCGTTCCGCTCGCTCTTGGATCTCGGCACCGGCACCGGCCGGATGCTGGAGATCTTCGGCCCCGCCGTCGAGCGCGGCCTTGGCATCGACATGTCGCTCGACATGCTGCTGCTGGCGCGCGACCGGCTCGAGCGCGCCGGCTTGCGCCATTGCAGCGTGCGGCAGGGCGACATCTACGACCTGCCGCTCGAGCGGGACTCGTTCGACGCGGTGATCCTGCATCAGGTGCTGCACTTCCTCGACGACGGCGCGCGCGCCGTGGCGGAAGCGGCGCGCGTGCTGCGGCCCGGCGGCAGTCTTCTCATCGTCGACTTCGCGCCGCACGAGCAGGAATTCCTGCGCGAGCAATACGCCCATCGCCGGCTCGGCTTCGCGCCGGAGATGGTCAACCAGTGGATCAGCGCGGCCGGTCTCGACCCGGTGCTGTTCCGCAGCCTGCCGCCGGAGCCCGGCTCCGAGGGCAAGATCGCGGTGTCGCTCTGGCTCGCGCGCGATGCGCGCGCGCTGATCGCCGCCAAGCCGTCGCGCGACAAACCCTCCCGCGAGGTGGCGTGATGAATTCCGCCATGCGCGCCAGCCGCTTCGCCAAGCGGATGAAGCCGCTCAACGTCTCGTTCGAGTTCTTTCCGCCGAACACCGACGAGATGGAACGGACGCTGTGGAGCTCGATCGAGCGGCTCGCGCCGCTCGCCCCGAATTTCGTGTCGGTCACCTATGGTGCCGGCGGCTCGACGCGCGAGCGCACCCACGCCACCGTCCGCCGCATCATCAGGGACACGCCGCTGACACCGGCCGCGCATCTGACCTGCGTCGGCGCGACGCGCGAGGAGATCGACCGCGTGGTGCGCGATTACTACGCCGCCGGCGTGCGTCACATCGTGGCGCTGCGCGGCGACCCGGCCGACGGCGCGGGCGAGCGTTACCGGCCGCATCCCGGCGGCTACGCCAACGCGGCGGAACTGACCGCCGGCATCAAGCGCATCGCCTCCGACATCGAGGTGTCGGTGTCGGCCTATCCGGAGAAGCACCCCGACAGCGCGACCATCGACGCCGATATCGACATGCTCAAGGCGAAAGTCGATGCCGGCGCGAGCCGCGCCATCACGCAGTTCTTCTTCGAGAACGATTTCTACTTCCACTATCTCGAGCGCGTCCGCGCCCGCGGCATCCATATTCCGATCGTGCCCGGGCTGATCCCGGTGCAGAACTACCAGACCATGACGCGCTTCGCCGCGCGCTGCGGCACCGCGGTGCCGTCGTGGCTGGCCGAGCGTTTCGAGGGGCTGGAGAACGACGTCGCGACGCGCAAGCTGATCGCGATCTCGGTCGCCGCCGAGCAGGCGCTCGACCTGCTCGATCAGGGCGTCAGCGACTTCCATTTCTACACGATGAATCGCGCCGACCTCGTCTACGCGATCTGCCATCTGCTCGGCGTGCGGCCGCGTGAAGCGCGCGAGCCGGTGCGGCAGGCAAGCTAACAACAGGACCAGTCTCGTGCCCACACCGTCCCATACCAACGCCCGAACTTTGCTCGCGGAAGCCGCCAGGCAGCGCATTCTGGTGCTCGACGGCGCGATGGGCACCATGATTCAAGGACTGAAGCTCGACGAGGCCGGCTATCGCGGCGCGCGGTTCGATGCCTGGAACCGCGAAGTGCGCGGCAACAACGATCTGTTGAACCTCAGCCGACCCGACGCGGTGCGCGATATCCATCTCGCTTACTTCCGCGCCGGGGCCGATATCGTCTGCACCAACACCTTCTCATCGACCGCGATCGCGCAGGCCGATTATGCGATGGAGCAACTGGTCGGCGAACTGAACCTCGCTGGCGCGCGGCTCGCCAAGGACGCGGCGATGGCCGCGCAGGCCGAGGACGGCAAGCCGCGCTTCGTTGCCGGCGCGCTCGGCCCGACCAACCGCACCGCGTCGATCTCGCCGGACGTCTCGAACCCCGGCTTTCGCGCCGTCACGTTCGACCAGTTGCGCGACGCTTACGCCGAGCAGGTGCGCGGGCTGATCGACGGCGGCGTCGACCTGCTGCTGATCGAGACCATCTTCGACACGCTGAACGCCAAGGCGGCGATCGCGGCGATCCACGATGTTTGCGAAGAGCTCGGCGTCGACCTGCCGGTGATGCTGTCCGGCACCATCACCGACCGCTCGGGGCGTCTGCTTTCGGGCCAGACGCCGGAGGCGTTCTGGAACGCGGTGCGCCACGCGCAGCCCTTCACCGTCGGCCTCAACTGCGCGCTCGGCGCGAAGGAAATGCGCGAGCATGTCGCGGAGCTCGGTCGCGTCGCCGACACGCTGATCTGCGCCTATCCGAATGCCGGCCTGCCGAACGAGTTCGGCTATTACGACGAGAGCCCGGAATTCATGGCGGGACTGCTGGAGGAGTTTGCATCCGCCGGCCTCGTCAACGTGGTCGGCGGCTGCTGCGGCACCACGCCGGAGCACATCGCGGCGATCGCGAAGGCCGTCGAAGGCAAGCCGCCGCGCCGGGTGCCGGTCATCGAGCCGCGGCTGCGGCTGTCCGGCCTCGAGGCCTTCACGCTCACCGCCGACATTCCCTTCGTCAATGTCGGCGAGCGCACCAACGTCACCGGCTCGGCCAAATTCCGCAAGCTGGTCACAGCCGGCGACTACACCGCCGCGCTCGCCATCGCCCGCGATCAGGTCGAGAACGGCGCGCAGATCATCGACGTCAACATGGACGAGGGGCTTCTCGACTCGGAAACCGCGATGGTGACCTTCCTCAATCTGATCGCGGCGGAGCCGGACATCGCGCGGGTGCCGGTGATGGTCGACTCCTCGAAATTCGCGGTGATCGAGGCCGGCCTGAAATGCCTGCAGGGCAAGGCGGTGGTGAACTCGATCTCGCTCAAGGAAGGCGAGGCGGAATTCATCAGGCATGCCAGGACCGTGCGCCGCTACGGCGCGGCGGTGGTCGTCATGGCGTTCGACGAGAAGGGCCAAGCCGACACCCTTGAACGCAAGGTCGAGATTTCAAAGCGCGCCTACGACATTCTGGTGAAGAAAGTAGGCTTCCCGCCGGAAGACATCATCTTCGACCCGAACATCTTCGCCATCGCCACCGGCATGGAGGAGCACAACGGCTACGGCGTCGCCTTCATCGAGGCGACGCGGCGGATCCGCCGGCAGTTGCCGCATGCGCATATTTCCGGCGGCGTCTCGAACCTGTCGTTTGCCTTCCGCGGTAACGAGCGGGTGCGCGAGGCGATGCACTCGGTGTTCCTCTATCACGCCATTCAGGCCGGCATGGATATGGGCATCGTCAATGCCGGGCAGATGGCGGTCTATGACGACCTCGATCCCGAGCTGCGCGAGGCCTGCGAGGACGTGGTGCTCAACCGCAAGCCCGAGGCGGCGGAAAACCTCTTAAAGCTCGCCGACAAGTTCCGCGGCGCCGGCACGGCGGCGAGGGAGGTCGATCTGGCGTGGCGCGACAGGCCGGTGACGCAGCGGCTCAGCCACGCGCTCGTCCACGGCATCACCGATTTCATCCAAGTCGATGTCGAGGAAGCGCGGCTCGCGGCCAAGCGGCCGCTCGACGTCATCGAGGGCCCGCTGATGGACGGCATGAACATCGTCGGCGACCTGTTCGGCGCCGGCAAGATGTTCCTGCCGCAGGTGGTCAAATCCGCCCGCGTGATGAAGCAGGCGGTCGCCTACCTGATGCCCTTCATGGAGAAGGAAAAGGACGGCCGCGCCCATACCAGCTCGAACGGCAAGATCGTGATGGCGACGGTGAAGGGCGACGTCCACGACATCGGCAAGAACATCGTCGGCGTCGTGCTCCAGTGCAACAATTACGAGGTGATCGACCTCGGCGTCATGGTGCCGGCGGCGAAGATCCTCGAGACCGCGCGAAAAGAGGGCGCCGACATCATCGGCCTGTCCGGCCTCATCACGCCGTCGCTCGACGAGATGTGCCTGGTGGCGGCGGAGATGGAGCGGCAGGGCTTCGACGTGCCGCTGCTGATCGGTGGCGCCACGACGAGCCGCGTCCATACGGCGGTCAAGATCCACCCGAACTACCAGCGCGGCCAGACCGTGCATGTCAACGACGCCAGCCGCGCCGTCGGCGTCGCGCAGTCGCTGCTGTCGAAGGACGCGCGCGGCAAATATGTCGCCGACGTCCGCGCCGAATACGCCAGGATCGCCGACGCCCATGCCCGGGCGCAGAACGACAAGGCGCGGCTGCCGCTTTCCGCCGCGCGCGCCAACGCGCTGAAGCTCGACTGGACCGGCGTCAACGCGCCGAGACGGCCGACATTCTTCGGCACCCGCACGTTCGACGACTATCCGGTCACCGAGCTGATCGATTTCATCGACTGGACACCGTTCTTCCGCACCTGGGAGCTGTCCGGAAACTATCCCGCCATTCTCGACGATCCGAAATTCGGCAAGGCGGCGCGGCCGCTTTATGACGATGCGCTTGCCATGCTGCGCCAAGTGGTCGACGAGAAGTGGTTCACCGCGCGCGGCGTGATCGGCTTCTGGCCGGCCAATGCGCAGGGCGACGACATCCTCGTCTACGCCGACGAGGCGCGCAAAACGCCGGTCGCGACGCTGCACACGCTGCGCCAGCAACTGTCGAAGCGGGAAGGCCGCTTCAACACCGCGCTGTCGGATTTCATCGCGCCGCGCGAGGGCGGCGTCGCCGACTATATCGGCGCCTTCGCGGTGACGGCGGGCATCGGCGAGGACGTGATCGCCGATCGCTTCAAGCGCGCCAATGACGACTACTCGGCGATCCTGTGCAAGGCGCTGGCCGACCGGCTGGCCGAGGCCTTTGCCGAACGCATGCACCAGCGCGTGCGCAAGGAGTTCTGGGGCTACGAGCCGAACGAGAAGCTCTCGAACGCCGAGCTGATCGCGGAACAGTATCGCGGCATCCGCCCGGCGCCGGGCTATCCGGCGCAGCCCGACCATACCGAGAAGCAGACGCTGTTCCGCCTGCTCGACGCGGAAAACGCGGCCGGCATCGCGCTGACCGACAGCTTCGCGATGTGGCCGGGCGCGTCGGTGTCGGGGCTTTATTTCGCGCATCCGCGCAGCCACTATTTCGGCGTCGGCAAGATCGAGCGCGATCAGGTCGAGGATTACGCGCGGCGCAAGGGCTGGAGCGTCGAGGATACCGAGCGCTGGCTCGCGCCGATCCTCAATTACATGCCGAATTTGCTGAAGGGCGCGGCGGCGTAAGTTATGCCTCCGTCATGCCCGGCCTTGTGCCGGGCATCCACGTCTTACTTTCGAGATTTTATCAAAGACGTGGATGGCCGGGACAAGCCCGGCCATGACTCAGAGTGCAAAAAACAACACCGGAGAGCACTGTCCCCGGTGTTCGATCCATCGGCCGGTCCGATCGTTCCGGCATTGTCGTTCGGCTTGCTCCGAAATCAGAAAGCTCCGAGCAGCACCGCGCCGACGAAAACGAAGACGGCGCAAACTGCCAGCATGTTCAATCTCAATGCAAGGTTCACGGCATGGACCTCCATGTCGATGGCAATGTCGATGGCAACGCGATCGAGTCTAGCAAACCGATTCACCGGAACGGAATGCGAAAATCTCCCGCACGGCCAAAATCCCTGCGCGGCGGACATGCGTGCCGAACATGACCGGGCCAAGCGGTTGATCGCAGGCGGAAAAATCTCCGCCGCCGGAGCGTGCGTTGTGGACGACGAAATTTTCGGTCGTGGAGCGGGCGAATTGCGAGTGTTTTCGATCGATGCGTCTCGACATTCACCGCCCAAATCAACTGCATTTGGTCCCGGACGGGCTGTTTTGGAGTCGCCTTCGCTTATGCGTCATTACCGGTTGCGAAATCCGCATGACTCTTTCCGCAATTGCGAACGGCGAATCGGCGGGCGGCAGAATTTCGATTCCCGATGCGTGGCGCGGCGCGACGCTCGAGTCTTCGCGCGGTTGACACTGTCATTCCGGAACGGCTCGCAGAGCCGGACGGAGAATCCAGAAACGATCTCCGATGATGCATCTGGATTCCGGGTTCGGCGCGCCGCCACTGCGTTCCGGCGCGACGCCCCGGAATGACCGAGTCTGTTTCTCATGACGGACGTCGGTGACCGTCAACGCGCGGCTCGTTGCCTGGAAACGATTTCTTATCCTTAACGAATTTCCACCGCGCAGCGTTGAAGCCTCATTAATCGGATCGCTCGCATTTTCACGAGGTTATGCGTGGCGTGCGTTTCCATACCGTCGGCTTCGCCGTGCTCGTCCTTCTGGCGGGCTGCGGCCGCAGCGTCGTCGAAATGGCCGACCGGGCGCCGTGGCGCGCCGAGGCTGAGGCGCAGTGCATGCAGTCCGGCGCGGTGCATCTCGGGTCCGGCATCGTGCGGATCGCGCCGATCGAGGGACCGGGCGCCTGCGGCGCGGAATATCCGCTGAAGGTCGCGGCCTTCGGCCCCGACCAGGCGATCGGCTACACCGAGGCCTTGCGGCCGCCGGCCGGCATTCCGAATACCGGTTCGGTGCCGCCCGGCTGGGGCGGGCCGACGCCGCCTTATCCGCGGCAACAGACCTATGCGCCGGCTTCGTCGCCGGAGCCGGTCTATTCGCCGCCGTCGCAGCAGACCTACGCGCCGCCTCCGCCGCAGACTTACGCGCCGCCGCCGTCCGGCCAGCCGATGTCGATCGAAGCGCCGGGCGTCGCCAGCGCGCCGCGCAGCTACGAGCCGCCGCCGCGCTATGAAGCACCGCGTTATGAGCCGCCGCGCTACGAGCCGCGCGGCAGTTCCGCGCGCGGCTACGATCTGCCGATTGACCGGCCGCAGACCGCGCCGGCCGCCGCGCCGCCCCGCGCCGACGATATCCCGGACGACGCCGTCGTGCCGAGGCGGCGGCAGCAGACCTATGCGCCGCCGCACGATCCGCGCAGCTACGACAACGACGCGCTGCCGAAGCTCGGTCCGGCGCGCGGGCCGGCGGTGACCGGCGTGATCAAGACGGCGCTGTCGCCACCGGCGACGCTCGCCTGTCCGATGGTCGCCGCGCTCGACAAGTGGATCGCCGAGGCGGTGCAGCCCGCCGCGATGCGCTGGTTCCGCCAGCCGGTCGTCGAGATCAAGCAGATCTCGGCCTATTCATGCCGCGGCATGGTCGGCAATTCGACGCCGCATATTTCCGAACATGCCTTCGGCAACGCGCTCGACGTCGCCGCCTTCGTGCTCGCCGACGGCCGCAAGGTGACGGTGCAGAAGGGCTGGAACGGCGCGCCGGAGGAATCCGCCTTCCTGCACGACGTGCAGATGGCGGCCTGCGACCGCTTCACCACGGTGCTGAGCCCCGGCTACAATATCTTTCACTACAACCACCTGCATCTCGACCTGATCCGCCGCCGCAGCGGCCGCAGCGCCTGCCGGCCGAACGCGATCCCCGGCGAGGTCGCCTTTGCGCGGCAGTTGCAGAAGTCGAAATACGCCCATCGCGGCGGCGATCGCATGACCACCGGCTCGATCGGCAAGACGGGTGACAAGACCGGCAAACAGATCGAGGCGGTGCCGGGCGAGGACGGCTTCGTCGATGGCGAGGGCGACGAGCTCGAGGTCACCGGCTCGGTCGGCAAGAACCCGGCGGCGCCGAAATACGCGATGCCCCGCAGCCGCGACACCGACGATTAATCCCATCGCTCACCCCCGCGAAAGCGGGGGTCCAGATTTCAATGATAGGCTTTTGATTGCATCTCTGGATTCCCGGTCACAAGTCGGGTGTACCCGACTTGTGCATTTAAAGACTCACATCGGGTAGACCCGATGTGAGCGCGGGAATGAGCGGAGTAGGAAGCTCACCTGTAATTCGCCAGCGCGCTTTTGCTGCCGAACTGTCCCAGCGTGATCGCGATGCCGAGGCTGCTGAGGATCGCGTCGATCGCCAGCCGGCGCAGCCACGGCCGCGAGCGCTCGCTCGGCACGAAGAACTTCGCGAACCACGCGGCGTCGCGCTGGCGCTTCTCGACCTGCGGCTTGAGGAAGCGCTGGTAGGCGGCGAAGGCCTCCTGATGGGTGGCGGCGCGTTCGAGCTCGCGCGCCAGCACATAGGCGCCGGCCATCGCCATGTGCGAGCCTTGCCCGGCGAGCAGCGTCAGGCAGCCGCAGGCATCGCCGATCAGCGCGATCCGGCCGGCGTGCCACTCCGGCATCGCGACCTGGGTGGCGCTGTCGAAGAACACCGGCGCGGTGCCGGGCTGCTCGTCGAGCACCCGCCCGATGATCCAGCCGGCGCCGGCGAAGACTTGGCGCAAGAGAGGCATGCGGTCGGCGGCCGGCACTTGACCGATGTCGGGATGGCGGAACAGATAGGTCGCGTCGGCGCGCGTCGCGCCGAGCGGGTAGAGCATCGCGGTGCGATCGGTTTCCTCGCAAATCTTCAGCGCGTTGCCGAGATCGTGATGGATATCGGAAAAATGGAACGCGGCGACGTAGTAGCCGAGATAAGTCATCACCGTGCGCGCCGGGTCGAAGACGAGATCGCGCACCCGCGAATGAATGCCGTCGGCGCCGATCACCAGTGCGAAGGATTCGCGCTTGCCGTCGCTGAACGTCGCGGAAACGTCGTCCGCCGTTTCCGACAGGCTCTCGATGGTGGTGCCGAACCGGACGTCGACGCCCTTGTTGCGGACGCGGTTGAACAGGATGCGCTCGAGATCGGAGCGGCGCAGATAGCAATAGCGGTGCGACAGCGCGCGGGAAATCCGCTCGATCGGCGCCGTCATATAAGCGCGGCCGTCGCCGTCGACGAATTCCATGCGCTTGATCGGATAATGGATGGCGTTAAGGTCGCCGATCAGCCCCATGCGCTCGGCGACGTCCCAGCCGCTGCCGAAGAAGTCCATCATGTAGCCTTCGGTGGAGGGCGCATCGTTGCGCTCGACCACCGTCGGCTGCCATCCCATGCGCTTGAGCAGGATGGCGAGCGTCAGCCCGGCGATGCCACCGCCGGATATGAGAACGGACGTCGGTTTCATCTGTCGGTTTGACGGGTCTCCGGCCGGTCCGGCCGATCCTAGGCCTGTCCGTATCCAAATACCTGAGCGCATTGTCGCGATGCCGCGGCGCAACTGCAACCATCGCCCGACACCGTGAAGGTGTCAGGCCGCGCCGGCCGTCACCAGGGCAGCGCGACGTCGAGCAGCATCGCGGCGAACAGGATCAGGCCGGCGTCGCGGTTCGACTTGAACAGCCGCAGGCAGAGCGCCGGGTCGGCGATGTCGAGCCGGCGCACCTGCCAGGCAAGATGCAACGCGAAGATCGCGAGGCCGATGCCGAACACCGCGCCGCCGCCGGCCAGCGCGCCTGCGACGGCGATCAGCGCGACGCCGAGGCCGTAGAACAGGACGAGCATCGGCCTGGTGTTCTCGCCGAACAGCAGCGCGGTCGACTTCACGCCGATCAGCGCGTCGTCCTCGCGGTCCTGATGCGCATAGATGGTGTCATAGGCGATCACCCAGGAGATCGCGCCGGCGTAGAGGACGAGCGGGGCGAGGTCGAGCCGCCCGAGCATCGCCGGCCAGCCCATCAGCGCGCCCCAGGAAAAGGCGAGGCCGAGCACGATCTGCGGCCACCAGGTGATGCGCTTCATGAACGGGTAGATGACGACCACGCCGAGCGAGGCGAAGCCGCACAGCACGGTGTAGCGGTTGAACTGCAGCAGCACCGCGAGACCGACCAGCGCCTGCGCGGCCATGAAGATCGCGGCCTGCGTCGGGGTCACCTGGCCGGAGGGGATCGGCCGCGAGCGGGTGCGCTCGACCTGTCCATCGAGATCGCGGTCGACCAGATCGTTCCAGGTGCAGCCGGCGCCGCGCATCGCGAAGGCGCCGATGAAGAACAGGATGACGTACCAGACGCTCGGCAGCTCGCGCGCCTTCATGCCGGCGAGACCGAGCGACCACCAGCACGGCATCAGCAAGAGCCAGGAGCCGATCGGGCGGTCGAGACGGGCGAGGCGGAGATAGGGCCGGGCGGCGGAGGGCGCGAGGGTGTCGACCCAATTGCCGGTCGCATCGGCGACCCGTCCGGCCCCGCCGCTCATCGGACGAGCGGCGTACCGGTCAGCGTGTCGAAGGTGCCGCTTCCGCGCTTGACGTTGCTGGCGTTCGGAACCGGCGTCACGCCGAGCGCGTCGCCGAGCGAGGGGCCGCTCGGCCGCGGACCCTGCGCCGCGACCTTGCAGACATTGGTGCGGGTTTCCTGAGACTTCAGGTGCATGTTCTTCATCTGCTCGATCGCCTGCGGGGGAATGCCGCACCAGACATTCTTGTCCTCGGCGAATTTCACCACCTTGGCTTCGGCGGCGACGAAGGCGTTGAACAGGCCGCAAAGCTCCGGCGGCGCCGCCTTGCGCTTGGCGGCGGCCTGGATCGCCTGGCCGCGCTTCTGTGCCGCGTCACGCAGCTTGATGAATTCCTGGATGCACTGCGGCGGCTGGCCTTGAGGCTGCCCTTGTGGCTGGCCCTGCGGCGGAGCGCCCCGCTCGAACGGATTTGTCGCGGGAGCCGCGCCCTGTTCGAACGGATTTGGCGCAGCCGCCTTGCCCTGGGCGAACGCGAGATCGCCGGCCATCAGCGGCAGCGCGACAAGTGCAAGAAGGACAGTTCTGATCATGGTGGCGATAGTGGCGCTCGATCCCGACGGCCCGGTCCGCATGATTATTGGATTTTCTCCATCGCACGCAACCGTCATCGCCCTCCTTGATAGGTCTTCTGGCAGCCGAATGCGACCGCAAAGCGGCGCGCGGCCGGCCTTTTTGGCCGGATCGGCGGAAATCGATACCGCGCCGCGGCGTTTTGTGCCATGCGGTCGGCGGTCCCGCTCGCACCGGGGCCTGTCGTCACCGGCATTCCGCGATGGCCCGCTACGATTTCCGCACCCCCCGGCTCTATGTCGATGCGCCGCTCGGTTCCGGCGCTGCGGTCGCGCTCGACCGCGACGCGGCGAACCACCTCTGCAACGTGCTGCGGCTGACGCGCGGCGACGCGGTGCTGCTGTTCAACGGCCGCGACGGCGAATGGCGCGGTACGCTCGCCGAGGCCGGCAAGCGGGCGGCTTCGGTGCGCGCCGAGGAGCGGCTGCGGCCGCAGCCGCCGGCCAACGACCTGCATTACCTGTTCGCGCCGCTGAAACATGCGCGGCTCGATTACGTGGTGCAGAAGGCGGTCGAGCTCGGTGCGTCGCGGCTGCAGCCGGTGCTGACGCGGCATACCCAGGTCACCCGCGTCAATCTCGAGCGCATGCAGGCCAACGTGATCGAGGCCGCGCAGCAGTGCGGCGTGCTCGCGGTGCCGGACGTTGCCGCGCCGATCAAACTCGACGACGCCATCGCCGATGCCGCGCGGCTTCTGGTGTTCTGCGACGAGGATGCCGAGATCGCCGATCCCGTCGCGGCGCTGCGCGCGGCCGCGAAGGACGGCGTGCCGCCGCTCGCCGTGCTGATCGGGCCGGAGGGCGGCTTCGCCGAGGAGGAACGCGCATTGCTGCTCAGGCGCGCGAACAGCGTGCGGCTCGCGCTTGGGCCGCGCATCTTGCGCGCCGACACCGCGGCGGTCGCCGCGCTCGCGCTCGTTCAGGCGGTGCTGGGCGATTGGCGTTGAATCAGGAGCGGGAGCGCCGGTCGAACCGGCACGCGAATCCGTAATAGCCGCCCTGGCGGCGGTCGAGGCTGGTCGCCACCGCATATTTGCCGTAACGCGCGCAATGATCGGCCGCCATCTCGCGCGCGAGCTCCCGGCTGACGGAGGAGGGGATGATCCCTCCGGTATCGTTGCCCGTCAGTCCGGGGCCCGGTCCGGCGCAAGCCGCCAGCGATACGAGGGCGACGACGCACGCCCCGACGCTCACCAATGAACGAACCCACATCGCGACTCTCTCCACCCAACTCGTTGTTGGATTTTTATTGTGATTGACCGGCTGTCGTAACGCTACGCGACCGCCATCACGCAACACAACCACGCGTAACGCAACGATTTACAACACAACGACTGCAACGCCACGCGGCGAACGCAACTGCCACAAACGCGACTGGGGGCTTGATGCCAGACCGGGCACATCAGGAGTGTCGAACCGGACCGGTACGCTCTTGATTCGATTCGCGGGCGGATCATGCCAAGGCGGGGTGACGATCACGAGTCCGCGCCGGGGCAAAGTTGTGGTCAACGCTGCACTGCAGCCTTGCGGATATGCTAGGCTGGATTCTCAGGCTCCATTCAGGTGCAGGCTCACGTCAGGTGACTGTCATGTCAGGCTTTTTTCGTCGTCTCGGCATTCTTGGCCTCGGTCTTCTCGGCCTCGTCGCACTGCTGTCGCTCGGGGTCCCGCAGGCGCGCGCCGCCGGCTGGCTGGAAAAGGGCCTCTGGCTGTCGGGGCCGCGCTACGACGCCAACCTGCCGGCCTGCGAGGCCGCGCTCGGCACCATCGCCTCGCGCTTTGCCACCAAGGAGGGCCGGTTCTGGAACTCGAACCTCGAGATCCTGGATTTCGAGCGGGTCCGGCAGCTCGCCTTCATGCCGTGGCGGGACGGCGCCATTCCGCGCCGGTTCTGCGCCGCCACCGCGACCGTGAGCGACGGCCGCAAGCACGCGGTCTACTACTCGATCGTCGAGGACGGCGGCGAGATCGGCGCGAGCTGGGGCGTCGAATGGTGCGTGGTCGGGCTCGACCGCAACTGGGCCTACAATCCGGCATGCCGGATGGCCCGCCCCTAATCCTGCCGGCGGATTTGTTCCTGAATTGTTCTTGATCAGTTCCGGGACCTTCATTAAGATTTGGTTAACGGTTTCGTCGACCAGTGGGGGTGCTTTCATGCTTCGTCGCTTCGCCGTTAGCATTGTTTTCGTTGGGCTTTTCTCCCTTGTCGCGCAGCTTGCCCTGGTCCAGGCCGAGGCCCGGGCGCAGGACCGCCGCCAGAACGCGCCGGGCGCGTTCGATTTTTACGTGCTGGCGCTGTCATGGTCGCCGTCCTACTGCGCGAGCTCGCGCGAGCGGCGCTCCGACGGCCGGGCCGATCCGGTCCAGTGCGGCGCGCGGCCTTACTCCTTCGTCGTCCACGGGCTGTGGCCGCAATACGAGAAGGGCTTCCCGTCCTACTGCCAGGTGCCGGCGCCGCGGCTCAATCGCGGCATCGTCTCCACCATGCTGGACCTGATGCCGAGCCCGCGGCTGGTGTTTCACGAATGGGACCGCCACGGCACCTGCTCCGGCCTGTCGGCGAACGCCTATTTCGAGACGGTGCGCAAGGCGCGCTCGGTGGTGAAAATCCCCGATCAGTATCTCGAGATCGCGACCACGCTGACGGTGTCGCCGGCCGAGGTGCGCGACGCCTTCATCAAGGCGAACAGCGGGCTCGGCGAGGGCGGCGTCGCGGTCAACTGCTCGAGCAAGTATCTGAGCGAAGTGCGCATCTGCATGACCCGGGAGTTCGGCTTCCGCGATTGTCCCGAGATCGTCAAGCGGGCCTGCCGGCGCGACAAGGTGGTGATGCCGCCGGTGCGCGGCGGTTCGGGCAGGGCAGAGGCCGAGCCCGACGCCGCCGCCCCGGTCACCGCCGACGACAAGACGCCGCAGGCCAGCGTGAGCGCGAATTAACCCGCTCGTGGAAGTCGCGTTCAGCAGTCGGTAACGACACCGGATCGGACTTTCGGCAAAGGCGCGGGGACTCTGCAATCATCGCAAGGTCCTCGTAACGCAACCGGCCTAGAGCATGATCCCGAAAAGCTTGCCCTCGGACCTGATCCGAGGGTGGGAGCCCGTCCTCGGGATCATGCTCGATCAAAAAGGCTAGGTCTCATTCAACATCGTTGAAGCAGGCCTGGCGTCCCGCGCGAACGGCCATCTGTCCCGCGGCGGCAATCTGGGTGCGTTTTGCGGATGTGGAGTCATTTTGATTTCGCGCTGATCTTCGCCGGGCTCGGCTATATCGGGCTGTGGGCCGTCGCGGCCGGCGACATCGCGCGCCAGCTGTCGCCGGGCCTGCAGATCACCGGCATGGCCGCGGCTGTGGTCGCCGTGGTGCGCGTCGCCATGCTGATCCGCGCCCGGCACGCCGGGCCGAAAACCGCGGCTGCCGCGCCCGCGCCACTTCGTCATCTGCGCCGCAATGGCCTCCTGCGCCGCGCGCCGAAACGCCGGCCGCCGATCGAGCCGCGCAGCGAGTTCGGCCTGCGCAAGCCCGGCCCCTGGCCGAAACGCTGACGACGATCTGCGATCTGCGCGACGGTGTGATAGGGAAGGCCCTATCGGTCTTCGCGCGCCCTGATCTAGCAGCCATGAATTCGCGCCCATGAATTCGTATCCATGAATTCGCGCCCATGAACTATCGCCACGATTTCCACGCCGGCAGTTTCGCGGACGTGTTCAAGCACGCCGTGTTCTGCCGCATCCTCGATTATCTGCGGCAGAAGCCGGCGGCGTTCCGCGTCATCGACACCCATGCCGGCTCCGGCCTCTACAACCTCGCCGGCGAGGAAGCGACGCGCGGCGGCGAATGGCGGGACGGCATCGGCCGCGTGATGCAGGCGAGGTTCTCCGTCGAGGCTGCCGCGCTGCTCAAGCCCTATCTCGACGTGATCGGCGCGCTCAACGAGCCGGGGCGGCTGCGCGTTTATCCCGGCTCGCCGGCGCTGGCGCGCGCCTGGCTGCGGCCGCAGGACCGGCTGATCGCCTGCGAACTCGAGGAGACGGCGGCGCGCTCGCTTGCCTATCACCTGCGCGGCGATGCCCGCATCAAGTGCCTCGCGATCGACGGCTGGACCGCCTGGTCGGCCTATATCCCGCCGGTCGAGCGGCGCGGCATCGTGCTGGTCGATCCCGCCTTCGAGCAGGAGGGCGAGTACCGCCGGCTCGCCCACGAGTTTGCCGCCGCGCTGAAAAAATGGGCAACCGGCATCCACGCGATCTGGTACCCGATCAAGGGACGCCCCGAACCGGACGCGCTGGCGAAAAGCATCCGCAGGCTCGCTCCGGCCAAGATCCTGCGCGCCGAACTGACGGTGTCGACGCTGGCCGACCCGAGCCGGCTCAACGGCTCGGGCCTCATCATCGCCAACCCGCCCTGGACGCTGGAGCGCGATCTGTCAGTCATGCTGCCGGAATTGCTGCGCGTGCTGCGCCGCGACGACAGGGCGGGCTACCGGGTCGACTGGCTCGCCGGCGAACGCGCCGTCTAGCGTCGGGCCGTCTCGCCGCTTTCCAGCCGTGGCGCGTTGGTCTAGCGTTGAGAGACTGGCAGTGACGTTCCGCCTCCCGGTGGGGGGCCGGCGGAGTGACTGAGGCCGGTTTCGGCCGACGCTTTCCCCGACTGCGAATGTCAGAGCCTGGCCGTCTTCCGTGGGGGTGGACGGCCGAGCAATGCGGGGAGAGGAGTTTTTCCCGATGGCACAGACTGGGACTGTGAAGTTCTTCAACAGCGAGCGTGGATACGGTTTCGTGAAGCCCGACGACGGCGGCCGCGATGTGTTCGTGCACATCACGGCGGTCGAGCAGGCCGGCTTGAAGACGCTGAACGAGGGGCAACGCCTGAGCTTCGACGTCGAACCCGACAAGAAAGGAAAAGGGCCGAAGGCCGTCAATCTTGTCGTGACCGGCTGACGCGGGCGCGGTCGCGCCGCGCCGGACCACCGACAATCCGGAGTGAACTGTCCGGCTGCGGGCGCATGGCCGTCCGCTTCACGCCCCGATGTTTACTGTCCGGTTTTCGTCCCGCCATTGCATGATGATTTTACGCTCCGCTCCGGCCTCGCCGTTCGCGCGCAAGGCGCGCATGGCGATCCTCATGCTCGGTCTGAGTGACCGGGTCGAGATCCAGCCGGTCGATCTCAACGATCCGGCCGACACGCTGCGCCGGCAGAATCCGCTCGGCAAGATTCCGGCGCTGGTGCTCGACGACGGCACGACGTTGTTCGACTCGCGCGTCATCGTCGAATATCTCGACCACCTTGCCGGTGGCGGAACGCTGTTTCCGCGCGATCCGGCCGCGCGCTTCGCGCAGTTGCGGCTGCAGGCGCTGTGCGACGGCCTGCTCGATGCCGGCGTGCTGATCGTCTACGAGGGCCGCTACCGTCCGCCGGAGATGCAGGTGCAGAGCTGGCTCGATCGCCAGCGGGGCAAGATCGTGCGCGGCCTTGCTGCGCTCGAGCAGGAGCCGCCGCCGGTCGAACCGACGATCGGGCAGGTCGCGCTCGCCTGCGTGCTCGGCTATTGCGATTTGCGGCTCGGCGGCGCATGGCGCCGGGATCATCCGCGCCTTGTCGCGTGGCTCGACAGCTTCGCCGCCGCGGTGCCGGCCTTCGCGGCGACCAGGCCGGAGTGACGGCGACCGAGGTTGCGCGCTGCGCGACGTCCAACAAAAAGCCCCGGACGCGAGGTCCGGGGCTTTTGTCGTTCAACGCCGTCTGCGATCAGAACCGGTAGTTCAGACCGGCGCGGACGATGTTGGTGTGGAAGTCGACATTGGCCGGCGGGGTGAGCGTGCAGGCGCCGCCGCAGTCGAAGTCGCCGAGATCGGCGTAGAGATATTCGAGCTTCGCCGTCCAGTTGCCGGTGAGCGCGAACTCGGCGCCGGCGCCGACGGTCCAGCCGACGCGGGTGTCGCTGGTGCTGCCGAGCAGGCTCGACGCCTTCAGGTTGCCGTAGGCGAGGCCGCCGGTGATGTAGGGCATGAAGCGATCCCAGGCATAGCCGATACGGCCGCGCGTGGTCCCGAGCCAGGTGTTCTTGGTTTCGCAGCTGAACGCGCCGCAGGCGGCCGAGCCCTTCATGCCCGACCAATCGAGATCGGTTTCGAGGCCGAACACCACCGGGCCGGTCTGCCAGTTGTAGCCGAGCGTGCCGCCGACCATGCCGCCGTTGACGTCGAAGTCGCCGGTGCCGGGAAAGCCGGACACGTTGGAATTGCCCCAGCCATAACCGCCGTTGATACCGGCGTAGAAGCCGGTCCAGTTGTAGGCCTGATAGGGCGGCGCCTTGTAGACCGGCGCGGGAGCCGGCGCCGCGCGGCGCGGCAAGTCCGCCGCATTGGCCGAACCGGCCGCCGCGACGATCGCGAGAGCACCGAGCCCCGCGAGAACCAAACGCTTCATCCTGAACCTCCGTGACGCCCCCGATCGATGGAGCGCAAAGTATTCTGATTTCGATCAGCGTCTAGTGTAGAAAAGACACACAGGATTTGATGTTTTTGTGGCATTTCATCTTATTCTTGGCATGCAAACGCCATGATTTAGCCAAGAAATATACTGTCGTAAGCTTCAAGTTTGGTAATTAAATACTTTCGATGAGACTCGCGTGTCGCGCGCGGGTCGCCAAAAGCAAAACCCCGGGCCGCCGGCCCGGGGTCATTGCGCTCCTCAGCCCAATCGGCGTCGGATCAGAAGTGGTAGTTGACGCCGAAGCGCAGCAGGTTGCTCTCAAGGCCGTTGTCGGCGCCGGTGACCGAATAGCTGCGGTTGGCGAGGTCGACATAGAGGTACTCGACCTTGGCCGACCACGCCTTGTTCAGAGCCACCTCGGCGCCGAGACCGATCGTCCAGCCGAGCTGGGTGTGGGACTCGTCGAGGCCCGCCACCGTGCCGCGGACGGTGCCATAGGCGAGACCGCCGGTGCCGTAGACCATGAACTTGTTGAAGGCGTAGCCGAGGCGGCCGCGCACCGTGCCGAACCACGGGTTCTCGAACTTCCACGGCGCGAAGGTGTCCTCGGCGCCGCTGATCTGCAGGTCGGTTTCGACGCCGTAGACGAACTGGTTGTTCTGCCAGTTGTAGCCGAGCTGGAGGCCGCCCATCACGCCGGCCGGGCTGGTGGGATTGTTGGTGACGTCACCCCACTGATAGCCGATGTTCACGCCCGCATAGGCGCCCGTCCAGTTATGGACGAGGGGCGCGACCGGCGCCGGCGCGTAATAGTTGCTGCGCGGAAGATCCGCCGCGACCGCCGCGGTCGTCACCGCCGCCGTAGCCGCCGCCGCGGCCAGATAAGTCCACTTGTTCATCACACCCTCCACACAACGCATACGCGCACTTGAGCGAGCCGGTCCGGCTCTTTGTTGGAGCGAGCGCGCTCGCGGTTGCGAGCGAACTTCGCCAATAATCATGGGAGGATTTATCGAGCATTTTACGTTAAACGGTTATGAATCGCTAAGGATCCGGCCCCGAACAACAGTCGTTATCCCTAAGGATCTCTTAGTCGACAGCGCGGAACGGCTTTCGCGTTTACCATGCCGGCTCACCAGGCATTTACTATAAGCGACGCGCCGCTTTCGTTATGACGTCGCGGAGAGTTTCGAGCATCGACATGCCGTCCAGCAAGGCCAGCAAATCCTCCGACATCGCGCGCGTCGCGCTCGTCACCGGCGGCGCCCAGCGCATCGGCCGCGCCATCGCGCTCGCGCTGGCGCAAGAGAACTTCGCGGTGCTGGTGCATGCGCATCGCTCGCGCGACGAGGCCGAGGCGCTATGCGGCGAGATCGTCGGGGCCGGCGGCCGCGCCGCCGCGGTGATGGCCGACCTCTCCGACGCCGATCAGGTCGGCCGGCTGGTGCCGGCGGCGAACGCCTTCGGTCCGCTGACGCTGCTCGTCAACAATGCGAGCGAGTTCGAGCGCGACGAGTTCGGCGCGCTCGACCGCGCGCGGTTCGACCGCACCATGGCCGTGAATCTGCGCGCGCCGCTGTTCCTGTCCGAAGCCTTCGCCGCGCAGGCGCCGGCCGGGGCAGACGCCGCGATCGTCAATATTCTCGACCAGCGCGTGTTCAAGCCGACACCGCTGTTCGTCTCCTATACGCTGTCGAAGGGCGCGCTGTTCACCGCGACGACCACGCTCGCGCAGGCGCTGGCGCCGAAGGTGCGGGTCAACGCGGTGGCGCCGGGGCCGGTGCTGCCGTCGCCGCGGCAGACCGCGAAGGATTTCGCCCGGCAGGTCGCGACTCTGCCGCTCGGCCGGGGTCCGAGCCCGGAGGAGATCGCGGCGGCGGTGCTCTATCTCGCGCAGGCCGCGAGCGTGACCGGGCAGACCATCGCGGTCGACGGCGGCCAGCATCTGGCCTGGCGCACGTCCGACAGCGACGTCGTCGAGTAGCGCGAGACGGGACAAGACGAGCCGCGCCGAAGTGGCGTAAAGCGGGCAGGGCCATTATTTTCCTGCCGAGACATGACGAGCAAACCCAAAGACCTCGATCCGGCGACCGAGCTCCAGGAAGACGACGACGAAGCGTCGCTGCCGGAGACCGAGCTCGAGAAGGGCGACAGCGCCGAGACGCTCGCGGCCGGCACCTATGCCGCCGGCCGCGCCGCGATCGCGCGCCATGCGAAGCTCGCGCCGAACCGGCCCGGCGTCTACCGCATGATCGACGCCAAAGGCGACGTGCTCTATGTCGGCAAGGCCAAGAGCATCAAGAAGCGCATCGTCTCCTATACGCGGCCGACCGGGCACGACGGCCGCATCATGCGCATGATCGCGGCGACGGTGACGCTGGAATTCGTCACCACCGCGACCGAGACCGAGGCGCTGCTGCTCGAGGCCAATCTGATCAAGCGGCTGCGGCCGCGCTTCAACGTGCTGCTGCGCGACGACAAGTCGTTCCCCTACATCCTCATTACCTCGGATCACTGGGCGCCGCAGATTCTCAAGCATCGCGGCGCGCGCGCGCGGCCCGGACATTATTACGGGCCGTTCGCCTCGGCCGGCGCGGTCAACCGCACCATCAATGCGCTGCAGCGCGCGTTCCTGCTGCGCTCCTGCACCGACTCGTTCTTCGAGAACCGCACGCGGCCGTGCCTGCTGTACCAGATCAAGCGCTGCTCGGCGCCGTGCACGCAGGAGATCGACTTCGCCGGCTATTCGGCGCTGGTGCGTGAGGCGAATGACTTCCTGTCCGGGCGCAGCGGCTCGGTGCAGA
>Ga0180218_1000811_pt1 | contig 23036 bp, 19 predicted proteins | sample eDN3rd37CKraftBY_FD_151334 | JGI IMG/M metagenome (GOLD analysis project Ga0180218, IMG submission 151334) | Enriched backyard soil microbial communities from Emeryville, California, USA - eDNA 3rd pass 37_C Kraft BY (version 2) (version 2) | ecosystem: Environmental > Terrestrial > Soil >...
GGTCAGCCCGCCGAGCGCGAAAAGCCCGCTGAGCAGCCCCGAGAAGAGGACCGGCAGCCCCAGGCCGAGCTGAAAGAGCAAAGGCAGAAGGAATGCCGCGGCACCGCCGCTCATCCGGAAAATGGTACCGCTCAGGATACCCACCGAGAAGGTGTGGTGACGAAACAGATGCGGATCGACCAGCGCATCATCGCGATTCTGCGCGCGCCATAGATAGATGCTCACCAGTGCCGCGCCTGCAGCCATCGTCCCGATCGCCAGAGGCGTGGAAACCAGATGCTCGCCCAGGCACGACAGGCCGAAAAGAAACGAGCCCAGACCAACCGCCGATAGCAGGAACCCGGTCACATCCAGCGGCAAGGCGGGCTCCCGGGGCACGCGCGGTATCAACCAGATCGCCAGCACAATAGCCATCACGCCGACCGGCATGTTGATGACAAAAATCCACCGCCAACCCAGTGTCCCCGTCACGATCGCGCCGAGCAGTGGCCCCAGCGCGGGGCCTACGAGTGCAGGCACCGTAATCCACGCCAGCGCCTGCACCATGTCCGATTTGGCGACACCACGGAGCACGATCAGTCGCCCCACCGGCACCATCATGGCGCCCCCAGCACCTTGCACGGCGCGCGACAGCACGAGCCCGGTCAATGTCGATTGAACCGCGCAGAGTGCCGATCCCACTAGGAATACGACCATTGCCGCCACGAAAATGCGTCGCGCGCCGTAGCGGTCGGCCAGCCAGCCAGAGACGGGCACGATGGCCGCGAACGCAATCAAATAGGTGGACAGCGCAAGCTTTAACGAAAGCACCGGCACTGAGAGATCGGTCGACAGTACAGGCAGAGCCGTCGCGAGAACAGTGGCGTCGGTCGTCTCCATCAGCATGGCCAGCGCCACGATGAGTGGAACGATGACTCGGGCGCGCAGATCCTTATTCACGCGCACCGTGGCCAACGCTGTGGCTCCAGAAGTCTTGCTGGCGAAAAATGAACCCGCGGCGCAGACGCGGTACCAGCTTCGGAGAAAGACTGTCGCTGACGCACGATCAGACGAAGGGAAATCCCTCGACGCATTTGAAGGCCGAATACTTTGAAGACAAGCAGGGGAATATGGCCAGACGTGCAGTCAACATGCTGCAATTCGATTGCATGTCAAGCAACGCTCCCGTCACAGCAAGACAGGATGACCTCCCTCGCTCACCTTGATACAGTCGCCCCAACCACAACAAGCATAGCGCCGGGAGGCGCCTGATGGCCCGTGACCGCATCCACTTCCTCTTCCTGAATATCGGCCACTTCCTCGATCATCTCTTCACGCTGATCTTCGCGACGGTCGCAGCATTGGCGCTCACCCGGGAGTGGGGCCTGAGCTATGCCGAGCTCGTGCCGTACGCGACGCCGGGTTTTGTCGCCTTCGGCCTCTTCTCGCTCCCCGCCGGATGGCTCTCGGACCGCTGGAGCCGCTACGGCATGATGTCCGTCTTCTTCATCGGCATCGGTATTGCATCGATCTTCACGGCATTCGCCTCGACGCCCTTCCAGATCATGCTCCTGCTTTTCTTCGTCGGCGTGTTAGCGGCCATCTATCACCCCGTCGGCCTCGCCATGGTGGTCGAGAGCGCCAAAGCGTCCGGCACCGGTCAGGCCATCGCCATCAACGGCGTGTGGGGCAATCTCGGCGTCGGCAGCGCGGCGCTCATCACGGGTTTCCTGATCGACAATGGCGGCTGGCGCGCCGCCTTCATTCTGCCGGGCCTCGTCTCGATCGCGATCGGCATCGCCTACTTCATATTCTCACGCCCCGAAATGGCGGCGGAGCAAGCTGCCAAGGCCGCCAAACGCGCCACGGGCAACGCCGGCCCAGCCAAGCCCGCCGCCGGCTCCGACAGCGCCGGCGACCAGCACCTCCGCCAGATCCTTCTGCGGCTGTCGATCATCATCTTCTGCACGGCGGCACTTTCGAGCATCGTCTTCCAGTCGACCACCTTCGCCTTGCCGAAGGTCCTCGCGGAGCGCATGGGCGGCATTGCGGGGTCGGCGACCGTCGTCGGCTGGCTCGCGTTCGTCGTGTTCGCTGTCGCCTCCATGGCGCAGCTCGTCGTCGGCCGCCTGCTCGACACGCTGGGTCCGCGCACCGTGTTCATGGGTGTCGCGGCCATGCAGGTCGTGTTCTTCCTCCTGATGCCGGGATTGCACGACTGGACCGGACTGGCCGTTGCCCTCGGCTTCATGCTCGGCGCCTTCGGCCAGATCCCGATCAACGACTACATGATCGGCCGCATGGCGCGCTCGGAGTTTCGCGGTGCGGTCTACGGCGCGCGCTACGTCGTATCGTTCGTCGCACTCGCCGCCGCATTGCCGTTGATTGCCTGGGTCCACGGCAACTGGGGCTTCGACGCCCTGTTCCGCATCCTCGCAGCGACGGCGGCGGTCATCTTCCTGTTTGTCTCGATGATCCCGCAAAAACTGCCGGTACCTGACGAGGTGCCGGCGAAGGCTTGATTCTGTTTTTTTGCCGCGGGCTGCTGGGAAGAGGTGCTTCGCAACCAATCCGCACGGCTATGCCCGCGGCGGCCAGGTCGCAAGCGCCCGCGTGAGGCGCCCCACTTCCCCCCTCTCCGCATTCCCCCTCTCCGCATTGCCTTCCATGGGGAGAGGGCCGGGGTGAGAGGCGACGGCAAACGCAAACGTCGGCAAGCGGACCGCCCCCTCATCCTAACCTTCTCCCCGTAGAGGACGGGGAGAAGGGACATGGCGGCGCTCGCGGCGATCTCCAAGTGCATAAAAGACGGGGGTTCGGGGGTGTCCCCCGATCGGGTGCAGGGCGGAGGCCCTGCTCGCGCCAACGGCGCGATCGCTGCGCCCGCTACAGCGCCTTCAGAAACGCTGCCACCGCATCTGCCGCCGCTTCGAGATTCTCGCGCCGAGTCGTACCGGAGCCGCCGCGCGGACCAAAATCATGATCGCCGTCGCGCGCCCACTCGATGCGGATGGCGGGCGAAAGTTTGAGTGCCTCGACCTCTGCCCGCGTTCCGAACGGATCACGCTCGCCCTGAACAATGAGTGTCGGGCAGGAGAGTGTTTCGAGGTGCGCAACACGCAAGCGCTCGGGTGTGTTCGGTGGATGGAAGGGATAGCCGAGGCATACCAGGCCCGCGACCTCTCCTGATTGATGCAAATTGTCGGCGACGTGGCTCGCGACGCGCCCGCCCATGGACTTGCCGCCGATCGCCAGCCTCCCGGCCGCCGCCTTGGCGACCGCACGCGCCGCCGCGATCATCTCGCCATCGAGGGTTTCGGCCTTAGGAGGCGGTCTGCGCTTTCCGCCGGTTCTGCGCGCGGCCATGTAGGTAAACTCGAAGCGCGCGACCCGGACTTCGCGCGCAGCCAGCATCTCGCAGATCCGCGTCATGAACGGGCTGTCCATGGGAGCACCCGCGCCATGCGCCAACAGCAGCGTCGCGGCTGCGTCACTCGGCCCCGTCCAGAGCAGCTCGATCATCGACGCATCATCTCAAAAGCGCCGCAGGAATGGCGTTTGTGCCACGCACGCACAGCGTCGGTCACCATTTTGCCGGCGCCTCATTGACCCATGCGGATGAGAGCGTCAAGATCGCGCGTGGCATCAAGTTGGGCTGCGGGATGCGGGCGATCTCCAGAACTGGAATTGCTGGCTGGGTGCTGATCATCCTGGCCGGTCTCATGCTGTGTCTGCTACCGGCCAATGCCTCGCCGGAAGAGAAGCGCCGCCTCGTGCTCGGTACGGCGACGACCTATGGCACGTTCGATCCGCACACGATCGACGATCCGGGTCAGAACCTCATCCGCCTCAACTTCTACGACAGCCTGACGCGGTGGAAGGGCTCCCCGCCCCGCCTCCAGCTCTGGCTCGCCGCCAGCCATGAGATGTCACCCGATGGACAGGTCCACACCTTCCATCTGCGCCAGGATGCGCGTTTCCACGACGGCAGCCCGGTCCGCGCCGTCGACGTCGTCTATTCGATCGAACGGCTGCTCGCCCTGAAGCAGGGCCCTTATCCGCTCTTTGCCGGGGTGATCGCTCCCGGCGGAACGCGCGCGGTCGGCGAAACGACGGTGGTTTTCAATCTCGCGCACCCCATGCAGGGCTTCGCGACGCTGCTTCCCGAACTGGCGATCGTCAATCGGGCTCTGGTCACCGCCAACGAGAAGAACAACGACTGGGGCCAGGAATGGCTGCAGCGCAATAGCGCGGGTTCGGGCTCGTACATTCCTTTCCGGCGTGATCGCGAAGGCGCCTTCATTGCCTCGCGCAACGTCGAGCATTTCATTACCGACTGGGGCCCGAACGCGATCGACGAGTTCGAGGTCTACCCGGTTGCCGATGCGGGCGAGCGGATCGCCGCGCTGCTCAAGGGCGATCTCGGCGGCATTCTCGGACATCTGGCCATCGACCAGCTCACGCAGCTCCGCAGTACACCCGGCTTCCAGGTCGTCGAGCAGCCGACCTTGCGGCTCGTGCGCGGCGTCCTGCACAACCGGCGGTCGCCGACCAGCAACATCGATTTCCGCCGGGCCCTCTCGCACGCCTTCGACTATGAAGGTCTGACACAGGGCCTGCTGGCGGGGACCATGGCCCGCAACGGCTCGCCCCTCCCTGACCTCATCTGGGGCGATAGCAACCCCGCACGCGGCTATCGCTTCGATCTCGTGCGCGCCCGCGAATATCTCGAGAAGGTGCCAGGTCCTATTCCCGAGATCACGATTGGCACCGTCGCCGGCCAGGTGCACGCCGAGATGGCCGCCGCGACCTTGAAGCAGGGCCTCGATCAGCTCGGGCTCAAATCCCGCATCGTCGCGGAGCCGGCCGAGACCATCTTCGCCCGCTCGCATGACGAGAAGCAGATGTTCGACGTGCTGTTCATGGCCGAGACGCGGCTGCCGCCCGATCCCGACCCTTGGATCGGCGCGCGCTTCGGCTGCAAGGCGGTCGGGCGGACGAACTACAGCTGGTACTGCAACGAGGCCGTCGATGCTCTGGTCGCCGAGGCGCGCCGGAGCACGGACCATGCCGCGCGCTGGCGCAACTACACCGCCGCGGCCACCCTGATCGAAGCCGACGCAGCGGAGCTTTGGATCGGCACGGCCGTGCGTTCCGGCGTTTTCCGGACGGGGATCTCAGGGCTGCTGTTCAGCCCGCTCAACGAGGGCCTGGACCTGCGCTGGACCTCCATCGACTACCGTCCGGGTCAGTAGGCCATGGGCTGCCCCGTCCCTCGGGCCCCGGACCGGCTTTCCGCCCTGGAAATGCTGCAGGGTCGAGGCAGTCCACGCTTGCCCCATTTGGCAGGCCGATTTTGACCACGTCAGCCGGATTCCGGTTCGCAAGCCGCCCTGGCACACTTGAAGGGCTTGCCAACCCGGGCCATATGCGTTTAACGCATAGCTGAAAGACGAGACGGAAACGTCCGGAAGGCAATCCCATGACACCTGCCCGCCACGCCAAAGTGATCATCCTTGGCTCCGGCCCCGCCGGCTACACAGCCGCGATCTATGCCGCCCGCGCGATGCTCAAGCCCCTGATCATCCAAGGCAATCAGCCGGGCGGCCAGCTCACGATCACGACCGATGTGGAGAATTATCCGGGCTTTGCCAAGGTCATCCAGGGCCCCTGGCTCATGGAAGAGATGCAGGCCCAGGCCGAGCATGTGGGCACCGAAGTGGTCATGGACCACGTCGTAAAAGTGACACTCAACACCCGCCCGTTCCTCCTCGAGTGCGATTCAGGGGACAGCTACACCTGCGACGCGCTCATCATCTGCACGGGTGCGCAGGCGCGCTGGATCGGCTTGCCGAGTGAGAGCGCCTTCCAGGGCCACGGCGTGTCGGCCTGCGCGACCTGCGACGGCTTCTTCTATCGCGACAAGGAAGTGGTCGTTGTCGGCGGCGGCAACACAGCCGTCGAGGAGGCCATCTTCCTCACGAATTTCGCGAAGAAGGTCACGGTCATCCATCGCCGCGACAGCTTCCGCGCCGAGAAGATCCTGCAGGACCGTCTGTTCAAGAACCCCAAGATCGAGGTCCTCTGGGATACGACGCTCGAAGAGATCACAGGCGACACCGATCCGGTGAAGAGCGTCACGGGCGTGCGCCTGCGCAATGTACGGACTGGCGCGCTCGCCGAGCGGCCCGTGGACGGCGTGTTCATCGCCATCGGGCACGCGCCGGCAACAGAGCTTTTTGTCGGTCAGCTTCCCATGACCAAGGGAGGCTACCTGATCACCAAGCCGGACTCGACCGCGACCGACATTGCGGGCGTCTTCGCTGCCGGTGACGTCAAGGACGAGGTCTATCGCCAGGCGGTAACGGCCGCCGGCATGGGCTGCATGGCGGCTCTCGAGGCGGAACGGTTTCTCGCCCACATGGGCGAGCGGCTCGAAGCCGCCCAGTAACAATCGACAGAGGAAACGGGCGTGCCGGGGCATATGGACTGGGACAAGTTACGGATTTTCCACTCGGCAGCCGAGGCGGGAAGCTTCACTCACGCAGGCGAGAGCCTCAGGATGAGCCAGTCGGCCGTCAGCCGGCAGGTCTCCGCCCTCGAGAAGGAGCTCGGGGTCTCGCTCTTTCATCGCCACGCGCGCGGGCTCGTGCTCACCGAGCAGGGGGAGATGCTGTTCCGCACCGCCAGCGAAGTGATGAACAAGCTGCAGACGGCGGAGTCACTCCTCTCCGATTCGACCACCAAGCCGGCGGGCGATCTCCGCGTCACGGCGACGGTCGGCCTCGGCTCGGTCTGGATCACCCAGCGGCTCCGCGAGTTTCTCGAACTCTACCCGGACATCCGCGTCGAGCTCATTTTGAATGACGAGCCGGTCGACCTCTCCATGCGCGTGGCCGACGTTGCCATCTGGGCGCGGGAGCCCTCGCAGGGCGACCTCATCCGGCGGCCGCTCTTCACCATGCAGACGCACTGCTACGCCTCGAGCCAGTACATCCGGAAATTCGGGACGCCGGCGAGCATCGCCGATCTGGACCGCCACCGGGTCGTCTCCTTCGTCGGCAATCCGGCGCCGCACCTCTCGCACATCAACCTGCTCGAATCGATCGGTCGCGAAGGCCGCGCCCCCCGGACCCCGGTCATGCGCGCGAGCACCATACTGGCCCTCAAGTACGCGATTCGCTCCGGAATCGGCATCGGCATGATCCCGGACTACCTCACCCAGGAGGAGAGCGACATTGTGCCCGTGCTGGCCGAGTTGGAGCTCCCGAAGCTGCCCGTCTACTTCGTCTATCCCGAGGAGCTGAAGACCGCGAAGAAAGTCCAGGTTTTCCGGGACTTCATGGTCGCCAAGGGGCGGCAGTGGAAATACTGAGACGACTGTCTGTCAGAGTACGCCGCGAGACATGCGCTATGCGCATAGGCTCCTGCTCAGGCGCCGGATTGAACTGAACGGCGATACCTCACATATAGCTCCTAGCTGTGACGGACAGCTATTGAAGGCAGTTCCCTCCCTTTGACGCCTTCAACCGTATTGCTTCGGCAATACGACCAAACTTCAGCCGGGCTTCGTGCCCGGCTTTTCTTTTTCTCCAATTTACTGCAATTGCTTGCCAGCGCCGCCCGTCATGCGACGCGATCATATCGTCAGCATAAGAATTCTACGCGGGATGCGTGTACTCGTCGGCCGATGGTCATCCTCAAGTCGCAAGGACGCTTTCGTTCCGCACTTCCAAGTTCAGAGCGGCCGCCAGCAGCGCCTGCGTATAGGCCTCGCGCGGGCGCTCGAAGATCGCGGCCGTCGGCCCCTCCTCGACGACCACGCCATTGCGCAGCACCACGACGTAGTTGCTGAGCGCACGGACGACACGGAGGTCGTGGCTGATGAACAGGTACGACAGGTCATGCTTGCGCTGCAGATCGCGCAGGAGGTCGACGATCTGGGCCTGGACACTCATGTCCAGGGCGCTCGTCGGCTCGTCCAGCATGACGAAGTGGGGCTCGAGGACCATGGCGCGCGCAATCGCGATACGCTGGCGCTGCCCGCCCGAGAACTCGTGCGGGTAGCGGTCCTGGGCCGAAGGGTCGATGCCGACCTCGGCGAGCGCCTGGCTCACGCGCGCACGTCGCTGCTCGAAGCTGAGGCCCGGGTCCTGGATGAGGAGCCCTTCCTCGACAATCTGGCTGACGGAAAGGCGTGGCGAGAGCGAGCCAAAGGGGTCCTGGAAGACGATCTGCATGTCGTGACGCAGCGGGCGCATTTGGCTCGCACCGAGCCCGTCGATGCGCTTGCCCATGTAGACGATCGGCCCCTTCGAGCCGATGAGGCGAAGAATGGCGAGACCGAGTGAGGTCTTTCCCGATCCCGATTCTCCGACGACGCCGATGGTCTCGCCGGCCCTGAGCTTCAGCGACACACCATCCACAGCACGCACATGGTCCACAGTCCGGCGCAAGAGCCCGCGCTTGATCGGAAACCAGACCTTGAGGTCCTGCGTCTCGACGACCACCGGCCCCTGGGGGTTGCCGGGCGGGGGCTCGCCCTTGGGCTCGGCCGCGAGCAGGTGGCACGTGTAGGCGTGCTGCGGCGCCTCGAAGATCTGACCGACCGGTCCGCGCTCGACGATCCTGCCGGCATTCATGACGTACACGCGGTCGGCCATCTTTCGCACGATGCCGAGATCGTGCGTGATCAGCAGCATGGCCATGCCGAGCTCGCGCTGAAGCTGCTTGAGCAGTTCCAGGATCTGCGCCTGGATGGTCACGTCGAGTGCGGTCGTCGGCTCGTCCGCGATCAGCAGATCGGGCTCGTTGGCAAGCGCCATGGCGATCATCACGCGCTGGCGCTGACCGCCCGAAAGCTGATGCGGGTAGGCGCCGAGACGCTTCTCGGCATCGCGAATGCCGACCTTGCGCAAAAGATCGAGCGTGCGTGCACGGGCGGTGGCATCGCTCAGCCCCATGTGCAGGCGCAGTATCTCGCCGACCTGCTGCTCGATGGTGTGCAGCGGATTGAGCGAGGTCATCGGCTCCTGGAAGATGATCGAGATGCGCCCGCCACGTATGTCACGCATCACGGCATCGGGCACTTTGAGAAGGTCCTTGCCTTCGAAGTAGATCTCCCCGGTCGGATGGTGCGCGGCCGGATAGGGCAGCAGGCGCATGATCGAGAGAGCGGAAACGCTCTTGCCCGAGCCCGACTCACCGACGAGCGCGACCGTCTCCCCCCTGGCGATCGAGAAGTCGATGCCGCGGACGGCACGATGCCTGTTCTCGCCGGACCGGAATTCGACCGAGAGATTGCGGACATTGATCAGCGACTGCGAGGGCGCACCTGACGCTTCTATCCTGGGCGCGCTCATCGGAAGGTCTTCCTTGGATCGAGCGCATCGCGGACCGCCTCGCCGATGAAGATCAGCAGCGACAGCGTGATGGCAACCGAAAAGAACCCGGCAAGACCGAGCCACGGCGCCTGCAGGTTGGCTTTGCCCTGCGAGAGAAGCTCACCGAGCGAAGGCGAGCCGGGCGGCATGCCGAGCCCGAGGAAATCGAGCGCCGTCAGCGCCGTGATCGAGCCCGAGAGCTTGAAGGGCAGGAAGGTGAGCGTCGCCACCATGGCGTTCGGCAGCAAATGCTTGAACATGATCTTGACGTTCGAGAGACCGAGCGCACGGGCCGCCGTGATGTACTCGAAATTGCGCCCGCGCAGGAACTCAGCGCGCACGACGCCGACCAGATACACCCAGTGGAAGAGCAGTAGGATGAAGAGCAGCGTCCAGAAACCCGGGACGAGCACGGCAGAAATGATGATCAGCACATAGAGCGAGGGGATCGAGGACCAGACCTCGAGAACGCGTTGGAAGACGAGATCGACGCGGCCGCCGAAATAGCCCTGCACCGCGCCCGCCGTGACGCCGATCGCCGCGGACAAGATCGTCAAGATCAAGCCGAACAGCACGGATATTCGAAAGCCGTAGATCACGCGCGCGACCACGTCGCGGCCCTGGTCGTCGGTGCCGAGCCAGTTGCGGTTGCCGATGGCCATGAAGCGCGCCATCTGCGCGGGATCGGCCTCGCAAAGCTCGGCGCTCGTCGCCCACGGCGGTGGCGCCGGATAACCGAGGCAGCGCCCCTCGGGGCCCTTCACGCGTGGGTAGTCCTTGTTGATCGAGTTGTAGGAGTAGCGGATCGGCGGCCAGAGAATCCAGCCATGGCTCTCGATCTCCTCGAGGATGACCGGATCCTTGTAGTCGGTCACGGCGAGGAAGCCGCCGAATTTCTCCTCCGGATAATCGACCAGAATGGGGAAGAGCGTCTCGCCCTTGTAGCGCACGAGGATCGGGCGATCGTTCGCGATCACTTCGGCGAACAGGCTCACGATGAAGAGCGTGAGGAAGATCCAGAGGCTCCAGTAGCCACGGCGGTTGGCCTTGAAATTGCGCCAGCGGCGCTCGTTGATCGGCGAGAGTCTCAACCAGCCGTGACGGTGGGGACGCGTGCCGACAGGATCGACCTCGGCGGGCGGTGCGAGCTCGTCTGCGGGCGGCACGATCGGCGGCGCAACGTCAGGCGCGACGGCCGGTACCTCAGGCTTGCGCTCAAGCGTATCGTCGCGTCTCGCGTCCAATGTCTAGTGTCCCGATTCCGAAGTTCGCTTGACCTCGATGCTGGTGTCCCGAGCGAACTTCGGAATCAGAAGGGACACGAGAATCATAGATTTGCCAGTGCGATCCAGATCGAGGAATTCGCTCGATCCCGGGCCGCAAGCTTTGGCGAATTTCTCGATCATCGCACTAGACCTCCCGCGACTCGAAGTCGATACGCGGATCGACGAGTGTATAGACGAAGTCCGATATCAGGTTCACGACGAGCCCGAGCAGCGAGAAGATGAAGAGCGTCGCGAAGACCACCGGATAATCGCGATTGATGATCGACTCGAAGCTCAAAAGGCCGAGCCCGTCGAGCGAGAATATGGTCTCGATGAGAAGCGCGCCGCTGAAGAACGCGCCGATGAACGCGCCCGGGAAGCCGGCGATGATCAGCAGCATGGCATTGCGGAACACGTGTCCATAGAGGACCTGGTTCTCGGCGAGCCCCTTCGCGCGGGCCGTCATGACATACTGCTTGCGGATCTCGTCGAGGAAGGCGTTCTTGGTCAGGAAGGCCATGGTCGTGAAGGCGCCGAGCGCAAGCGCGATGAGCGGCAGCGTCAGATGCCAGAAGTAGTCGACGACCTTGCCCCAGAGCGAGAGCTGCGCCCAGTTGTCGGACGTGAGCCCGCGCGAGGGAAACCACTGCACGAACGATCCGCCGGCAAAGAGGATCAGCAGCAGCACCGCGATCAGGAAGCCCGGAATGGCATAGCCGATGACGAGCAGGCCTGACGTCCACGTATCGAACCGCTCGCCGTCGTGCACGGCCTTGCGAATGCCGAGCGGGATCGAGATGAGATAGGTCAGCAGCATCATCCAGACGCCGAGCGAGATCGAAACGGGGAGCTTCTCCTTGATCAGGGAGAGCACACTGATGTCGCGGAAGTAGCTCTTGCCGAAATCGAACGTGAGGTAGTTCTTCATCATGATGAAGAACCGCTCGTGCGCCGGCCTGTCGAAGCCGAACTGCTTCTCGAGTTGGCGGATGAACTCGGGATCGAGCCCCTGCGCGCCGCGATAGCGCGAGGAAGTTGCATCCGCCGCGCCACCGGCCTGCGGGCCCGCTGCGCCCGCCCCCACGCCATCGCCGCCGCCCCCGCCGATCCGAGCCGTCGCCGACGAGTCGGTACCCGTAAGCTGTGCGATCACACGCTCGACGGGGCCGCCGGGGGCAAACTGGATGATCGTGAAGCTGATCAGCATGATCCCGAACAAGGTCGGGATCATCAGCAGTATGCGCTTGAGAAGATAGGCGCCCATAGCGTCCGCACGCTTCCTCGGTTCGAGCCCGCGTTTTGGCCGTCAGTTCTGGCTCAGCTTCGCAGCTTTCTCCTTGTCATACCACCATGTATCAGGCGCTCCGCGGCCGTATTTGGGCTTCGTGGCCGGGAAGGAGAACTTGTCCCAGTAGGCAATGTTGTGCGCAGCCTTGTACCACTGTGGTACCCAGTAGTTCCCGGCGCGCAGAACGCGGTCGATCGCGCGCGTTGCCGCAACGAGTTCGTCTCGGCTCTTCGCCTCCACGACCTTGTTGATCAGCGCATCGATGACCGGGTCCTTGATGCCGGCGAGATTGACGCTGCCTTCGACGTTCGCATTCTCGCTGCCCCAATAGTTGCGCAGCTCGATGCCCGGCGTCAGCCGCATGACGAAGCGAGACGTAACAACGTCGAAGTCGAAAGCCTTCACGCGGCGCTGATACTGCGCGCTGTCGACTCGCCGGATCGATGCGCCGACGCCAAGCGCCTGCAGATTCTTGATGTACGGCGCGATGATGCGCTCGAAGCTCTCCTCGTTGATGAGGAACTCGATTTCGAGCGTCTCACCTGACGGGCACACGCGCACCCTGTCTTTCAGCTTGCACCCCGCCTCGTCGAGCAACTTCACCGCTTCACGCAGAAGTTTGCGGTCCATTCCCGAGCCATCCGACACCGGTGACGTGTAGGGCTCCTCGAAAACGGCCTTCGGCAGCTTGTCGCGGAACGGCTCGAGCAGCGCAAGCTCCGTCGGCGTGGGCTTGCCCTCGGCCTTCATATCCGAGTTCTCGAAGTAGCTGTTGGTTCGCTTATAAAGGCCATAGAAAAGGTTCTTGTTCGCGAACTCGAAGTCGAACGCATAGTCCAGCGCCTTGCGCACGCGCGGATCGGCGAACTTCGCGCGCCGCGTATTGAAGAAGAAGCCCTGGGCACCCGAGGGATTGGCATCGTCGAGGGTCAGAAGCTTGACCCGCCCTTCCTTCACGGCTGGAAAGTTGTAGTTCGTCACCCAGTCGCGTGCCGTGAACTCCTCGCGGAAATCGTAGTTGCCGGACTTGAAGCCCTCCAGCGCTGGTGTGCGATCGCGATAGTACTCGAAGCGAATCTCGTCGAAGTTGTTCACGCCGCGATTGATCGGCAGATCCTTGGCCCAGTAGTCGTCCCGGCGCTTGTAGGTGATCTGGGCGCCCGGGCGGAAATCGGCGATCAGGTACGGCCCGGAACCGAGCGGCGCCTCGAGCGTGGTCTGGTCGAACTCGTGCTTCGAATAATAGGCCTTCGACAGCACCGGGAGCCCTGCGACCGTTGAGGGCAGATCGCGCACGAGATCGCCCGTGAAAACGAAACGCACGGTATGCGGATCGAGCGCCTCGGCCTTGGTCACGTCCCGCATCATGATGCGATAGCTCGGGTGGCCTTTCGCCTTGAGGATATCGAAGGAGAACACGACGTCCTCGGCCGTGATCGCCGAGCCGTCGGAGAACTTCGCCTCCGGCCTCAAACGGAACGTGATAGACTTGCCGTCCTTCGCGAGCGACACGTCCTTTGCGACGAGGCCGTACATGGCATCGGGCTCGTCTCCCGAGCGCTCCATCAGCGTATCAAACAGAAGGCTCAGTCCCGAGGCGGAATCGCCCTTGAGAATGAACGGATTGAAGCTGTCGAAAGTATTCGGCGGGCCGCCGTAGGTCGCGAAGCGCCCACCCTTCGGCGCATCCGGATTGACGTAGTCGAAGTGCTTGAAATCGGCGGGATACTTGAGATCTCCGAAGGTCGACAGGCCGTGTCGAAACTCCTCGGCCGCAAGCGGTTGGACGGCGCCGAGCAGGGCGAGTGCGCCGATGCCGGCCGCGAAGCACTTCTGTGAGAGCCACCGCGTCATGGTTTCATCCTCTCATGATCCGTTCTTGGACCGATATCGGGGTATCACCGATCTTTCTTATCCGCTGCTACCGACGTCGCGCCTCGGCCAATCGGTCGGCCGCCGTCTTGTCGTGCCACCAAACTTGCAGAAATCTGGATGTCGCCTGTACGTGCGTCGGCATGCGCTTGGGCCCACTGAACATGTCCCACATGGCCACGCGCTCCTTTGGTACGTACCACTGCGGAACGAGGTAATGGTTCCACAGCAGGATGCGATCGAGTGCGCGCGAAGCCGCGACCAGCTCGGGACGATCCTTGGCAAAGATCAGCTTCTCGATGATCTTGTCGACAGCGGGGTTTTTGATGCCGATCACGTTCCGGCTTCCTTCGCTGTCGGCCGCCGCCGAGCCCCAATAGTCGCGCTGCTCGTTCCCGGGCGTCACCGTCTGACGGAAGCTCGCGACGACGATATCGAAATCGAACGTGTTGAGGCGCCGGCGATACTGCGCGCTGTCGACGATGCGGATCGAGGCCTTGATGCCAAGCCGGCCGAGCGCGGCGCTATAAGGCTGGATGATGCGCTCGAATTCCGGCGAGACGATCAGGAATTCGACCGTAAAGGGCTCCCCCTGGTGATTGCGCAGCGCACCCTCGTGCTGCTTCCAGCCGGCCGCCGTGAGCAGCCGCGCTGCTTCCGCCAGATGCCGGCGCGCGTGGTCAGGTCCCGAGTTGACCGGGTTCGAATATATCGTCGTGAAGACCTCTGTCGGCACATGCTCGCGCACGCTCTCCAGAAGCTCGAGCTCGCGGCCCGTCGGCAGGCCCGTCGCCTTGAGCTCCGAGTTCTCGAAGTAGCTGCCGACCCGCTTGTACTGATCGAAGAGGATGTTCTTGCTCGCCCATTCGAAATCGAAGGCGAGGTTGAACGCGCGCCGCACGCGCCAGTCCTGGAACTGCGGCCGGCGGAGATTGAAGGCGAAGCCCTGCATGGGCGTCACCAGATCGATCTGCCATTCGCCGCGCTTGACGAGGCCGCGGCGCAGCGCATCGAAGTCGTAGGCCATGGCCCATGACTTCGCGCTTGTCTCGGCCCAGAAATCGAGCTGTCCCGCCTTGAAGGCTTCGAATGCCGGCACGGCATCGCGAAAGTACTCGAAGCGCACCTCGCCGAAATTCCACTGTCCGCGCGACACCGGCAGATCACGCGCCCACCAGTCATCGACACGCTCGTAGGTGATCGAGCGGCCGATATCCGCGCTCTTGATCCGGTACGGCCCCGAGCCGAGCGGGATCTCGGTCGTGCCACGCGCGATGTCGCGCGCCGCGCCGTCGGCGTCCTTCCCCTCCCAGTAGTGCCGCGCCAGGACGGGCAAACTGCCGACGATCATCGGCAGCTCGCGGTTGCCTTTGACGTCGAACTCGAAGGTCACGGTTCGCTCGCCGGTCACCACGGCGCGAGTGACATTCTTGAAGTAGATCTGATAACGGGGGCTCGATTTCTTGAGCGCCGTGAAGGAGAACACGACATCCTCCGGCGTTATCGGCCGCCCGTCGTGGAAATGGGCCTCGGGTCGGATGCCGAAGGTTGCCGAACTGTAGTCCGGCGCATGAGAAACCCACTCGGCGACGAGACCGTACGATGTCGCCGGCTCGTCGAGACTATCGGCCATCAGCGTGTCGTAGATCACCGTCGACCAGACGGCAGGCAGACCCTTCTGGGCAAAAGGATTGAGCGAGTCGTAAGTGCCGGTCGCACGCAGCCGCACGGTCCCGCCTTTCGGCGCGGCCGGATCCACCCAATCGAAGTGCGTGAACGCGGCGTCGTAGCGCGGGGCCTCGAGCAGCGAAATGGCGTGCGCACGCTTTTCCGCCGGCGCCGAGAGCGCAGAGCCGGGCAGCATTGCAGCGCCGACAGCGATCGCGACAACCGCGGCAAAGCAACCGCGCGCGCGGTCCCTCAGGACCTCACTCATACCATTCCGCCCCATACACAAGGCCTCTTTGTACGCGCCGCGGGCGGACGGACGCGCCGGACCCGCCGAGCCTACACTGGACGGATTGAAAATGAGAAACCAGCGCCACTCTGCCAAGTTAACAATCGTCCATCCACAACCAAAGCGCGCAATCGCCGACGCTGCTGCCGCGCCGGCCGTGCTCCGGGAGGTAGGATCGCAGCCGAGTGAGCCTACTGGGGCAAGGCCGCCGGCGAATCCGCAAGCGTGCGCAGATAGGCAAGCAGATCGGCAAGCTCGGCGTTGTCCTTTATGCCCGGGAACGCCATCCGGTTGTTGGGCACTTCCGTCCGCGGATTATGCAGGTAAGCGGCGAGATGCGCCCAGTCCCACTTGCCGCCATGCGCCTGCATGGCCGGCGAGTAATTGAAGCCCTCATGCTTGGCGACATCGCGACCAACGATACCAAAAAGATTAGGCCCGACCTTGTTCGGGCCACCTTTTTCCGCGGTATGGCAGGAGACGCACTTCTTGAAGGCTTCCTGGCCGCCCTCGACGCTGGCTTTGGCGAGGAGCGGCGCTACTTCCTTCTGGAAATCGAAGGCCGGTGCAGCGGTCGTCGGCGCGGCCGCCGTCCCGCCTTTCGGCATGGGTAGCGTATATCCCGCCTTCTCGACCTTGTGTGGGCGGTCGATAATATCGACGAACGTCCGGCCCCCGAAGATGATCAGCAGCGCCACTAGCACCGCACCGGCAATCTTGTTCAGCTCGAAAGCGTTCATCTCAGTCGCATTGCCCCATCGTTCCCGGCGTGCGGCCGGGGTCCGACCCTCTCGAACGGGCGCCAATATAGGCGTTCCCCCAATGCTTGCAACCTGATCGGGAGCTGTTCTACGAGGACAAGGCGAGACCAATTGTCACTTCTTTAGGATGGTTCTCGAAGGAGTTCTAAAGCCCATGGGCGGCGCGCTGATCGTCATACCTTCCCGCATGGCCTCGACCCGGCTGCCCGGCAAGCCGCTCGCCGACATTCATGGCACGCCCATGATCGTGCACGTGTGGCGCCGGGCCATCGAGGCGGAGATCGGCCGCGTCGTCGTCGCCACCGACAGCACGGAGATCGCCGCCGCCATCCGCAGCGCCGGCGGCGAGGCACAGATGACCCGCGCCGATCACCCGAACGGCACGGATCGCATCTACGAGGCCGTACAGGGCCTCGACCCCGAGCGGAAATACGGCTTCATCGTCAATGTCCAGGGGGACCTTCCGACCATCGAGCCCCGTCTCATCCGCACCTGCCTCGAGGCGCTGAGAGCCGAGCCGCAGGCCGATATCGCAACTATTGCGTGCGAGATCACTGTCGAGGAAGAGCGGACCAACCCCAACGTGGTCAAGGCCGTCGGCACCCCGATCGGGCACAACCGCCTGCGCGCACTCTACTTTACCCGCGCGACAGCCCCCAGTGGTGCCGGCCCGCTCTACCACCACATCGGCATGTACGCCTATACCCGCAGCGCGCTCGAACGGTTCGTCGCGCTGCCGCCCGCCCACCTCGAACAACGCGAGCGTCTTGAACAGCTTAGGGCGCTGGAAGCGGGCATGCGCATCGACGTGGGCCTCGTTGACACGGTCCCCCTCGGTGTCGATACTCCGGCCGACCTCGAGCGGGCCCGCCGCCTGCTCGGGCCAGCCTGAACTCTTATTCCTGGCTCATCCCATGTCGCCCAAGAAGTCCACCGCGGCCGGCACAACGGCGCGCCGGCCGGCAGCCTCGTCCGAGCACGAACGCATCTCCTATCAGGGCGAGCCCGGCGCCAACTCGCACCTTGCGTGCAACGAGGTCTTCCCCAGCTACGAGCCGCTCCCCTGCCCGACCTTCGAGGACGCGATCGGTGCCGTGAAGTCGGGCGAGGCGCGCTATGCCATGATCCCGATCGAGAACTCGCTCGCGGGACGGGTCGCGGACATCCACCACCTGCTGCCCCAGTCCGGCCTCTATATCGTCGGCGAGCATTTCCTGCCGATCCGCTTCCAGCTCATGGGGCTCAAGGGCACGACACTCGGCGAGATCACCGACGTCTACAGCCACATCCACGCTCTCGGGCAGTGCCGCAACATCATCCGCAAGCACAATCTCAAGGCGCACATTGCCGCCGACACGGCCGGCGCCGCGCGGCAGGTGGCCGAATGGGGCGTGCGCTCGCGCGCAGCGCTAGCTCCCGCCATTGCAGCCGAGATCTACGGCCTCGATATCCTCGCCGAGGACGTCGAGGACGCGAAGCACAACACGACGCGCTTCGTCGTGCTCTCGAGCGAGCCCGAGGATGCCGAGCCCGGCAACGGCCCGGTCGTCACGACCTTCATCTTCAATGTGCGCAACGTACCCGCAGCGCTCTACAAGGCCATGGGCGGCTTCGCGACCAACGGCGTGAACATGACCAAGCTCGAGTCCTACCAGGTGAACGGCGAGTTCGTGGCGACCATGTTCTATGCCGATATCGAGGGCCATCCGAACGACCGCCCCGTGCGCCTCGCGCTCGAGGAGCTCTCCTTCTTCTCGACGGAGCTGCGCATTCTCGGCACCTATCCCGCGAGTCCCTATCGTATCGAGATCGCGCGCAAGGCCGCGGCGCGCGCGGGCGCGGCTTCGCGCTGAACGGCATGGAGGGGGCGGGGGCCATGCTGCCCGATGATGTCTTCCGCGCAAAGCGCGACCGCACGATTGCCGCGCTCCAGCAATGGCATCGGGCGATTGCTGATTGTGCACACGTCGAGGAGGAGGCCGCCGCAAGCTTCTGGCGGCTTGCCGTCACGCCATTGGCCGCCGGCGCCTGTCCGTTCGAGGTGATCCTGCATCAGCGCCAGACCTGCGATGTCGCGATCGGCCCTGAGAGCTACGAGAACCGCACGAGCGACGAGCTCGATCGCCTGCCGGTCATGGCCGAGGCCATTGCCGCCGGCCGGGTACTGACGCGCAGCAAAGCGAGCGCCATGACGGGCCTCGTGCTCGCCGTCGAGACCGCGATACGGCTCGCGGAGGACCAAGTCTGGAAAGCAGAGCGTTGGATCGTCACCGGCACGCGGCCTGCAACGTTCGTGCGCGAGGATCGGTGGTATCTGCCTTATCGGCGGTAATGCGATTTCGTCGCGAGCGCGTCGATGCTGTCCCTTCTCCCCGTGCTTCATAGGGAGAAGGAGAAACAGGGCAGCGCCCCCTTACATCCGCCGCACGCCGATGATGTCGCTGCCCGTGGCCTTGATCCGCGCGACCGCGTCCGCGAGCGGCTCGACGGCGACGCGCATGTGAAAAGCATTCGCGTGCAGCATGTGCGCGGCATCCGTCATGATGCCGACGTGCCCACGCCAGAACACGAGATCGCCGCGGCGCAATCCACGCAAGTCCTCTCCGACCTCGATCGCGGTGCCGATGTCCGCAAGTTGCATGTCGCTATCGCGCGGTGCCGCGATGCCCGTAGCCTGCATGGCGATCTGTACGAGCCCCGAGCAGTCGATCCCGGCGCGCGTTCGCCCGCCCCAGAGATAGGGCGACCCCATGAATTGCTCCGCGACGGCGACGAAGTCGGCGGCACGCGCATCCGCCGGCGCCAGATGCTGCATGGGCACGAAAGCGCCGATTGCGAGTACAGCGAAGCCGTTCTCCTCTCGCTCGACCCTGAGCCGCGCGCCCATGGGCAGATCGACGAGCGGCGCCGACTTCAACTCCGGTCGCGCGAGAGCCGGCGTCGACAGCGCCGTCAGCCGATGCGTCGGAAGGTTCATATCTCGACCGATCGCAGCAGCCGGCGCATAGCCGACATAGTCATCGACATCACCCTGCAACCACGCCCAACCGTCCTTCTCCTCGAAGATGCGAACGGTCTCTCCGAAGAGGAGTTGCGTCGTCAGCGCGGTGCCGGCATCGGGTGTGCCGAACATGGGCGCAATCGCAACGCGCACCTGCCCCGGCCGCCCCTCGACAAAACGCGCCGCAGCAACCTGCCCCTGCAAGCGCGCGTCCGCCAGATCCTCGCGAAAGGCATGGCGGCGCGGATCGAGCGGGGCTTGGTCCATGTACGACCTCTCAGCCGCCGGCGATGCGGCGCACGACCTCGAACATCGCCCTTGCCGCCTGCGGCTCGCCGCCCTTGGGGCCCAGCGCGCGAGACGACGGACGCCAGCCGTAAATGTCGAAGTGCGCGAAGGCCCGCGCCTGCTTGACGAAGCGCTTCAGGAAAATCGCGGCAACGATGGCACCGGCAAATCCACCCTCGGCGACGTTGTTCATATCCGCGACGTTGCTCTCGAGCCAGGATTCGTAGGGCGTTGTCAGCGGCAGGCGCCACACGGGATCGGCGATGGCCATTCCCGCGGCACCGATTTCGCTTGCGAGACTTTCATCGTCGCAGAAGAAGGGCGGCAGGTCGGGACCAAGCGCCACGCGCGCCGCACCCGTCAGCGTCGCGAACGTGAAGAGGTAGTCGGGCGCCTCCTCGTCGGCAAGCGCCAGCGCATCGGCGAGCACGAGCCGCCCTTCTGCGTCCGTGTTGCCGATCTCGACGGTCATGCCGGCCCGCGAGCGGATCACGTCGCTCGGCCGGAAGGCCGCGCCCGCAATGGCATTCTCGGCCGCGGGAATGAGCACGCGCAGGCGCACGTCGAGCCCCGCGCTCATGATCATATGTGCGAGCGCAAGCGCTGCCGCGGCGCCACCCATATCTTTCTTCATGAGCAGCATGCCGCTCGCGCTCTTGATATCGAGCCCACCCGTATCGAAGCAGATACCCTTGCCGATGAGCGTGATCTTCACGGCATCGGCGCGGCCCCAGGTGACGTCGATGAGGCGCGGCGGGCGCGCGCTCGCCCGGCCGACGGCATGGATGAGCGGAAAGTTCTTCTCGACGAGATCATCGCCGATCACAGCCTCGACCGCCGCATCGTGCCGTGCCCCGAGCGCGCGCGCGGCGATCTCCAGCTCCGCCGGCCCCATGTCGTTCGACGGCGTGTTGATCAGGTCACGGCCGAGCCACACGCCTTCGACGGCAGCCATGGCCTGCTTCGCGTCAGCCGTCTCGGGCATGACCAGCACAGGACCTTTGCGCGTGCCGTTGGCCTTGTATCGGCGGAAGGCATAGGCGCCGAGACCCCAGGCGATGACGGCCATGGTGGGATCACACGCGGCCGGATCACCGAGACGATACGTGCCTGATGGCAGCACCGGCGGCAGTGTGCCGATGAGCGTCGCCGCGGCGACGGCAGCACCGGCCCCGTCGGGCGTGCCAATGCCAAGCACCACACCTTCGATCGTGCCTGCCGGACCGGGCAGCACCACGAACTTGCGCGCGGCGCCGTCGAAGCCGTTGGCCTCGAGCCAGGCGATCTGCGCACTCGGCAACTGTGCCAGTGTCTTCTTCCACTCCCCCTGAGCGGCAAGCCAGATCGGAATGCCCGTGACGCCTGCGCCCGGCGCGATCAGCACCTCGTCCGGCCGCCGGTCCGAAATCATCATGTCGTCCCCATTTCTCGCGCCTGTCCCGGCGCATGACATCAGTCGAAAGAAATGCGCTTCTGGCGCCCGCGCTTTACTTCGCCGCGCTCGCCCTTGTTCTTGAGGCGGCGCTCACGACTCGCCTTGGTCGGCTTGGTCTTGATGCGCGGCTTTGGCGGTGTCGCCGCCTCGCGAATGAGATCGGCAAGACGCTCGCGGGCCTCGGCGCGATTCAGCTCCTGTGTGCGGAAGCGGTCGGCGCGCATGACGATGACGCCTTCCTTGGTGAGACGGCGGCCAGCCAGGCGCTCGAGGCGGCGGCGCACGGGCGGCGCCAGGCTCGGGCTTCCGCGCACATCAAACCGAAGCTCGACGGCGGTCGCGACCTTGTTGACGTTCTGGCCGCCCGGCCCCGAAGCGCGCATGAAGCTCTCGGTCAGCTCGGCTTCCGGAATGTGGATGCGAGCGTCAACGCGCAAGCCCTCGTGGTGCCCCTCGCTCATCTGTCAGCCTGTCGCGAGTGCCGCTTAGCCTTCGCCCTTCACGACCGAGATGTCGGGCGCATCCTCGTTCTTCATACCCTGGATGTGATAGCCGGAGTCGACGTGATGGATCTCGCCGGTGACCGCGCGACCGAGATCGGAGAGCAGGTAGAGGGCCGAGCCGCCGACCTCCTCGATGGTCACGTTGCGCCTGAGCGCCGAGTTGTACTCGTTCCAGCGGAGGATGTAGCGGAAGTCTGCGATGCCGGAGGCGGCGAGCGTCTTGATCGGACCTGCCGAGATGGCGTTGACGCGAATGCCCTGCTTGCCGAGGTCGGCGGCCAGATAGCGCACGCTCGCCTCGAGCGCCGCCTTGGCGACGCCCATGACGTTGTAGTGCGGCATGACCTTCTCGGCGCCGTAGTAGGTGAGCGTCAGCAGCGAGCCGCCTTCGGTCATGAGCTTCTCGGCCCTCTGGGCAAGGGCCGTGAACGAGTAGCAGGAGATGAGCATGGACTGGACAAAATTGCGCTCGCTCGTGTCGACATAGCGACCGTCGAGCTCCGCCTTATCCGAGAAGGCAATCGCGTGGACGAGGAAATCCAGCCGGCCCCATTGCGCCTTGAGCGCCTCGAAGACGGCATCCACGGAGGCATAGTCCGTCACGTCGCAAGGGAGGACGATCTTCGAGCCGACTTCGGCCGCGAGCGGCTCGACGCGCTTCTTGAGCGCATCGCCCTGAAAGGTAAATGCGAGCTCGGCGCCCTCTGCCGCACAGGCCTTTGATATACCCCAGGCGATCGAGCGGCTGTTCGCGAGCCCCATGATAAGGCCACGCTTGCCGGCCATCAGGCCTGCGCCCGGCCTCGGCCCATCGCCACCTGCAGTTGCCATCTCTCCCTTGCCCCCGAAAATGCCGCTGCTACATGGGCCTAGCGTCGGGCCCCGGTGACCCGGGCCGAAATTCGGTGTGATCCTACACAAAAGCTCGCGCCGGTCCAGTGACCCAGGGCGCCGCCGCGCTATGCGCCGACCTCACTGGATCAATTCGCAGTGACAGGCTCCCGTTCCCTTGTGCCTGGGCGTACCGACGATCGGGCATCTGCTCATATTGCGTCAAAGCCAACGCCGGACGCCCCTCACCGCGCGCATGTCGGCGATCGTCTGCTCTACTTGGTGGCACATTCGCCGTCAGCGCTCGCCGCCTGCCTCGGCGCCGACTTGGTCGGATCAAGGCCTCGGGCCAGCTCGGGTTGGATCGTCCTTGAACGAGACGTAGCCCCGTCTTGCGAGGTGTAATTGTGCGAGCCGCCGAGGCCACCGCCCGACCAGCCGGTGGCGCCCATGTTCTTGCTGCCCCCGGACGC
>Ga0180218_1000812_pt1 | contig 23023 bp, 23 predicted proteins | sample eDN3rd37CKraftBY_FD_151334 | JGI IMG/M metagenome (GOLD analysis project Ga0180218, IMG submission 151334) | Enriched backyard soil microbial communities from Emeryville, California, USA - eDNA 3rd pass 37_C Kraft BY (version 2) (version 2) | ecosystem: Environmental > Terrestrial > Soil >...
TTGCCTTCGCGGACGATGGTGCGATCGCCTTCGCGAATGAGGGTGCGATTGCCTTCGCGGACCTCGCGGCGTTCCTGCCGCAGATCGTCGAGGCGGCGGATGTCGCGACGGTCGTCACGACGATCCTGTCGCGCATCCTGCCGATCGTCACGACGATCCTGCCGGGAGTCCTGACGATCATCGCGTCGGTCCTGACGCGTATCCTGCCGCTGCGGGGCGTCGCGACGTTGATCGGCGGCCGGGGGCACCGGACGGCCAGCCGGCGCCGTCGAGGGCGGCGGGGTATCTTGTCGGGCCGCCGGCGGAGTCACTGGCGCCGCTGGTGTCGCGGGCGGCACCGGCTGGCTCGTGGTCGGGGCGGCGGGCGGCTGACGCTGATCGCGGCGATCCTGTCGCGTGTCTTGGCGATTATCTTGCCGATCCTGCCGGCGGTCCTGACGCGAATCCTGCCGCTGCTGCGGGGTCTGGGCGGCCGGCGGCGTCTGCGCGGCTGGGCCTGCGCGCCCGGCGGGAGGCGGAGGTGTCTGCGCCGCAGGTGCTGCTGGGCGTGCTGCTGGCGGGGGTGGAGCGGTTCTGGCAGCCGGCGGAGGCGGCGGAGCGGGCCGTGCTGCGGCAGGCGGAGGAGGGGCAACAGGTCGTGCCGCGGCGGGCGGCGGCGGTGCAGGGCGGGCCGCTGCTGGCGGCGGCGGTGCGGGTCTCGCAGCCGGCGCTGCGGGCGGCGCGGCCTTCGGCGCAGGCTTTGCGGCGGGCTTCTTCGGATCAGCAGGGGCTGGCGCCTGTGCGAGCTGCAGGAGGCCAGCCGGCTGGGCCGCCATTGCAGGTTGAACCAGGGTCAGCACGGGCACGGCCGCACTGGCCAAAAGTATGGCTTTCAATCGCATTCGTGAGCTCGCTTTGTCTTCTAGGGAGAGCGTTCCGGAAGTCCGTCTCGTTGCGAACTCATGACGAGTTCGTTCTGCAGACGCATGCACTATGGCATGCGAATCAGCGCTGATACGGCGAGATCATGACGCTTGCGCGGCGAATTGCTGAAAGCCCGTACATGCTGCGACGCGGCAGCAACCCGATCGCCCGGGCTCAATTCATCGCGACCTTTTTGTTGTCGCCCATGTCGGGACGCTTTCCCGTGGCGGCGGCGATCGCCATCTTGACCGTGCTGACGACCTTGCCCGGTCCTTCCCAATACTGGGCGTCCTCGGGCGTGACCTTGAGCATGCGGATATTGGGATCGTCCGGTGAGTCCCACCACGCCTTGGCGGGCGTGGACCACAGTTCGCGAATCACGCCGCGATCGGCAGACACTTCTGCCTGACCCGACAGCGACACGAAACGCTCGCTCCCCGGATCGGCAAAGGCGAGGCAGACCTTCGGGAATTTCCGGATGTCGTCGTCCTTGTGATGACGGGCATCGGTCAGAAAATAGATCGCGTTGTTCTTGCGCCGCACGAACGCACCCATCGGGCGCGAACTCAGTTCACGGCCATCCCAGCTCGCAAGCATGCAGATGGAAATCTTCTCCATCAGGTCCCACACGCGTTCGGCGTCGTCACTCATCTGCTGCACTCCTTCGGGCCGGCCGGCGACACACGGTAACACGCAGGATCGAGAGACGTTCCCGGGTGAGCTTGCGTCATCCGGACCGAGCACCGCAAAACAAAATGGCCGGGCATCGCTGCCCGGCCATTCGTTTTCAAGACGCGGTCACGGTGACGCGCAAATCAGACCTGCCGCTCGACCATCATCTTCTTGATGTCGGCGATTTCCTTTGCCGGATTGAGACCCTTCGGACAGGCCTTCGAACAGTTCAGGATGGTGTGGCAGCGATAGAGCCGGAACGGGTCCTCGAGGAAGTCGAGTCGTTCTCCCTTGGCCTCATCGCGCGAGTCCTTGAGCCAGCGGCCGGCCTGCAGCAACGCGGCCGGGCCGAGATAGCGGTCGCCGTTCCACCAATAGCTCGGGCAGGATGTCGTGCAGCAGGCGCAAAGGATGCATTCGTAGAGACCGTCGAGCTTCGCGCGGTCCTCTTCGCTCTGCCGCCATTCCTTCTGCGGCTGCGGCGTTTCGGTCTTCAGCCACGGCTGCACCGAGGCATATTGCGCGTAGAACTGCGTGAGATCGGGCACGAGATCCTTCACCACCGGCATATGCGGCAGCGGAGAAATCTTCACCTCGCCCTTGATCTCGTCCATGCCGCGCGTGCAGGCGAGCGTGTTCTGGCCGTCGATATTCATCGCGCAGGAGCCGCAGACGCCTTCGCGGCATGAGCGGCGGAAGGTCAGCGTCGCGTCGATGTTCGACTTGATCCAGATCAGCGCATCCAGAACCATCGGGCCGCAATCGTCGGTGTCGACCTTGTAGGTGTCGACGCGCGGATTGTTGCCGTCATCCGGATTCCAGCGATAAACGCGAAACTCGCGCTCGTTCTTCGCGCCCGGCTTGCCGGGCCAGGTCTTGCCTTCGGTGACCTTGGAATTCTTCGGCAGCGTGAACTCGACCATCTTGATCTCTCAGTTTGGCGTACACCCGGCCAAGCGGGGCCGGGCGCCGCGCCTTCAGGCTTCAGCTTCCACAAGTTCGGGCCGCTTTGGTGCAAGCCCCATCAGCACGAACAGCGAGCGGACGATCCAGCCCGCAATGACGATGAGCAGGAGTGCGAGCCCGGATTCGGCGAGGTAGGTCGCGTAGCGGGCATTCGCGAAGTTCAGGTGGCCGGTCTGCATCGCCATATCGACGCCGTCCTTGAGGTAGGGCAGCTCGCTCAGTGCCAAGGATCCGGATTGCAGGCCGATCAGGACCACAAGGCCGACATGGATCAGTCCGAGGACAACCCCGGCGACCAGCGCAGTCAGAAAGGAGCGGCTGCACAGGCCGGCGATCACGGCCATGCAGGCCAGGATGACGTTCACGATCATGACGGGTTCAAGCATGGGATACTCCTCGCTCTTGGCTTACGCTGAGGAGTTTCCATGCATAAACCGGACCGCACCCGGTCCGGGCCGCCAAACAATGCGGTTTGACGGTCATCCGCATCAGTACACGCGCGCCTTCGGCTCGATGTAGGTGATGTCGTTCGTCATCGTGTAGGTATGCACCGGCCGATATTCGATCGTCACATTGCCGGTCTTGGGATCGAACCAGGCGAGCGTGTGCTTCATCCAGTTCTTGTCGTCACGCTCCGGATAATCCTCGCGCGCATGCGAACCGCGGCTCTCGGTACGGTTCAGCGCCGAATCCATCGTCACCACGGCCTGTGCGATGAGATTGTCGAGTTCCATGGTCTCGACCAGATCGGAATTCCAGGTCAGCGAGCGGTCGGTGACATGCAGGTCGGGCATGCCGCCATAGACCTCGTGGATCAGCTTGTGACCTTCCTGCAGGGTCTCGCCGGTGCGGAACACCGCGCAATTGTTCTGCATGACCTTCTGCATCTTGAGCCGCAGCTGCGCCGTCGGCGTGCCGCCGCTGGCGTGGCGGAACTTGTCGAGGCGGGACAGCGCGAGATCGGCCGAATCCTTCGGCAGCTCGGGCTGCTTGCCGTTCTTCTCGACGGTCTGACTGCAGCGCTCCGCCGCGGCGCGGCCGAATACCACGAGGTCGATCAGCGAGTTCGAGCCGAGCCGGTTGGCGCCGTGCACCGACACGCAGGCGGCTTCGCCGATCGCCATCAGGCCCGGCACGACGGTGTCGGGATTGCCGTTCTTCTTGGTCAGAACCTCGCCGTGGAAGTTCGTCTGGATGCCGCCCATGTTGTAGTGAACGGTCGGCAGCACCGGGATCGGCTCTTTCGTGAGATCGACGCCGGCGAAGATGCGCGCGCTCTCGGAAATGCCCGGCAGGCGCTGGTGCAGCACCTCCGGCGTCAGGTGATCGAGATGCAGGAAGATGTGATCCTTGTTCTTGCCGACGCCGCGGCCTTCACGGATCTCGACCGTCATCGACCGCGAGACGACATCGCGCGAGGCAAGGTCCTTCGCTGACGGCGCATAGCGCTCCATGAAGCGCTCGCCCTCGGAATTGACGAGATAACCGCCTTCGCCGCGCGCGCCTTCGGTGATCAGGCAGCCGGAGCCGTAAATGCCGGTGGGATGGAATTGCACGAACTCCATGTCCTGCAGCGGCAGGCCGGCGCGCAGCACCATCGCGTTGCCGTCGCCGGTGCAGGTATGCGCGGAGGTGGCGGAGAAGTAGGCGCGGCCGTAACCGCCGGTCGCAAGGATCGTCATGCTGGCGCGGAAGCGATGGATCGAACCGTCATCGAGCTTGAGCGCGACGACGCCGACGCAGCGGCCTTCCTGGTCCATGATCAGGTCGATGGCGAAATATTCGATGAAGAATTCCGCCGAATAGCGCAGCGACTGGGAATACAGCGTGTGCAGCATGGCGTGACCGGTGCGGTCGGCTGCGGCGCAGGTGCGCTGCGCAATGCCCTTGCCGAAGTCGGTCGTCATGCCGCCGAACGGACGCTGGTAAATCTTGCCGTCTTCGGTACGCGAGAACGGCACGCCCCAGTGTTCGAGTTCATAGACGGCTTCGGGTGCGTTGCGCACCATGTACTCGATCGCGTCCTGGTCGCCGAGCCAGTCCGATCCCTTGACGGTGTCGTACATGTGCCAGCGCCAGTCGTCCGGCCCCATATTGCCGAGCGAGGCTGCGATGCCGCCCTGTGCCGCGACGGTGTGCGAACGCGTGGGGAACACCTTGGTGATGCACGCGGTCTTCAGTCCCGCCTGGGCGCAGCCGACCACCGCGCGCAGCCCGGAGCCGCCCGCACCGATGACGACGACGTCGAAGGTGTGATCCTCGATGGGGTAGGCGGCGCCGGTCACAGCGGGCCCACAATTCGGTTTGCTGCCGTTGGTCTTTGCATTCATGGCATCAAACTCCGAAGGACAACTTCACCAGCGCGTAAAGACAGGACAGGCCGATGACAAAACAGAAGAAGGTGTTGCACATGATCAGCGTGAGCTTCATGTCGCTATGCACGTAATCCTCGATGATCACCTGCATGCCGAGCCACATGTGGTAGGCGCTCGCGATCACGAACAGCATGATGGTGATCGCGACGAATGGCGAACCGAGGATCTGCGTGGCGGCGGCGTGATTGCGCCCGAGCAGTCCGATGATGATGACCACGAAGATGATGGTGAGCGGGACCAGTGCAACTGAGCTGACCCGCTGCTTCCAGAAATGGTCGGTGCCGGAATGCGCCGAGCCGAGGTAGCGAACGCGCGACAGCGGTGTGCGCATGGAGGTCTGCTTGTCGCTCATCGTGCGCCTCCCATGAAGATAAAGCCGACGATCCAGATCAGCAGCGTGAGACCGATCGAGCCGATCAGGGTGGCGAGGGTCAGCCACTCGCGCTCGGCCGGGCCGAAGCCGCGGCCGGTGTCCCAGATCAGGTGGCGGACGCCGCCGAGCATGTGGTGGATCAGGGCCCACGTGTAGCCAAACAGGATCAGCAGCCCGATGATCGAGCCCATGAAGGCCTGGACCTTGGCATAAGCGGTCGGGCCGGCGGCCGCTGCCAGCAGCCACCAGGCCATCAGAAGCGTGCCGAAAAACAGCGCACCGCCAGTGATGCGGTGGACGATCGACATCATCATAGTCAGCGTCATCCGGTAGATGCCGAGATGAGGCGACAGCGGTCTTTCGATCGGGCGGCGGGTATGTGCCATTCGCGTCCAACTCCAGCCGGCGCAGGGGCCGGAATACTTTAGCCCCCGGAGCATGAGCCGGCGGTCAAAATGACCGTCCGGCTGCCGGAAGCCGCAGATCTGGCTGCCTTAGAGGCAGTCAAATTTCGGAAACCGCGAACCAATATCCCTATTTCTGATGCGCGCAATAAGCATTTGGAGTAGGCTGCCTTCGCCGTTTCCGAAGGCTGATGCCACAATTAAAGAGTTTCCAAGAGACGACCTTGCGATTCGACATACCTGACCTGAGCCTGTTCAGGCACGTGGTGGAGGCTGGCAGCATCACGCAGGGTGCGGCTCGGGCCAATCTTGCGCTGGCAGCGGCCTCGACGCGCATCCGGAACATGGAGGACGCCATCGGCGCCCCGCTGCTGATCCGGAACCGGCAGGGCGTGACCCCGACCCAGGCCGGCCGGACATTGCTTCAGCACGCCCGGACCATCCTCGCCCAGGCCGAGCGGCTGCGTGAGGATCTCGGCGCCTATTCGGGCGGCTTTTTCAGCCAGGTCCGGATCCTGTCGAATACCAATGCACTGACCGAGTTTCTGCCGGACGTCCTGAGTCCGTTTCTTGCGGCGCATCCGCATGTCAGCGTCGATCTCGAGGAGCGGCTGTCGGACGAGATTGTCGGTCTGATCGGCGAAGGCGTCGGCGACATCGGGATCGTGGCCGGCACGGTAGACACCAGCCAGCTGGTGACCTTCCCGTTCCGCAGCGACCGTTTCGTACTCGTGGTGTCGCGCGATCATCCGCTGGCGCGGCGCGAAAAGGCGGCCTTTGCCGATGTGCTGGACTTCGACTTTGTCGGCCTCGACCGCGCCAGTGCCCTGCAGCGCTTCCTGGCCGACAAGGCGAGCCGGCTGGGGCGGCCGCTGAAGCTGCGCGTTCAGCTGCGTTCGTTCGATGGCGTGTGCCGCCTCGTCGAGCGTAATGCCGGGATCGGGATCGTGCCGGAGACGACGGTGCGATCGGCCGCGCGCTCCATGGCGATCAAGGCGGTCGATCTCACCGATACCTGGGCCGTGCGCGATCTGACGATCTGCGTTCGCGACGTCGCGGCGCTGTCGCCCTTCGCGCGACAGCTGGTCGAGCACATGCGCCGGGGATAGATCCCGCTCAGCGCGGGATCAGCACCCAGTAATCGAGATCGAGGATCACGGCCGGATCGTCCTCGTCGCCGTTCTTCAGCGGGAATCCGGCGCACGGCTTATCCTTGGTCGCGATGGTGCGCACGCGCAGCGCTCCGAGATCGCTTCGTTGCGGCAGCTCCGCTTTGGCCAGAATTTCCGACCATGCAAACACGGTGTTGCCCGCAAAGAGCGGCGCGACATGGCGGCCGCCATTGATGGCGGCGACGTGAAACGCGTTGGCGAGCCCGTTGAACGAGAGCGATCGCGCGAGCGAGATCACGTGTCCGCCATAGATCAGGCGGCGGCCGAAACGGCCCTGGCCTTCGATGAATTGGTTGAAGTGGATGCGCGCGGTGTTCTGATATAGCCGCGTTGCAATCATGTGCTCCGCCTCTTCGACCGTCACACCATCGATGTGGTCGATCTTTTCGCCGACGTTGTAATCGGCAAAGCGATGAGCACTTCCGGCAAGGAGATTGTCATACGCGCCGGTGTCGATCGGCGGGCACGCATCGCCGAGCATTTTCGGATCGAGCGCCGTCGGCAGGCGCGGCACGTGTTCTCCCTGAGGGGCGGCCTTTTCGTCGCGCTTCCTCACCATCACCCAGCGGACATATTCCAGAACCTGCGTCCCGTCCGATCGATAGCCGACCGAGCGCACGAACACGATGCCGGTCTTGCGGCTGGAATTTTCCTTAAGCCCGATCACCTCCGATACGGCGTTGAGCGTGTCGCCGGGATAAACCGGGGCGAGGAAGCGGCAATTCGCGTAGCCGAGATTGGCCACCGCGTTCAGCGAAACGTCCGGCACGGTCTTGCCGAACACGATGTGAAACACGAGAAGGTCGTCGATCGGCGAGCGCGGATACCCGATGCTTTTGGCAAAGGCATCGGACGATTGAACCGCAAAACGCGCGCCGAACAGGCCATTGTAAATTGCCACATCGCCGGTGGTGACCGTGCGCGGCGTGGCGTGCCGAAGGATCTGTCCGATCCGAAAATCTTCAAAATAATTTCCTGAAGCAGTCTTGGTCATTGGTGGGTCGTGCGCTGTGCGCCCTTCTCGATACCGGCGGCTGGTATCAACGATGGGTCCGAACCCGCGTCAAGCCCTCCACGCGTCAAGCAATCGTCCGGCGCCACAATTCTGCGTCAGCGCTCACGAACGCGTGAGACGGGCGGCGCGTGAAACTCTGTTCGCCAGCGAGCGTAGCTTGCACGACGACGACGATATGGTTGGCGACTGAGCGCTCCGCTCCGGGCGAACCCTGCCGCGCGTCTTGAAGGCGGATGGTCCGCCGCAAACTCACGTAAGGGAGCTAATAATGTTCAACCGCATGACACTGATGACCGCAGCCGCCACGCTCGCATTCGTTGCGACGGCAGCCGCGCAGGACAAGAACCCGATGGTGGGTGGCGCGCCGATGTTCTCGAACAAGACGATCGTCGAGAACGCCATCAATTCCAAAGACCACACCACGCTTGTGGCGGCGGTCAAGGCTGCCGGTCTCGTCGATACGCTGTCCGGCAAGGGACCGTTCACGGTGTTCGCGCCGACCAATGCTGCCTTCGCGAAACTTCCGGCCGGAACCGTCGAGACGCTGATACGGCCGGAGAACAAGGCCACGCTGACCAAGATCCTGACCTGCCATGTGGTCTCGGCGAACGCGCTGTCGTCCGCGATCAACAAGATGATCGCCGATGACAGGGGAACGCACCCGGTCAAGACCGTGGGCGGCTGCGTGCTGCAGGCGAAGAAGGACGGCAACCGGATCACGCTCACGGACGAGAAGGGCGGGGTTGCCACGGTGACCATCGCCGACGTGCGCCAGTCCAACGGCGTCATCCATGTGATCGACAGCGTCCTGCTGCCGGCGAGCTAAAGGCAAATACCGCGCCGGGAACAGCCATGCCCGGCGCGGTGTTCCCTCGTCAGGTGGGGTCGAGGGCCATGGCCATGACAGCAACGACAATTGGCGCACAGGACCGCTCGCGCCCGGTCATCCACCCGGTCTGGGTGCGGATCACGCACTGGATCAATGCCGTCGCGGTGCTGATCATGATCATGTCGGGCTGGCAGATCTATAATGCGTCGCCGCTGTTTGCCTTCAGCTTTTCGCCGTCCATCACGCTCGGCGGTTGGCTCGCCGGTGCGCTGCTGTGGCATTTCGCGGCGATGTGGCTGTTCGTGGTGAACGGCCTGATCTATGTCGCACTCGGCATCGTCACCGGCCGTTTTCGCCGCAAGCTGCTGCCCATCTCGTCGTATGATCTGTTTGCGACGGTTCGCGACGCGTCTCGCTTTCGCCTCTCGCACGATGACCTGTCGGTCTACAATGCCGTGCAGAAGCTGCTCTATCTCGGCGTGATCGTTGCGGGCTTCGTTGTCGCGCTGTCCGGACTCGCGTTGTGGAAGCCGGTGCAGCTGCAGACGCTGACAGCCATCTTTGGTGGCTACGACGCAACGCGTTACGTGCATTTTTTTGCGATGGCGACGATCGTCGGCTTCCTTGTGATCCATGTCGTGCTGGCATTGGTCGTTCCGAAGAGCCTGCGCGCGATGATCACCGGACGATAGGAGGACGAGATGAAGCGCTTACGCCGTCTCATTCCCGGCGTCGATCAGAAGCTCCTGCTCAAGGATGCCGGCAAGATCATGCCCGATCCGGCGCGCCGCGCCTTCCTGCGCGGCGGGTTATCGCTCGGGGCGCTGACCATGCTCACCGGCTGCGACATCGTCGATTCGATTTCGGCCGAAAAGGTTCTGCGCAAGGTGTCAGAATTCAATGACGGTGTGCAGGCGTGGCTGTTCGATCCGAACCAGCTCGCTCTGACCCATCCGAAAAGCGCGATCACGAAGCCCTTCCCGTTCAACGCATATTATGCGCTCGAGGATGCTCCCGATATCGACGGCAAGGACTATCGATTTGAGGTCGGCGGACTTGTCCAAAGCACGAAGCCCTGGACACTGGACGAACTTTATGCGCTGCCGCAGGAGACGCAGATCACGCGGCATATCTGCGTTGAAGGCTGGAGCGCGATCGGTAGTTGGACCGGCGTGCGGCTTTCGGAATTCCTTCGCCGCGTCGGCGCCGACACCCGCGCGAAATATGTCTGGTTCCAATGCGCCGAGGGCTATTCGACCACCATCGACATGCCGACCGCGCTGCATCCGCAAACGCAGCTCACATTCAAGTTCGGAGACGAGATTCTGCCGCGTGCCTATGGCTATCCGATGAAGTGCCGGATGCCGACCAAGCTCGGCTTCAAGAATCCGAAATACATCATTGCCATGCACGTCACCAACAAGGATCTCGGCGGCTATTGGGAGAACCAGGGCTACAACTGGTTCAGCGGATTGTAGGAGCCGCCATCCGTTCGCTCACCAGTTCCGCGTGCACGAGATAGCGCATCGGTCCCGGCATTTTCGCATCCAGCGGCCAGCAGGTGGCGAGGATCAGATTGCGGCCGTCGGCAAACGGATCGATGCCGGACTGATCCCAGCGCACGACCGATGTGTGCGTGACGCGAAAGCGGTGGGTATCGCCGGTTCTCAATGTCACGACGATCTCGTCGCCCGCGGTCACATCCTTCAGGAAGCGGAAGTGCGTGTCGCGATGTGCGGAATACACGGCGGTGCCGGCTCCGCCTGCATGCGGCGTCGTCTCGACATGACCGGGACCGAAGGCAAGCGCCTGGCCGCTCGACCCGTGCAGCACGATGACGTTCGCGTTCAGCCTTGGCACTTCGATCCGGGCGGTCGGCCAGGTATCGGCCCATGTCCAGGGCTTGGTATCGGCGCCGGTCGCCAGCGTTTCGGCGAAGGCACGTTCGAGCAGCAGCTGGGCGAGTCTTGCTTTGGCGTGCATCCACAAACCCTGGGCTGACAAGACAAGCCCGGCGATACCGAGAACGATCGCGACCAGCATGGCCACATGCGTGCGCCGGACTCGCAGCGAAAGAAGAATGCGCGCACGCAGGGGGACGTCTGGAAGACTGCGTGCGCGCCGGAGAGGCATGGGCGAGATGCCGCTCCCTTGCGGCGTACGGGCGATCAGCCTGGAAGCTCTGACGATCCCGTGCGCCGTGTTCATGGTCGTGTCCGCAAGAGGTCTTCAGCGCCACGTCAGGCCCGCGCGCCAACGCACGCGGGCCATGATGATGAGGCTGAGGAAGACCAGGATGAAGCCCGCAATCATCCGCAGATCGGCATCGGTTGCGGTCTTGGGCAACATCACGCCATGGGTGGTCGCAGCACCGGTGGAAACGACCATGGGCGCGGCTGCGACCGGCACAGTGCGGGCATATCTGAGAGCGACCGCGTCCGCCGTCGGTTTCGCCATCACCTCGCGCTGCGGCGCATCGGTGCGATCGTGTTGCGGATGGAGCTGTTGCGCACGATCGCTCTGGCGTTCCGGCTGCGGGCGTTCTCCGAACACCTTGTCGAAGTCCCAGCCGGCCGGAAGGTTGAGCGGCAGATCGGCACGCGAGAGTTTCGCGCCATCGGGGCGGCTGGGCGTCTTGTCGACCGCGACAAGGCTTGTCAGCCGCGTAACGAGCTGATGGTCGAGGCCGAGCGCGAAAATGCGCTTGTCGGTCTCTTCGGGAGTCATCTTGCGCAGCGTCTTCGCAACCTCGGCATCAGCGATCTTGCGGCGCGCCCACAGCTTCGACAGGCCCTGTCCTTCAGCGGCCTTGGCGATCGGAAGCGTCACGGTCCATGGCTGGTCGCCGATGCGGCCCTTGATGTCCATCGTGCCGTCGAGCGTCGAGACCTTGGCGGCCAGCACCAGCGGCTCGCCACGATAGAGATCGGGAACCAGCTCGGGGGTGATATCCGCCTTCGCCGCCGAGAAGCTCACGGAAAGATTCGTCACCGCCGGGCTCTCGAGCTTCTCGAACAGCGCGCGCATGCGCTCCTCGACCTGCTCGGCCGAGCCGATATGAGTGAAGGTGCCGCGGCCGATCTCCGCCGCGCGCGTCATCAGGAAGGAGTTCGGTGCGGAACCGATCCCGACCATGAACACGCGCGAGCGTCCGCGCATTGCCGCCAGCGTGTCGAACAATTGCTGTTCGTTGCCGATAGCGCCGTCGGTCAGAAAAACGACCTGGCGGAGCGAATTCGCATCCGCCGGGCGCGTATCGGTGAGTGCCGCCCGCAGCGCCGGCACCATCTCCGTGCCGCCACGCGCCTGCAGGGCGTCGACGAAAGCCCTGGCACGCGCGATGTTGTCCGCATTCGCCGGCACGCTGTCGCTGAACAGCACGTCATAGGTGTTGTCGAACCGGATGACGTTGAAGCGATCCGAGGGCTTCAATCGATTGAGCGCATAGATCAGGCTGGCCTTTGCCTGCACGATCGAGGTCCCGCCCATCGAGCCGGAATTGTCGATGACGAAGACCGCTTCGCGTGCCCGCTGCTCCTGTTGCTGCTCGGCAGCGGGCGGTGTGACGAAAGCCAGCAGATAATCGTCGTTGCCGACGCGTTCGCGGAACAGTCCGACGGAGGGTGCGGCGTTTGCAGCCGACGTCCAGGTCAGCTCGAAATCGCGATCGGCCGGCAGCGGACCTTCGGCAAGCTTGATCACCTGCGTGTCGGCGGATTCGGTGTCCGTCGCGATCTTGTGGTGATGGCTCTTCACGTTGGCGAGCGGGAAGCCGGCCTGCAGGCGCACCGTGATCTGAACCGGATTGACCGGCGCATCGGCGCGCGGATCGAGCACTGGTGGCTCGATGCGGTCGCGATCCGGCACCGGATCGGCGGTCTTGCCCCAACCGGAATTCGAGCCTTGTCCGTCGGCACCGAAGTCTACGGTCTGCACGATTGGCTTCGGGTTGTAGCGCGGCCCGACCACGAGCGGGATGCGGAGCGAGAAGGTGCCGGCGCTCTGCTTCACCGGCGCCTGATATTCGAGCTGCACGAGCACGGTTTCGCCCGGTCCGATATTGGCGACCGAGTTGGTGAAGATGTTCGGGCGCTCCTGCTCGATCAGCGTGGTCTTGTAGCCCGACGCCTTCGCCTGCTCGTAGATTGCCCGGGCGCTCTGGCGCTCCTTGATCTCGCCGATGATCACCCGTTCGCCGATCACCATCTTGAGCGAATCGACCGCGCCATCCTCGGGCAGCGGATAGACATAAATCGCCTCGACCCAGTTGCCGGTGTGGTTATGAAAGATCTGCGTCACGCGGCCACGGATGGTCGGACCGCTGACCGTGAGGTCGTAATCGGCGCCGAGCCGCGGCGCTTCGACATAGTCGTTGCCGTCACGCATGAGCAGTGAACCGGTCTTCACCTGTCCCGCGCCGGCCGGATTCGCCTGTGCGAAACCACCCTGCAGACAGACGAAAAAAGCCGCAATTGCTATGACAATCGCGACAACGATTTGCGGAATTCGGGCAACCGCCCGCAGGGATTGTCGCGGGCGACCGGGCCAGATTTGAACAAGATGACGATTAGCCGTCTCGGCGGACATTGCAGTCGCTCCCATGGTTGCCGCTTTGATGCGAAACCTTCCACACCCTTGTTGGTGCACGTGGGAGCCCGAACATTCGAGCGTCATGTTCGCGATTGTTTTGCAACGGGGCGCCGTCGCGTTGCGGATTTTGTGATGGTCTGTGCGGATTGGTGAGGAAAGGGACGGGGCGGGGAGTCGATGCTGGTGTCCGAGAAGCAGCTTACATCCGAACTGAGCCGCAAAGTCGCGGCGACGATTCGAGAAGAGATCGCCCGCCGCCGCATGTCGCGTCAGCAACTTGCCGAGCGCGCCAAGATCAGCATTTCGACACTGGAGAAAGCGCTGGCCGGGCGCCGCCCATTCACGCTTGCGACAACAATCAGGCTGGAAGAAGCGCTTGGTGTGACGCTGCGCAACGGCAACGGTGCGCCTCATATATCGGATGCCAGCACGAACGGGATCGCGCCGGATGATCTCGGCGCGTATGCGCGACGCTCGGTGTTGTGGATCGAGGGCACCTATCTCACGCTGCGTCCGTCATTCGGCGAGAGCGGTGCGATCTACGCCTACCGGACCGACATCGCCTGGGACGATCAGCAGTCGAGCCTGATCTTCCGCGAGTCAGAACGGTCCGATTCCGACTTCACGCAATATGGCAGCGTGGCGGTACCCAACCAGTCGGGCCACATCTATCTCGTCACCAACCGTCACGGTCAGTATCGACTGATTACGGTGTCGCGGCCGACCATCACCGGCGAGATGTATGGCATTCTGACGACGTTGCTCGCCGGGCGCGGCTCGCATCTAACGCCGATCGCGGCGCCGATCGCGTTCGTGCCACTCGGCTCTGTGCCGGATGCGTCCTTCGGACGGGTCGCGGCGGATCACGCCATGCACGACCGGTATCAGGCGTATCTCAAGCGTACGCTCGACGAACCGTTCGCGATGTTTCTGCCTGTCGCGTGAGGGCGGCTACTACGCGTTGTGCGATGTCGCGTTGCCGTGGCGGTCCATCTCGGTCCCGCAATTCGCGCAGGTCCAGCCGCCCCACATCAGTTGCCTGAAGGAGTTCGGCCGGCGCCAGAATGGCTGCGGGGTCGCGCAGTTGGGGCATCTGATCGCTGCGAAATTGGCGCGGCCGATGAAGAAGAACGCGTAGAGGCCAAACAGCAGCGGGAGTGACATCCGGACGGCGCCATCGAACTGGCCGATCGCCAGATTCAGGATGATGGCAATCGCGAGCACGCCGACAGAGCCGGCCAGCACCGCTTTCAGAATCGGAACGAACTTGCGCATGGCGCCCTCCATCTCGGCTTTTGGTCGCACTCAGGGGCCCGGAGGTTCGAAAATGCCGGTGGCGCTTGTCATTTCCGGCGGGGGCCTTTAGCACTCCGCCGGTTTCCATCCTGTGAGGCGCATTTATGGCCACCTACAATCTCCTTCTGCTTCCCGGCGACGGCATCGGCCCCGAGGTCATGGCCGAGGTCAAAAAACTGATCGATCTGTTCAACAAGAAGGGGATCGCCAACTTCACCTACGACGAAGACCTGGTCGGCGGCGCCTGCTATGAGGCGCACAAGGTCTCGATTACCGACGCAACCATGGCCAAGGCGGACGCTGCGGACGCGGTGATCTTCGGAGCGGTCGGCGGACCGCAGTGGGACAAGGTTCCCTACGAGGTGCGTCCTGAGGCGGGCTTGCTGCGCCTGCGCAAGGATCTCGGCCTTTATGCAAATCTGCGCCCGGCCGTGACCTATCCGGCGCTGGCCGATGCCTCCTCGCTGAAGCGCGAGCTGGTCGAGGGTCTCGACATCATGATCCTGCGCGAGCTGACCGGCGGCGTCTATTTCGGTGAGCCCAAGACGATCACGGATCTCGGCAACGGCCAGAAGCGCGCTGTCGATACGCAGGTCTACGACACCTACGAAATCGAGCGGATCGGCCGTGTGGCGTTCGAGCTGGCGCGCCAGCGTCGCAACAAGGTGACCTCGATGGAGAAGCGCAACGTCATGAAGACGGGCGTGCTCTGGAACGAGGTGATCACCGACCTGCATGCGCGCGAATTCAAGGATGTGCAGTTCGAGAGCCAGCTGGCTGATTCCGGCGGCATGCAGCTCGTGAAGAACCCGAAGCAGTTCGACGTGGTGGTCACCGACAACCTGTTCGGCGATCTGCTGTCCGATATCGCGGCGATGCTCACCGGCTCGCTCGGCATGCTGGCGTCCGCCTCGCTCGGCGAAGTCAATCCGAAGACGGGGAAGCGCAAGGCGCTGTACGAGCCCGTGCACGGCTCGGCGCCGGATATCGCCGGCAAGGGCATCGCGAACCCGATCGCGATGATCGCCTCGTTCGGAATGGCGCTCCGCTATTCCTTCGGCATGGGCAAGGAAGCCGACATGGTCGATGCGGCGATCTCGTCGGTGCTCGCGCGTGGACTTCGCACCGGCGACATTGCCGCGAAGGGCGAAAAGACCGTCGGCACGGCCGAGATGGGTCAGGCGATCGCCGAGGAAATCGAAAAGGCCGCGTAATCCGGCGGCCGCCATCCGGAAAAGAAAAAGCGCGGGTCATGCCCGCGCTTTTTTCGTTTCGAGACCTTTAGCGGCTCACCACCAGTCGACCCGGCCCGGCCAGGGCCGTCCGCCCGGGGTATCGAATGGGCCGTTGAACGGGTTGCGACTCCAGGTCTGGTTCGGAACGGCATCGGTGATCGCCGAATAGCCGTAGGGCTCGGCATATTCGCGATACTTGTATTCGCCCGGAATCAGTTCCGGTCCCGGATCGAGATAGGAGCGCGACCGCACCACGACGCGCGGACGCGGCCGATGCCGGTAATCGCGCGCCTGGTTCGAATAGAAGAACATGTCGTCCGTCGACTGTCGCTTCCGGGTCTGGGCATCTGCCGACCCGGCGGTCAGGCATATCGCGCCGCCGATAACGGCCGCGGCCACGGAGGCTAGCAGGGACAGGCGCATCTTCGTCCTCGTCGATTCAATTGGAAATCACTTTAGCTGGCTTTGGTTCCTGGCAACAAGGTCCGCGCCCGGTTGACCGCCTGCAACCGCGTCCGAACGCCATCGGTGTGGCCGATTGACCACGAACTCCAACGCATTAGGATTATTGAATGCGTGGCACGGAGATGCCGCGGCGACGGAACGGCATGATGATGCCGGCAGGGAGGTTACAAATGATGAAGATCGAACGATCTCTCGAGGAACTTTACGCCGACGATCCGGAGCGTGCGGACACCGTTGCGTTTGGCCGCAAGACCGGGGTCGACCGGCGCGGATTCCTTGGCGGCGCCGGCCTCGCGGCGATGGGCGCCGTTGTTGGCGGCTCCATTCCGTTCGCAGCCAATATGCCGGGAGGCCTTGTTCCGGCGGCGATGGCGCAGGACAAGCCGGCCGCGCCCGCAGCGCCGGCTGCGAAAGGACCGACCTATCTGAATTTCCCGGGCAAGAGCGACAAGCTGGTCGTGCTCGGAGAAAAGCCGCTCGTTGCCGAGACGCCCGAGGCTCAACTCGACGACGATACGACGCCGACCGAGAAATTCTTCGTCCGGAATAACGGGCAGATTCCGGATGAGGCGAAAGACGCCGACAAGTGGAGGATCAAGATCGACGGCGAGGTCAACAAGCCGATCGACATCACGCTCGGAGAGCTGAAGGCGAAGTTCAAGCCGGTGACGCGCCGCATGGTGCTGGAATGCGGCGGCAACGGCCGCTCCTTCTTCACCCCGCAGGCGCGCGGCAATCAATGGACCAATGGCGGTGCAGGTTGTGCTGAGTGGACCGGCGTTCGCGTCGCAGATGTCCTGAAGGCTGCGGGCGTGAAGCCTTCGGCGGTGTTCAGCGGTCATTACGGTGCCGACCCGCATCTGTCCGGCGACACGAGCCGCGTTGCGATCTCGCGCGGCGTTCCGATCAAGAAGCTGATGGACGAGAACAATCTCATCGTCTGGGCAATGAACGGACAACCGCTGCCTAACATTCACGGTGGTCCGGTGCGTCTCCTCATCGGCGGATGGCCGGGATCTGTCTCGGCTAAATGGCTCAACCGCATCTGGATCCGCGACAAGGTTCACGACGGCCAGGGCATGGGCGGCACGTCGTATCGCGTGGCCATCAATCCGATGGTGCCGGGCGGCAAGGCCGACGAGAAGAACTTCAGAGATCTCGAGTCCATGCCGGTTCGCTCCATCATCACCAACCCGGCGGACGGGACAAAGATTCCGGCTGGCACGCGCGAGGTGAAGCTGCGCGGTGCGTCATGGGCCGGCGATTACGAAGTGAAGCAGGTCGACGTGTCGCTCGATTACGGTGCGACCTGGCAGCGCGCGCAGCTCGGCAAGCCGAAGAACAAGTATGACTGGCAGCGCTGGACCGCGAATGTGAAACTGCCGTCGGACGGTTATTTCGAAATCTGGACGCGCGGGACCGATTCCCGCGGGATCGCTCAGCCGCATGTCGCAGGGTTCTGGAATCCGCAGGGCTACGGAGCCAATCCGATGCACCGCGTGCGCGTCCTCGTCGGCTGATCGCACGATGATGTCCTGGATGTACCGACTGACCGCCGCGCTGATGGCGCGGCGGTTCATCTGCGCGCTGACGCTCGCATCGATCTGCGTTGCGCCATTATCCGTTGAGGCGCAGCAACAGCGCATCTTCGCGCCGACCGACGAGAAACCGGAGGATCTTCCGGCAGGTCCCGGCCGCGAAGAGACTTTTTATTCCTGCACGCCGTGCCACGGCTTCAAGATCGTCGCGCAGCAGGGCATGACCCGCGCGCAATGGGACGATTCGCTGAACTGGATGACCGCACGGCATGGGATGAACAGGATCGAGGGGGACGACCGCAAGTTGATCCTCGATTATCTCGAGCGGCATTATCCGCCGACGCAACGCGGAAGCCCCAATCCGTTCCTGAATTGATGATCGTTTCCGGCCGCGTCGGAAAGCCGCTGCCGATTGACCGTCGATCGTCGCGCCAACGATGATAGGCAGGCGTCGCGGGCGGACGCACGAGGGGGACAATGCCGGGGAATGCTCACAAAAGCGACGCACTTGTTGTGCTCGGCGAAGCGCCATTCGTTGCGGAGACGCCCGCAAGTCAGCTCGATGACGACACCACGCCGACGGATAAGTTCTTCATACGCAACAACGGCCTTACGCCGGCGCGTGCGCACGATCCGGATCGCTGGACGGTCACGATCGATGGCGAAGTCCAGAACCCTCTCGCGCTGACGCTCGACGCGCTTAGAGCCAGGTTCGAGACCGTCACGCTTCGCATGGTGCTGGAATGCGGCGGCAATGGCCGCTCCTTCTTCGATCCGCCGACGCGTGGCGTTCAGTGGACGAATGGCGGTGTTGGCTGCGCCGAATGGACCGGTGTGCGCGTCGCCGATGTGCTGAAAGCGGCCGGCGTGAAATCATCCGCAGTCTTCAGCGGCCATTTCGGCGCTGACCCCGATCTCTCCGGTAGCACTGATCGTCAGGCCATGTCGCGCGGCGTGCCGATCGCCAAGCTGATGGAAGAGCACAATCTGATCGTGTGGGGCATGAACGGAAAACCGCTGGACCACATCCACGGATTTCCGGTGCGGCTGGTGATCGGAGGATGGCCGGCTTCGGTCTCGACCAAGTGGCTGACGCGGATCTGGATTCGCGATCGTGTGCATGACGGGCCGGGCATGGGCGGCATGGCGTATCGCGTGCCGATCGAACCGATCGCGCCGGGCGATTTGATCGACGAGTCGAATCTTCGCGATCTCGAATCGATGCCGGTGCGCTCGATCATCACCAATCCGGCAGACGGGACAAGGCTCCCCCCGGGAACGCGCGAGATTTCGCTGCGCGGCGCAGCCTGGGCCGGCGACCACGATGTGCAGCAAGTGTCGGTCTCGATCGATCGTGGCGCCACATGGCAGGACGCCTCGCTCTGTGCGCCGCGCAACAGATATGACTGGACGCGCTGGACAGCGCGCGTGCCGCTTCCGTCGGACGGTTATTTCGAGATCAGCTCGCGTGCGACGGACAGCCGCGGCGTATCGCAGCCTTACGTTGCGAACTTCTGGAATCCCGAAGGCTACGGCGCAAATCCGGTTCACCGCCTCAGGGTTCGGGTGGGCTGAGGGCGCACGCGCCTATCGCGCGATCCGTCCGCGCAGCCGTGGCTTCGGTTCGACGGACAGGGCGGTCTCGCTGCCGGGCCGCTTCGGTGTTGCGTAGAGCAGATGATCGCGCATCCCGCAGAAGCTGCGCTTCAGTTCGGCCTGTGCGAACAGGCGCGCGATATCGGGATCGCTGCCGGCGGACATCAGCGTCAGCCGATCGAGCGCGCAGGAGATCACCGAACGATCGACCAGCAGGTTCATGTTGCAGGACAGGCCGCTGATCTGCACGCGGGGCGTCTCGAAACTGCGCACGAACCCGATGCAGTTGTAGCCGTTGAACGGGCCGATCGCGAATTCGTAGGTCTGGAACGGGCCGAACTTGGAGGGGATCGGCATTGCGCTTCGCAAGCCGCTGACGCGACCCTGTTCGGCAGCCAGTTCGCGCACGTCGTCGGACGGGCGGCCGAAGTCGCCGATCTCGCGTCCGGCGCGATAGATTTCGAAATTGATGAAGCGCTGCGTGCGACCGAGTTCGCCGAATGACAGGGTATCCCTGCGGCCCCCGCCCTCGGCATGCCGGCGGATGGCGTAGCGGGTTTCGTCCTCGCCGAAGCCCGGGATCGACAGCTCGAAGGCCGGCCACGGCTTGTCGACCTCGATCCAGGCCGGGCGCTGCGGCGCATCGGATTGTGCAATCAGCTCCGGTTGCTTGAAGAACTCCGCCGCGATCAGCGACAGCGCGCCGATGGCGCCCAGATAAGCGAGGATACGGACCAGCGCGGCACGGAACTCGGCCGGCAGGACGAAGGGCTCGCTCGCGACCAGCGCGACGCGTCGCCATTCGAAGGCGCGTAGGGCGGCCTGTGTCGTCCGCCAGCCCAAGGTTTCGATCCCGCGGCCGATCGCATCGAGGGCTCCGGTCGCCGCCGCGCTCGCCCGTTCCGCGACCAGCTTTCCGTCGAGCGCGAGCCCGGCCCGAAACCGCAGCACGGACAGCTGGCGTCTCAGGCCGCTGCGCAGTGCCAGGACGTGCGGACGCAGCAGCGCAGAGGCACCTGTATCAGCAACGCGCGCAAAAGGCTGCGACGGGGCGCTTCCGGCCCCGGACTGCACTTCAAAAACCCTCAAAAACAGCCTCCCTCGGCGGCCTTTCAGGCCGACGTTGTCACGGCTGTCTTTCTCGCTTAGAAGCGCCTCCGTCCGGGTTTCTGCAGCAGCGAAATACCGGCAATTTTCCCTCGGAGAGTGAACGATGGGTTACAAGGTCGCGGTGGTCGGCGCCACGGGAAATGTGGGCCGGGAAATGCTCGATATCCTTGCTGAACGGCGGTTTCCCGCCGACGAGGTGGTCGCGATTGCGTCGCGCCGCTCGCAGGGCGTTGAGGTCTCCTATGGAGACAAAACTCTGAAAGCGACCGCGCTCGAGCATTATGATTTTTCCGGCGTCGATATCTGCCTGATGTCCGCCGGCGGCACCGTGTCCAAGGAATGGTCGCCGAAGATAGCCGCGCAGGGCGCGGTGGTAATCGATAACTCGTCGGCCTGGCGCTACGACTCGGATGTGCCGCTGATCGTGCCCGAGGTGAATGCAGACGCGATTGCGGATTTCCGCAAGAAGGGCATCATCGCCAATCCGAACTGCTCGACAGCGCAGCTCGTCGTCGTGCTGAAGCCGCTGCATGATGCGGCGACGATCAAGCGCGTCGTTGTCTCGACCTATCAATCGGTCTCCGGCGCCGGCAAGGACGGCATGGACGAGCTCGATCGCCAGACCAAGGCGGTCTATTCGCTCGGCGAACTCGAGGTAAAGAAATTCACCAAGCGCATCGCCTTCAACGTCATTCCGCACATCGACGTCTTCATGGATGACGGCTTCACCAAGGAAGAGTGGAAGATGATGGCGGAGACCAAGAAGATCCTTGATCCGAAGATCAAGCTGACCGCCACCTGCGTGCGCGTGCCGGTCTTCATCGGCCACTCGGAAGCAGTGAATATCGAGTTCGAGAAAGAGATGACCGTCGATCAGGCGCACGAAATCCTGCGCAACGCGCCGGGCGTACTGGTCGTCGACAAGCGCGAGAATGGCGGTTACGCGACGCCGTATGAAGCCGCTGGCGACGACGCGACCTATGTCAGCCGCGTGCGTGAGGATTCCACCGTCGAGAACGGCCTCGCGCTGTGGTGCGTCTCGGACAATCTGCGCAAGGGCGCGGCGCTCAATGCGATCCAGATCGCGGAGTGCCTGATCAACCGCAAGCTGATCACCGCGAAGCAGAAGGCGGCCTGATTTTCCTTTCCCCTCTTCCCGCAACGCGGGGAGAGGGGAGTTCTAGAACCGGATCGCGTTCAGCGCTTCCGAGTGCTCGGCCTTCGCCACCCGAACGAATTCACCGCCATTTCGATCGCAGACATACAGCGATCCGGTCGCGACGCCGAAATAGGCGCCGTGAATGCTGACCTCGCCGCGCGCAATCAGCTTCGATAGGCGCGGGAACGTCATCAGGTTCTCGAGACTATTGACGATATTCGCCTGCTCCAGCCGCCGCAGATAGTCGCCCGGCGCTTCGCCTTCCGCGCGCGGGCCGATCTTTTCCATCGCCGGCGCCATCAGCTTCATCCACTTGCCGATGAAGTCGCCGGGTGTCAGCGGCTCGGCATCTTCCGCGAAAGCACGCACGCCGCCGCATTGCGCGTGCCCGAGCACCACGATGTGCTTGATCTTGAGTGCAGCGACGCCGAATTCCAGCGCGGCCGACACGCCATGAGCCTGACCGTCAGGAGCATAGGGCGGCACGATATTCGCGACGTTGCGAACCACGAACAATTCGCCCGGGCGCGCGTCGAAGATGACTTCCGGCGATACGCGGGAATCGCAGCAGCCGATCACCATGATCTCGGGCGACTGGCCGATTTCCGCAAGTTCCCGGTAGCGGGTCTGCTCCTCGCGCAGCCTTCCGCCAACAAATGCCGTGTAGCCTTCGACAAGGCGCTCGGGAAAACTCATCGCAACACCCTTCTGGACGCCAAGTCCGTTCGGACACCCTTATTCACGCCCAGATCGCCATCGGCAAGCCGTAACGATCCGCCGGTGGCGGATTGGGGAACGGTTCCGCGATTCCTGCATGCAGGCGGCGCGCGATGGCGGCGCAGGCCAGCGCGTCCAGCAGATCGTCGGGCCCGGCGCCGGGTGGCGGCGCGCTCCCGACGATGCTCCGGGGCAAGCCGGCATTGATGAGGAGATCGCGGCGCTGGGCGAGACCGGGATCGTAGGGCTTGCCTTTGACCTTCTTCGGTTCGGGCAATGAGCGGCCGCCATTGAGCCGCCAGAACGCGAGTTCGGGATGAACTTCGAAGACCCGTCTGACCGCGTCCGGATTGTTGCGCAGACAAGCATCGACCTCGCGGATACGCGGCGCGATCATGAAGAGCTGCTTTGAAATCTTGCGCGGCGGGTCCGATGTCGCGAGCGCCACCGCGCAGGCCTCGCGATAATCGGTCTGTTCCAGCGCCGCACGCGAGGGCACGGAAAACACTGCCGATTGCCGTGCGCCAAGCAGCGGCCGCACCGCATTCTCGGCGGCGCGTCCGCCATATCCCGTCCGTTCGGGCAAACCGACCGGCATGTCGACGGCG
>Ga0180218_1000813_pt1 | contig 23007 bp, 23 predicted proteins | sample eDN3rd37CKraftBY_FD_151334 | JGI IMG/M metagenome (GOLD analysis project Ga0180218, IMG submission 151334) | Enriched backyard soil microbial communities from Emeryville, California, USA - eDNA 3rd pass 37_C Kraft BY (version 2) (version 2) | ecosystem: Environmental > Terrestrial > Soil >...
ACCGGATTGCTCGGCACGGCATCGCTCGGACCAACAGGCTTGTAATGATCCTCGCACGCGGCTGCGACCGAAGCATCCTCGCCCTGCGCCAGCGCGTAATATTTCCCCATCAAGCCCTGCAGTTCGGGGAATTCGCCGACGACTTCGGTGAGGAGGTCCGCCTTGGCGAGCGTCGCCGCGCGCTGCGCGGTGCCCGGATCGGTGCCGATCATCGGCGCGATCAGACCCGCGAGGCGCACAATGCGCGCAATCCGTTCGGCTTGCGTTCCGAGCTTCTGGTGGAAAACCATCTGCGCGAATTTCGGCAAACGGTCTTCGAGGCGCGTCTTCAGGTCGGTCTCATAGAAGAACTTCGCGTCCGACAACCGCGCGCGGATGACGCGTTCGTTGCCCGCGACGATCGCCTTGCCGCCGTCCACGGCTTCCATGTTCGAGACAAGGATGAAGCGCGGCGCGAGCCCGCCATCCGGCTTGCGCACCACGAAGCACTTCTGATTGTTACGGATGGTGGTGCGGATCACCTCGGGAGGAATGGCGAGGAAGCTGTCGTCGAACGACCCCATCAGCACCACCGGCCACTCGACAAGACCGGCCGTCTCGCCGAGCAGACCTTCGTCCTCGACCAGTTCATAGCCCTGCGCGAAGGCAAGGTTCTTCGCCTCCGTGGAGATGATCTGCCTGCGTCGCTCGGGATCGACGATGACCTTCGCCTTTTCCAGCTTGGTCATCCAGTCGTCCTGGCGGCGAACCTCGATCGGTCCGGGCGCAAGGAAACGATGGCCATAGGTGACGTTGCCGGAGGTCAGGTCGCCGAGCGTAAACGGCACGACCTGCGGGTCTTCGGTTTCGGGACCGAAGGTCGCAACGACCGCCTGCAGTGGTCGCACCCATGACAGGGCGCCCGGCTGCGCGGATTGCTTTCCCCACCGCATCGACTTTGGCCACGGGAATTTGCGCGCGATGTCCGGCAGCATTTCGGACAGCACTTCGATCGCATCGCGGCCCGGCTTCTCGACGACGGCGACGTAAAACTCGCCCTTCTTCGGATCCTTTTCGATCGTCGCCTGATCGATCGACGTCAGCCCCGCACTCTTGAGGAAGCCTGCGATCGCCGCTTCGGGCGCACCGACGCGCGGCCCCTTCTTCTCCTCGCGGATATCCTTCTGTCGCGCGGGCACACCGTGCACGGCAAGTGCAATCCGCCGCGGCGTGGCGAAAGCCTTGGCGCCCTCGTAGACGAGACCGGCCTCGACCAGCCTGTCGGTGACGAGCTTCCTCAGATCGTCCATCGCACGCGGCTGCATGCGCGCGGGGATCTCTTCGGAGAAAAATTCAAGGAGAAGATCGGGCATCCTTCACTCCTTGATGTCGGAGACCGGCGCAACCGTGGCGAAGCGGTCGGCCAATTCGGCCAGCGCAGTTCTGTGGACTTGCGCGGCCGGAAGATCGGCGCCGCCGAGCGGATCCGGCAAAGCACGCGTCGCCACCGCATCGGATATGACCGTCGTGGTGTAGCCGTGATCGAGCGCGGACCGTGCGGTCGCGCTTACGCACATATGCGTCATGAACCCTGCAATCACGAGGGATTTGCGTCCGGTCGCCTCCAGCGCGGCCTGCAGGCCGGTCCCGGCGAAGGAATTCGGCAGCGGCTTCTCGACAACGGCCTCGCCAGCGGACGGCGCGGCCTGCGGCGCAATCTTGAACCCCTCCCCCTGCGGATCGAAAAGGCCGCCGGGCCGGCCACGCTGCACGACGTGGACCACCGGCGCGCCGGCGCGACGCGCCTTCCGCAGAAGCGTGGCAATGTTTTCGAGCGCGGCGCCAACGCCGTCAAGCGGCAGCTTGCCGGTCACATATTCATTCTGCGCGTCGACGATCACCACGACCGCGTCGCTCAACTTCCCAGGCGCAGGCTTGACGCCCGCGAGCTGCAGCAGGGTCTTTGCGCCACTCATGCCCCACCCGCTTCGGTCGCGAGCCAGGCTGCGCCGCAGGCTTTGGCGAGTTCGCGCACGCGCAGAATGTAACTCTGCCGTTCGGTCACCGAGATTACGCCGCGCGCATCGAGCAGATTGAACACGTGGCTCGCCTTGATGCACTGGTCATAGGCCGGCAGCGCCATCAGGTGACGCTCCTTCTTGCCAGCTTCGTTTCCTTGCCAGCCGGCCTCGAGATATTTCTGGCACGCGCTCTCCGCCATCCTGAACTGCGCGAACAGCATCTCGGTGTCGGAATGCTCGAAATTGTGCCGCGAATATTCCTGCTCGGCCTGCAGGAACACATCGCCGTAGGTCACCTTCCTGTCGCCGGTCTGCCCGTTGAAATTCAGGTCGTAGACGCGCTCGACGCCCTGCACATACATGGCGAGGCGCTCGAGGCCGTAGGTCAGTTCGCCGGACACAGGCGCACATTCGAATCCCGCGACCTGCTGGAAATACGTGAACTGGCTGACTTCCATGCCGTCGCACCAGCATTCCCAGCCGAGCCCCCAGGCGCCGAGCGTCGGGCTCTCCCAGTCGTCCTCCACGAAGCGGATGTCGTGAACCTTCGGGTCGATGCCGATCGCATAGAGCGACTTCAGGTAGAGGTCCTGCAGGTCCTCGGGCGACGGCTTCAGGATCACCTGGAACTGGTAGTAGTGCTGCAGCCGGTTCGGGTTCTCGCCGTAGCGGCCGTCTTTCGGGCGCCGCGACGGCTGGACATAGGCGGCATTCCAGGGCTTCGGACCGAGCGCGCGCAGCGTGGTGGCCGGATGAAACGTGCCCGCCCCCACCTCCATGTCGTAGGGCTGCAGAACGACGCAGCCGTAATCGGCCCAGTAGCGCTGGAGCGCGAGGATCAGGCCCTGAAAGGAGCGCGTGGGCTCCGAGGCCAACGCTGTGTCGGAGACAGACATTTCGCGCGGAATCCGAGGGGTTTTGCTGCGCGGTTTCCTATCGGCCGCGCCGGAACCGGTCAAGGAATCCCCTCACGCGGAACTATCAAATAGCTGCCGCAAACCATTGAAATAGAGGGTTCGGTTCGCCATGGTGGCGGATTGAGGGATGTTCGCGGGCCGGCGGCCCGCCTGCGTGGGGGTGAGTGGCATCCATGGCAAAGCCGACTGTGATTATCGTGGGTGCCGACAAGGGCGGCGTGGGTAAAACAACCGTCTCCCGCACGATCCTCGACTATTTTACCGCCCGGAACGTGCCGATCCGGGCCTTCGATACCGAGGCCCCGAAAGGCACGCTCAAGCGCTTCCACCCCGACATCACGGAAGTCGTGGACATCACCCAGGTCCCCGACCAGATGAAGGTTTTCGACACCCTGTCGGACGCCAAGGTGACGCTGATCGACGTCCGAGCGGGCCTGCTGTCGACGACGCTCGCGGCGCTCCGCGACATCGGCTTTCTGGAGACCGTAAAGCGCGGCCAGATTGCGCTCGGCGTCGCCCACATCCTCGGCTCCTCCATCGCCTCGCTGAACGAGATCGCGGACATCGCGCCCTTCGTCGCCGACGGCAAATATTATCTGGTCAAGAACTTCATCAACGAGACCAGCTTCTTCGACTGGGACCAGTCCACCTACGATTCCTACTTCAAGAAGATCAAGGACGCGGTCGAGATCACCATCCCGAAGCTCAACGAAATGGCCTACGAGCAGGTCGAGCTTGCGTCGGTGCCGTTCGTGACCTTCGTCGCCAACAAGGGGCCGCACGATGCCCCGGCGAACTATTCGTTCGTCCTGCGCGGCTATGTGCGCCACTGGCTCGGCAATGTCTGGGGCGAGTATGATCGCGTGAAGCTCGCGGACCTTGTGAGCCCCTCCGTCAATCCGGCCAAGAGCGAAAAGGGCCTCTCCGGCCGGGCCGCGGCGATCCACGAACAGGCGCGCGAGCGAAGCTGACACAATGTGTCATTCCGGCCTTCGCCGGCCCCGGAATGACGAACGAAGCAATCCATGTCCCGGCAGAAAGCCATCTACATCGTCTGTTCGCCGCGTCAGCGCGTCGGCAAGACACTGATCGCGCGTGCGCTGACCGAATTCATCCTTGCGGACGGGCGCGCGGCGATCGCGTTCGACGTCAATCCGAACAACGCTGCACTCTACGGATTTCTGCCGCGCAATACCGCGCGCGCGGATATCGAGACGACGCGCGGCCAGATGGCGCTGTTCGACGAACTGATCGCCGAGGACGAGGTGGTGAAGGTCATCGACCTTGGCGACCAGGCCTTCGAGAAATTTTTCAGGCTGCTGCGCCAGATCGGCCTCGCCGAAGAAGCCCGCCGGCGCGGCATCGATGTCGTGACGCTGTTCATCGGCGATCCCGATCCGCGGTCGGCTGGCAGCTACGCGCAGACCCATCGCGCGATCCCGCAGCTGTCGCTGGTCCCGGTGCACAACGAATTCATCGCCAACATGCAGGACTACATGGAGAGTTTCCCAAGTCCCGTGCCCGGCGAGCGTCCGGTGCGCTTCCTGGTCCTGAGCCCGTTCCTCAAATCGATCGTGGACCGCCCCGGCTTCTCGTTCGACGATTATCTCGACCGCCATACGGGAGCCCGTACCGAACTGCACGAATGGATCGAACGGGTGTTCGTGGAATTCCGCGAACTGGAATTGCGTCTGCTGCTGCGGGAACTGAAGACCTCAATCGCATTGCGGTAGTCCGCAACCCGCCTCCCCTGCGACCGACGCAAAAAAATGCTGTCTCTGTGAGCCGCAACACAGTGCGCCGCATCGGTCATCTCTATTGAACTGACGCCAGAGCCGCTTCGACCAACTCCTGACGCCAACCGTTGGAGACTGAGCGATGCTGACGTTCGTTCTCTATTTTTCGATCGCCTGCTTTGTCGGACTTGCCATTCTCGGGCACATCCTCGTCCTGCAGGCCCTGTTCACGAGCGCTGACTATGCCGATGGCAAGCGCCGCAGCCGAAAGGCGCGCGGTCGCGGCATCCTGCCGAACGTTCCGGTCTGAGACTCAGCCTGCCGGCTCAATGCCCCTCGAAAGAGACCAGCGTGCGCACAGGCACGTCGAGCGCGCGCAGCTTCGCGGCCCCGCCGAGATCCGGCAGATCGACCATGAAGACGGCCGAAACCACTTCGGCGCCCATCTGACGCAGCAGCTTTACCGCACCCTCCGCCGTGCCGCCCGTGGCAATGAGATCGTCCACGAGAATGACCCGCTCCCCCTTGGCGACAGCATCCTCGTGCATTTCCATTTCGTCGATGCCGTATTCCAGCGAATAGGCAACGCTCACTGCCTTGTGCGGCAGCTTGCCCTTCTTGCGGATCGGCACGAAACCGGCCGACAGTTGATGCGCGATGGCGCCGCCGATGATGAATCCGCGCGCTTCGATGCCGGCGATCTTGTCGATCTTCGCCCCCGCCCAGGGCTGGACCAGTTCGTCGACCGCGCGACGGAAGGCGCGCGCGGAGCCCAGCAAAGTGGTGATGTCGCGAAACATGATGCCCGGCTTGGGATAGTCCGGGATGGTGCGGATCGCGGCCTTCAGGTCGTTTTCAAGTGCTGGGCTCGTCATCTTCGTCTCGTTTCAGATATTCCCCGGCGGCCGCCGCAATGTGACCAAGCCGCACGCGCTGCGCAACCGGGTTCACCGCGGCTGTTACTGCCAAAGCTATTCGCGCAGCTTGTCCAGAATGGCGCCCAGGACGTTCGAATAATCGTCGGTCCAGACCCACTCATCCTCGTCGGCCTCCTGCTCGACCCATTTCGGATTTTTTGCAAGCGGTCCGAAATCCTCGTCCTTGCGAGCGACGGCCACCACCAGCGATCCGAAGATGTGGTTCTCGTCGTCATAGCCTTCGTCGGAATCGTTGGCGCGCGCGACAAGATCGTTGGCTCCGGCGATGCCGGCCACCACCGGAGTCAGGGTCATGTGCTTGTTCGAGATGTGCATCAGCACCATGCCGTCCGGCTTGATCTTGTTCTTGTAGATCGCCATCGCCTCCCTGGTCAGGAGATGCGTCGGTATCGCATCGGACGAGAACGCGTCCACGATGATGACGTCGTACTGACCGTCCCTCGCATCGGCCAGGGTGAGCCGCGCGTCCCCGACCACGATCCTTGCATCCGGCGCGCATTCCGAGAGGAAGGTGAAGCGCCTGGTGTCTTTCGCAATCCGCACGACCGAGGGATCGATCTCGTAATAGGTGAGCTGATCGCCCGGCTTCATCTGGCACGCCAGCGTGCCGGTACCGAGCCCGACCACCGCAACATTGATCGGAGCGCCGCGCTTCTCGCGCGCCGCATTCAGGCCCTGAACCATCGGCGCGAGATCATGGTAATAGGTGATCGGCGTCGGCCGGCCGGTCACGGGCCGGCCATGCGCATCGCGAATGCGCTGTGCGCCATGCTCGATGGTGCCGTGCTTGAGCACGCGAAACTGCCCGCCATCTGCTTCCATCACCTTGTGGACGCCGAAGAAGCTGCGCACGAAATCGCGCTTGCCGGAATCCGCACCGAACAGCACGACGAACATCAACGACGCCGCGATGAAGCCTGCGAATGTCAGCACGTAATGGGAGAAGCCGAATGCCAGCACCAGAATGGCGGCGATCCAGAGATTGAAGGCGTTGTCGGTGAACTCGTAACGCCAGCCAAAGGCGGCATAGAACGCGAAGACGACACCGGCCACGAGCAACGCCCAGGCCGCCATTTCGATCTTGCTGCGCGGCCAGGCGAGACCGGGCCGGCATAGGGCCGCGGCCACGATCAGGATGGGATATTCCGCCACCCACGAGAACAGATGCTGGGCGACAAGTCCCGCGAAAATGCCGCCGATCACCCCGCCCAGCGACAGGCAGAGATAGAACGAGGTCAGGGAACGCACCGGCGGACGGCGCTGCGCCAGTTCGCCGTGGCACATCAGCGCAAGCACAAAGAAGCCGACGAGGTTCAATGCGATCAGCACGACGATCTGGTCGGCTGCGCCCAGCGAAAGCGAGACGACAAGGAGGATGATCGCGATCGGCGCGATGAAGGTCACGAAACGGTGCGGCAGGATCGGGCGCGACTGGAACGCGATCACGAAGGTCGCGAGATAGAGCGCCAGCGGCACCACCCAGAGGAACGGAGCCGCCGCGACGTCCGTCGAGATATGCGCGGTGATCGCGATCAGCAGCGCCGACGGGACCGCCGCAAGCGCGATCCAGATCAGCGCGTCGCGGAATGTCGGCGGTGCGGCATCTTCCGTTGCGACGTCAGGCAACGCGTTGCGCGAACGGACGAGGAGGACGCCGCACAGGCCGATCAGAACGATCAGCACATAGAAGCCAACGGTCCAGCCCACGGTCTGCTGCGGCAGACGCGTGAAAGGCTCGATCAGGAATGGATAGGCCAGCAGCGCGAGGAAGCTGCCGACATTGCTTGCGGCATAGAGAAAGTACGGGTCTTTCGCCTGCGGATGCCCGGTTCGCGCAAACCAGGCCTGCAGCAGCGGACCATTGGCTGACAGCGCAAAGAACGGCAGCCCGATCGAGACACCGAACAATCCCAGCAGCCAGAATTCCTGGCCGCTCGCAGGCGGGCGGCCCCAGCCCGCGGCAATGCCGAGCGGCAGCGCGATGACAGCAACGATCATCACCGCCAGATGCACGATGATTGAACTGCGGCCCGGCATGAACCTCGTCAGCGCATGGGCATAGGCGTAGCCCGCGAGGAGCATCGCCTGGAAGAACACCATGGCCACCGACCAGACGGCAGGCGTGCCGCCGAGCTTGGGCAGCACCAGCTTGGCAAAGAGCGGCTGGACCACGAACAAGAGAGCAGCGCTAACGAAGATCGCGGCCGTATAGCTGACAAGCAGAAGCCTGAAGCGGGAGGCGGTGGCCGGCATGAATGCGCTCTTGAATGGGCGGTTCTTGAGGTTTCCATCCGGGCTGTCGCCGGCCGGACAGGTCCTTATAGCGCAGGCAAGGCTGCAGGACTCATGAATTTCCCGTTCACCCGCGTAGAACGCGCCCCGCCACGGCGTCGAGTTTCTTCACGAGTTCGGGATCGCGCGCCTCAGGCGCGGTGATGATGGCGGTATCGAGCGCGCGATCCGAGCCGACCGGACAGGGCTCATGCTCGCGCGGGAAATCGCGGGCGAGCCGCGCCACCAGCCGCTTGGCCTTCTCGGCATTGGCGGTGAGCACGGCGATGATGTCCTGCACGGTCACCGCATCGTGGTCGGGATGCCAGCAGTCGAAATCGGTGACCATGGCCACCGTCGCGTAGCAAATCTCCGCCTCGCGGGCGAGTTTGGCCTCCGGCATGTTGGTCATGCCGATCACCGAATAGCCGAGTTGCTGGTAGGTCAGGCTCTCGGCCAGGGTCGAGAATTGCGGGCCTTCGATGCAGACATAGGTCCCGTCCCGCACGACCGCGATGTCTTCGGATCGCGCCGCCGCCTCGATCGTGTTGCGCAGGTTCGGCGATACCGGATGCGCCATCGACACATGCGCAACCAGCCCCTTGCCGAAGAACGAGCTCTCGCGCTTGTGCGTACGGTCGACGAACTGGTCCACCAGAACGAACGTGCCGGGCGGCAGCGTCTCCTTGAATGAACCGCACGCCGACAGCGATACGAGGTCGGTCACGCCGGCACGTTTCAGGACATCGATATTGGCGCGGTAATTGATGTCGGATGGCGAGAGCCGGTGGCCCTTGTCATGGCGGGCGAGGAACACCACCGGCAGGCCGTCGACGTCGCCGATCCTGAGCGCGCCGGACGGCTCGCCCCAGGGCGATTGCATGCGCTCCTCGCGCGCATTCTGCAATCCGGGCAGATCGTAGATACCGGAGCCGCCGATGATGCCGAGGACGGATTTCGTCATGGGTCCTCCGCAAAAAAGAAAGGCCCCGTTCGGGGCCTTTCGGAATGTCGCTAGTGCTTCGTCGCCGAGGGCTTGCCCTCGAGCATCTCGGGGCGCCCCTTGACTGCTGCCCAGACCTTCTTCTTCGTGAAGTACATCAGGCCGGCCAGAACGAGCAGGAAGATCATCACCTGCATGCCGAGGCGCTTGCGTGCCTCGAGATGCGGCTCGGCCGCCCACATCAGGAAGCCGGTCACGTCCTTCGCGTATTGCTGCGCGGTCTGCGGCGCACCGTCGTCATAGGTCACCTGGCCGTCGCTCAGCGGATTGGGCATGCCGATGGCATGGCCCGGGAAGAACTTGTTGTAGTGATTGCCCTCGGGGACCTTGAAATCCTTCGGAGCGTCCGCGTAACCCGTCAGCACGGCAACGATATAATCGGGCCCCTGCTCGACATACTGCGTGACCAGATCCAGCAGGAACCAGAAGCCTCCGCGCTCGTAGGTACGCGCCTTGGCGATCACCGAAAGATCGGGTGGCAACGCCCCGTTATTGGCGGCGCGAGCGGCGTTGTCGTTCGGGAACGGCTTCGGGAAGCGGTCGGCAAGCCGGCCGGCGCGCTCGAACATCTCACCGGCATCGTTCGGTCCATCCTGAACCTTGTATTCAGCTGCGATCGCAGCCGCCTGCGGGACCGTAAAGCCCGGACCGCCCGGTTCAGCGAGATTGCGGAACGACAGCAGCGAGAGGCTGTGACAGGCCTGGCAGACCTCGCGATAGACCTTGAAACCGCGCTGCAGCTGACCGCGGTCATATTTGCCGAACGGGCCGGCAAACGACCATTTCTGCTTCGGCGGCAGCTCCCCCTGTTCGGCCGCGAGCGCGGGCGCCGCGAGGCCGATCATGAGCGCGAAAGCGAGAAGAGAACGTTGCATCGTCATTGGAGTCCGTCTCCCGCCGCTCAATGTTTCGCCGGCGCTTTGAGCACCGATTCCGAGATCGAGTTCGGCAGCGGCCTGGTCTTCTCGAACCGCGAGAGCAGCGGCAGGATGATCAGGAAGTGGGCGAAGTAATAGAAGGTCAGGATCTGCGAGGCGATGACGTATCCACCTTCGGCGGGCTTGGCACCAAGATAGCCGAGGCCCAGGCACACCGCGACGAAGATCCAGAAGAACTGGCGGAAGAGCGGCCGGTAGCGAGCCGAACGCACCTTCGAGGAGTCGAGCCACGGCAGGAACACGAGAATGCCGATCGAAGCGAACAGCGCAATAACGCCGAGCAGCTTGTTCGGGATCGCGCGCAGGATCGCGTAGAACGGCAGGTAGTACCATTCGGGCACGATGTGCGCGGGCGTCACCGCCGGATTGGCCGGGATGTAGTTGTCGGCGTGGCCGAGATAGTTCGGCAGATAGAACACGAAGTAGGCGAAGAACAGCATGAAGCAGACCATGCCAAATGCGTCCTTGACGGTCGCATAAGGCGTGAACGGCACAGTGTCCCTGTCGCCCTTGGGCTCGATGCCGGCCGGGTTGTTCTGGCCGACCACGTGCAGCGCCCAGACGTGCAGCACGACGACGCCGGCGATCACGAACGGCAGGAGATAGTGCAGCGAGAAGAAGCGCTGCAGCGTCGGATTGCCGACCGAGTAACCGCCCCACAGCCAGGTCACGACGGTTTCGCCAACCACCGGGATTGCGGAGAAGAAGTTGGTGATGACGGTCGCGCCCCAGAAGCTCATCTGGCCCCACGGCAGCGTGTAGCCGAGGAAGCCGGTGGCCATCATGAGCAGGTAGATGATGACGCCGAGGATCCAGAGCACCTCGCGCGGCGCCTTATAGGACCCGTAATACATGCCACGGAACATGTGGATGTAGACGGCGATGAAGAACATCGAGGCGCCGTTGGAGTGCAGGTAGCGCAGCAGCCAGCCGAAATTCACGTCGCGCATGATGTGCTCGACGGAATTGAACGCCATCGTCTCGTGCGGCGTGTAGTGCATCACCAGCACGATGCCGGTGATGATCTGCGCGGCCAGCATGAAGGACAGGATGCCGCCGAACGTCCACCAATAGTTCAGGTTACGCGGCGTCGGGTAGGCGATGAACGAGGAGTGGACGAGACCCGCGATCGGTAGCCGCGCTTCCATCCACTTCATGAATGCGTTTTGCGGCTGGTAGGTCGAATGTCCGCTCATCGGAGAAGCCTTCTTGGGAGTGCCTTCAGGAATGCGGGACGGCGTCAGCCGATCCGGATCCTGGTGTCAGTGAGAAACTCATAGGGCGGGAGCGCGAGATTGCTCGGCGCCGGGCCCGAACGGATACGGCCCGAGGTATCGTAGACCGAGCCGTGGCAGGGGCAGAAATAGCCGTTGTAGGGGCCGGCATGCGCGATCGGAATGCAGCCGAGATGGGTGCAGATGCCGATCAGGACCTGGAAATTGGCATGGCCCTTCTTGACGCGAGCGGAGTCGGGTTGCGGATCCGGCAGGCTCGCCAGATTGACGTCCTCCGCCTCCTTGATCTCCTTCGGCGTGCGATGGTTCACGTAGATCGGCTTGCCGCGCCAGAACACCTTGATGACCTGGCCTTCGGCAACCGGCGTCAGATCGACCTCGACCGGAGCGCCGGCGGCGATCGTCGAAGCGTCCGGATTCATCTGATAAATCAGCGGCCAGGCCGTGAAGGCGGCGCCGACTGCGGCAACCGAGCCGGTCGCCACGTAAAGGAAATCGCGGCGCGTAGGAGCCGCCGATGCTGCAGTGGATGCCACGGTGAAAGTCCCTCTTCCGTCGTGCCGGGGAGCCTGCGCGCTGCAAACCTCTGAGGGACTGATCGCGGTGTTCAATCCCCCATCGGCGAGCGAACCGGCCACGTTCGACCCGTGGGAAGGCCGTCGGCGGCGATCCGGCGGCGTGTTATTGGCACCCTTGCCGTGGGAGTGCAAGTGGCCATTGCAACTCCGCTAAAGAGTCGCACAAGTCCTTAGGCTAACATCGCTATTTGATGCCCGCAGCGGGGAATATCTTGACGGATCCGAAGGTCCCGGCAGTCGCGCTCTACGAGCCGGACATCCCGCAGAATACCGGCACGATTCTCCGGCTCTGCGCGTGCCTTGGAATCACCGCCCATCTGATCGAGCCGGCGGGCTTCCCGGTGACCGACCGCGCCTTCCGGCGGGCGGGCATGGATTACCTCGATCAGGTGGCCATCGAACGCCATGCCTCGTTCGCGGCTTTCGACGCCTGGCGCCGCGAGCAAGGGCTGGAACTGACCCTGTTCACGACGCGGGGGGCGGTCAGCTACCTCGACCACGATTACCGGCGGCCGCAGGTCCTGCTGTTCGGGCGCGAATCGGCGGGAGTTCCAGATCGCGTGGCCGAAGCCGCCGATACCCGGCTGATCATCCCGATGCGGGAGGGGCTGCGCTCGCTCAATATTGCGATGGCGGTCGCAATGGCGTCGGGGGAGATGATCCGGCAGCGGCAGGGGTGATTGAGGCATGCGGCGTTCGAATAACCGGCCGGGCTGCGCATCGAACACGACATATGATGATGATGCGTTACCCCGACATCGCCTTCCAGGTGCCCCACCCGATGCCCTTCAATCCCGAATACACAACCGACGAACCGTCGCGCTCCGAGATTGACGCCCAGCCGGGCGCGACCGTGCTCGAATTCGGCAGCCCGTGGTGCGGTCACTGCCGGCGCGCGGCTCCGCTCGTGGCGGAGGCTTTCTCGGATCATGACGGCATTCGCCATATCAAGATCGCGGACAGCAGCGGACGCCCGCTGGGGCGCTCGTTCGGGATCAAGCTCTGGCCGACTCTCATCTTCCTCAAGGACGGGCGCGAGATCGGCAGGCTCGTGCGCCCGACGGGCGGCGACGAAATCAAAAATGCGATGCAGGCGCTCGATTTGCCGGCCGGCATTCGCGATGCCGGTCCGACGTGACGCCGAGCGTCGAGGCCAGGTTTTTTTACGGCGGTGCCCGCCCCCGTCTTGTATATGTTCCCGCGATTTGTTGGCTGCGATGGCTGGGAGAGACATGCGCGACTTGATGCCCACACGCCGCACAGTGATGCTCGGGACGCTTGCAGCCCCGCTCGCGATAGCGTTTCCGCGCGCGATCGCGCAGGAGGCCCCCGATCTCTCGAAGCTGAAGCCCGGCGAGTTCACCTGGACGCCGGATCGCGCACCTTCCGGTCCGGTCGTGGTGCTGGTGTCGATCCCCGACCAGCGGGTCGTCGTCTACCGTAACGGCACCATGATCGGCGCCGCGACCTGCTCCACCGGCAAACCCGGCCATACGACCCCGGCCGGCGTGTTCGTGATCCTGCAGAAGGACAGGAACCACCACTCATCCACCTACAACAATGCGCCGATGCCTTACATGGAGCGCCTGACCTGGCAGGGCGTCGCGCTGCATGCCGGCAACCTGCCGGGTTACCCGGCAAGCCACGGTTGCATCCGGCTGCCGCTGGAATTTGCAAAGCTCCTGTTCGGCGTGACCACGCTGGGAACACCGGTCATTGTCGCAGACAGCAAGACCGCGACCGCCGACATCCGTCATCCGGGATTGCTGATCTCCGATCATGTCGATGCCATGGCGCATGAGGCCGTGAAGAGCGTCGCCGCGAAGTCCCATCATCCGGAGACCGCGACCACGCAGACCCACGAAGCCGCGGCCTTCGTGATCTCGACCGCGGACAAGCGGCTGCTCGCCTTCGTCAATGGCAAGGAGGTGTTTGCATCTCCGATCACGCTCAAGGCGCCCGAAGCATCGTACGGAAATCACGCGTTCACGCTGACCGGACCGGATTCCGATCCGCGACATATGAAGTGGATGGCGATCGGCCTCGACGCGGCGCATGCTGGCCGGTCCGATCAGATCGTTGCGTCGACGCTAAACAAGGTCGACCTGCCGCCCGAGGCCGCCAGGCGCGTTCTGGCGCTGATGCATCCGGGCTCGACCATGGTCATTACCAACGGCCCAGCGACGGCCGCGAACCGGACCGATCCGGGCTTCACCATCATCACCCATGACGACGCCTGAAAAGCCGACTTACGACCGCGCCGCCATGACCGGCGCCCTGCCCGCGCTCGACGCCGATCCAGCGTTGATCGATGCGCGCAAGGCAAAGGCCCGCGGCTGGTTCGAACAGTTGCGCGACCAGATATGCGCTGCGTTCGAAACGCTCGAGGACGACCTTCCGGCAGGGATGCCGCAATCGTCCATGCCTCCCGGCCGTTTCGTCCGCACGCCATGGAACCGTACCGATCATGCCGGCGGGCATGGCGGCGGTGGCGTCATGTCCTTGATGAAGGGGCGTGTCTTCGAGAAGGTCGGCGTCCATTGCTCAACGGTGTTCGGCGAGTTCGCGCCGGAATTCCGCAAGGAGATTCCCGGCGCCGACAAGGATCCGCGCTTCTGGGCCTCCGGCATTTCGCTGATCGCGCATCTGTGGAATCCGAACGTGCCGGCCGTTCATATGAACACGCGCTTCGTGGTCACGACCAAAGCATGGTTCGGCGGCGGCGCGGACCTGACGCCGGTGCTCGACGTCCGCCGCACGCAGGAGGATGCCGACACCCTCGCCTTTCACGCGGCGATGAAGAAAGCGTGCGACGCGCATGCGGCGATTGCGCCCTACGACAAGTACAAGGCGTGGTGCGACGAATATTTTTTCCTGAAGCACCGCAACGAGCCGCGCGGCATCGGCGGAATCTTCTACGATTGGCATAACAGCGGCGACTGGGACGCCGACTTCGCCTTCACGCAGGACGTGGGGCGCGCATTCCTCGACATTTATCCGCGGCTGGTGCGCGCGAATTTCGCAAAGCCCTATAGCGAAGCGCAGCGCGAGGAACAGCTCATCCGGCGCGGCCGCTATGTCGAATACAATCTGCTCTACGACCGCGGCACGATCTTCGGACTTAAGACCGGCGGCAACGTCGACTCGATCCTGTCGTCGCTGCCGCCGATGGTGAAATGGCCCTGAAGAAAATCTGGCTCAGGGCTCACACCTATTGCGTCGCTATTTTCGCCTCGCGGACCGTGTCGGCCCACAGTTTGACGTTTATGCCGATCTGCTTCGCGAGGTCCTTGGAGGACTGAGGACTGGGCACGAAGCCCTGCACCAGCAGCTTGTCCTTCAAGGAGGGATCTACAATCGCTGCCCGAAACGCGGACTGAAGCTTGTCGATAATCGGCTGCGGGGTGCCGGCCGGGGCCATCAACCCGATCCAGTCAACGAGCTTGAAATCCGGCAGGCCGCTTTCCGCCACAGTCGGCACATCCGGCAAGGCCGCGTTGCGCTGTGCGCTGGTGACCGCGAGCGCCCGCAGCTTCCCGCTCTTCACATGCGCGCTGACGGGGGCGATCAGGATCCACAAGGCGTCTATTTCACCGCCCAGCATCCCGGTCACGGCCGGGCCGCCCCCCTTGTAGGGCACGTGAACCCAATCGATGCCGGCGTTCAATCCGAACAACGCCCCGGTGAGATGACTGATCGTTCCGACGCCAGGCGACCCGATCGTCACCGGCTTTCCTTCGGCCGCACGCTTCTTCGCATAGGCAATGAAATCGCCGAGCGAGTTCAGGTTGGAATCGGGCCGGACAAGCAGGGCGTCCGTGGTCTCGGCCAGCTGCACGACGGGCGTAAGATCCTTGAGCGGATCCACGCTGTCCTTCGGCCGCAGGCTCGGCGCCGCGGTAACGCCGTCGGTCGTCAGCAGAAGCGTGTATCCGTCCGGCGCGGACTTGGCGACATGAGCGAACGCGATGTTGCCGCCTGCACCCGGCCGGTTTTCCGTAAACACCTTGCCGAACGATTTCTCGAGCGGGCCTTCGAGCAGGCGACTGAGGATATCAAGTCCTCCACCGGCCGAGCCTCCAACAACGATCCGCAAAGGACGCTGGGGATAGGCGCTTTCGACAGGCTCCGCGACACACAGCGACGTCGCCCCCATCAGGGCAACAGATGCAGCAAAGATCAGGTGTTTCATCACTAAGTTCCAACTGAACAACACGCGCGGTCCCTATCACACCGTCTGCCGCGTCAACTCAGGCTGAAAAAATAACAATATGTCTTCACGGTTTGCGCGCCGCCGTAGACGAAATCGCGCTTGCTGCCGGCCGGGCGTAGAAAATTCATACGCGCTTGCTGGGGCGTTGCGCGACGCGCGGCCGATACATCGAATACGATCTGCTTTACGATCGGGACGATCTTCGGACTGAAGACCGGCGGCGATGTCGATTCAATCCTGTCCTCGCTCCCGCCGATGGTGAAACGGCCCTGACCGGCGCAACAGCATCAGCCGCGATCGGACCGTCATGACCCGGCGGCCTGAGGACCTGTCAAAGAATCAGTTCGAGATCAGCCGACGATCTTCATCTTCGGGACCAAGACTCACCTTCTTTAAAGAAGGCGTTAGCCATGATCGCAATCTGAAGTGGCGCAAACGACCGAAGCACCCGTCCCGGTCCGTGGATAAACTTCGCCGAGGGGGAACAAAGGCACCCGCGACGCGGCCTAAATCCTTAACAATCCGGCGAGACCGAAAAATCTAAAACAGGCCGAAAAACAGTCGAATCACCCGCTTTCCAGGCCCGCATTCGATTGCTTTTGACTAAAAACGGTCAAAACCGATGGAACTTCAATCGTTTACAGGTATGGTTATACATTCGTTTTTTGTGACATGCCGGCCACACCGCCCGAGGAACGCGCAACGCCGCGAGATTGTGGCAGATTTTTAGACACTTCTGCCGTAATTGACCCGTACACGCGTAACGAGACGGAACACCTCGTACTGTCTTCGTGTCCACACACACACCCGTAAGGAAATGGGGGAGCTCATGCGTAACTTCACAATCGCTGCAGTGGCGGCTGCTGGTCTCGCGCTCGGCGCGGTTCAGTCCGCTTCGGCTGCTGACATTGCCCGTCCGGTCTACAAGGCAGCCCCGGTCATCGCTGCTTTCAACTGGAGCGGCTTCTACATCGGCGGCAACGTCGGCTACGGCTGGGGCCAGGGCGAATTCGACAATTTCGGCGGTCTGTCCTGGAATCAGGATGGTTTCTTCGCTGGCGGCCAGATCGGCTGGAACTGGCAGGCTCCCGGCTCGCAGTGGGTTTGGGGTGTCGAGGTCGACTCGCAGTGGGCCAACATGAAGGACGACGCCACTTTTGCTGGCGGCGGCGCGGTTGTTAATCTCTTCAGCGATCTTAACTACTTCGGCACCGCGCGTCTGCGCCTCGGCTATGCGGCCTGGGATCGTGCGATGTTCTACGTCACCGGCGGTCTCGCTTGGGGCAGCAACGAAGTCGGTGCCAGCGCTGCCTTCGGTCCGGCGCTGGTCGGTTCTCTGACGGCCTCGAGCACCCATGTCGGCTGGACGGCCGGCGCTGGCGTCGAGTGGGCGCTGCTCGACAACTGGTCGGCAAAGGTTGAGTACCTGTATCTCGACCTCGGCAACGAGGCCTATTTCGGTGGCGTGGGCGCTGGCGGCTTCGACGTCGACCTGACCGCACACACCGTGAAGGTCGGCCTGAACTACCGCTTCGGCTACAGCAAGAACCCGGTTGTTGCTAAGTACTGATAGAGCCTGAGCTCTCTTCTGACCTCGAAAGCCCCGGCGAAAGCCGGGGCTTTTTTCATTTCACCACCGACAGTTCAGCTGGTCCGATTTGCAGTTGCACGATCGGCGATGGCGGCAATGACCGCCGCATCCGAGGGGAAATCAGCGGCGATCCATGCAGCCTCCGCCTCGCGCAAGGCAGCACCGAGCGCCGGACCCTTGGGAATCCCCCGCTCCATCAGATCGGCGGCCCCAATCGGGCATGACGGCACCTGCCAACGTGCGGGCAGTTCCAGGAAAGTGCGCCAGCGCGAATCGTCGGCGGCGTCCTGCGATCGGCTCCAGGCCAGCAGCAGGCGATCTGAGAACGCGGTCGGCCCGAGCCGATAAAGCAATGCGCGGGCATCTGGAGCGGACAGACCAGCACTGACGCGCCGCCAGCCATCGGCCATGCTCCGAAGCCGGTCAAATTCGGCGTTGGACAGCCGCAACCGCTCGAACAGACGATCGGCATCCTCCCCAACGAAGACCGCGAGCGCGCCGAGCCTACGAACCGCATCGGGCGCAGCGCCAGCCGCGGCTTCGATCGCGATCATCCTTGTGAATGAAACGAGATACGGCACGCCGCCGAGGATCGTCACCAGCAGGCCGGACTCCGACATCGCCTGAATGGCCGCTGCGGCGCCGCGCGCCACGAGAAGCTTCATGAGCTCCGTTCGCACGCGTTCGCGCGACAGCGCGCCCAGCCCCTCGCGTCGCGCAATGCAGGCATGGAGCGCGGCCGGATCCGGCTCGCCTTCTCCATAGGCCGCATGAAAGCGGAAGAAGCGCAGGATACGCAGATAATCCTCGGCAATGCGCTGGGTGGCATCGCCGATAAAGCGCACATGCCGCGCATCGAGATCGGCGAGCCCGCCGACGTAATCATGCACGACCCCATCACGCGACACCGAGAGTGCATTCATGGTGAAGTCGCGCCGCTCGGCATCACGCCGCCAATCGCGGCCGAATGCGACCTTGGCCTTGCGGCCGTAAGTCTCGACATCCTCTCGCAGCGTGGTCACTTCGAACGGCGTGTCGCCGGACAGAAGCGTAATGGTGCCGTGATCGATGCCGGTCGGAACCGCGCGCAGCCCCGCGTTCTGGGCGCGGCGCAGAACCTCGTCCGGCTGCGCGGTGGTCGCGATATCGATTTCGTGCACCGGCTGGCCGATCAGGGCGTTGCGCACCGCGCCGCCCACGACGCGGGCCTCCTCGCCATCGCGATCAAGCAGGTCCAGAATCTGCGCCACCGGTCCGTTGACGAGCCATGCGGCGTCACGCAGGTGCGCCGGCAGACCGCTCATTTGAAATGTCCGGGGATCAGCTTGCCGTCTTCCATATGCGGCGGCACGTAGCTCGAACCGGCCGGCTGATAGTCGATCTGCCCGAGCACGACAAAGCCCGCAATCATGAACACGACGGCCGCTGCGGTGAGCCAGCCGACGGTCTTTACCGGCCACGATTCGACGTTCAACACACCGGAGCGCGTCGCATAGAGGAACAGCGCATAGACCCCGAAGGGCGTCAGAAACAGCAGGACTTCGGTCAGGATCGGCCGGATCATGTGCCGTAAATCTTCTGCTGAAGGTTGCGGAAAATGCCCGCGGTCACGCCCCAGATATAACGCTCGCCGAACGGTATCGCATAAAATGTCCGCGTCAGCCCCTGCCATTCACGGCTGTGGGTCTGATGGTTCGAAACTTCCATCATGAACGACAGCGGCACTTCGAATGTGCTCTCGACCTCGCCGGGATTGAGGGTGAGCGTGAATGGCGGCCGCACGCGCGCGACCACCGGGACGATCCGGTAGCCGAGCGTCGTCATGTACACATCGAGATAGCCGATCGGCTCTACCGCACTGCCGGCAAGACCGACCTCCTCGTCCGCCTCGCGCAATGCGGCCGCAAGCGGAGAGGCGTCGGTCGCATCGATCTTTCCGCCCGGGAATGCGATCTGTCCGGCATGTTGCGGCAGATGCGCCGTGCGCTGCGTCAGCAGAACCATCGGCTCGTCGCGATCGATCACCGGGATGAGGACAGCGGCCGGCTTGATCGGACGCACGGCCGCCATCGCCTTGGCCACCGGATCGGCATCGTGATCGCCACGCAGCGGGATCGCATCCGGATCGGTCAGCCCTGGGGGCGGATCGAGCGTCAGCCGCGCGCGGGCGCGATCAAAGAAATCGGTACGGGTCAGCGCGGCAGAAGCAACGTCCGTCATCTTGTCTCGCTCAGGTCCTCGAGCGCGTCGGCGCGCGTCATTGGAAAGAACGCATCGCCGGATGCAACACCAAACATCCGCTCACCATCGATTTCGCGCTCCTCGCCGAGTTCGACCAGATCGTAGAACAACGCGCGCGTGACCTTCGCCCACAGATTGCGGCGCACGTGCAGATACGGCTTCAGTCCGCCGGTGCCGTCCTCGCGTTCGAAGCGCAATGCGTGCGCGTCGTCGCAAGAGATCCAATCATCAACATTGGTCCGGAAAAGCAAGCGCGGTCGGGACGCAGTGTCGTCCTGCCGCATCTCGACCGCGAGGAAGGGCGCGTCCTCGACCACGATCCCGATCTTCTCCACCGGGGTGACCAGAAAATACCTGTCACCCTCGCGCTTGAGGACGGAGGCGAAAAGCCTGACCAGCGGCGCACGGCCGATCGGAGTTCCCAGATAGAACCAGGTTCCGTCGGAGGCGATCCGGATATCGAGGTCGCCGCAAAAGGGCGGATCCCACAGATGGACCGGCGGCAGCCCCCTGTCCGCACTCTCCCGGACGGCTGCGGCAATGCCATCCAGACCCACGGTATCGTTCTGCCTTTGCTTCGCCATGGTTTGACTTAAGCCTGTGGATTGTCCTCAAGAAGCGGGGCGCCCGCGCGCAAAAGTGATCGACGCACCATAGCCTGACACCCCCCGAAAATAGCGTAAGCTACAGCGGTTTCGGCATCGGCTGTCCTCGATTCGCATGCTCGATCATGGTGCGCTTTTCGACCCATTGGCGCAGTTGTTGCATCGCTTTCGATAGATATATGGCCCAAAGCCTGTGCGAGAAATGGGCCCCGCGAGAATACCGGCCGCCTGCGGGCGGATGACAGAAGGAACGAAAAAATGCCGGCAGGCGGCGAAAGCATCGAAAAGCTGGAAGACATGATCGTTCGCGCCGCGGAATCGACCGCGACCCACGCACGCGCCGCAAAGGATGCGATCGGCACCGTCATCTTCGGTCAGGAGCGCGTGGTCGAACAGGCGCTGATCACGATCCTGTCAGGCGGCCACGGTCTTCTGGTCGGCGTCCCCGGGCTCGCCAAGACAAAGCTTGTGGAAACCATGGGTGTGGTGCTCGGCCTCGATGCCCGCCGCATCCAGTTCACGCCTGACCTGATGCCGTCCGACATTCTGGGCTCGGAAGTTCTGGAGGAAGCCCCCGGCGGCAAGCGCAACTTCCGCTTCCTTCCCGGTCCGATCTTCGCGCAACTGCTGATGGCGGACGAAATCAACCGTGCCAGCCCGCGCACCCAATCCGCGCTCCTGCAGGCGATGCAAGAACTGCATGTCACGGTGGCGGGACAGCGCCACGATGTGCCGAAACCGTTCCACGTGCTCGCGACGCAGAACCCGCTGGAGCAGGAAGGCACCTATCCGCTTCCCGAAGCACAGCTCGACCGCTTCCTGATGCAGATCGACGTCGACTATCCGGACCGCGATGCCGAACGCCGCATGCTGTTCGACACCACGGGTGCGGACGAATCGAAGCCGAAAGCGGCGATGAGCGCCGAGGACCTGATCGCGGCGCAGCGTCTGGTGCGGCGCCTGCCGGTCGGCGAGTCGGTGGTCGAAGCGATCCTCGCGCTGGTGCGTTCGGCGCGTCCCGAAAAGGACGACCAGGATCCCACCCGTCAGAAGATCGCATGGGGTCCGGGCCCTCGCGCCAGCCAGGCACTGATGCTCGCGGTTCGCGCACGCGCTCTGCTCGACGGACGGCTCGCGCCGTCGATCGACGATGTGATTGCGCTTGCCGAGCCCGTGCTGAAGCACCGCATGGCCCTCACTTTCCAGGCGCGCGCGGAAGGCGAGACGGTCGATGCCGTGATCGGCCAATTGAAATCGCGTCTTGGTTGATCGATGGCGATCGAGCCGAACGCCCTCAAGCTTGAAGCCGATGCGGTTCGACATGCGAGCGGTGAATCCCGCTCGCTCGCTTCGAGTCTGCCGCGGCTGATGCTTGAGTCGCGCCGGATCGCTGCGACGGTCATCCACGGCCTGCACGGGCGCCGGCGCTCCGGCTCCGGCGAGAATTTCTGGCAGTATCGCCGCTTCCTGTCCGGCGAGCCCGCACGCCGCGTCGACTGGCGGCGGTCGGCACGCGACGACAATCTTTATGTGCGCGAGCAGGAATGGGAAGCCGCGCACACGGTCTGGATCTGGCCGGATCGCTCGCCGTCGATGAATTTCGTGTCCTCGCTCGCATCCGAAACGAAGCTCGAACGCACATTGGTGATCGCGTTCGCGCTTGCCGAGATTCTCGTCGAGGGCGGCGAACGTGTCGGCGTTCCCGGCTTGCTGCGTCCGACCGCGAGCCGCAACGTAATCGACAAGATCGGTCAGGGCATCATCCACGACACCGCACAGCGGACCAGTCTGCCGCCGGGCTTTGCGCCCGCGCCGCTGTCGGAAGTCGTGCTGCTTTCCGACTTCTGGAGTCCGATTCCGGATTTTCGTCGTGCGCTCGCGCAATTGTCCGGAGCGCATGCACGTATCCATGTCGTGCAAATCGTCGATCCGGCCGAAGAGAGCTTCCCCTATTCCGGGCGCGTTGAATTTCTCGAGCCCGAAGGCGCCGGAAGCATCACCGCCGGCCGCGCCGAGACCTGGCGCAGCGATTATCTAGAAAAGCTATCCGCGCACCGCGCCGCCATGCGCGAGGAAGCCGACCGCGCGCATGCAAGCCTCATCATTCATCGCACGGATCGTCCGGCGAGCGAACTCGTGCTGGCGCTGCACGCGCGCATGGGCGAAGGCGGAAACATTCCGGTCTCGGCACCGGCGCGCTCCGCACAAGCGGAGGCCAGCGCATGATCGGCGGATTACCGCTCGGTTTCGCACAACCGCTGGTGCTGCTCGGCTTGCTCAGCCTTCCCGTGCTGTGGTGGCTGCTGCGGCTGATCCCGCCGCGCCCGCGCCGCATCGAGTTTCCACCGGCGCGTCTTCTGTTCGACATCACCCCGAAGGAAGAAACGCCGTCGCGCACGCCGTGGTGGTTGACGTTGCTGCGTCTGACGCTTGCCGCGCTTCTGATCATGGCGGCCGCGGGCCCAACATGGAATCCTTCGGTTGCGACCTCGGGCGGCTCGGGACCCCTTGTGCTGCTGATCGACGACGGCTGGGCCGCTGCCTCGACCTGGGACATCCGCATCCGCACCGGTGACGACATGCTGGCCCGCGCCGAAGCGGATGGGCGCGCTGCAGCGATCGTTCCGCTGTCCGAAACCGGCCGCGCTGCGACGCTGCAGACTGCTGCGGCCGCACGTGTTCAGCTTCAGCAGATGTCGCCAAAGCCACATGCCGTCGAGCGGGCCGATGCGCTGCCCGCG
>Ga0180218_1000815_pt1 | contig 22948 bp, 21 predicted proteins | sample eDN3rd37CKraftBY_FD_151334 | JGI IMG/M metagenome (GOLD analysis project Ga0180218, IMG submission 151334) | Enriched backyard soil microbial communities from Emeryville, California, USA - eDNA 3rd pass 37_C Kraft BY (version 2) (version 2) | ecosystem: Environmental > Terrestrial > Soil >...
CTCGGCTCGGAGATGGATTACGTCACCGACAAGCTCTCGGCGAAGTTCGTTTTCCGCAATCCGAACGAAGTCTCGTCCTGCGGCTGCGGCGAGTCGGTTTCGCTCGAGCCTGCCAAGCTGGCCTGAACGCTGGCCTGATTTTCAGGAAGGCTTCAGAACTTTAAGCGACTTTCTTGCCGCTTTCCTTGATGGCGGTTTCCGCCACCACGCAATTCCGCCCGGCGTTTTTCGCCGCATAAAGGCAGTTATCGGCGCGCTCCAGCAGTGACAGCATCGAGTCGCCCGCGCGCCAGGTCGCGACGCCAAGTGAGATGGTGACGCGGCCCAGCGACTCTCCGGTCGAGCGCCGCAACAGCTCCTTGTTCATCACCGATGCGCGAATGTGATTTGCCACGATCTGGGCCGCCGGCAGGCCGGTGCGCGGCAGCAGCACGGCGAATTCCTCGCCGCCGTAACGCGCGGCGATGTCCTGGCCCTTGAGATTGTTCTTGAGCGCGAGCGCGACGAGCCGCAGCACCTGATCGCCGGTAAGGTGGCCGTAGGTATCGTTGAACTTCTTGAAATGATCGATGTCGGTCAGCAGTACCGAGAAGGGGAAGCCCTTGTTCTCGGCGTCGCTCATCAGCCGCGTGATGGCGTCCTGAAAAAATTTGCGGTTCGAAAGCGTCGTCAGCGGATCGGTGAGCGACTCCTCGCGCACCTGATCGAGGCTTTGCTTCAGTTCCTGAATTTCATTGCGGGATTCGACGAGATTGTTCTGCAGCGACTGGTTGGCTTCCTGCGCTTCCTTCGTCGCGGCGACGAGCGTCTTGATGACGGCGCGAAGCTTGTCGCGATCGGAGAAGTGCTCTTCGGGAATGTCGGTCGCGCCCGCAAGCGACTTGCCGAAGCTGCTGGCCGTGCCGATGGCCTCGTCGATCGAGGTCATGACGCGGTCGATCTCGCCCATGATCTTGACGCCGATCTCGTCGGTCTGCTCCGTGAGATGCGGCATCGAAAGATGCTGATAGTAGATCTGGCCAAGCTCGTGTTCGCTGAGCTGGCCTGCATCGCTCAACCGTTCGTTGAGCGTTTTGTTCAGCGAAGCGTTGCTGCCGGCGGCGTAGGTGTACCAGAGTTCGAAATTGCGCGGCGTCGCCGCGATGCGCAGCGCCTTGATCCGGCTCAGCGCCGTTTCGGCGAGGGCCAGCGTTCGCTCAAACTCGGAACGATTGACAGCCATACCCAAGCCCTGCCGCCCATGCGGCACTTTCCCTGACGATTCGCGGGTTCGTCCGCTTAGCGGAACCTAGGGCTGGGTGGGTAAAGGGGCGGTTAAGCGGGCGGTAAATATATGCCGCCAATTTGCCTTTCAGGAGACTTTCGCGCGCACCGGCCGCAGCAGGAAAGCGGGCAAATGCGAGGTGTCCGCGGGCTCGACCGGCGCGTTACGGCGCGGCTCGGCCTGCCTCGGCGCGGGAGCCGGGCTTTCGCCCGAAGCCTGAGCCGGGTTCTCTTGCGGTTTGTTGCGGCCGCGGCCGCCGCGGCGGCGTTTGCCGCGTGTTTCACCGTGACTGTGATCGTTATGACTGCGCTCGTCATGCTCGCGATCCTTGCCGGTTTCGGCATGGCTGTCGGCGGCTTGATCGGCACTCGTCTCAGGCGAAGCCTCGGCGGGCTTTTCAGCCCAGTTGATCGGCTGGCCGATCAGCTTTTCGATCGCGGCGATCGATTTCCTGTCGGCGGAGGAGGCGAGCGTCAGCGAGGTGCCCGCGCGCCCGGCGCGCCCGGTGCGGCCGATACGGTGGACGTAATCCTCGGCGTGATGCGGGACATCGAAATTGAAGACGTGACTGACTTCGGGAATGTCGAGGCCGCGGGCGGCGACGTCGCTCGCGACGAGGAGCTTCATCTCGCCGTTACGGAAGGCGTCGAGCGCCTTGAGGCGGGCGTGCTGATCCATGTCGCCGTGCAATGCGACGGCGGGGAAGCCGTGCTTGACCAGCGAGCGATGAAGATTCGCCACTTCCGATTTGCGGTTGCAGAAGATGATGCCGTTTTGCAGGTTCTCGGCGTTGCGGATCAGGCCGCGCAGCACTTCGCGCTTGTGTTTCGGATCGGATCCGGCCGGTACCAGCGCCTGTGTGATGTTGCTCGCGGTGCTCGCGGGCTTCGAAACTTCGACGCGCGCCGGATTGCTGAGAAAAGTGCTGGTCAGGCGCGAAATTTCCGGCGGCATCGTCGCCGAGAAGAACAGCGTCTGCCGGGTGAACGGCACGAGCTTGCAGATGCGCTCGATGTCCGGGATGAAGCCCATGTCGAGCATGCGGTCGGCTTCGTCGATCACCAGGATCTCGATGCCGGTGAGCAACAAACGCCCGCGCTCGAAGTGATCGAGCAGGCGGCCCGGCGTCGCGATCAGAACATCGACGCCGCGCGTGAGTTTGGCGTCTTGATCGTCGAACGATACGCCGCCGATCAGGAGCGCGACGCTGAGCTTGTGCTTGGCGCCGTACTTGGTGAAGCTCTCCTCGACCTGCGCGGCGAGTTCGCGCGTCGGTTCGAGAATGAGCGTGCGCGGCATTCGCGCGCGCGCGCGGCCGCTCTCGAGGCGAGTGATCATCGGCAGCGTGAAGGCGGCGGTCTTGCCGGTGCCGGTCTGGGCGATACCGAGGACGTCACGCCCTGCGATGACGTGCGGGATCGCCTGTTCCTGAATGGGAGTAGGGCTGGTGTAACCTGCGGCGGCGACGGCGGCTTGGACCTTGTCGCTCAAACCGAGCTTTGAAAATGGCATCTAGCTAGGATTTCCGGTCATTGCGTTCCGGAGAGCCGGCCTTTCGACACGATAAAACTGCGGCGAAGGCGGCGATGAAGTCGATGGGGAACGCGGGTTCTCATCTCGAGTATCGACGCACCCGCAACATAGGAACAAAACGCGACAAGTCAACGTCCAAAGCCGGTATTTCGGCGGCTTCTGCCGTCCTTCTGCCACCCTTGGGCGGGTCTTTAGACGGGGCAGGACCGGCTTTACCGCTTCCCGTGCCGCGGATCCGGCGGAACCGGCCCGCCGGGTTGCTATTGCGCGTGCGAATACAACCTCTCCGCTAGCCCGGCCGGCGCCCGAAAATCACGAATGCCGGTATCCCCGGGGGCGGCATGGTTAGCGAAGTCTGAATTTAACGGTTCGGTTCAGCGATTATTCACCATCGCTTAAGCCTGCCGCTCAAATTAACGATGCACCGCGGCGCTTATCAACGATCCACTTCCCAATTGCCGTCATCATCCCGCTACAACGAGCCCCGGAAAACGCGGGCTGGGGAAACGCGCCGATGCGCATTGTGGTTGTCGATCCAAGCCGGACGGTCCTGAAGATCGTCACGCGCCTGTTGGAGGCGGGGCAGCACCAGGTCTGCCCGTTCACCGACGGGCCGGAAGCGCTTGCGCACATCCGCGCCGATTTCGACGTCGATGCCCTGATCACCAGCGCCGAGCTGCCGTCGATGAGCGGCATGGATCTTTGCCACGAAACGCGAAAGCTGCCCGCGAGCCGCCGTCCGGTTTACGTCGTACTGATGTCGTCCAACTTCGATCAGAGCAAGCTGATCGAAGCGCTGAACAACGGCGCCGACGACTTCATCGGCAAGCCGCCGGCCACCGAAGAATTGTATGCGCGCCTGCGCGCCGCCGAACGCCTTGCCGAGATGCAGAAGAAACTCGTCAAGATGGCGACGACCGACTATCTCAGCGGCGCGCTGAACCGCCGCGCCTTCTTCGAGCGCGCCTATGAAGCGGCCGCTGCCGCCATGACCGGCGAGAAGCTTTCGGCCGTCATCTTCGATATCGATCACTTCAAGCGCGTCAACGACACTTACGGCCACGACATTGGAGACGAAGTCATCCGCATCGTCTCGCGCGCGGCGCTCGCCGAGGTCGATACACTCGGGCGTCTCGGCGGCGAGGAGTTCGCGTTTTTCGTGCGCGGCAAGGGTATGTCCGAGGCGATGGCGCTTGCCGAAAAATTGCGCGAAAATTTCGCGCGGCTGCAGATCAACGCCGCGGGCAATCCGGTGATGTTCACCTGCAGCTTTGGCGTCAGTGAATGGGAAACCGGCGACTCCCTCGATGGGTTGCTGAAGCGCGCCGATATCGCGCTCTATCGCGCCAAAACCAGCGGCCGCAATCGCGTGATGAAAAGCGAAACACCCTGGGATGACGACGACGAGCCGCGCTCTTCCGGCATCATCCGTTTCGCCACCCGCTAGGCCGCGTCAGCGCGGTCCTTCAATCCCTTCGCGCCGGACTCTTGGGCGTCACCTAAAACGAAAGGTGGCGGCGCTGGTTCCTTTCCGTTTACACTCGATTCCATGCGAAGCGCGAAGATCTATCGAGTTCTGGTCGGCCTCGACGACGGCGGCATGAGCTATTGCGACGGCGTCGAATACGAGGACATCATCTGGCTGGTCCCGAGGTGGCTGAATTCGCCGGAAGAGGGGTTCCGCAGGCCCGAGCGCATGATCCGGCTCGATCAGTTCGAGCACCAGATTTTTCCCCCGCCGTCGCCGATCGACATTGCGGTCAACGAGCCGGTGCCGCTCGCGCTTTATGCGGGCGAGCTGACGCCCGCGCTCAAAGAGCAATATGCCCTCTATGAGCGGCCGGATTTCCGCTTCCAGCTCGCGCCATGAAAAACGCCGGGGCGGAACCCCGGCGTTCAATTCAACAAAGATCAGACTTTGCCGTGCTTGCATTCGGAGCGGAATTTGCGCCGCTCCTTGCCATGCAGGCCCTTTGCGTCGGCGCGCTTCGAGCATTCGATGGATTTTGCCGAGCGCGGTTTTTGCGGTTTTTGATCCATAGCGTGAGCGGGAAGCACGGCGCCGCCGGTAATAATGGCGGCAATGGCGAAAGCGGAAAGCAGAAGCTTCATCGGTTCCTCCTTGCATTGGCAGGCCGATGTTAGAAGCGCCCGGATGAACGGCGGCTGACCGGCCGGAACCGGATGGAGTGCGGCTATTCGCCCCGGATCTTCCGTTGTACGCGCTTGTCGAAGCGCTCGACATTGACGACGACGCGCTCATGCGTGCCGTCGCCGATCGGCTCCTTCTCGTCCTCGGCGCGGACGGCGAAATAGACCTGACGTCCTTCGACCTTCACGACTTCGGCAACCGCCTTGATCTTCATGCCGACAGGCGTTGCGGCATAATGCTTTACATCCAGCCTTGTGCCGAGGCTCTGATGGCCGGCGGGCAGGAGATGTTCGACCGCTTTCAGAGATGCGGCCTCGATCAGATTGATCATCACCGGCGTCGCAAGCACAGCGACGCGGCCTGAGCCGACGCGCGGCGCCGTATGCTCCTCGCCGACGATGAGTTCAGCGGTGCCGAACAGGCCGGGTTTCACATTGGCGAGAAGCTCGGTCATGGCGGATTCCTACCCTGTTAAGGCCGAACGCAGCGAGCAAAGAGCGGGCCAGCGGTCAGATATCGAGTTCTTTCGCAAACTCGGCGTTTTCCGAAATGAACTGGAAGCGCGCTTCGGGCTTGTTGCCCATCAAACGCTCAACCGTCTTGGTGGTCGCCGCCTTCTGGGCATCCCTGACCGTGACCTTCTGCAACACGCGCGTCTTCGGATTCATCGTATCCTTCAACTGGGAAGGCAGCATCTCGCCGAGACCCTTGAAGCGGCCGACCTCGATCTTGGTCTTGCCCTTGAACACGGTCTTGAGCAGCTCGTCCTTGTGCTTGTCGTCGCGCGCGTAAACCGTCGTTGCGCCGTGCGTGAGCCGGTAGAGCGGCGGCACCGCGAGGTAGAGGTGATCGTTTTCGATCAGCTTCGGCATTTCGCGGTAGAAGAACGTAATGAGCAGCGAAGCGATATGCGCGCCGTCCACGTCGGCGTCGCACATGATGATGATCTTGTCGTAGCGCAGCGCTTCTTCCTTGTAATGCGGGCCAAGACCCGCGCCGAGCGCCTGCGAAAGATCGGCAAGCTGCTGGTTGGCGGCAAGCTTGTCGCGCCCGGCGCTGGCGACGTTGAGGATCTTGCCGCGAAGCGGCAATACGGCCTGCAATGCGCGGTCGCGCGCCTGTTTCGCGGAGCCGCCGGCGGAATCGCCTTCGACGATGAAAAGCTCGGAGCCGGATGACGCGCTCGACGAGCAGTCGGCGAGCTTGCCCGGCAGCCGCAGCTTGCGCACGGCGGTCTTGCGCGAGATTTCCTTTTCCTGGCGGCGGCGCAGGCGCTCTTCGGCGCGATCGCTCGCCCAATCGACGAGCTTGTTCGCCTGCACCGGGTTGCTGGTGAGCCAATGCTCGAAAGCGTCGCGGATCGCGCTTTCGGTGAGGCGCTGCGCCTCGGCGGTGGCAAGCCGGTCCTTGGTCTGGCCGACGAATTCCGGATCGCGAATGAAGACCGAGAGCAGGGAGGTGGATCCCGTCATTACGTCGTCGGCGGTGACGGGTCCCGCGCGCTTGTTGCCGACACGCTCGGCATAATCCTTGATTCCGCGCAGGAGTGCCGCGCGCAGGCCCGCTTCGTGCGTGCCGCCTTCGGGCGTCGGAATGGTGTTGCAGTAAGAGCGCATGAAGCCGTCATCGTCGGCGATCCATGCGATCGCCCATTCGGCGGCGCCGTGGCCGGACTTCTTTTCCGTCTTGCCGGCGAAGATGTCGGCGTGGACGAGCGTGTGGCCCTCGAGCTCGCTCGCGAGATAATCGCGCAGGCCGTTCTCGAAGTGGAACGTCGCCTCTTCAGGAACGTCCTCGATGCCTTTCAGGAGCGGCTTCGCGCAGCGCCAGCGGATTTCGACGCCGCCGAAGAGATAGGCCTTGGCCTTGGTCGCGGCGAAGATGCGCTTGGGCTTGAACGCCGCGCCCTTGCCGAAGATCTGCTCGTCCGGCTTCATGCGGATCTTGGTGCCGCGCTGGCGAACGCCTTTCTTGACGAGCTTGACCGAGCCCTGCGGAATGCCGCGCTTGTAAACCTGACGATAAAGCGCGCCGCCGCGCGCGACTTCCACCTCGAGCGTCTCCGAAAGCGCGTTCGCGACCGACACGCCGACGCCGTGCAAGCCGCCCGAGGTTTCGTAGGCGTCGCCGCCGAACTTGCCGCCGGCGTGCAACGTCGTGAGGATGATCTCCAGCGTCGATTTGTTCTTGAACTTCGGGTGGTTCTCGACCGGAATGCCGCGGCCGTTATCCGTCACCGTGACGAAGCCGTCTTCTTCCATCTCGACTTCGATGAAGCTCGCGTGACCCGCGACCGCTTCGTCCATCGAGTTGTCGATGACTTCGGCGAAGAGGTGATGCAGCGCGCGCTCGTCGGTGCCGCCGACATACATGCCGGGGCGGCGGCGCACCGGCTCCAGGCCCTCGAGTACCTCGATCTGGGCCGCGCCGTATTCGCCTTTCTTGCCCTTGGGCGCCGCGGACTTTGCGGCCTTGCCGCCGAACAGGTCGGGCTCCGCGCCCCCGCGTTTGGCCGCGGGCTTTTCGGATTTCTTGACGGATTTTTTGGCGGACTTGCTTGCGGATTTGGCCATGAGTGCTGAAGTGTGCGCTGAAGTGTGTGCTGAGATGCGTACTGAATGCGAGTTGGAGAGGCGCGAACCAGTCGCGAATCAATTGGGCAAGATCATGCCATAAAACACGATCTCGCCGCCGGTTTCGCTATGGGGTGATCAGGCGCGTGTACCGGAAAACGGCATCGCGCCGAAGGCGCCGGCATCGGCATGGCCCGCGATCTTGTCGCCGTCCACCGTGCCCTGAAAGTTCAGCGTGAGCGGCATCGGATTGGTGATGGCGACGCGCCACGAGACCTTGTTGCCATCCACCTTGCCGTCGCTGATCTCGGTCGATTGCCCGTCGGCCGCCTGCGTGCCGGTGAGGGTGCCGCCCGCGGTGGCGAGTGTGAGCGTCGCCTGACGCGAGCCGATCGGTGTCTCGACCGAGATATTCCAGTTGCCGTCCACACCCATAATGTCCTCGCTCATTTTTGCTCAGGGCAGCGTTGCATCCGGTGCGACCCTAACGCGCGCGAAGATCATGGGCAATCATGCGAGCGGGAACCGGGAAATGCCTGCTGACAGTAGTATGCGCTTTCGCTCCCCGGCGGTTTGCGCTAAGCCGTCGCCAAATCGCGAGGACATCATGGCGGACTCTAAAGCACGGATCGGTATTCTTGGCGCTTCCGGTTATACCGGCAACGAAGCGCTGCGCATTCTGCTCGCTCATCCGCGCGTCGAGATCAAGGCGCTGACCGCCGAGCGCCACGCGGGCAAGGCGCTGGCGCAGGTCTGGCCGCAGTTCACCGGCGTCGATCTGCCGTCGCTCGTCAAGATCGACGAGATTGATATTGGCGCGCTCGATCTCGTCTTCGCCGCGCTCCCGCACGGCACGACGCAGACGGTCATCAAGTCGCTGCTCGAAAAGCGGCCGGAGCTGAAGATTGTCGATATCTCCGCCGACTTCCGGCTGACCGATCCGGTCGCCTACGAGAAGTGGTACGGCCACGCGCACCAGGCGCTCGAGCTGCAGAAGGAAGCTGTTTACGGCGTCACCGAGTTGTATCGGGACGAAGTGAAGAAGGCTCGGCTCGTCGCCAATCCCGGCTGCTACACGACGACGTCCATTCTCGCCATGGTGCCGCTCCTGGAAGCGGGCGCCATCGAGCCGGACTCGATCGTCATCGACTCGAAGAGCGGCATGACCGGCGCCGGCCGCGCGGCGAAAGAAGAGATGCTGTTCAGTGAAGTGTCGGAAGGCATGCACGCCTACGGCGTCGGCCATCACCGGCATATGTCGGAGCTCGATCAGGAATTTTCGCTAGCCGCCAAGCGGCCGGTGACACCGACCTTCACGCCGCATCTCATTCCGATGAATCGCGGCATCTACGCGACGCATTATGTGAAGGGCGACGGCAAGACGACCGCCGAGCAGATTCACAAAGTGCTCGCCGACTACTACAAGAACGAGCCCTTCGTGCAGGTGCTCGATTTCGGCCGCGTGCCGCAGTCGCGGCATGTGCGCGGCACCAACTTCGTGCATCTCGGTGTCGCCGCCGACCGCGTGGCCGGCCGGGCGATCGTCATTTCGACGCTCGACAATCTCGTGAAGGGCGCATCGGGTCAGGCGATCCAGAACATGAACCTCATGCTCGGCTTCCCCGAGACAGAAGGGCTGACGCAGCGCGCGATGTATCCGTGATGCATCCGTAAGGGAACTTTTTCCCTAAGCCCGCGTTTTCCCGCACGAAAACGAGGCGTTCGGGCTTTTACATGAAAACTTTTGCTGCGCTGCTGGCACTCATGGTGCCGGCCGTTGCCTTCGCGGCCGAAGGCGGCAAGGGGCCTTCCACCGAGCTTTTGTTCGCGCAGATTATCGTTCTGATTTTCTGCGGCCGTCTGCTCGGCGAGTTGATGCAGCGCATCGGCCAGCCCGCCGTCATCGGCCAGCTTGTCGCCGGCCTGCTGCTGGGGCCTTCGGTGCTCGGGCTGTTCTGGCCGGAAGCGCAACACGCGCTCTTTCCCGCCAAGGTCGAGCAGAAGGCGATGCTCGACGCCGTGGCGCAGGTCGGCATTCTGCTCCTTCTGCTGCTCACCGGCATGGAGACCGATCTCAAGCTGGTCCGCAAGGTCGGTGCGCCGGCCCTCAGCATTTCCGTCGCTGGCATCGTCGTGCCGTTCGCCTGCGGCTTCGCGCTCGGGCAGTTTTTGCCCGATGCATTGCTGCCGCATCCGGAAGCGCGGCTTGTTACCTCGCTCTTTCTCGGCACGGCGCTTTCGATCTCCTCGGTCAAGATCGTCGCGATGGTCGTGCGCGAGATGCACTTCATGCGGCGCAATGTCGGGCAGATCGTCGTTTCAGCCGCGATCACCGACGACACCATCGGCTGGATTATCATCGCGATCACGTTCAGTCTGGCGCAGAGCGGCTCGGTCGAGCCGTGGGCGCTCGCCAAAAGCATTCTCGGCACGATCGCATTTCTCACGTTCAGCCTCACGCTCGGCCGCCGCATTGTCTTCAGCCTGATCCGCTGGGCCAACGACACCTTCGTTTCGGAAGTCCCGGTCATCAGCGTCATCTTCGTCATCATGGGCGTGATGGCGCTCTTCACTTCGGCGATCGGCGTGCATACGGTGCTCGGCGCTTTTGTCGCCGGCATTCTCGTCGGGGAATCGCCGATCCTGACCAAGAAGATCGACGAGCAATTGCGCGGCATGATCACCGGCTTCTTCGCGCCGGTATTCTTCGGGCTCGCGGGTTTGAGCGCCGATTTGACCGTCATCAATACATGGCAGCTTGCTTACCTGACCGCCGGGCTCATTCTGATCGCGAGCATCGGCAAGTTCGCCGGCGCCTTCATCGGCGGCAAGATCGGCGGCCTCACAGGGAAGGAATCGTTTGCACTCGCCTCCGGCATGAATGCGCGCGGCTCGACCGAAGTGATCGTCGCGACCATCGGCCTTTCGCTCGGCATGTTGAACGAGAGCCTGTTCACGATGATCGTGACGATGGCGGTCGTTACCACCATGGCGATGCCGCCGATGTTGCGCTGGGCGCTTTCGCGCCTGCCGCTTGGCGAAGACGAGAAGAAGCGCCTGGAGCGCGAGGAGTTCGAGGCGAACGGTTTCGTCACCAATCTCGAACGATTGCTGATCGCGGTGGATGCGAGCAACAACGGCAAATTCGCCGCGCGCCTCGCAGGGCTCATCGCGGGCCTGCGCGGCATGCCCACGACCGTTTTTCATCTCGGCAAAAGCAAGCGCGACGAAACGAAAAACAAAAAGGCGAAAAGCGCGGCCAAAAGCGTGCAGGCCGTCGCCAAGAAGGCGAAGACCAGCACCAGGCGTTCGAAGGACGAGGACGAGCCGCGCGACGTCGATGTGACGACGCGTGTGCAGGAAACGTCAACGCAAGAAGCGATCGAAGAGGAGGCGAGAAAAGGCTACGATCTCCTGATGATCGGCGTGCGCAACACGCTCACCTCCGACGGCGCGATCCGTAACGAAGTGAACCGCATTGCTTCCGGTTTTAACGGACCGCTCGGCCTCGTACTGGCGCGCAACGAGCACGAGGAAAAACCCCTGACCTCGAAGCTCAACATCCTCGTCACCGTCGCCGGCACCGACATTTCCAACCGCGCCGCCGAGCTTGCCGTCGTACTCGGGCGAACGGCGAATGCGCGCGTCACCGCGCTTTATGTCGCGGCCGAAAATAAAAAAAGCCGCCGCTTCCGGCAGGCGACGGCCACGCACCGGCAGGAGGAGGCCTCGCTCAAGGATATTGTCGAGATCGGCGAACGCTTCGGTGCCACGGTGCGCACCGCCGTGCGCGTCGCGGCAAAGCCCGATCAGGCGATTTTGCAATTCGCCAAGGGCGGCCGCTACGATCTGATTGTAATGGGCGTATCGCGCCGTTCGGGCGGCAAACTGTTTTTCGGCAACACCGCACAGGCGGTGCTGGAGAAGGCGCCGTGCTCTGTGCTGTTGCTCGCCGCCGATTCCGTCAGCGAGAAAACGCCCGGCCCCAAAGCCGAGCTGAAATAGATCAGGCCGTCCAAACCGCCGAGCATTCCGGCGTTTCCCAGAGCCGGATCGCAATGACGCGCGCGCCATGCGGCCGCACGAGATCGTTTGTGACTTTGGCAAGTTCCGCGACGATCACCTCGACGGTCGGATGCGCGTCGAGAAGATAGGCCGGCTTGCCGAGCCGCCGGTTCATCTCGATGGCTTGCTTGACCGCCGGCTCGTCGTCGTTCCTGTAGAACAACGCGGTGTGATCGAAGTGGTTTTTGATCCAGCCGCCGATGACTTCCTCGACGACGAAGAAATCGACGACCCTGCCGAGCGGATCGAGCCGGTCGGCGGCGAGGGTAAACTCGGCTTCGTAGCGGTGGCCATGGAACGCCTTGCACACGCCCTCATGGCCGGGAATGCGATGCATCGCATCCCACACGAAGCGTTGAACGATGGTGATTGCGCTGGCGCCCGGCTTCGACATAGTTTCCGCTCAAAATCCGGCTTCTCTATTCACGATCTCATGTACGCGGTCAAAGAGATTTTCCTTACCCTGCAAGGCGAGGGCGTCCACACCGGCCGCCCCGCGGTTTTCTGCCGTTTCGCGGGCTGCAATCTGTGGTCCGGCCGGGAGGAAGACCGTGCCGAAGCCGTCTGCCAGTTTTGCGATACCGATTTTGTCGGCACCGGCGGCACCAAGGGTGGCAAGTACAAGGATGCCGAAGCGCTGGCCGACGCTATCGCCGGCGAGTGGGGCGCCGCACGGGAAAACCGTTTCACCGTGCTGACCGGCGGCGAGCCGCTGTTGCAGGTCGATGAGCCGCTGCTCGCGGCGCTGCATGCGCGCGGCTTCGAGGTCGCGGTCGAAACCAACGGCACGCTCGAGCCGCCTGCGGGCCTCGACTGGATTTGCGTGAGCCCGAAAGCGGGCGCGGAGCTGAAACTGAAAACCGGCAACGAATTGAAGCTCGTCTATCCGCAAGAGGGCGTGAGGCCGGAAGACTTCGCGGCGTTACCGTTTCAGCATTTCTCGCTCCAGCCGATGGATGGCCCGGATGCCGCGGAGAATACGCGGCGCGCCATCGAATATTGCCTCAGGCATCCGCAGTGGAATCTGAGTCTTCAGACCCACAAGATTATGGGCATTCGCTGAGTTGAGGGGGCCGAAATTTTCACCTTGATGGCGGAAGACCGCGCGGGCGAACATCGCCGCGCGCAGGTGCTGGATAAATTGCTCGGGAAAAATCCGCCGCCGTGAGCGTGTTTATTTCAGCACGATGACGGTAAGCGACTCCGCATAGAGCGCGGGCTTTTCAGCGCCTTCGATCTCGACCGTCACTTCGTTCTTCAGCAGAAACTCTTTCTCGCCTCGCGCCGTCACTTCACGCAGCTTGTAGTGCGCGCGCACGCGCGAGCCGGGTTTGACCGGCGTGAGGAAGCGAACCTTGTCGAGCCCATAATTGACGCGATGCGCGACGCCATCGAGTTTCGGTAGCGCCTCGAAACCCATCGGCGCTAGCAGCGACAGCATCAGATAGCCGTGCGCAATGGTGCCGCCGAACGGCGTTTCCTTTTTCGCGCGCTCCGGATCGACGTGAATGAACTGATGATCGTCGGTGACGTCGGCGAAGCCGTCGATCATGGCTTGCGTCACCGAACGCCAGGCGGAGACGCCAACTTCGCTGCCGACCCGGCTTTTTAAGGTTTCGATGGAAATGGTTTCGTTCATGCGGCCATGTCGGGCAGGACGGGCGTTTCGTCAAGCGCGCACTTTCACATAGCGGCCTGGCGCGTCCTCGATGGGCGCGAGTTTCCCGCCGCCCGGCTGCCGCGCCGGTACGCGTTCGCCGCTCATGGTGGAAAGCCAGTTCAGCCAATCCGGCCACCACGAGCCCATATGTTCTTCGGCGTTCTTGAGCCACGATTCGAGATCACCCTTCGGCGTGTCGCCGGTCCAGTACTGGTATTTCGGTTTCAGCGGCGAATTGACGACACCCGCGATGTGGCCGGAGCCCGCCAGCACGAATTTGACCGGCGCGCCGAAGAACTGGCTGCCGAGGTAAACCGATTTTGCCGGCGCGATATGATCCTCGCGCGTCGCAAGATTATAGATCGGGATGTTGACCTTGCTGAGATCGATCCGCGTGTTGTCGATCGACATCAGGCCTTTCGAGAGCTTGTTCTCGAGGTAGCAGTTGCGCAGATAAAAGGCGTGGTTCGCCGCCGGCAGCCGCGTCGAATCCGAATTCCAGTAGAGGATGTCGAACGGGAAGGGCTTCTTGCCGCGCAGATAGTTGTTCACGACGAACGGCCAGACGAGATCGTTGGCGCGCAGGAGATTGAATGCGGTCGCCATCCGGCTCGCTTCGAGATAGCCCGCATCCTTCATCTGCCGCTCGAGATTGGCGATCTGGTCTTCGCCGACGAAGACCTTGAGCTCGCCCGCATGCGTGAAATCGACCTGCGTCGTGAGCAGTGTCGCGCTCTCGACGCGGTCCTGTGCCTTGGCCGCGAGATAGCCGAGCGTCACCGACAGCAGCGTGCCGCCGACGCAATAGCCGATCGTGTGCGCGCGCTTCTCGCCCGTCACCATCTCGACCTGATCGAGCGCCTTCAGGACGCCGTCATGCATGTAATGCGAGAAGCTTTTCTCGGCATGGGAGCTGTCGGGGTTCACCCACGAAATCACGAACACCGTCAGGCCCTGATCGACCATCCACTTGATGAACGATTTTTCGGGTGTGAGATCGAGCACATAAAACTTGTTGATCCACGGCGGCACGATGAGTACCGGCGTCGAGATCACCGTTTCGGTGCTCGGCGCGTATTGCAGAAGCTGAAACAGCTCGTTCTCGAAGATCACCTTGCCGGGGCAGGTCGCAAGATTGCGGCCGACTTCGAAGCCCTCGGGATCGGACTGGCGGATCTTGAGATCGCCTTTGCCCGCGGTGATATCCTCGGTCAGCATCTGCATGCCGCGCACGAGGTTGTCGCCGCTGGTGCCGAGCGTTTCATGAAACAGCTCGGGATTGGTCAGCACGAAATTTGAGGGCGACACGGCGCTTGAAAGCTGCCGCACGTAAAAACTGGCTTTGAGTTTGGTCTGCTCGTCGAGCGTCTCGGCGTCGCGCACGAGCGTCTCGGCCCAGTTCGAGGTGAGCAGATACATCTGCTTCATCGTATCGAAGAACGGGTTCGTCGACCATTCGGGATGTGCGAAGCGGCGATCCTTGGCGTCGGGCTGCGCGACGGGCGTTGCCGTTTCGCCCGCCATCTTGCGCATCGTCTGCGACCACAGCTCCATGTAGCCCTTGAAAAGGCTGTTTTGCGCTTCGAGCGTGCGCTCCGGGTCGGCCATCCAGTATTCGGCGACCTGCGACAGCGTCTTGACGACATCGGCGATGTCGTCCGCCATCTTTTCCTGGGCCTTGGCGTCCTCGCGCGGCCGCAGATAGGCGGCCATCGCCTTGCCGCCTTCCTCGACGAGGCGGGCGAGGTTGCGCGCGAAAGCGTCGGGGTCGATCGCGGGCGCCTGTGTGCCGGCCGCCTTGTCGTCGTTCTTGGTATCCATGGTCTCCGCCACGTTCCTACCTAAGCGGAATTTGCAAATTTTAGTTTGCGGCTTTCCATGCGGAGTGGGCAAGGCGGTATTTGGGCGGCGCCGGTAGGATCGGCCGCCCAAACGTGGTATTTTGGCCTTGCGAAGCCCCCGGCCTGCCTACCCGGTGCCCACCCAAGGCGGCCGCGGGGAAATGGCTTGAAACGGGTTAGGGCGGCAGGTATTGGGCCTACCACCGTGCTTCCGCCATATTGAGCAGCGACAGAGCGCGGGTGGGGAAAGCCGGAATCTTCGGGGGATTCCGGCGCTTGAAAGGAATCGGTCTTGCAGACTGGGCCGCATCGCAGGGCGCGGGGAGCCTATCTGGCCGCGCGTGCCGCCATTTTCGGCGCGCTCGCAGGGCTGATGCTGGCTGGCTGCGCTGGCGATGTACCGGTGCCGTTCGTGAACGTCGCCCTGCCGCCGGCCGGGCCCGGACCGGCGCCGGAATACCCCAATGTCGGGGTCACGCCGAACACCAACAGTAACGAGTCGCCGGTCATGACCGAAGCCGAGCGTCAGGCCGTCGAGGATCAGCTCCGCAAGCTCGTCAGCGACCGCGAGGGCAGCGTCAAAAAGCGGATCGACAGCAGCAATTGACCAAGGAACCTCAAGCCGGGCTTTAAGCCGAACGTTAAGTACGTTTTCTCATATTCGATGCTAGAATGCCGAGGGTTGCCGGTTCGCAGCCCGATTCAGACCCAAACCCGATCAGGACCGATCATGTCGCCCGAATTCCACCGCATCCGCCGTTTGCCGCCCTACGTCTTCGAGGTCGTGAACAAGGTGAAAGCGGCTGCCCGCAATCAGGGCATGGACATCATCGACCTCGGCATGGGCAACCCCGATCTGCCGGCGCCGGCGCATGTCGTCGAGAAGATGAAGGAGACGATTGGCAAGCCGCACACCGATCGCTATTCGGCTTCGAAGGGCATCATGGGGCTGCGCAAGGCGCAGGCCGCCTATTACGAGCGCCGCTTTGGCGTGAAGCTCAACCCCGAAACGCAAATCTGCGCCACGCTCGGCTCGAAGGAAGGCTTCGCCAATATGGCGCAGGCGATCACGGGGCCGGGCGATCTCGTGCTGGTGCCGAACCCGAGCTATCCCATTCACGCTTTCGGCTTCCTAATGGCGGAGGGAACGATCAGTTCGATCCCGTGCGAGCCGGGGCCGTCGTTCTTCCACGCGCTCGAGAAGGCGGTGCTGCATTCTACGCCGAAGCCGATCGCGCTCATCACCTGCTTCCCGTCGAACCCGACGGCGCAGGTCGCCGACCTCGATTTCTATCGCGACGTCGTGAAGTTCGCGAAGCAGCACGATCTGATCGTGCTCTCCGATCTCGCATACGCCGAAGTCTATTTCGACGACATGCCGCCGCCCTCGATCCTGCAGGTGCCGGGCGCGATGGATATTGCCGTTGAATTCACTTCGATGTCGAAGACCTTCTCGATGCCCGGCTGGCGCGTCGGCTTTGCCGTCGGCAACGAACGGCTGATCGCCGCGCTCGTGCGCGTCAAATCCTATCTCGATTACGGCGCGTTTACGCCGGTGCAGGTCGCGGCGACCGCGGCGCTCAACGGCCCGCAGAACTGCATCGACGAGATGCGCGCGACCTACAAGCGCCGCCGCGATGCGCTGGTCGAAAGTTTCGGCCGCGCCGGCTGGACCATTCCCGCGCCGCGCGCCTCGATGTTTGCCTGGGCGCCGATGCCTGAACGCTTCAAGGAGCTCGGCAGCGTCGAATTCTCGAAGCTCCTCGTCGAGAAGGCGGGCGTCGCGGTTTCGCCGGGCGTCGGTTTCGGCGAGCAGGGCGAAGGTTATTTGCGGCTTGCGCTCGTCGAGAACGAGCAGCGCATCCGTCAGGCCGCGCGCCAGCTCCGGCAGTTCCTCGACAACGCCGACAAAATTCTGCACAACGTCATTCCTATGAAGGCGCGCGGATAAGCGCGTGTAAATAACCGGTTTTCTCCATGGCCGAACCGCTCAAACTGGGTCTCGCGGGCCTCGGAACCGTCGGCTCGGCGACGGTCCGGATGCTCATGCGCTCGAAGGACGAACTCGCCGCGCGCGCCGGCCGTCCGATCGAACTCAAGGCGTATGCCTCGAAGGACCCGCCGCGCGACAACACCATCGACCTCTCGAACATCCGCAAGGTCGATGGCCCCGTCGCGCTTGCCGCCGATCCGGAGATCGACGTTTTCGTCGAACTCATGGGCGGCGCCGGCGATCCGGCGAAAAGCTCGGTCGAAGCTGCGTTCAACGCCGGCCACGGCGTCGTCACGGCGAACAAGGCGCTGATCGCGAAGCACGGTGTGCAGCTTGCGAAACTCGCCGAGCAGAAGAACGCGCCGTTCTCGTTCGAGGCGGCGGTGGCGGGCGGCATCCCTGTCATCAAGACGCTGCGCGAGGGCCTCGGCGGCGCACACATCTCGCGCGTCTATGGCATCCTGAACGGCACCTGTAATTACATCCTCACTCAAATGCTGAAGGAGAAGCGCTCCTTCGCCGACTGCCTGAAGGAAGCGCAGAAGCTCGGCTATGCCGAAGCCGATCCGACATTCGACATCGGCGGCTTCGATACGGCGCACAAGATTGCGATTCTGACCTCGATTGCCTTCGGCACCGAGGTCGATGCCGATGCGATTTATATCGAAGGCATTGAATCGATCACGCTCGCCGACCTCGAAGCGGCCGACGATCTCGGCTATCGCGTCAAGCTTCTCGGTGTCGCGACCCGCAACGAGAGCGGCATCGAGCAGCGCGTGCATCCGACGATGGTGCCGAAAGGTTCCGTGATCGGCGAAATCGACGGCGTGCTGAATGGCGTCGCTATCGACTCCGACATGATGGGCCTGACGCTCGTCGGCCCCGGCGCGGGCGGCGACGCGACGTCTTCGGCGGTGGTCGCCGATATCGTCGATCTTGCGGCGGGCCGCCGTGTGCATCCGTTCGGCCGTCCCGCGGCGAAGCTCAAGAAACTCGCCCGCGCGCCGATGCAGCGTCACGAGGGCGGCTATTACATCCGCCTTGCCGCCATCGACAAGCCGGGCACCGCCGCGACGATTGCGCGTCGCATGGCTGACGAAAATATTTCACTCGAATCCATCATGCAGCACCGCAAGGCGAGCCGGCCGCATGGCGGCGACGATCCGAAATCGGCGGGCGCCGCCGCGTCTGTCGTGCTGATTACTTACGCGACGAGCGAAGATGCCGTGCGCCGCGCACTGGCCGTGATTGAGAAGGAAGGCGTGCTGGCCGAGAAGCCGCAGGTCATTCGCATTGAAAAGAGCTGATAGAGCGTTCCGGGGGAGAGAATGTCCGACAAGTCGAAATTGCTGAACGAGCGCGTGCTGTCGATCGAGATCACGCGCGTCACCGAGCGCGCGGCGGTGGCCGCTGCCCATCTGCGCGGCCGCGGCAACGAGAAGGCCGCCGACCAGGCGGCGGTGGATGCAATGCGCCGCGAAATGAACGCGCTGGCCATCGACGGCACCATCGTCATCGGCGAAGGCGAGCGCGACGAAGCGCCGATGCTCTATATCGGCGAGAACGTCGGCAACAAGAAGGGCCCCAAGGTCGATATCGCCGTCGATCCTCTGGAAGGCACCACGCTCTGCGCCAAGAACATGCCCGGCGCGATCGCCGTGATGGCCATGGCCGAGGGCGGCGCGCTGCTGAATGCGCCCGATGTCTATATGGACAAGATCGCGATCGGGCCGGGCTATCCCGCCGGTGTCGTCGATCTCGACGCTTCGCCCGACGAGAACATCCGCTCGCTCGCCAAGGCCAAGGGCGTGAAGCCTGAATACATCACCGCGCTTATTCTGGATCGTCCGCGCCATGCCGACATGATCGCCGCCGTGCGCAAGACGGGCGCCGCCGTGCATCTCATCACCGACGGCGACGTTGCCGGCGTCATCCACACCACCGATCCGAAAAACACCGGCGTCGATATCTATATGGGCATCGGCGGCGCGCCTGAAGGCGTGCTCGCGGCGGCGGCGCTGCGCTGCATCGGCGGCCAGATGCAGGGCCGCCTTGTGCTCGACACCGACGAGAAGCGCGAACGCGCCGCCAAAATGGGCGTCAAGGACCCCAAGAAGAAGTACGACATGAAGGACATGGTGCGGGGCGACTGCCTGTTCGCGGCGACCGGCGTCACCACCGGCGCGCTGCTGCGCGGCGTGCGTTTCGAGAAGGACCGCATCTATACCAGCACCGTCGTCATGCGCTCCGCGACCGGCACGGTGCGCTGGATCGACGCCGAGCATCGCAAGCTCGACAAGTTCCTGCTGGATTGAATGGCATGGCAGGGCGCCCTCTGATCCAGCCTGCGGGAACAGAGGAACGCGCCTTTCTGGGCGTCACCCGGTCGGTGACCGGCAAGACCTGGCGCGATCGCTGCGATCTGCGCGCGGCGCAGACGGCGCTCGCGATCCATCAGCGCTACGACATCCCCGAAATACTCTCCCGCATCGTCGCCTGTCGCGGCGTCGGTCTCGATGACGTCGAGAATTTTCTCGAGCCGAGCATCCGCAAGCTGATGCCCGATCCGTTGACGCTTACCGGCATGGCGGAGGCTGCGGCGCGCCTTGCCGATGCCGCCGAGCGCAAGGAGCAGGTTGCCGTCTTCGGCGATTACGATGTCGATGGCGCGACCTCGACCGCGCTTCTCGTGCGCGTACTGCGCGCGGCGGGGCTCGATCCGTTGTTCCATATTCCGGATCGCCTGTTCGAAGGCTATGGCCCCAACATCGAAGCGATCCGCAAGCTCGCCGAAAGAGGCGCGACGCTGCTCGTCACCGTCGATTGCGGCACGACGAGCCATGAGGCGCTCGCCGAAGCGAACCGGCTCGGCATGGATGCGATCGTCATCGATCATCATCAGGCGCCGGACGATCTGCCCTATGCCTATGCGATCGTGAACCCGCATCGCGCCGACGACATCTCGGGCCTCGGCCAGCTTGCGGCCGTCGGCCTCGTGTTCATGACTGCTGCTGCGCTGCTGCGCGAATTGCGGCGCCGCAGCTACTGGGGCGGCTCGCTGCCTGAGCCGGATTTGCTACAGCATCTCGATCTCGTCGCGCTCGGCACCGTTGCCGATGTCGTGCCGCTCACCGGCCTCAACCGTGCCTTCGTTAAGAAGGGCCTGATCGTGCTGCGCAATCGCCAGACCGAAGGCTTGCGCGCCTTGATGGATGCCGCGCGTCTCGACGGCCCGCCGGCGCCATATCATCTCGGATTCCTGCTTGGCCCGCGTATCAACGCCGGCGGCCGCATCGGTGACGCAACGCTCGGCACGAGATTGCTCGTCACCGACGATCCGGCGGAAGCAAATCGTATTGCGCTTGAACTCGATCGCCTGAATCGTGAGCGGCAGACGGTGGAGAGAGCCACGCTCGAGCAGGCCGAAGCCGAAGCCCTCGCAGCGCTAGGATTGGAAGAACGCGGCGCCGTGGTGATCGCTTCCGGCGATGGCTGGCATCCCGGCGTCGTCGGACTCGTCGCGGCGCGCCTCAAGGAACGTTTCGGCCGCCCGGCTTTTGCAATTGCCATGCTCGGCGAAACCGGCACCGGTTCGGCGCGTTCGATCCCCGGCGTCGATCTTGGCCGAGCGGTGCGAAGCGCGATGGTGGAGGGACTGCTCATCAAAGGTGGCGGGCACGCCATGGCCGCGGGCCTGACGATCTCGCGCGACAAGATGGGAGCGTTTCGTGCCTTCATCGAGAAAGAGCTTACGCAGGTTGTGGAGCAGGCGCGGGCGGAGGATACGTTCCACATCGATGCCGCGATCACCGCGCGCGGCGCCAACCACGAGCTCGTCGAAATGATCGAGCGCGCGAGCCCATACGGCTCCGGCAACCCCGAGCCGATCTTCGCCTTTCCGTCGCATATCGTTGCCTATGCCGACCCGGTCGGCGAGGCCCATTGCAGGGTGCGCCTGCGCGCCGCCGATGGTGCGGCGCTCGACGCGATTGCCTTCCGCTGCCTCGATCGCCCGCTCGGCCAGGCGCTGATGGCCGCGCGCGGCCAGACCATGCATGTCGCGGGTTGCTTGACGGTGGATCGCTGGCAGGGGCGGGAACGCATCCAGCTCCGCATCCTTGATGCTGCACCCGGCGATCCCTTGTCGGCACGCTAGCAAAGCGGCTACACGCTATCCCGATCGGAGAAGGGCAATGCGTCTCAAGCTGGCTCTGTTTGCGCTGTTGGCCGCGATGAGTCCCGCGGCGGCGGATGTCGCTATCCCCGACGATACCTCGGTGCATTTTTTCATGACGGAGACCGGCGCGCTGTCGCCGGATTTGTACGGTCTGAAAAATCCGGTGGTGTTCAACCTTTCGGTCGGCGCCGACGGCTATCAGGGCGGAAAGTTCAACGGCTACCTCGTCAAGGTGCGCCTCAAGGCCAAGGGCGAGGTCTTCGCCGAGGGAAAGCAGGCGACGCTGGTGCTTCGCGACCGCAAGAAAAAGCGGGATGTCGAGACGCGGGTCATCAGCGATATCTATGTCGGCTCGAATGGTATCGCTTACTATCCGGCGCTGATGCTCAAGCGCGACTGCGGTGAATTCGATCTTATCGTCACCGGCAACGGCAAGCGCATCCACAAACCACTTCAACTTGCTTGCGGGGAATGATGCGCTTTCTCGTCACCGGCACTTCGGGTTTTATCGGCTTTCATCTCGCGCAACGTCTGTTGAAGGACGGTCACGAGGTGCAGGGCATCGACGGCATGACACCGTATTACGATGTTGAGCTGAAGAAGGCGCGCCAGAAATTGCTCGCGCAATCCAACCGCTTCACCGCGCATACGCTGATGCTGGAAGACGAGGCGCGGCTTGCCGCCGTTTACGCCGCGGCAAAGCCCGACATCGTCGTACATCTCGCGGCACAGGCCGGCGTTCGTTACAGCCTGGAAAACCCGCGCGCCTACGTGGACTCGAATATCGCCGGCACGTTCAATCTGCTTCAATTGATGCGCGGTATGCCGCCGCAGCATTTTCTCTACGCTTCCACGAGTTCGATTTATGGCGCGAACGAGAAGATGCCGTTTCAGGAAACCGACCGCGCCGATTTCCCCATCACGCTCTATGCCGCCACCAAGAAAGCGGGTGAGTTGATGGCCCATAGCTACGCCCACCTTTTCGATATCCCGACAACGGCGCTTCGCTTCTTCACGGTTTACGGCCCGTGGGGCCGCCCGGACATGGCGCTATTCAAGTTCACCGACGCGATCCTGCACGGCCGTCCGATCGAGATTTACGGCGAAGGCAAAATGTCGCGCGACTTCACCTACATTGATGACCTCGTCGAAGCGATGGTGCGGCTGGCGGCGGTTGTTCCATCGCGTGACGCGCGCCAGCAAAGCGACGCACCGGATTCCCTCAGCCCCGCCGCGCCATTTCGCGTGGTCAATATCGGGCGCGGCAAGCCCGTGCAGCTCCTCGATTTTATTGCGGCCCTCGAGCAGAAGCTCGGCAAGCCGGCGAAGCGTAAGCTGCTGCCGATGCAGCCCGGTGACGTCACCGATACGTTCGCGAGTTCCGATCTCCTCGAAAAGCTCACCGGCTATCGCCCCTCCACCCCGGTGGACGAGGGAATTGGCGCGTTTGTCGATTGGTATCGCGCCTATACCGCCGATAAATCCGGCTAGGCGCGGCCGCAGAAACCGCTACACTCGCGGCAGGGGCAGGCGCCTGTGCGCCTGGATGCGTCATGTTGGGTTCTGCGCCATCGAAAGTATCCGTTGCCGCGAAAGCCGCGGCGCTTGCCGGTTTGCTGTTCGTCGCGGCCTGCGCTGAAAACAAGCCTCCGGCTCCCGAAGCGCAGGTGACCTCGCCCGGCGGCGTCGA